>LULV01000110.1_pt1 | contig 18243 bp, 24 predicted proteins | sample 728081 | NCBI WGS metagenome assembly LULV01 (sample SAMN03860280, study PRJNA289734) | marine metagenome | biome: seawater column; feature: ocean; material: water; isolation source: Red Sea water column Station 108 - depth 25m | place: Saudi Arabia: Red Sea | collected 2011-10-15 | depth 25 m | reverse complement strand
ACGATACTGACGCATATGCAAATATGTTTACACAAAATCTTCTCTTTGCCGGTGACTCGTCTGCGAAAGGCTTTCTTAACTCTGACTCAACGAATACAGCCGTGGCTTGTTTTTCAAATAATGCAATGAACTCGGATGTGATTTCGTCTAGTAATCGTTTCAATGGCTTTGGAGACACACCAACGGATCACGTTGTTCTCTACACTGGAAATCCATTCATTGATAACGACCCGACAAAAGGTATTGATAGAAGCAGCAGTCTCTACAAGGCAGGATTTTTTACATCAAACTTTGGTGCGGTTCAAAACGAAGACTTTGAGTTTGTTTCAGTTTCCTAAATAGGATAGGAGAATCTTATGGCTGCCGAATACACCATCACTCACGACAAAGGAACCACTTTCAAGTTTCACGCACTCTACAAGTCTTCGACTGGTGAAGCGATTGATCTGGCTGGTCAGTCTGGACGAATGCAGGTTCGTCGTAGTCCTGACGATACGCAACTTACGCTGTTCATCACTGGCTCTGGTGTGACAAGCGGTGGATCGACAGGAGAATTTTCTGTTGGTGCTGGTGTTGGCGGAACCGGAGGCATAACGCTCAATGGTTCCAACTCTGGAGCAGCCGGAACCACAGGTGGTATCTACATTGAGTTTGATGCAGTTTCGTCATCCTTTCTTCCGACTGGCAGAATGTTCTATGACTTTGAACTCGTTAACGGCGAGGAAGTCACCCGTGTATTCCAAGGTAGATTTGAAGCGACAGCGAATATTACCCGATGAATAATTTAGAAATAGAAACAAAACGTGAGTCCGACATTACTGGCAACGAGGGTAAAAATATTTTAGTAATTGAAGACCCACTCAAATCAGTAATCACCGGAGAGCAAACGAATCTTACTATACAAAAGAAAGATGATTCCAAGATTACCCTTTACTTGACCGAGCCGCAGAGTATAATCATTACACAACGCTCGGACACGACCGAAACGTATCAAGTATAGGAGTATTTTTAATTATGATTCATTGTGAATTCACCACACCACATACGATTGGTTTTTACTCACTTCATCCAAACGCAAGGCTCCCCGAAAAGAAAACGGAAGGTGCAGCCTGCTTTGATCTTTACGCTTGTGTTGATGAACCACTAAAATTAAATCCAAAAGAGCGAGTTCTAGTTCCAACAGGATTTATTATGAAAATTCCTGACGGCTATTCTGTTCGTATTCATACACGATCTGGAATGGCTGCTAAAAAAGGAATTGGCTTATCCGTATCAGAGGGTATCATTGACTCTGATTATGTTGAAGAAGTTTTTGTGCCAATGGTTAACAATACGGACAAAATTTTTCACATTCGGGATGGTGATAGAGTTGCTCAGTGTGAATTAGTAAAAAATGTTTCGACAAAAGTTGAATGGATTGAAGAACGACCGATGCCCCACGGCGGACGCGATGGTGGATTCGGAAGCACAGGAGTTAAATAATGACCAGAGATGAATTGTTAAAAAACCACGAAGCCATTTGTCAAGAAGCCCGTAATCTTATGGAATTAAAAAATAAAGATTACGCAGGCAACGGGGGCAAAGAACCTTTTGCAAACTTTACTCGTTGCGAGGCGATGGGTGTCTGCACTACGGAGCAAGGATTCCTTGTTCGGATTGTTGATAAATTATCAAGAATGAGTTCTTTTATTGAATCCGGAACGATGCACGTTGAAAACGAATCGTTCCACGACTCCTGCGTTGATATTATTAATTATATGGTTCTACTTTCATCTTATGTCGGGGAAAAAGAATCTGATTGACTTGAGCCAAACAGAAGGTAGAATACTCGTATGAGTCGCTTCTATACAAATGTGACAATTCGTGGTGACAGGGTTCTGTATCGCGGATACGAGGACGGAGAAAGAGTGGAAGGCGGTATTGACTATCGCCCCACTCTTTTCGTTTCCACAAACAAATCCTCAAAGTATCATACAATTCACGGTCACTCCGTGGAGTCTTTCCAACCCGGATCTATGTCCGACTGTCGGGACTTTATTGAGCGGCACGAAAGCGTGACTGGTTTTGAAATCTATGGCAACACGGACTACACCTATCAGTTTATTGGTGATAAGTTTCCCGATGAAGTTGACTATAGTATGAAGACCTTGAAGGTCGGATACATTGATATTGAAACGACTTCGGAGAACGGCTTCCCGCAAGTCACGAATCCCCAAGAGAAAGTAAATGTGATTACGCTGGCGGTTGAAGACAGAACCTATGTCTTTGGCTTGGGTGATTTTCAGATTGATGATCCAGACATCATCGCACGACGATACGATGACGAAGTTGATTTGCTGCTAGAGTTTTTGGAAGTCTGGAAGAAAGAAGACGTTGACATCATCACTGGTTGGAACGTCAAGTTCTTTGATATTCCGTATCTCTATGCACGAATGGATCACCTGATTGAAAAGAAAGCCAACGGTCTGTCTCCGTGGAACTGGGTGCGTAAGCGTGACATTCAGACGCAAGCCGGTGATCGTATCGCATATGAGGTGGTCGGGCGAACCATTCTTGATTACTTTGATCTGTATCAAAAGTTTACTTATGTAAACCAAGAGTCATACAAGTTGGATCACATTGCGTTCGTTGAATTGGGTGAGAAAAAGTTGGAGTATGAATACGATCACTTCAAAGATTTCTACACAAATGATTTCCAGAAGTTTGTGGAATACAACATCCAAGATGTTCGTCTGATTCAGAAGTTGGAGAAAAAACTTGGTCTGATGGAACTGGCGATGGCACTAGCCTACAACGCAAAGGTGAATCTTGGTGATGTGTTCTCGCAGGTTCGTATGTGGGATCAAATCATCTATCACTATCTTCGTGGTCAGGACATCGTGATCCCAAGAAAGAAAGCCGGAGGGAAGAAAGAAAATCAAATCATCGGTGCATATGTGAAAGAACCGATCACTGGTCGGCACGACTGGATTGTTTCGTTTGACTTGAACAGTCTGTATCCGCACTTGATTATGCAATACAATATCAGTCCCGATACGAAGATGCGACCGGACGGGTTCCCAAGGAATCCGTGTATTGATGTTGATGGTGTGCTTGGGGAAACTGATCTTTGTGAAAAGAATCTCAAGCAACTAAAACGACAAAACTTTTCTATCGCAGCCAACGGTGTCTGTTTCAGAAAAGATCGTCTTGGATTTATGCCGAAACTGATGGAGAAGTTTTACGCAGAACGCAAGCACTTCAAGAAGTTGATGATTGAAGCCCAGAAGAAAAAGCAAAAAGATCCAAACAATGAAGAGTTGGACTTTGAGATTGCGAAGTATCACAACTTCCAACTGGTGCGAAAGATTCAACTGAACTCGGCTTACGGTGCGATGGGTAATCAGTATTTCAGATACTTTGATACCTATCTTGCCGAAGCGATTACTACCTCTGGTCAGTTATCCATTCAGTATATCGCAAACGAACTGAATGTGTTTCTGAACAAAACCCTAAACACAGGAGACTATGATTATGTTGTGGCAAGTGATACTGACTCTGTTTATCTTCGCCTTGGGAACTTGGTTCGGGCTGCGGCTCAAGGTAAGTCCGAAGAAGAGATCGTACGATTTCTTGACAAGTCCTGCAAGGAGATCATTGAGCCGTTCATCAAGAAAGCCTATGAAACCCTCGCCGCAAAAATGAACGCTCACGCCAACAAGATGGTGATGGAACGAGAAGTCATCGCCGACGTTGGTGTGTGGACCGCAAAGAAGCGGTATATGTTGAATGTTCACAACTCTGAGGGTGTCCAGTATGACGAACCCAAGATGAAGATTATGGGCATTGAAACCACGCGATCATCCACGCCGATGGTCGTGCGACAAAAGTTGAAAGATGCAATCAAGTTGGTGTTGACGGGAACCGAAGATCAGGTCATTGACTTTATTGATGATTTCAAACAGGAGTTTAAAAAGTATTCTCCAGATGAAATCGCGTTTCCCCGTGGGTGTAATAATCTTATTACTTACCAAGACGAGACACACATCTATCGCAAGTCAACTCCTATCGCCGTCAAGGGTGCATTGATCTACAATCACTTCTTGAAAAAGATGAAGTTGACGGATCGTTATTATGCAATCAACGAGGGTGACAAAGTAAAGTTTTTGTATTTGGCTGTCCCGAATCCCTTCCAGAATACGGTCATCTCTTTTCCGGGTTCTTCCCCGAAAGAGTTTGAACTTAAGGATTATGCAGACTATGATAAACAGTTTGCAGTTTCGTTCCTTGAGCCATTGAAAAATATTCTGGAGAAGGTAGGATGGGATCACGAACGAAGGGCGACATTGTTTTGATTGAATTTGACTATACACAAGATTTTGATACGATAGACTATCGCAAGAACCCTGAGATGTATATCATCGGTCGGGGAGAGCAAGGAGTATTGTTAGTTGAACCATACAAATCTGAAATCTGTAAACATTGGAGATTCCGCACGCCCGAAATCGCGTACGCATCGGCAAATAGAATTTACTCTATGTTTAATGACTATCTTGTTCGGGGTGAGTTTGTTGGGGCTGATATGGCACGCAAGTTCCTTATGATGGGATGGACGCGAGCAAGACGATACGCTAATCATCGTAGCGGTAAAAAGTATGATGACAACGGGAGAATCAAACCACAAGAGCCAGACCACTGGACTTGTGACAAAGCAGAGTCGGCACGCATTTTCAAGCGTGTGTATGACGCAGCACGAACAAACAAAACATATAGAAATATGGTTCGTGAATGGCGAAGAAAGGAGGAAGACCGATGGGGTCAAAAGAACGAGAAATTATTCTTGAAGCGTTGAAGTGTCTTCGCTATGATACTGAACGTGTAGAAAAACTGGTCTTGAAAACGAAGTCCGCGACGGCAGAAGACCACTCAGAAGTTATTGAAAAATTACAACACATTGATGAATTATTGAAGAAATGGAGAATGGATGTCTAACTTTTTGTCAAACTTGGTTGAAGTATCGGGTAATGAAAATGCCTCGTCTGTCGATAAGGGTCTTGTCTCAGACATTCGTGGCTTTATTGATACAGGGTCTTACACGCTGAACGCTTTGCTTTCGGGTTCACTCTATGGTGGCATCCCCGACAACAAGATCACGGCTCTGGCTGGTGAGCAAGCGACTGGTAAAACTTTTTTCTGTTTCAACATTTTGAAAACCTTCCTTGCAGACAATCCTGACGGGGTGGTTCTCTACTTTGATTCAGAGCAAGCGATCACTTCACAAATGTTCTCCGAACGAGACATTGATCCTTCGCGGGTGGCTGTGTTGCCTGTGTCTACGATTGAAGAGTTTCGTCATCAGATGATTCAGGTCGCGGACACCTATCGTGCAGAGTCAGACAAGAAGCCTATTCTTGTGATTCTTGATTCACTCGGCAACCTATCCACCATCAAAGAAATGGAAGACACCGCCAGCGGTAAGAATGTTCGTGATATGACCAAAGCCCAAGCGTTGAAGGCAACTTTCCGAACGCTCACCGTCAAGTGTGGATCGGCTGGTATTCCGCTGCTGATCACAAACCACACCTATGATGTCGTTGGGTCTTATATCCCGATGAAAGAAATGTCCGGCGGCTCTGGTCTGAAATACAACGCAGGCACAATCGTGTTCCTGTCCAAGAAAAAAGTCAAGGACGGCACAGATGTGGTCGGTAACATTATTAAGTGTAGACTGCAAAAGTCACGGGTCACGAAAGAGAACTCTATGGCAGAAACTTTGTTGAACTATGAAACTGGTCTTTCACCTTACTACGGGTTGACAGAAATCGCAGTGAAGCACGGAGTGTTCAAGAAAGTCTCAACTCGTATTGAACTTCCCGATGGCAAAAAAGTTTACGAAAAGCAAATCAACGAAAACCCTGAAAAGTATTTCACTGATTCTGTGATGGAAGAACTTGAAGTTGCAGTTGCAAAAGAATTCAAGTATGGTTCGGCAGTTGAAGATGAAGTTGAAGAAATTAAGGTTGAAGATGCCGACTAAGTATACAATTGTTGAAGGTAAAAATTCAGCAGCCGCAGCCATTCGCATCGACGAAGGCAAATACAAAGACGTTGTGTTGAACTACGGTAAAGTAGGATTCGATGAGCGTGAGGATGAATGTCGATTATATTTTGACTACTTTGTTCTTGAAAATGAAGAAGCAGTAGAAGATAATGATGACTTCAAAGAGGTCATAGGTGACATTCTTGTTGAATTATTGGAGAATCATTTAGAAGAAGGCGGTTTTGATGGAGACAATGGAAACCATCATCTTGAAGAATCTGATTCAGAATGAGGATTACACTCGTAGAGTTGTCCCGTTCCTAGATGAAGAATATTTCAAGGACAGAAACGAACGAATAGTTTATACAATTATTCGTGATCATATTCACAAATACAATCGCTCCCCGAATCGTGATGCACTCATCATCGCATTGGATGATCGCGGTGGTATGACTGAACAATCTTACAAAGACACATCTATCATTATCAAGTCAATCACAGACACGGTTGATCCCGTGGACAATGAGTGGCTGATGGATCAGACTGAAAAGTTTTGCAAAGACAAAGCAGTCTACAATGCGATTCTTCGGTCGATTGAAATCATTGATGGAAAGTCAAAGAGTGAAACAAAGAATGCCATTCCGAACATTTTGTCCGATGCACTTTCAGTTTCGTTTGATGAGCAGATTGGTCACGACTACATCTCAGATGCCGATGACCGCTTTGACTTCTATCATAAGGTAGAACACAAGACTCCGTTTGACTTGGATCTTTTCAACAAGATTACAAACGGTGGTGTTCCAAACAAGACTCTGAATGTGATTCTTGCTGGCACTGGTGTTGGCAAGTCTTTGTTTATGTGTCACCACGCTGCGTCTTGCTACGCATCTAATCTGAACGTGCTTTACATCACCTGCGAAATGGCAGAGGAAAGAATCGCCGAAAGAATTGATGCGAACCTGATGGATCTTACAATGGATGAACTTCGGCACTTGCCAAAAGTTTCATATGACAAAAAGTTGGGTAGAGTAAAAGAAAATATCAAAGCCAAACTTATTGTTAAAGAATATCCGACTGCGACTGCAAATGTCAACCACTTCCGGCACTTGCTTGAAGAACTTAAATTAAAGAAAAACTTCAAGCCCGATGTTGTGTTTATTGATTATTTAAATATTTGCTCGTCGGCTAGATTCAAGGCTGGAGCCAACACGAATTCGTATATGTATATCAAGTCGATTGCAGAAGAACTTCGTGGGCTTGCCGTGGAGTGGGATGTCCCGATCTTCACAGCCACACAGACGAACCGAACAGGCTTTGCGTCCAATGACTTTGGGTTGGAGGACACTTCTGAATCTTTCGGTTTGCCTGCGACAGCCGACCTGATGTTTGGTCTTATCTCCACTGAAGAGTTGGAGGAGCAAGGCAAAATTATGGTAAAACAATTGAAGAATCGTTACAATGACGTAGCGTCAAATAGAAAGTTTGTCGTTGGGATAAATAGAGGAAAGATGAAGTTGTTTGATGTCAGTAACTCTGATATTAATCTGCAAAATTCTGGACAAGACGCAGATGATCTAGTAGACTCTGCCGGGTATGATGGAAGAAACTTTGACGATAAGTTTAAGTCAAGTAAAAATAAATTTAACACATTGAGGTTTGAAGATGTCTGAAAGAAATCATAATCGTAGATACGACCCATACAAAGATCCACGAAACCATCTTCGCGGCATTGACCGTGAGGAACTGGAAGAGTGGCGACAATGGGCGAATGAGTGGAAGCGTTCTGGCTCACGCAAGCAACTTCGTGAAAACGTGAACAAGAACCGCCGTGGTCGCCTTTCTTGATAAAAAATACATAAACCTTGTCTCACCACAATTAGACAGATTCGCTTGGCAAAAGGCTACTCTTGCTAACTGTCGCTGTCCCTTGTGTGGTGATTCAAAGAAGAATCCAAACAAAAAACGTGGATTCTTTTATGAGCGTCAAGGTAGGTATTACTACAAGTGTCACAACTGCGGTGCAGCGATGGGTCTTTCCAAGTTTTTGGAAACCGTCAGTCCTGCATTGTATTCAGAGTTTAGGCTTGAGTGGTTGAAAGAAAAGTCTGGTGAGAGAATTGAAACTCACGGGATTACATCCACTGGGATCAATGAAAAGTTTAAGCCTGTTGCAAAAGTTGAAAATCTAATCAAGATTTCTGATCTTTGTCCGGAGCATCCTGCAAGACAGTATCTTGAAAGTCGGCAGATTCCAAAACTGGATGAACTATTCTTTGCCGAAGACTTTGGTAAAGTAGCCCGACAGATTGATCCGAAAGTTTTCCTGCAACCCGAAGAAAGAATCGTCATCCCTTTCTATGATGATGACGGTCATATGATCGGCATTCAGGGACGAGCAATCGGAAAGTCTGAACGAAGATATATCACAATCAAATCACCAGATCACGAACGATTGTTTTACAATCTTCACAAGGTAAATGTGAATGAAAGAATCTACGTCACTGAGGGTCCGTTTGATTCTATGTTCTTGCCAAACGCGATTGCAATGGTGGGTGCTGCGAAGTCAGTCAACCTTCCAGATAAGTTGAAGAACGCGGACATTGTTTTTGTAATGGACAACGAACCACGAAGCGTTGAGATTGTGGAGATGATGAGAAACCTGATTGCAAAAGGACACAAGGTTTTCATCCCCGAACGTCTTGAACAAAAAGATATCAATGATGTAGTTTTGTCTGGAAAAAGTATTGATAATATTGTTGAATACATTGATGAACACACTTATGATGGAATCCTTGCACAAGCAAATTTAGGACAGTGGGAGAAGACAACAGTAAGATGGAAAATTTAAAAACTACAATTGAACACGGAATCTATAACATTGACCACTCTATTCTTCATCGTCAAGTTGTTGAGGTTGCGACAGATTGGTTTCTGGACAAATACAATATGCAGAATCCTGACAAGACAATCAAGATTGATCTCACTGATTACAAAATGTTGAACTGTTGGGGTGAGTCATACCGACAAGATGAAAACTCTTATGTCATCAGTGTCTCCACCGATCAATACCTTCGTGATTTCGTTGCGACACTGATGCACGAACTTATTCACGTTTTGCAATGGGAGCGTGGTGAGTGGGAGAATGACGGCGAGAGAGAAGCCGAAGACAAACAGTATGAACTCGCTGATGAGTTTTGGAAAGAAGGTTTGATCCGATGATTAAAAAAGTTTTGTGGTGGATTTTATGTTTAGGAAAATGTGGAGTAAGAACTAAATGAATGTGTTAGGTGAAGGTAAAGTTGATCTGATTGATTATATGGGTTCTGATCTGACAGTGGTAAACGCTGCAAGAGTTTCTTTTAATAAAGAATCAAAATGGACGATTGATGTTGAGGCTGAGAAACGTTTGAAAGAAACAGAGTGTCACTTCACTCCAGATATGATCAACAAACTTGAGGAAAAAGATGAGAAGTTGATTCGGTATCTTGCCAAGCACAAGCACTGGACTCCATTCTCTCATCCACAAATCACTCTTCGTGTCAAGGCTCCTGTGTCAATTCGCACGCAGTTGTTCAAACATAAAGTTGGTCTGACAGAGAATGAGGTGTCTCGTCGTTATGTGAAAGATGATCCAACCTTTTACATTCCGCACTGGAGAACACAGCCGCTCGGTGGTGCAAAACAGGGCAGCGAAGATTTTATGGAAGACAAAAAGAAAGTTGAATTCTATGATGAACAAATGAATAATCTTTGCAGATATTCTTTTGACTTGTATAGAGAACTTATAGATAATGGCATCGCACCAGAACAAGCAAGGTTCTGTTTGCCACAAGCAATGTTTACTGAATGGTATTGGACGGGCAGCCTTGCGGCGTTCGCAAGGGTTTGTAGCCTTCGTCTTGATGAACACGCTCAATGGGAGGTTCGTCAATACGCAAAGGCAATTGATTCACTGATCCAACCATTGTTTCCGGTTTCTTGGAAGTATCTGTGCGACGGAAAGGAAAATGAATGAGTCTACCAACGCTTTACCAATCTTTTATTCACACTTCAAGATACGCGAGATGGCTTCCAGAAGAAGGTCGCCGCGAAACTTGGGAAGAAACAGTCGCAAGATATTTTAATTTTTTTGAAAGTCATCTTCAAGAAAAGCACGGATATCGTGTTTCTCCCAAAGAAAGAAAAGAACTTGAGAATGCAGTTTTGAATCTTGAAGTGATGCCGTCAATGCGAGCGTTGATGACGGCTGGTGAAGCATTGAAGCGTGACAACGTTGCAGGATACAATTGCTCATACGTCGCCGTGAATCGCCTCAGAGCCTTTGACGAAATCCTGTATGTTCTGATGTGCGGAACTGGTGTAGGCTTCTCAGTGGAGCGTAGAGAGGTAGACAACCTTCCTGTAATTGCCGAGGATTTTCACTCAACAGAAACGACGATTGTGGTAGCCGACTCTAAGATTGGTTGGGCAAAAGCCTATAAAGAACTCGTTTCACTTTTGTCAAACGGACAGATTCCAAAGTGGGATGTGAGTAAAGTCCGTCCCGCTGGTGAAAGATTGAAAACTTTTGGTGGTCGCTCGTCCGGTCCCGAACCGTTGGTGGATTTGTTTGAATTCACAGTAGCCACTTTCCAAAAAGCGGCTGGTCGCAGACTCACTTCTATTGAGTGTCACGACATCGTTTGCAAGATCGCAGAGATTGTCGTGGTCGGTGGTGTTCGTCGTTCGGCTTTGATTTCTCTTTCGTCTTTGCAGGATGACCGAATGCGTGATGCCAAGTCCGGACAATGGTGGGTCACTGATGGACAGCGTGCCTTAGCCAACAACTCGGCTGCATATGACGGTCCTGTTGAAGTCGGTCAGTTTATGGAAGAATGGCTTTCGCTCTACAAGTCAAAAAGTGGTGAGCGTGGTATCTTCAACCGCGAAGCGGCTCGTAAGGGCATTGAGCGAAACACCGAGAACAGAACAAAGAATGATCGTCCAAGAGAAATGAATCATAACTTCGGAACCAATCCTTGTTCAGAGATTGTCTTGCGTGATTGTGAATTTTGTAACTTGACTGAAATGGTTGTGAGAGCCGACGATACACCTGAGTCTCTCCGACGAAAGGCAAGACTGGCTACCATTCTTGGAACTTGGCAATCCACCCTGACAGATTTTAGATATTTGTCATCTTCTTGGAAGAAAAATTGTGAAGATGAAAGATTGCTGGGCGTTTCAATGACCGGCATTATGGATTCAGATTTGACAAACGGAAACACCGATGGTCTTGAAGAAATGCTGGCAGACCTGCGTGATGATGTTGTAAAAACAAATCGTGAATATGCAAAAAATCTTGGTATTGAGCAGTCAGTTGCTACAACTTGTGTGAAGCCGTCCGGAACTGTGTCTCAACTGGTGGATGCCGCTTCTGGTATTCACGCCCGACACAATCCACATTACATTCGCACCGTTCGTGCGGACAACAAAGATCCGCTGTGTCAATTTATGAAAGATCAAGGTTTCCCTGCGGAAGCCTGCGTGATGAAGCCCGACAATGTGACTGTGTTCTCGTTCCCCGTCAAGGCTCCTGAAAATTCAGTTTTTAGAACTGATATGACCGCGATTGAACAATTGGAACTGTGGCTAAAATATCAAGTATTCTGGACAGAACACAAGCCATCCGTGACGATCACCGTCAAGGAACAAGAATGGTTTGAGGTTGGTGCTTGGGTCTGGAATAATTTAGATAATATTTCAGGTATCTCGTTCCTTCCACATTCCGACCACACCTACAAGCAGGCTCCATATCAAGACTGCAATGTAGAAGAATATGAAGAATTGTTAGAAAAATTACCAAAAGATATTGATTGGACTTTATTAAAAAATTATGAACAGGAAGACAATACGGCAGGATCGCAAACAATGGCTTGTTCTGGAGATTCGTGTGAAGTCGTAGATTTGTCTTGACAGGTGTTATACATAAACCTACAATCATAATCCAGTCATCTTGGAGTTGAGATGACAAGCCAACATAAGGAGAAATTATATGGCTACTAAAACCCCTAATGATTGCCCTACGTCGTGTAGTGGTGGCTGCGTTTGCAGATTGCTTAAGAAGGTCGGCGTTTGCCGTTCTACTTTGATTACCCTTGCTCTCGTCCCTTTCGCTTGGGATGGCGTGCTTTGGTTTGCGGACGCTGTTCGCTCTGTCTTTGATCTCGTTTCGGGAGTCGGAGGCTAAGATGAGCATTCTTGCATCCACACTGTGTCTTTCTGCTATTGCCGCAGCAGGAGATATTGAGTTTAGCGGCGTTGGTCAAACTGTCGTGACATCACTTGATGGTGTTGAGACTTTGGATACTCGTTTGGTGCTTGGTGCATACGGCGAGTCCAAAGGTGCAGTCTACGGTTTCGCTTTTGAAACCAATGACAATCTTGACGATACGACACTTTGGGAAGCATACGTTGGTGCTGATCTCGGTGGTGTTGATGTCACCGTTGGACGCTTCCAACGAAACTTTAGTGCTGAACTCGCAATGTCCGAATACACCTACGGGGTTGGTCTGACCAACTCTAGCGTGTTCGGGTTGGGCGGAATCGTCGTTGACGGCGTTTCGTTCGGAGGAGACATCGGTGATGCCTCTTTCTCTTTTGACATCGTTGGAGATGATGTCTTTGGCGACTCCGTGACTTACGGTGGTCGTGTTGAACTCGGAGCATTGGGCTTCGGCTTCATTGGTGAAGAAATGGAAGTTTGGACTGTTGACATCTCTGATGAAAGCGGATTCATCTCCTACACCGATGATAACGGCGATTGGACTGCCGTTGCTCAGGGAATTTTGTTTACCGTGGAAGATACCTTCTCCGGTTACGGTCGTGTTGAATACGACCACCTTGATGAAACCACGTTCGCCATCGGCGGCGTGTGTGAATTCCAAGAGGGCGTTTCTGCTCTCGTTGAATATGATGATCGGGACGAAGGTATTCGTGCCGGACTGCGATTTACATTTTGATATGTAAACACAATCACAATGAGGCAACCCGTCGAAAGGCGGGTTGTCTTTTTTTTATAATTGGAGTATACAATGACACTTTATCACAAACACCATATCATTCCACGGCACGCTGGCGGAACAGATGACCCGTCTAATATTGTTTTATTGACTGTAGAAGAACACGCCGAAGCACATCGGTTGTTGTATGAAGAACACGGACGCTGGCAGGATAAGTGTGCTTGGTTAGCGTTGTCTGGTCGGATTGGTAAAGAAGAGATTATACGGATGAAGTGTAGTGAGGCTTCAAAGGGGAATACTTATTGTGTGGGTAGAAAAGTTAGTGAAGAAACCAAACGAAAATTGAGCGAGGCTAACAAAGGTGAAAAACACCCAAAATTTGGAAAACCAGTCTCAGAGGAAGCAAAACGCAAAATCAGTGAGTCTAACAGGAATAGAGTAATTAGTGAGGAAACCCGACGCAAGATGAGTGAGTCTTCAAAAGGTAAAAAACACTCAGATGAAACCCGACGCAAAATGAGTGAGGCTGCAAAGAAACGAAAACCCATAAGTGAAGAAACAAGACGCAAAATGAGTGAGGCTTCAAAGGGCAACACAAATATGTTGGGTAAGACTCACTCAGATGAGACAAAACGCAAAATAAGTGAGGCTGCAAAAAAATATTCGTGGAACAAAGGTAAAACTGGGGTTTATTCAGAAGAAACAAAACGCAAAATGAGCGAGGCTGCAAAAAAACATTGGGCTAAAAGGAGAAGCGAAACTGAATGAAACGCTAACAGATTGAACATCGTATTCTAACACGGTGTTTCTAATATACTTCTTTGCAACACAAGGAGTTTTGCAGTGAATAGATTTTTTAGCGGCGTTTTTACCCTCATCATTACCACCTTGGCTGGAGCAGCAAATGTGGATGTCACCGAAGATATTTCAACATCAACAACTTGGACGGCTGACAATGTTTACAATCTAACAAAACAAATTTATGTGTTACCCGGAGCAACTTTGACAATTGAAGCAGGAACAGTGATTGCTTCCGAAGCAACTGCGAATGGTGCAGGTGGTTTATGTGTGACGAACGGCGCACAAATCTTTGTGAACGGAGAGCGACACGCACCAGTCGTGATGACCTCAACCCTTGACGATGGAACTTGGAGAGCATCTGCAAACGAGTGGGGGAATCTTACACTTTGCGGTGATGCCTTCATCGGGTTTGACGGAACGACCAACTCCGGTGGTTTCCCGAACAACACCCTGACTCCGAGTGCATCCAACCAAGCGAATATGGAAGGACTTGTTGAGACAGCAGGCGACCCATCTCTAAATAATTATGGTGGTGGTAACGATGACTATGATGCAGGTAATTTATCTTATCTTTCTATTCGCTATGCGGGTAGAGTTGTCGGACTTTCTAACGAACTCAATGGTCTGTCTCTTGGTGCTATTGGTCGGAATACGAAAATCCACCACATTGAAGTAATGAACAATGTCGATGACGGCATCGAGATTTGGGGCGGCACAGTTGACCTCAAATATGTTTCCATTTGGAATGTCGGCGATGACTCGTTCGACGTTGATCAAGGCTGGAGAGGTCGTGCGCAGTTTGGTCTGATTGTGCAAGGTTACTCACGAAACGCTTCACAAGGTTCTGGACTCGGAGACAATATCTTTGAGTTTGATGGTGCAGAAAACTCTGACGCTCAACCAAGAACCCGTGCTGCAATTTATAACTTTACCACGATTGCAAACACCGAATCCGGTGACGGCACGACCACTTGGAGAGACAACGCATCGGTTCAATTCCGAAACAATATCTTTATCGGTAAGGGAGACAAACTTGTTCGTGCTGACGGGGATGACGGGGACGGCTCTTCGGGATATGGTCATAACGGGACTCTGACGCTCGCTGAACGCTTTGAGACTGACGCAGTAGGGTCGGACGGGATTGCCTACATTGACCCTGTGAACGCTGGTGCTTCGTCTATGATGGACAACCTGTATCAAGCACAAACCGATGGTAAACTTGCAGAATTGTCAAACAACATTATTTCCGGTTTTGGTGACATTTCCGATGACCCATACTATGACATCGTGCCTGCGTCAATGCGTGTGACAAATATTGAAACCGCAGAACTTCCGATTCGCTCACTGGTTCGTGCGCCGAGTGTTATTGTTGGTGGCAAGTCTGTGAATGCTGTTGTGTCAATTGACCCGACACCGATTGACTCTGACATTATCACGACACCCGCTCCTGCACCTGCAAATGGTTTCTACTCACCCGTGACCTATCGTGGTGGTTTTGCTCCCGATAAAAACTGGTTGACTGGTTGGAGTGCCGCTGATGAGTTTGGTTTCTTGACAGGAACAGACGATAGCGATTGTGGAACTTGTAAAGGTGATGCAAATGCCGATGGTGTGGTTGGTTTCCTTGACCTGACTACTATTCTTGGAAATTGGGGATGCGAAGGCTAATCAGAACATTTATTGCTTATATTCTTGCGTTCGGATGCACAGCATTCTTCTTTATGCTATTGCCTTTGTTGCAAGCAATCAACTCTCCGTTCCAAGGAGACTCCGTGAGTCGGGCGATGGAAATCGTCAGCGTTCCACCACCTCCACCACCCCCGATGGACGAACCGGATGAGCCGGAGCCTGAACCCGAACCGGAACCACCTCAAATGGAATCCACACCCGAACCGTTGGACATCAGCCAGTTAGAGGTTATGCTCAATCCCGGCTTTGGTGATTTTATGGGTGGTGACTTTGGTGTTCAGTTGAAAACTGCTTTGACCAATAACGAGGAGATGAACGAAATCTTTTCTTCGTCAGAACTTGACCAAAAGGCTCGTCGGTTGAGCGTGGTTCAACCTCGACTTACTTCTACCTTGCTGCGTCAAACACCAGCCACGGTGGTAGTGATCTTTATTGTTGACGAAAATGGTAGAGTCCAAGATCCCAAAGTCCAACGAACGACAAATCCATCTTTTGACCGCTCCGCCCTTGCTGCTATCAAGCAGTGGAAGTTTGAGCCTGCAAAGGTTCAAGGTCGTTCTGTTTCAAGTCGTTTGCGTCAATCTTTCTCCTTTGAGAACAGCACCTAAATAGATGTATGGGATTTAATAGAGAACTTATCGACGAGGAATTTGAAGAATTACTCAAACAAGACACATTTGGTGGGGACTTTGATTTTGGGTTTGCTGATGACGTAGAGGTTTCTGAAGCGTCGGGTGCAACCGAAGATATGAAAGGTCACTTGGATAAACTTGAGAAGTTAATCCTTCCGCTTCTTTACAACCTTAAGAAAAATCCAGAGAAAGATTACATTCTCTGGGATGGTGCAAAAAGAGCGGCTGCCTGTGAGGCACAAATTCAAAGAATTCTTGAAATTACAAGAATGTAGTATATCATATAAATAATTACACAATGGAGGTTTTACTATGAACATTTCTTGGATGCCAAATTTCGTTAAAAAGAAACTCATCGGCAAAGGTGCTGGTGATCTTGTCAAAGAGTCAATCGACACAGTGAGTGGTGGTCGAATCAAACAATGCGGTGGTTGTAAAAGGCGACAACAACTCTTAAATGATCTTCTTTCGTTTGAGGACAAAAAGACATTAGAAAAAGCCGCACAAATTCAAGCAGAAGCAAACAAAAAAATTGCAGAGCAAACTTCTGACAAAAAAGAGTTACCAGAACAAAAGAAGGTTGTCAGTGCGTCAACGCCACCATCGAAGTCTTTTTATGAGAACCCAAATCTCAAAGTTATCGATGAAGAGTTTTCTCACAAATCCCTCTACGGTGAAATTTTGAATATGGATGTTCCCGTATACAGATATCAGTCCATCGACAACAAGTTGACGAGAGTGATTGAGTTGCTCACGGAGATTGCAGAAAGTGAACGAAAACGAGATTCTGATAACAGGGATTGATTACTCCCTGAACGGTCCTTGCATCTGCGTTTTTCGTGGTAAAACAAATGATACACCCTTTGCAATCAAGGACTGCTACTTTTACTTTCTAACAAATACAAAGTCTCTTGCAAAAACTTTTGATTATCAGTTCATTGGAACGAACTTTGATGATTACTCGCACGATTGTCAGAGATACGAGAGCATTGCAGACTGGGCATTGGAAAAGGTAGAAGGATCTATTCTTGTCGGTCTTGAAGGATATGCTTTCGGTGCATCCGGACGAGCAATCTTTCAAATTGCAGAAAACTGTGGTCTACTGAAATATAAACTTTATCAAAGTCGTCTTCCGGTCGAAGTCATTCCTCCAACAAGTGTAAAAAAACTTGCCACCGGAAAAGGCAACGCGACAAAAGAAAAAATGGTAAAGCAGTTTCAGATCGACACAAAGATCAATTTACAAAAAATGATAACACCTAATCGTTCAAGTATTGGGAGTCCGGTCACTGATATTGTCGATGCCTACTACATTTGCAAGATGGCTTACGAGTCTTATCAGAAATCTCGTGCCTTATCTAAGTGATTTTTTAAAGAATTCACGCCAAACAAGATGACCCGCGATCAATAAAGTAAGAATCCATCCAAATATAACCACGGGTCCATAACTTTTTTTGAGGATTCAAAGTCCTCTAATGTTTGTAGACCCAAAGCATCACCAGCACCGATCATATTTGTGACTGGCTCTGATGCTGAGTCCAAAGTGTGAATAATTTCCGGTTGACCGTCGATGCCAATATCAACAAAAGGTTGCTTGACACTTTTGACGCTCGCACATCCCGCTAACAACATAATTAAAAGATATCTCATCGTGGCACTCTCACCTTTGGTGTTTCCGTTCGCTCTAAATGCTCACGCAGTTTTTTACGTCTTTCTCTTTTTTCAAGAAGAACAGGCTTCTCTGATTGCTTCATCAATCTATCGTGATGACGTTGTTTTGCCTCCGTGATACCATACTTGTATCCAGCAGCCAAGCCAATCACCACTCCTAAAATAAAGATACAGATTCTTTTAAGAATCACACATTCATATTTACAGTCTGACATTATTTTCCTCTCACGGCAGTGCCGAAGTAGAATCCTACAATAGTTACAAGGATTTGTCTATTCTCTTCTGTGTATAAATATCCCTCAACTGGCGTGTAGGTTCTAACGCTCTCAGTGCCGAACAAACCGAGCAAGTCCCAAGGCTTGTAGACAGTGGATTCGTGTTCCACGACGGTGGTGACACCATCGCTGTACGCGATGATGAATGGTGCGATAAT
>LULV01000406.1_pt1 | contig 18521 bp, 24 predicted proteins | sample 728081 | NCBI WGS metagenome assembly LULV01 (sample SAMN03860280, study PRJNA289734) | marine metagenome | biome: seawater column; feature: ocean; material: water; isolation source: Red Sea water column Station 108 - depth 25m | place: Saudi Arabia: Red Sea | collected 2011-10-15 | depth 25 m | reverse complement strand
GCGCCGTGCCCTGCGGCACCGTCGGCGGGCGGATGCCGCGGATGTCGAAACCCTCGGCCTGCAGCATGGCGGCAATCCGCATCGTGCGGGCGTTGTCGCCGATGACGACGGGGATGATCTGGCTGCCGCTCGGCGCGATGCCGAGCGCCGCGAGCCGCTTTTCGGCGTGGCGGACGAGCCCCGAGAGCCGTGCCTCGCGCTCGGGCTGTTCGGCGACGATCTCGAGCGCCTGGCGTACGAGCCACGCCATGAGCGGCGAGGGCGCGGTCGAGAAGATGAAGGGACGGCCGCGGTTGACGAGGAAGTCGCGGACGATCGCGGGGCCGCAGAGCAACGCGCCTTCGCAGCCCAGCGCCTTGCCGCAGGTGTGGAGCGTGATCAGATTGGCGCGCGGCGCGAGCGCGTGGGCAAGCCCCTGTCCTGCCGGGCCATAGACGCCCGTCGCATGCGCCTCGTCGACGATCAGCACCGCGTCGTGACGGTCGGCGATAGCGGCGAGGTCGGCGAGCGGAGCCCTGTCGCCGTCCATCGAATAGAGGCTTTCGACCGCGATCCATGGCGTGCCGGTGCCGCCGCCTGCGCGCCAGCGGAGGATAGCGTCTTCAAAGGCTTGCGGGTCGTTATGCGCAGCCGCTGTGCGGTCGGCGCGGCCGAGTTTCATCCCGTCGTGCGCGCTCGCATGGATCAGCGCGTCGTGGACGAGCAGGTCGCCGCGCTGCGGCAGCGTCGCGAACAGCGCGGCGTTGGCCGCGAAGCCGGTGGGGAAGAAGAGCGCCGCCTCGGTGCCATAGTGGCGCGCCGCATGCGCCTCGAGCGCTTCATGCTCGGCATGGTTGCCGCGCAGCAGCCGCGAGCCGCCCGAACCGGCCGGAATGCCGCGCGCGGCGCCCTGCGCCAGCGCTTCGGCGAGCGCGTAGGAACCCGCTAGCGCGAGATAGTCGTTCGAGGCGAAATCGATCCCGGCGCGCGGCGCGAGCGCGCGGCGGCGGCCGTCGGCGGCGAGCACGGCGAGATCGGCGCGGTGGGCGGCGAAAATTGGGCTATCCAATTCCGTTTGTCCTGAGGAGCCCCTGAGCTTGTCGAAGGGGCGTCTCGAAGGACCGAAGGCGTGCGGTGCTTCGAGACGGGCCTTCGCCGGTGCTCAGTCCCTCCTCAGCACGAACGGCATGAGGAGGGAGCAAGGTGGCTTAATTCTTTGCCTTGTCGACCAGCTTGTTCTTGGCGATCCACGGCATCATCGCGCGCAGCTGGGCGCCGGTCTGTTCGATCGGATGCGCTGCGGCGGCCTTGCGGCTGGCCTTGAGTTCGGGCTGGCCGGCCTGGTTGTCGAGGACGAAATCCTTGACGAAGCGGCCCGAGGTGATGTCGGCGAGGACGCGCTTCATTTCGGCCTTCGTCTCTTCGGTGATGATACGCGGACCCGTCTTGATGTCGCCATATTCGGCGGTGTTCGAGATCGAATAGCGCATGTTCGCGATGCCGCCTTCATAGAGAAGATCGACGATCAGCTTGGTTTCGTGGAGGCATTCGAAATAGGCCATTTCGGGGGCATAGCCCGCCTCGACCAGCGTTTCAAAACCCGCCTGGATCAGATGGGTGATGCCGCCGCAGAGCACCGCCTGTTCGCCGAAAAGATCGGTTTCGCACTCTTCCTTGAAGGTCGTTTCGATGATGCCGCTGCGACCGCCGCCGACCGCCGAGGCATAGCTGAGGGCGAGCGCCTTGGCGTGGCCGTTGCCGCTGTTGCCCGATGCTTCCTGTGCAACCGCGATCAGGCAGGGAACGCCGCCGCCCTTCTGATATTCGCTGCGCACCGTGTGGCCGGGGCCCTTGGGCGCGACCATGAAGACGTCGATGTCGGCGCGCGGTTCGATGAGGCCGAAATGGACGTTGAGGCCGTGCGCGAAGGCGAGCGCGGCACCGGGCTTCAGATTGTCGGCGAGATCGTCGTAATAAATCCTTGCCTGATGCTCGTCGGGCGCCGCGATCATGATGACGTCGGCCCAGGCGGCGGCTTCCTTGTTCGACAGGACGCGGAAGCCGGCGCCTTCGGCCTTCTTCGCGGTCGCCGAGCCGGGACGCAGCGCGATCGCGACATCCTTGACCCCGCTGTCGCGCAGATTCTGCGCATGGGCGTGGCCCTGGCTGCCGTAGCCGAGGATGGCGACCTTCTTGTTCTTGATCAGATCCTGGTCGGCGTCGCGATCGTAGTAAACCTGCATGTCCTGTAACCCCTTTGTATGTTCATCTGTTTGTCATCCCCGCGAAAGCGGGGACCCAGAGCGTGTGTCGGCTGACCCTTCCCTGGGTTCCCGCTTTCGCGGGAATGACAATGGTTTGGTTAAACTCTAAAGCGCCTCCGGCCCGCGGGCGATGGCGACGATGCCGGTGCGGCCGACCTCGACCAGACCGCATTCGCGCATCAGCGCGATGAAGCGGTCGACCTTGTCGCTGTTGCCGGTGATTTCGAAGATGAAGCTCGACAGCGTCGTATCGACGACCTTGGCGCGGAAGACGTCGGCAAGGCGCAGCGCCTCGATGCGCTTTTCGCCGGTGCCGGCGACCTTCACCAGCGCGATCTCGCGTTCGACATGCGCGCCCTGATCGGTGAGGTCGGTGACCTGATGCACCGGCACCAGCCGGTCGAGCTGCGCGATGATCTGGTCGATCACCGCGGGCGGACCCGAGGTGACGATGGTGATCCGCGACAGCGCATGATCGGCGCTGATGTCGGCGACGGTCAGGCTTTCGATATTATAGCCGCGCGCCGAGAAGAGCCCGGTGATCTTGGCCAGGATACCCGCCTCGTTATCGACGGTGACGGCGAGGACATGGCGCTCGCCCGTTTCGGTGGTGATTTTCATTGTTATTCCTTCCCCTCCCGCTTGCGGGAGGGGATCGAGGGGTGGGTGCGAGCGCAGCGAGCAGGCGGCGTTGCGGCGCCCACCCCGCTGCGGCTAGCGAACAAGTTCGCAAGCCTCGCTGCCCCTCCCGCAGGCGGGAAGGGATGAAGAGCGTCTGCCATCATCACACCAGCGCTTTCGCTTCGTCGTCCATCGTGCCGATGACGTCGCTCGGCTGGAGGATCATGTCGGTGTGCGCCGCGCCCGACGGGATCATCGGGAAGCAGTTGGCGAGCTTGGCAACGCGGCAGTCGACGATCACCGGGCCCGGCGTTTCGATCATCTGCCGGATGCCGTCCTCGAGCTCGCCGAGCGTGTCGATGCGCAGGCCGGTCCAGCCATAGGCCGCGGCCAGTTTCACGAAATCGGGCAGGCTGTCCGAATAGCTGTTCGAATAACGGCTTTCGTAGGTCAATTCCTGCCACTGGCGGACCATCCCCATCCATTCATTGTTGAGGATGAAGATTTTCACCGGCAGGCGGTACTGGCTGACCGTACCCATTTCCTGAATGTTCATCTGGAGCGAGGCTTCGCCCGCGATGCAGACAACCAAGCGGTTCGGGTGCGCGATTTGTGCGCCGACGGCGGCGGGGAATCCGTAGCCCATCGTGCCGAGCCCGCCCGAGGTGAGCCAGCGGTTGGGCGCGGCAAAGCCGAAATGCTGCGCCGCCCACATCTGGTGCTGGCCGACTTCGGTGGTGATGATCGGATCGCGGCCGCGGGTCGCGTCGAACAGCGCCTTGACCGCACGCTGCGGCATGATTTCGGCGCCCGCGTCCTTCTTTTCGGGAAAGTCGAGGCAGCGCGTCGCGCGCCACCCGTCAATGCGGCGCCACCATTCGCCAAGATCGCGCGCCTTGTGACCCTTGTCGGCCCAGGCGGCGATGAGCGCATCGAGCGCGCGGCCGGCATCGCCGACGACCGCGATGTCGACCGGGACGATCTTGTTGATCGAGCTGCGGTCGATGTCGATGTGGATCTTCTTCGCCTCGGGCGCGAAGGCGTCGAGGCGGCCGGTGACGCGATCGTCGAAGCGCGCGCCGACCGCGATGATGAGGTCGGCGCGGTTCATCGCCATGTTCGATTCATAGGTGCCGTGCATGCCGAGCATGCCGAGCCATTTGGGATCGTCCGACGGGAAGGCGCCCAGCCCCATCAGGGTCGAGGTGATCGGTGCGCCGGTCAGGCTAACGAGCTGGCGCAGCGCCGCGCTGGCGTCGGGGCCGGCGTTGATGACGCCGCCGCCGGTATAGAAGATCGGGCGTTCGGCCGCGGCGATCATGTCGATCGCCTGCGCGATGGCGCCGGCATCGGGTTCGACCTGCGGACGATAGCTTTGATGCTCAATCTTTTCGGGCACGCTGTAGCTGCCCGTTGCGACCTGAACATTCTTCGGAATGTCGATGACGACGGGGCCGGGGCGGCCGTGCGTCGCGATGTAGAAAGCCTCGTGAATCACGGCGCCCAGCCGGTCGGGGTCCATGACCAGATAATTATGCTTGGTGCAGTGGCGCGTGATGCCCACCGTGTCGCATTCCTGAAAGGCGTCGGTGCCGATCAGCGTCGTCGGCACCTGACCCGTCAGCACGACCATCGGGATCGAATCGAGCAGCGCGTCGGTGATGCCGGTGACGGCATTGGTCGCGCCCGGCCCCGATGTGACGAGCACGACGCCGGGCTTGCCGGTCGAGCGCGCATAGCCCTCTGCCGCGTGGGTCGCGGCCTGTTCGTGGCGAACGAGGACATGCTTGATCGAGGGATGATTGAAGAGGGCATCGTAGATCGGAAGCACCGCGCCGCCCGGATAGCCGAACACCGTATCGACCCCGAGGTCGACCAGCGCCTGAACCACCATGTCGGCACCACTCATTTCCTTCACGACACGCGCTCCTTTCTTCGTGCGGCCCGATGCTGGACGCAGCCTGTCCGCGGCCTTGTTGCGCCGCAGCAGGCAGCGGGCAATAGGTATATGATTCTATCCTGTCAACAGTCTATCACGTAATAATATTGCGATTTGATTGATTGAATCGACGGATAATGACTCTTCGTGGCGTGGCCATCCGGCGGGGGGCTGGTGGCGGAACCAGGTATATTGCCGCTTCGCATATTGGCGGGTCGCCGCCTGTGCCGCCGCAAGCGCCTCTGCGCGGCTCGTTTCGCCGCGGACATGCGCCGCGACCTGCGGCACGCCGATCGCGCGCATGACGGGGAGATCGGGATCGAGCCCCCGCGCCAGCAGCGCGCTCACCTCGTCGATCGCGCCGCCGTCGAACATGTCGACGAGGCGGGTGTCGCAGCGCTCGCGCAGCCAGTCGCGCGGCGGCAACAGGATGAGCGGCACCAGCGTGATGTCCCCGGCTATGCCGCCGCTGCGGTCCTGTTGCCACGCGGCGAGCGTCCGGCCGGTCGCGCGCGCCACCTCGAGCGCGCGCGCGATGCGGGTCGTGTCGGCGGGATTGAGCCGAGCGGCGGCGGCGGGATCGGCTGCGGCGAGCGCGGCATAAGCATCGGCGACGGGCAGCGCGCGCACCGCTTCGCGAATCTCCGGGTCGATTTCGGGAACCGGGGCGATGCCGTCGAGCAGCGTGCGCAGGTAGAGGCCGGTGCCGCCGACGAGGATGGGAACCTTCCCCGCGGCGTGCGCGTGGGACAGGGTGCGGCGCGCTTCTTCGGCCCAACGCGCCGCATTGTGGGCGGACCCGCCATCGACATGACCGAAGAGGCGATGCGGGATGCCGGCCATCTCCGCCGCGTCCGGCCGTGCCGAGAGGAGGGGGATGTCCGCATAAACCTGACTCGCGTCGGCGTTGACGACCTCTGCGTCGCCGAGCGCCTGGGCGAGGGCGACCGCCAATGCGCTCTTGCCGCTGGCGGTGGGGCCAGCGATAAGCGCCACCGGTGGACGGTGCGTGAAGGAAGAAGAAGGAGATGCCATGTTCGTTGCAACGCTGATAGCAGCCGGGAAGCTGACGGGCGAGGTGGTCCGCGAAGCGATCGACCGCCTTGATGCGACGGAGCATGAGGTAGGCGCGCCGCACTGGATCGATCAGGGCGACGCTGCGGACATCTTCTTTCAGGGCAGTCTGGTCAGCGCGCGCGCCGAACTGGCGAAAATGGACCATGGCGCGCTCGACGTCGTCGTCCAGCCGCTTGGCGACCGGACGAAGAAGCTGATCATCGCCGACATGGATTCGACGATGATCACCGTCGAATGCATCGACGAGCTCGCGGACTATGCCGGGATCAAGCCGCAGATCGCCGCGATCACCGAACGCGCGATGCGCGGCGAGCTCGATTTTCGCGCCGCGCTGATCGAGCGCGTCGGGCTGCTCGGCGGCATGGCCGAGGCGACGATCGCCGAATGCCGGGCGGAGCGGGTCAGACTGACCCGCGGCGCGCGCACGCTGGTCCAGACGATGAAGGCGCATGGCGCCTGGTCGGTGCTGGTGTCGGGCGGTTTCCTGCCCTTTGCCGCGCCGGTCGCCGAAGCGATCGGCTTTGACAAGGTGGTTGCGAACGATCTGGAGATCGCCGGCGGCAAGCTGACCGGCAAGGTTACCGAACCGATCGTCGACAGCACCACCAAGCTCGAAACGCTGCGCGCCGAGGCGGCGGCGCGCGGGCTGGCGCTGGGCGACACGCTGGCGGTCGGCGACGGCGCGAACGATATTCCGATGATCACCTCGGCCGGGCTCGGCATCGGCTATCACCCGCATCCCGCCGCCGCCGCCGCCGCCGACGCGGCGATCCGCCACCACGACCTGACCGCGCTTTTGTGGGCGCAGGGCTATGCGCGGCGCCAGTGGGTGATGGGATAGGCGATGCTGCGCGCGGCGGGGGCGGGGCTTGCCATGCTGGCGCTGTCCGCCTGCGCGGGCGGCCAATATCGCCCGGTGGCCGATACGCCGGTGCGGATCGGCAAACCCTATGCGGTGCGCGGAACGACCTATGTCCCCGCCGCCGCGCCCGCCTATGACGCCGTCGGCTATGCGAGCTGGTACGGCAGCGAATCGGGAAACCGCACCGCGAATGGCGAGAAATTCCGTCCCGGCTGGATCACCGCCGCGCATACCACGCTGCCGCTGCCGACCTATGTCGAGGTGACGGCGCTCGACAGCGGGCGTCGGATCCTCGTGCGCGTCAACGACCGCGGGCCGTTCGCCGGCGGCGGGCGCATCATCGACCTGTCGAAAGGGGCCGCGGAAGCGCTCGGCGGCGCTGCGCGCGCGGCTGGCGGCGGGGGAACGCTGAGGCGGAAGAGGACGGCGGGCGGCGGCGTCAGTCGCAGGCGCGGTGAAGCTTGACCGCCAGCCACGCCGAGATCAGGCACATGACCGCGCTCATCAACAATTGATCGACGACGCCGACGCCCGCGAAGCCGAGCCCGATGGCGAGCAGCGAGCCCGCGACCATCGCGCCCGAATTGACGATATTGTTCGCCGCGACGGTGCGTGCGGTCTGGTCCTTGGGCACGGTGGTGGTGAGGAAGGCATAGAGCGGCACGACGAACATGCCGCCGCTGATCGCGATGCCCATCAGGCTGGCGAGCAGCGGGATGACGTCGGCGTGATTCAGAAAACCGCCGATGCCATAGAGCGTGCCCGCAGGATCCTGTTCCCAGTTGCGGCAGACGAAATAGAAGGCGACGACGAACGCGCCCATCACGACGACGCTCGCCGGGCTGTAGCGCGCCGATACCTCGCCCTTGAGCAGCCGGTTGACCGCGACCGAGCCGATCGCGATGCCGATCGAGAAGACCGCGAGGAACAGGCTCGCGACGCTCTTGTCGGCGCACCAGCGCGATGGACGAGCGGACGATGTGCCAGTCGATCCCCGTTTCCTCGTGCTGCGGCGGCGCGGGCGGCACCTTGCGCCCGGTCCAATAGCCGATGAAGGCGACGAGCACGACGCCGAGCGCCGCCCATTCGACGTCGATGATGCCGGCGAGGATCGTCCCCGCAAGGATCGCGATATAGGTACCCGCCTCGACCAGCCCGGTGCCGCCCAGCACCTCGTCGCTGTGCAGATGCTGCGGGAGGATCGCATATTTGATCGGGCCGAAGAAGGTCGAGTGGATGCCCATCGAAAACAGCGCCAGCATCATCAGCGGGATGGCGACCAGATGCACCGCCCAGCCCATCCATGCGAGGACCAGCCCGGCGCCGCCGACGGCCATGATGAGGATTTCGCAGAATTTGACGATGCGGATGATCATCGCCTTGTCGCGCGTGTCGGCAAGCTGCCCGGCGAGCGCCGACAGGAGGAAGAAAGGCAGGATGAACAGCCCCGTTGCGACCGCGCTGAACAGCGTTTCGGACGCTTCGTCGTTGAAGACGCCGTAGACGACGAACAGCACCATCGCATTCTTGAACAGATTGTCGTTGAACGCGCCGAGCAATTGCGTGACGAACAGGGGAAGGAACCGGCGTTGCTTCAAAAGCGCAAAGGATCCGGTCATTGAAATTCCATCATTGCAGTCCGACATAGCGACCCGGCCGCGCCAAAGGGGCAATTCGGTTGTCGCACGGGGGGCTTATCGGTTAGGGCTTGGACGGTCAAAGCCCATTTTGGAACTTTCGCGCGATCAGGGGTCATGCTCAGCCTACCGAACATCTTGACGCTTTCGCGCATTCTGACGGTTCCGATCCTGCTGGCGCTGCTGTGGCCGGGCGCGCGCGAGGGGACGCACCAGCCGGCGCCACTCTATTATGCGCTGGCCTTCGTCCTCTATTGCCTGATGGGCATCACCGACTATTTCGACGGCTATGTCGCCCGCGCGCGCGGCACCGTGTCGCGGCTCGGCGCCTTCCTCGATCCCATCGCCGACAAGATCATGATCGCGGCGGTGATCCTGCTGCTCGTCTTCACGCGCGACATCACCGGCGTTCACGTCATCGCCGCGCTCGTCATCCTGCTGCGCGAGATCATCGTGTCGGGGCTGCGCGAATTCCTCGCGACCTTGCAGGTGTCGATGCCGGTCACCCGGCTCGCCAAATGGAAGACGACCTTTCAGCTTGTCTCGTTCGGTGCGCTGATCCTGGCGGGCGCTTTGCCCGCGATGGAATGGGTCCGCAGCGTCGGCCTGGCGACCCTGTGGGGCGCGGCGGTGCTGACGATGATCACCGGCTGGGACTATCTGCGCGTCGGCCTGAAGCATATGGATTGACGGTGGTGGCGCTGCAGCTCGCCTATTTCGCCTGGGTGCGCGAACGCATGGGATGCGGCGAGGAGCAGGTCGAACCGCCCGCCAGCGTCGCGACCGCGTCCGACCTGATCGCATGGCTCGCCGCGCGCGACGACCGCGGCGCCCGGGCCTTTGCCGAACCGGCGCGGATTCGCGTTGCGATCGACGGCCAGATGATGGGCAATGACGCGGCGCTCGCCGGCGCCCGCGACGTCGCGCTGTTCCCGCCGGTGACGGGCGGATGATCCGCGTCGTCGTCCAGGTGGGCGCGATCGACTTTGCGACCGAGACCGACCGCCACGATGCGGGCGGGCACGGCGCGACCGCAAGCTTCGTCGGCCGGGTGCGCGGCGACGACGGCGTGACCCAATTGTTCCTCGAACATCACCCGCAACTGACCGAGCGCGGCCTCGCCGACCTGGCGCACGCCGCCGCCGACCGCTGGCGCCTGTCGGCGCTGACGCTGATCCACCGTGTCGGCGCGATGGCGCCGGGCGAGACGATCGTGCTCGTCCTCGCCAGCAGTCCGCACCGCGCCGAAGCGCTTGCCGCCTGCACCTTTCTGATCGACCGGCTGAAGACCGACGTCATGCTGTGGAAGCGCGAGACGCTGACCGACGGCGTCGCCCGCTGGGTCGAACCGCGCGCCGCCGATCAGGAGCGCGCGGAGGGCTGGGATTAGGGAGCGGGCGGAAGGGCCGGTTTGGGGTGGGAAGCGGAAGTGAGCATTTGACGTCCAAGCTCGACAAACCAGACGTTCAATTGAGCTTTTCCAAAGCGCTAAAGATTTCTTTCTGCGTCCAGATCTCACTGCGGCCATCTACAAAGAGGCTGCTGTCATCTTCGACAAAGGACACGGCATCTCGTGTCGCTTCATCAGCAAACTCAATATCGTCACTCGCTACGATGCAATCGGCAACATAGACCGCTGCTTCAGCAGGCATTTTCTTGGTGGCTATCGCATGCAGCAACAGTCGAGCAGCGGCCTGATCCATCACAAAATTTGGCCCGTTTGAAATGTCGATGAAGCCGTGCCGGGTTTCGTGAAGATCGGCATAAAATGCGCCCACCTCATCGGCGATTTCTTCCGCAAAAGCTTCTGCGGTTAGAATTCCAGAAAGAAAGGCGACTAAGGACGAATGTTGCATCAATGAACTTTGCATCGTTTACCGGATGTCCGCAATCGGTCGTTTCCGGTCATTTCGATCCAGATCTGGCGAAGGTCGTGGTCCAGCTCTTTACACCGCCAACGGCGGCGTTCGACGCTCTGGGGCCAGGCCTTCGCCGGGGAGCGCATTATCGACGCCGGACTGCAGCTCGTGCGTCATCCCGGCCCCCCTCGACAAGCTCAGGGTAAGCGGTTGAGAAAGGCGGCAACGCGCGCTTCCCACCTCAAAACTGTCTTTCGCTTCCCGGCTATTGCCTATCCTCCGGCGCACGCGCGGCGGGATACAGGCGGGGGTGCGACCCGAAAAGCTCGGCGCAAACCGGAACCCCGCCTGTGACCGAACCTTTGGTTCAGCCGCCGTCCCCCGCCGGTTTGCGATAGGGAACGAATTCGCCAAAGACGCATGTCGGACCGCGAATGCCGCTGCTGCGGTCGACGAGATAGAAGAAGTCGCCTTCGCAGGTCGACGATCCGAACTGGCGCACGACCATGATGTCGCTGTCGCGCGCCAGGCCGGGGCAACTGCCCTTCAGCGTGTTGCGGTAAACCAGATTGCGCCCCGACCGATAGAGCAGGATGTCGTCCGACACGCGAATGCTGTCCATCGAACGGTAATTGGGCAGGCATTTGACCGGGGTGCCCGGCGTCTTGCCAGCGAGCTGCTTGTCGAGCGTCGCCGCCTGCTTGGGCGTCAGCGCCGCGGCACCGGGGGCGCCGCTTCCCGACGGCGCACAGCCGGCAAGCGAGGCGGCGGCGCCGATCAGTGCGGTGCAAAGGGCAAAGCGGGGCATGGTCATCATAGTTGTCCTGACGGGCGTTGTTTGGCGGACGGACGCTGAACGGGCGCTGAAGCGGCGCACCTCAGGCCGCATCCTTGAGGGCGCGGATACGGCCGAGTTCGGCCGCGCTGGGCGCACGAAGAAAGGGGTTGGTCGCGCGCTCGTCGCCGATCGTCGTCGGCACCGTGGCTATGCCTTGCGCGCGCGCCGTTTCGACCGCGCTCAGGCGCTCGGCCAGCGCGCGGTTGTTGGGATCGACCGTCACCGCGAAGCGCGCGTTCGACAGCGTATATTCGTGCGCGCAATAGACGCGCGTCATATCGTCGAGGGTGGCGAGGCGCTGCATGTTCGCGAACATCTGGTCGGCGGTGCCTTCGAACAGGCGCCCGCATCCCATCGCGAACAATGTGTCGCCGACGAAGATCACGCCGTCCCCGGCAAAATGATAGGCGATATGCCCGGCGGTGTGTGCGGGGACCGCCCAGACATCGGCGACATGCGCGCCGAGCATGACCCGGTCGCCATCGGCGACGAGGCGGTCGGCAGTCGGTATGCGCTCGAGTTCTGCCGCCGGCGCGATGATCTCGCACCCGGTCTTTGCCTTGATGTCGGCGTTGCCGCCCGTATGGTCGGGGTGCCAATGGGTGTTCCAGATCGCGGTGATCGGCCAGCCGCGCGCGTCCGCCTCGGCCAGCACCGGCTCCGCCACCGCGGGATCGACGACCATCGTTTCGAAGCTCGCCGGATCGTGGACCAGCCAGACATAATTGTCGCTGAGGACGGGGATGCGGACGATTTCCAGCGCGCTCACGCTCTTCTCCTATGTCTCGCCGGCCTCATGCCTTCCAAGACGGACACGCGCGCGCGCCGCCTTGGTTGCACGATCTACCAGCTTCCCGTGTTCGGCATGGAGGCCCAGGGTTCGGCAGGCTCCAGATGGCCGTCCTGCAACAGCTCGACCGAAATGCCGTCGGGTGATCGCACGAAGGCCATATGGCCGTCGCGCGGCGGGCGGTTGATCGTTACGCCGGCGTCCATCAGGCGCTGGCAGGTTTCGTAAATATTGTCGACGCGATAGGCGAGATGCCCGAAGTTGCGCCCACCCGAATAGCTTTCGGGGGCGCTGCCATCCTCGGGCGGCCAGTTATAGGTCAGTTCGACCTCGGCAATGCCGGCCTGTCCCGGCGGGGCCAGAAAGATCAGCGTGAACCGTCCCGCTTCGCTGTCGAAGCGGCGGACTTCCTCAAGCCCGATCAGCTTGAAGAAGTCGATGGTGGCGTCGGGATCCGAAACGCGGATCATCGTGTGGAGATATTTGGTCATGCCCCCATATTAGGCACGAAGCGGGCGACCTTCAAACGCTTCGAACAGATTTACGAATTCATCGGGGACCGGGCTCGGCGCGCCCTGCGCTTCGGCGACATGGACGTTGACCAGAACGCCCGTCGCGCGGAGATCGTCCACGCCCGCGCCGTGCAGTTCGAAATGAAAGACCATCGAACTGCGCCCGACCCGCGCCGCGCGCACGCAGATGTCGATTTCCTCGTCGAGCAGGATGGGCGCACGATAGTCGATCTCGGCGCGCGCAACATGGAATTCGGGGCTGTCGTGGCCGGGCCAGCGATCATATACACCCGCCGCGCGCCAATATTCGGTGATGCCGATGTCGAAATATTCAAGGTAGCGGCTGTTGAATACGACGCGCTGCGCGTCGATCTCGGCATAGCGAACGCGTTTGCGCACATGGAATTTATAGTCGCTGCGGGCCATGATTGTCCTTCAGTCCGGATGGGTCGCGAGGCGCGCGACGGTATCGATCAACAGGGCGATGTCGCCATCGCGCGACAGGCGGTGGTCGCCGCCCTTGACCAGCGTCACCTGCACATCGTCGCTGGCAAGCGCCGCGGCAAGGCGCAGGCTGATGTCGGGCGGCACGTCGCCGTCTTCCTGCCCGTGGAGCAGCCGCACGGGGCAGGCGAGCGGAATTTCACCGTCGAGCAACAAGTTCGCTTCGCCCGACTGGAAGAAGGCGCGCGTCGTCACATAGGGCTGATCGCCATAGGGCGTTTCTTCGATCAGCGCGCCTTCGGCAAGGATGATCGCCTTTTCCTCCGGCGAGAAACCCCAGCGGGTGAAGTCGGGCGCCGCGGCGATGCCGACCAGTCCCGCCACCCGCGTCGGCCCGTCGCGCGCGACCAGCTCGCGCGCCGCAAGCAGCATCAGCCAGCCGCCCATCGACGATCCGACAAGGATCACCGGCCCCTCGATCTTTGCGTCGATCAGGTCGAGCACGTCGCCGCGCCAGTCGAGCAAGGTCTGGTCGGCAAAAAGTCCGTCGGACAGGCCGCAGCCGGCATAGTCGAGGAGCAGCGACGCGCGGCCCTCGGCGCTGGCCCAGGCCTGCAGCGCGGTCGCCTTGCCCCCGGCCATGTCGGACATATAGCCGGGTAGGAATATGATCGTCGGCCCTGCGCCACTGGCATGGCGGTAGGCAAGCCGCGGGCGACCGGGACGGTCCAGATACTCGGGCATTGCGGGTTCACTCATCGAACCGACCTCTCATTCCGTTCGTGTCGAGCGAAGTCGAGACACCCGTTGGGGCAACGCTTGGCCGAGGGGCATCTCGACTTCGCTCGATGCGAACGGGTATTTGGGTGCCAGATCGCCCCCACCGACGTCAGATTACCCAGTCGACCGTGTTCATCTGCGCCACGGCCTGGCCCTTGGCGCGGCGCTGTTCGACCATGATCTTGTTGAGCCGCTGGATGGTGTCGCTGCCGGTGGTGATGCACCAGCCGGGCACGACCGCGTGGACCAGCGCGCACAGGCCGCCCCAGATCATCGTGAAGCCGAAGCGCGAGGCGACCGCGAAATGCTCGACGTAATTTTCGTCTACGCTTTTCGGATGATCGACAAACAGGCGCTTGAACATTGTGGCGGCTCCTTTCGGGTTGCCGCTGCCCTAGCGAGCGGCCGGGGCGCAGGCAAGGGCGGTATCCGGATCCTACCCGCGGGGGAACACTTACTTGCTCCCGCCAGATATATGCCGACCTTGTCCTGAGCGCCTACCCGGTAGCCGAAGTCCGCTGCCGCCTCCCCACGCCGGCAGCACAGGGTGCATCGCCTTAGTTCGCCAGGAATTCGTCGACCGCGTCGGCAAAGGCTTCGGGCTGATCGAGCATGATGAAATGGCGGCTGCCGTCGATCCGCTTCAGCTTCACGGTCTTCGCCGTTGTAAAGGCGCCCTTGTTGAGGTCATCGACCATCGCTTCGGGCATCGCGCTGGCATCGAGCGGATAGAGCATCGTGAACGGCGCAGCGATCGCGCTCAGCTCGGGACGAAGATCGGTGGTCATGTCATCATACATCAGCTGCGCCGCCACCTTCGCGTTCGCCGCCCGCGTCCAGGCTTTGACCTGCGCGCGGCCGGCGTCGGTGGCCGACATCATCTGCAACGTCCGGTCGTCGGCCTCGGCGCTATCCCTTGCGGCGAGCATCGTCTGCATCGCGGCGGCCTGCGGCTCGACGCTTGCGACGGTTGCGGTCGGGCCAAATAACATACCGAAGAAGGGCAGGCTGTCGACGACCATCAGCCGGCCGACTTCCTGGGGGGCACGGGCGGCGATCATCATCGCGGTCAGGCCGCCGAGCGAATGGCCGATGACCGCCGGAGCGGGGCGGCCTTGGTCGACGATGCAATCGTCGATATAGTCGGCAATCTCGCGCATCATCGGCTCGAGTATCGGGCCCTCGGCATTCGGGCCCGGCGCATCGCCGCCGAATCCGCGCACCTCGACAAGGTGCAGGCGATGCGTCGCTTTCAGCCGTTCGGCAGTGGGCGCCCAGACCGCGCGCGGCGAGGACAGGCCGGGGATCAGCACGACGTCGGGACCGTCGCCTTCGACCTCGACCGTGATCCGCTTGCCTTCGAGCAGGCCGGTGCCGCATCCGGCGGCGCCTTCCGCGGCATCGGCGCGCGGTGCGATGGTGGCGATCAGGAGGACGAACAGCGCGGCGATGGAAAGTCGTTTCATGGGTTCAGTCTTTCAGGAATATGGCTTCGATCGGCAGGCCGAACAGGTCGGAAATGCGGAAGGCGAGCGGCAGCGACGGATCATATTTTCCCGTCTCGATCGCGTTGACCGACTGGCGCGACACCTCGAGCCGGTCGGCGAGGTCCTGCTGGCTCCAGTCACGCTCGGCGCGCAGAACCTTCAGGCGGTTCTTCACAGGCCGCGAACCTTGCCGATGACATGTCCCAGCCCCAGGCCAAGACACCACACCGGGACGGCGGTCCACATCGGCACCGCCGACGCAACGCCGAAGGTCGTCAGGAAACCCCAGAAAGTCGCCACCGCAAGCAGCAGGCCAGTGGCGATCAGCGCCGCGTTCACCGTCCGCGCGCGCAAATACTCATCGCTCTCCTCGATAACATAGCGTGCCATCGCCCAGATCATTCCGAACACGGGGAGAGTCGGCAGCAGCGCGAGCAGCGCGGCGAACGGCTTGGCTGCCTCCTGCTGTCGAAACAGGAGCAGCGCGCCGCCCAGTCCGATCACATACGCGAAGGAAGCGACCAGCATCCGGCGATTGTAGCGCGTGGCAACGACCGATGCGCAGCCAGTTTCGCGCTGCATGCGCTCGGTCGCGCGCACCATCGGGATCAGCAGCAGCATCGGGAGAATCATGATCGCAAGACCCCAGGGTGCCGCGATGACCTTGCTCGTTTTCAGCAGCCATGCGGTGCCGAACATGCCGATCAGAAAGGCGATCGCCCAAAATCCTGCGGCACGCCGGGCGGAGGTTTCGGTTGCGCTTGCCATGGTTCAGGCCGCCGTCCGCTTGGCGCAGGCGCGGCCGTCGCGCGGCGTCGTTGCGATCATAATCGCGGGCAGCACGATGATCAGCATCGTCGCGATATTCTCGGGAATGATGTCGAGGATCTGCGCAAAGGCGACGCACATGATGGCGAGGGCCCAGCAAAGAGCACGGAAAATCGGCGGCATCGGTCAAGCTCCCTTGTTAAACAGTAAAGGAACATTGACACAGGGATTCGTTCTTGTCAAGCGACATTGACACAATGACAAGCGAGCCAATCGCGCTGGAGGCGTCAGCCTTTCGCGTGCCGCAATCGCCAGTTGACGATGTGTGCGCTGGCAAGGGCGAGCGCGCCCATGGTGGTGAACAGGCGGTCGCCGGTTTCGGGATCGAGGCCGCCGACCCAGCCTTCGTGCGCAGCCAGCCCGGCGGCGAGGAGGGCAAGACCGACCAGCGCCGCGGCGACGGCAGGATCACCGCATGAAAGCTCTCGGGCAGCGAGAGCCAGGCGCTCAGCGCGGGCGCCGCGAGCAGGAGCAGCGGCAGTGCGAGGCAATGGACGAGGCAGGCGAGCGACAGCCCGACTCCGATAAGGTCGGCGGCGCGCGAACGCAGCGAGGGGCGGGCGGGGAGGCACATGGTTCGGGCTTTCGACAGAGGGGGCGGCGGGCGTGACATAATGATACATTGTATCATTGCAAGCCCTCGCGGTGAAAACGGCCCTTGCCGCTGCTTTCGCGCGCTGGCAAAGGGGCGCAGTTTATTCCGCCAGAAAGGCCCGATTTCCAATGTCCGAGATGATCCGCGTCACCCTTCCCGACGGCTCTGCCCGAGAAGTCGCACGCGGCACTACTCCGGCGCAGATCGCGGCAGACATCGGCCCCGGCCTCGCCAAGGCGGCACTTGCCGCAAAGATCGACGGCGAACTGCGCGACATCATGCGGCCGCTGGAGGAAGACACCAACCTTGCGCTGGTCACGAGCCGCGACGAGGCCGATGCGCTCGAACTCGTGCGCCACGACTATGCGCATGTGCTGGCGGAGGCAGTGCAGAATCTGTTTCCCGGCACGCAGATCACCTTCGGTCCCTCGACGAACGACGGTTTCTATTATGATTTCGCGCCAACCGCCGACCGCGGCCCGTTCCGCGACGACGAACTGCCGCTGATCGAGGAGGAGATGCGCCGTATCATCGCCGCCGACCTTCCGCTGACGCGCGAGGTGTGGGAACGCGACAAGCTGATCGCCAAATGGCAGGCCGAGGGTGAGACGTTCAAGGCCGAATGGGCCGCCGAACTGCCCGAGGGCGAGGAACTGACCGTCTACCGCTCGGGAGACGGCTGGATGGACATGTGCCGCGGGCCGCATTTGGCTTCGACCGGCAAGCTTGACCCGGCGGCCTTCAAGCTGACGCGAGTCTCGGGCGCCTATTGGCGCGGCGACCAGAAAAATGCGCAGCTTTCGCGCATCTACGGCACCGGCTGGCTCAACAAGAAGCAGCTCGCCGAGCATCTCGTCCGGCTGGAGGAAGCCGCGAAACGCGACCACCGCAAGATCGGCCGCGAGATGGACCTCTTCCACCTCCAGGAAGAAGCGCACGGCAGCGTCTTCTGGCACCCCAAGGGCTATCGCATCTATCGCGAGCTCGAGGCCTATATGCGCCGGGCGATCGACGGCGCCGGCTACCAGGAGGTCAAGACGCCGCAGGTGATGGACGCGCGCCAGTGGGAACAGTCGGGCCACTGGGGCAAGTATCGCGAGAATATGTTCGTCATCCCCGACGAGGTGCCGAATATCGAAGACGACGGCCCGCTCGTCTCCGACGATGCCGAGTGGATGGCGCTCAAGCCGATGAACTGCCCCGCGCACGTCCTGATCTTCCGCCAGGGGATCAAGTCGTACCGCGACCTGCCGCTGCGCATGGCCGAAATGGGCTGCTGCCACCGCAACGAACCGCATGGTGCGCTGCACGGCATCATGCGCGTGCGCCAGTTCACGCAGGACGACGGCCATATCTTCTGCCGCGAGGATCAGATCGTCGAGGAAGTGCGCGCCTTCTGCGAACTGCTCGACCGCGTCTACAAACAGCTCGGCTTCGAGAAATATGCCGTGAAGCTCGCGCTGCGGCCCGAGATGCGCTTCGGCACCGACGCGATGTGGGACAAGGCCGAGCAGGAACTGCGTGAGGCGGTCGCGCGCGCGGGCATGGCGAACGACGATTATGGCTGGGAGGAATTGCCGGGCGAAGGCGCCTTCTATGCACCAAAGCTCGAATTCCACCTGACCGACGCGATCGGCCGGACGTGGCAGTGCGGCACGATCCAATCCGACCGCGTCATGCCCGAACGCCTCGATGCATCCTACGTGGGCGAAGATGGCGAGCGCCACCGCCCGGTGATGCTCCACCGCGCGATCCTCGGTACTTACGAGCGCTTCATCGGCATATTGATCGAGCATTTCGCGGGCCGCTTCCCGACATGGCTCGCGCCGGTGCAGGCGGTCGTCGCGACGATCGTGTCCGATGCCGACGATTATGCGAAGGACGCCGCGGCGCAGCTCGAGGCGGCGGGCATCCGCGTCGAAACCGACCTGCGCAACGAAAAGATCAACTACAAGGTGCGCGAGCACAGCCTGCAGAAAGTTCCCTATCTGCTCGTCGTCGGCAAACGC
>LULV01000236.1_pt1 | contig 18765 bp, 19 predicted proteins | sample 728081 | NCBI WGS metagenome assembly LULV01 (sample SAMN03860280, study PRJNA289734) | marine metagenome | biome: seawater column; feature: ocean; material: water; isolation source: Red Sea water column Station 108 - depth 25m | place: Saudi Arabia: Red Sea | collected 2011-10-15 | depth 25 m | reverse complement strand
AAAATTGAGTGATCATATCCATAATCTTGATCTGGTAAATAAAGTAAATTTTCACCTTTTTGTAATAGTCTCATAGATTTTAATACTTCATTTGGGAACAGAATTTGTTTGAAATATTTTTCTCTCGAACTAAAAATAAAATTATTTACTAATCTACCTTTTTGTTTTTTTGCCATGGCATTCACATTAAACATTATTGCTGCTACTCGACCTGTGATTTCTAGGTCAGTTGTGTGAGGGATTAAAATTAGATTACCTTGTGATGATTTTTTGAGCTCATCTAAATCAAATTCATCAAGATTTATTAGAAGTTTTTCAAAATGTTGATTGCTAAGAATCCAAGCTTTAAGACCATTAAAAATTGAAGCACCAAGGTGAAGATAATGTTTATTTAGAATTTTAGATCTATCTATTGCATTTAATTCAGGAAAACAAACTTCTAAATTCTTATCAGCTATTTTCCTTCTAATATTTCCAAAAGTCCTTAAGAGATAGGCAACAGATTTTGCAAAGAGAAATTCTACAAAGTTCAATAAATATAGCATTTAAGACATTTAAAATTTTTCCCATTATAGTAGCATTTGAATAAATCGAAGATTCGGAGCATTTTATTTTCTTTTTGTATAATTTTTTAATTTCTCTAATAATTCCTTTTGCTTTAGTGAGGCACATACTAAAAGCAAGTTCTTTCGGAGAAAAAAGACTTCAAGCTCTGGAAAAGATAGGATTTTTTAAAGGAGATAAAAACTCAAATAAATCAATCTGGATTCATGCTGTATCAGTCGGTGAGGTGAATGTCGCCCTAAAGTTAATTCAAGATTTAGAAGGGATCTTAGAAAATCCAAATTTTATTTTATCAACGACAACTTTAACTGGAGCAAGAAAAGCTAAAGAAAATCTTAATAAAAATTCAATACATGTTTATTTTCCATTCGATTTAAAATTTATTTGCAAGAAATTCATTAATTTTTATAAACCTTCAATACTCTTACTCGTAGAGACAGAAATTTGGCCAAATCTCATTAATGTCTTCAATGAATTTAAGCTACCGGTAGTTTTAGTTAATGGAAGACTATCTAGTAAGTCCTTAAAGAAATATCAAAGACTGAATTTCTTCTTCAAAAGTAGTTTCAATAAAATTAATCATGCTTTTGTCCAATCAAAAAATGATTTTGAAAGATTTTATGAGGCTGGAGTTAAAGAAGATGCAATGAGTGTGACCGGCTCAATTAAGTTTGATGCGAACTTAGCATCTCCAAAAAATTTTAACGAAAATGAGATTAATTATTACAAGGAAAAATATGTATTCGTTTGCGGAAGTACACACCCCGGAGAGGAAGAAATACTCATTGAAAGTTTCATAGATTTAAAAAAAGAAAATAAGCATTTAGTTTTAGCACCTCGGCATCCAGAAAGGTTCAATGAGATCAAAGAATTATTAAAAGAAAAAAAATTAACAAGCATTTTTTATACAGAAATTTCTTCTAACCCTAATGACAAGAGTGACGTGACTATAGTTGATGTAATAGGGCGGCTATTAGATTTTTATGAGATTGCTGATTATGTCTTTATTGGAGGTACTTTAGTCGATCATGGAGGACAAAATTTTCTCGAACCAGCTTATTTTCATAAACCAATTATTTCAGGAAGAAGTACATATAACTTTGAAGAAATTTCAAAAAAGTTAGAAGATTTAGATTTATTGAGATTTGTCTCAAATAAAGATGAAATTACCTATGCAATTGAAAATATGGAAGCTATCTCTGATCCTTTGAAGCAAGAGATTGATCTTTGGTTAGATGAAAGCAGGGGCGCTTCAAAGTTAATAAGTCAAAAAATTTGTGAAAAATTTAAATTAATTTAATTTTTTTCAGAACATTGAGACAATTTCTTAAATTTTTATAGTAATATTTGTTTTTACTTTTTTTGGGGAAAAAGATAATGAAATTCATCGTAGCTATAATTAAACCAGCTAAATTAGAGGAAGTTAGATCATCTTTGGCAGATGTTGAAGTGGCAGGATTAACCGTTTCTGAGGTTAAGGGATTTGGTCGTCAAAAAGGGCAAACTGAACTTTATCGAGGTACAGAATATAAAGCTGACTTTCTTCCCAAAACAAAAATTGAACTGGCTGTGCCAGATGATCAAGTTGAAAAAGTAACCACTACAATCTCTTCTGTTGCAAACACGGGCAAGATTGGCGATGGAAAGTTATTCGTTTTCGATTTAGAAACAGTTATCAGAATTAGAACAGGCGAGACTGGCGAAGAAGCCATTTAAAAAATATTTTTTTACTATCAAGCCTCTGATTATCTATGTCCTCAGAGCTAAAAGGATCTTTTGTGAATTAGTTTAAAGAAGACTCAGCAAATTCCTTTGCCCATTTATAATTAGCTTTTCCATTTGGTGCTCGCTTAACTTCTTCGGTAAGAAGAATACTTTTTGGAACTTTATAACCAGCTAAATTTGTTTTCAAAAAAGCAATTAGCTCCGCTTCGCTGGGATCATTATCCTTCTCAGAAGATACAACTGCGACAACTTTTTGACCAAATTTTTCATCAGGCAAGCCAACCACAAGACAATCGTAAACGCTAGCATTAAGCTTTAAAGCTTCTTCGACTTCCTCAGGGTAAACTTTCTCTCCTGCTGTATTAATGCAATTACTACCTCTTCCTAATAGGGTGATCGATCCATCTTCCTCAAGAAGAGCATAATCTCCAGGAAAGCTATACCTTATTCCGTTGAATTCCTTGAAGGTCTCAGCTGATTTCTCAGGATCTTTATAGTAACCTTCTGGAACCAAGCCGCTTGTTCCTATTTTTCCTCTAACACCAGATCCAGGCGAAACTTCTTTACCTTCATCATCAACAATAATTACCCCAGGATTGATATTAAATTTAGCTGTTTTAGCTGGATTGTCTCTAGAAGATATTGATGAACCCATTCCACCTTCTGTTGATCCCATGGTATCAATTAAAACCATATCCTTATGTTTAAGAAGTCCATCTTTTACTTCAGAGCTCCACATAACTCCACTTGAAATAATTGTTTGTAAACTATCTATAGAATAAGCATTACCATCCGCTGAAGCTTTGTTCAATGAATCCAACATAGGTTTTGCAAATGCATCGCCAACAATAACAACGCTTGTAGCTTTTTTAGATTCTACTTCCCTCCATAAACGATCTGGATCAAATCCTAGAGAAGGCATGGTCACAACACTGCCACCTGATAGATGCGGCAAAAACGCTCCTAACCACATTCCTGTCCCATGCATTAGAGGACATCCAACAAGACTTACAGGTAATTCATTAGATGCGGCTTTTTCTTTAATCAATGACTCAATATCTTCTAGATCTTCAGGAACAGGAAAACCCATGGCAAAAGCTGTTTTCATCATTGAGCCGAGAAATAAACCTTGTTTATACATAACTCCTTTAGGCATTCCAGTTGTGCCTCCTGTGTAAAGCATATAAAAATTCTCTTCAGATCTTTCTCTCTCTTTTTGTTTATCTTCTTTTTGAATTATCTCTGAATACTCATCTGACCCCTCTAAAAGATCCTCGCTGCCATCCATTACTTGAATGAAAGCTTTAATTTTAGGAAGTTTATTTTTGATGGCTTTTATTCTGTCAGCGTAACAAGCTTGATAAAAAATGGCTTCTGCATCTGCATTATCTAATAAGTAAATTAATTCATCTTCTTGATAACGATAATTCACATTGATGGGAACACACTCATTTTTAAAAGTGGCAAATTGAGCTACGAGGTATTCGTTTGAGTTATGAAGGTAAAGTCCAACTTTCGAATCAAAAGAAAGACCTTTGCTCTCTAAGTAATTCGCTAACTTAGCGGCTTGATCTTCGTACTCTCGCCAAGTTACTACTTTATCTTCACAAACGAGAGCTGGTTCTTCCGGAATGATTCTTGAAATTTTTTCAAAAACAGATGCAAAATGCATGTTCATATTTCCCCCAAAAATTTTCTTATGTTTTGAAGTGTTAAATTAGATAATAATTAACCAAAATACAATAGTTTGAAAATATTTTGAAAACCTTATCCCCAATCATTTGCATTCTAGGACCAACGAATTCTGGAAAGACAGATTTATCGCTGAGACTTTTTGATGAAATATCCGCAGATTTGATAAGTGTTGATTCCGTTCAAATTTACAAACATGCAGACATTGGGAGCAATAAAATATCAAAGGAACTTCAAAATAAATATCCTCATGAGCTTATCGATATCATAGAGCCTAATGAGGTTTATTCCGTAGGTGAATTTTTAAAAGATCTTAAGCGCACTATCGATAAATCAGTCCAGTCAAATAAAGTACCGGTTTTAGTTGGTGGCTCGATGATGTATTTTTTTTCATATCTTGTTGGATTTGATGATCTTCCTAAGTCTGATCCCGATACCAGAAGAAAGATTCTTCAAGACATTGATATAAAGGGAAAAGAAGTAGCTTATAAAAGACTAAAAACAAAAGATCCCGAAGCAGCAAAAAACATTCATCCTAATGATACTCAAAGACTGGTTAGAGCTTTGGAAGTTCTAGAAATTTCAAATAAACCCATGAGTTCTTTTTTTAAAAGGAAGGAAAATTCTAATTCAAATGTTTTCCCTATAGTGATTGACAAAGGTAAAGGTTCAAATTTTGATGAGGATCTAAAAAATAGAGTCGAAAATATGTTAAGAAAAGGTTTTATTGATGAAGTAGAAGAAATAATAAAAATTTACAAATCTAACAAATTACCTCTTTTTAATTCTGCTGGCTACAAGGAAGTTTCAATGCATTTAGATAATAAAATTAAAAAGGATGCTCTTATTGAAAAAATATTTTTTGCCCATAAGAAACTAGCAAAGCACCAAAGAACTTGGATTAAAAAAATCCCTAATTTGAGAGCTTTTGAAAGTGCTGATACTGCGAAAAATGAAATAATGGAATATTTATCTTATTGAGTATCTTTATATCAATCTTATCTTTAGAATGTGATTTATGTCTTGGAATAACAACGGAAATAATGGATCAAGAGATCCTTGGGGAGGGAAGGATGGCCCTCCTGATATTGATGAAGCTTTAAAAAAATTTAGAGAACAATTCAGTTTTCTTTTTGGAAAAAAATCCAGTTCTGGTGGCGGTGATTTTAAACCAAGGAAATTTCTCACTTCAAGCTTAGCAGTTATTTCTATTTTATACGCAGCTTTGGGAATTTACACTGTAGATGCTCAAGAACAAGCAGTTGTCTTGAGATTTGGTGAGTACGTTAACACCAAAGGACCAGGCATACATTGGAATCCTCCAATTATCGATACAAGAACTATTGTTAATACTGAAAAATTATTTACTCATACAGCTACTTCTTCGATGCTAACTAAGGATGAAAACATCGTGATTGTTGAGATTGGAGTTCAGTACAAAAAATCTAATCCAGTCAATTATCTATTAGAAGCTTCAACTCCAGACGATAGTCTCGCGCAAGCATCCGAGGCTGCCTTAAGACATGTCGTAGGCAGCAATATTATGGACGATGTCCTAACCACCGGAAGAGAGCAAATTGCATTTGACGTAAAAGATAGATTACAACAAAGATTAGATGACTATTTAACTGGAATTGAGGTTGTAACAGTCAATGTTAAAGAATCTAAGCCGCCCGATGCAGTTAGAGAGGCATTTGATGATGTAGTAAAGGCTCGAGAGGATGAGGTTAGATTGAGAAACCAAGCTGAGACTTATGCAAATGAGGTGGTTCCAATAGCCAGAGGTGATGCGCAAAGAACTATTCAAGATGCAGAGGGTTATAAAAATAAAGTGATAGCAGAAGCTGAAGGTGATGCATCTCGTTTTAGTCAGTTACTTGTTGAATATAAGAAAGCTCCGGAAGTTACCAGACAAAGGCTTTATTTGGATGCTGTTCAGTCTGTTATGGACAGTAGTACCAAGGTTATGATCGACGTACAAGATGGCAACAACATTCTCTATTTGCCCTTAGATAAAATCGCATCTGCTGCAGTAGCTGCAGATAGAAATAATTCGTCATCTGATAACGAGCAAGATATTTCTATAGGAGAAATCACAGATCAAGTGATAGAAGAAATAAGAAAAAGACAGGAGAGAAGATAATGAGTAGGCTGGGTTTATTTATCGTATCAGCAGTTGTTATCACTGTAGTGATCCTTGCTAATACACTCTATATAGTTACCGATAGAGAGACGGCAATCAAACTAAGATTTGGTGAGATTATTGATTCTTCTATTGAGCCAGGGTTACATTTTAAAGTTCCAATTCTTCACACCATTAGAAAATTCGATGAGAGAGTTTTAACTTTAGATAATTTACCTCAACCTTACTTTACTGCTGAGAAAAAAAGATTGATTGTTGACTACTTTGTTAAGTGGAGAATTACTAACGATGAGCAATTCTATATCACAACATCAGGCGGTCAACTTTCGGCTCTAAGAGCGCTTTTGACTCAAAGAGCCGATGAAGGTTTAAGAAACCAATTTGGTACAAGAAGCGTCCAAGAGGTTGTTTCTGGAGAAAGAGATGAGCTTATGGCTAATCTAACCACCAATCTTAACCAAACAGTTGGGGATGAATTGGGTATCGAAGTAATTGATGTGAGGATAAAAAAGATTGAATTACCTAATGAGGTTAACGACTCAGTTTATAACAGAATGAGAACTGAGCGTGAAAGGTTAGCACAAGAACTAAGAGCTCAAGGAAATGAAATTGCTGAAGAATTAAGAGCTACTGCTGATAAAGAAAGGACAATAATTCTAGCTAATGCGTATAAAATTTCTGAAGAACTGAGAGGTGAGGGTGATGCAACCGCAGCTAATATCTATGCAGATGCATTTAATGAAGATCCAGAATTTTATGAATTCACTAGAAGTCTAAAAGCTTATCAGATGTCTTTTAAAAACAAATCAGATGTTCTTTTGATTGATCCCGATAGCGATTTTTTCAAATACTTGGATAGCTCAAAAGGTAATTAATAGGTATGTCAGATTTCTGGAATCTCCCGGATGGAGTCGAAGAAATCGTTCCTCCTCTTTCTACTAACTTAGAAAAAACAAAAACTGAGTTACTAGATTATTTTCAAAATAAAGGTTTTGATCTCATTTTTACTCCTCTGGTCGAATACTCTGATTCTATAGGAGGTCTAGCAAATGAAGAATTATCAAGATCGAGTTTTCAGTTTTCAGATACAAACTCGGAAAGATCTCTTGCTTTAAGACCCGATATTTCACAACAGGTAGCTAGAATAGACAGAAGATTTCTAACTGAAAAAAATAAAAAATATTGTTACTACGGCGAAGTTACAAAAAAACCACTTGGCTCATTTACCAAAGCAATCAGCACCATGAAAGTTGGGCTAGAAATTTTTTACGATAGCGAGACAGGCGTCAAAGAGGATATTTTTAATGCCTTATCTGGAGCTCTTAAAAAATTAGGCCTCAAAGATTATGTCCTCACCATTGGTGATATTTCTATTCTTGATGAAATACTAGATAAACTGAGATTCCCTTTAGATAAAAGAAATAAACTAAAGGATATTTTATCCTCAAGATCAAAAAGTGATTTATCTGAATTTCTAAAGCAAGAAGGTAAAGGAAAAAGAACTTTAGTAATGTTGTCGAATTTACTCGACATTATTGGTGATTATGAGCAGGAATTTAAGAACCTTAATTTAATTTGCAAGGAATTAAAAATTGATCCTAAAAGATTAAAAAGCATTAAACAATCTTTTGATATTCTTGAAAAAAATAAAATTAAGAATGTTTTAGTTGATATGGTTGATTTTCCTGGTTACTCGTATCACTCTGGTATAGTTTTTTCTATCTTTCAACCAAAGACGGGAGTGCCCTTGATTAATGGCGGGCAATATAAAACTCCTTTTTCAAAAGCAAATAAAAAAGAAAGAAAGGGCATGGGTTTTGATATAGATTTAATATCTATTTTAAAATTACAAAGTAAATGACAAAAACGCAAAATTTTGCAGTTCTCGGTCTTCAATGGGGAGATGAGGGAAAAGGAAAAATAGTAAACTTCTTGTCCCCAAATTTTCATGCAACTTGTAGATTTCAAGGGGGTCATAACGCAGGCCATACTCTTATTGTGAATGGCAAAAAATTAATTCTTCATTTACTACCATCTTCTATCTGTGAAAAAGATGCTCTTTCGCTGATTGGCAAAGGTGTGGTTCTTTCACCCAATGACTTATTTGAGGAAATATCAGAAGCCAATACTTTTTTAGATGGTGTTGAAGATAGATTAAAAATAAGTTCTGCCTGCGTTCTTATCCTCGATCATCATAAAAAATTTGATCAATGCAGAGAAAAATCTAATTCATTTAAAACTATTGGAACCACTGGGAGAGGTATAGGTCCTGCATATGAAGATAAAGTAGGAAGGAGAGCAATTAGATTGGTTGATTGTTTTTACGAAAAGATTTTGGAAGAAAAATTAAGGGAAAATTTAGATTTTTATAATTTTATGTTTAATAAACTTTTTTCAGTTGAAGAGGTTAGTTTTCAGGAAACCTTTGAAAAGGCCTTAAGTTATGGTGAAAGATTGAAACCTATGACGAAAGATATTTCTAAACTTATTATAGAAATGAACAATGATGGAAAGAAGGTTCTTTTTGAAGGTGCTCAAGGAGCTTTATTAGATGTCGATAATGGAACTTATCCTTATGTTACTTCAAGTAACTCATCTGCAGCTGGTATTGCTTCTGGTTCTGGCTTAGGACCGCTATCGGTAAGTAATATTTTAGGTATTGCGAAAGCCTATACTACTAGGGTCGGAGAGGGGCCAATGCCTACAGAATTGTTTGATGACATTGGTATTCATATAGCAAAGAAAGGTGGCGAGGGAGGGGCTACCACAGGAAGGCCAAGAAGATGTGGATGGTTTGATGCTGTTGCTATGAAAAAGGTTATTCAATCTAACAGCGTTAAAAGCCTTTGTATTACAAAACTTGATGTTTTTGATGGAATGGAAAGTATTAAAATTTGCGAAAGCTATGATAATTCAGATGAATTCTTTGAGGAATCTCTCAATCTAGATCACGTAAAGCCTCAATATATTGAGTTATCAGGATGGAAAAAACCCATTTATGGTTTAAAGACTTTGGATGATTTTCCAAAAGAAGCCTTAGAATTTATTTCTAAAATCGAAGAGGTTTGCGGTGTATCTGTTGACATCATTTCAACTGGACCAGAAAGAGAAAGTACTATATTCAAAAACGATATTATCTAGCAGCAATATAAGAGTCTAGAACTCCATTTATAAATCTATAGCTATCCTCTTGGCCAAATTTTTTGGCTAATTTTACAGCCTCATTAATTACTATTGGATAGTCTATATCTGAATTTTCAATTTCAAAGATAGATTGTCGAAGAATTGAAATTTCTATTTCACCGATTGACTTAATTTCAATACTCGAGTTATCAGCGATACTTTTATTCAATGAATCATTATTTTTATTTATTCCCTTTAAATTTTTGGCTACGTTGGAAATATCAAATTCTCTGTATGCTTTCTTGAATTGATTGATTAAATTAGTATTAGAAATATCTGATATTTCTTTTTGATAAAGAGCCTGTAAAAGAATCTCTCTGGTTTTTGTGGGGGAAATCTTTTTTTTAACCAGCGGCATCTTTAGAAAATAAGTCAATCATCATAAGAAGACTTTTTGCATATTCAGATCCCTTGACCTCTGCTCTTTGTTTAGCCTGTAATTCGTTATTGGTAGTCAATACTCCAAAAATCACTGGTTTCTTATTTGAAATGCTTACTTGAGATAAAGACCTTGCGGTTTCATGAGCAAGCACTTCAAAGTGATAAGTTTCTCCTTTGATAATGACGCCTAAAGCTAAGACAGCATCGTATGAACTAATAAATTTTTCCGCAGCTTGTGATAACTCAAACGCACCTGGTACTTCAACACTATCAATATGATTTACGTTGAACCCTTTTAGTTCAGAAATTGCATCCTCTTGCATGATATCTATGATTTCTCTATTCCAAGAGGTTGAGACTATTAAAATACGATAGTTGGAATAATCTTTTTTATCGACGTTAATTTCTGTTTTACTAAAGTCAGTCATGATTAATTTGAAATAAATTCAATAACTTCTAAATCAAATCCAGATAGCGATGGGTATTTAGCTTCTGCTCCAAGGAGCCTAATTTTTGACACGCCAAACTCTTTTAGTATTTGTGAACCAACACCTATCCTTCTTTTATCTGAATCTGAAGAATCATTTTTTTCTTCGATATCATCGTCAGGCTGAGTTAAATCTGAACTAATTAATACAATTAAACCATTTTCAGAAGCAGATATTTTTTTCATCGCATCCTCAAGAGACCATCTCTCACCAAAATCATTAGATTTAAAAATATCATGCTTAATATTAATTTGTTGGACTCTAACAAGGGTTGGTTCAGATGACTTTATTTCTCCCATTTTTAAAGCATAGTGGACTTCATTTAAAAGAGAGTCTTTGTAAACAAAAAAACTAAACTTTCCATATTTATTTTTTATAGATGATTCACTGATTAATTCAATGGATTTTTCATTCGTCAATCTGTAGTTAATTAAGTCCGCGATTGTCCCAATCTTAAGATCATGTTTTTCGCAGAATTTCTCTAAATCAGGTCTTCTGGACATTGAGCCGTCTTCATTCATTATTTCGCAAATTACTGCGGCAGGATGGAATCCTGATAATCTTGCTAGATCAATACTAGCTTCTGTATGTCCAGATCTATTCAAAACTCCCCCATCTTCTGCTTTAAGTGGAAAAATATGCCCTGGTTGAACTATATCTGAACTTAGCGCTTGAGGGTTTGAAGCGACTTCAATTGTTTTTGATCTATCTTTGGCAGAGATGCCTGTTGTTATTCCACTTGCAGCTTCTATGGAAACTGTAAATGCCGTTTCATGCTTACTTTTATTAGTCTTAACCATTTGATCAAGTTTTAGTCTGTCGCAATGTTCTTCTGTTAATGCAAGACAAATGAGGCCTCTTCCATGCATTGCCATAAAATTAATGGCCTCGGGAGAAACATTTTCTGCAGGTAAAATTAAATCTCCTTCATTCTCTCTATCTTCATCATCCATTAACACAACCATCTTTCCTTTTTTAAGGTCAGACAGTAATTCACTTGTAGTATTAAGAGGCATTTTTCTTTTTAAGCACTAATTTAAGGTCTCTTCCAATGGATTTTTCTTCAACGATTTTTAAATCAGGAGAATTTAATATACCTTCTAAATTTTTATTTGTATAAAAACTATTTGCTTTATTACCTAAAACTTTAGGAGCAATGTAAAAAATATATTCATCAATAAGGTTTAAATCAATAAAACTTGAGATCAATCTGGGACCCGCTTCTAGAAGAACATCTTTAATATTTATAGAACCGAGGTAGTTGAGCACCGAAGGAATAGATATCTGATTAGCATCAGATTCAACCTTAACTATCTCTGTATTAAAAGTTTCACCGATTTGCATTTCTAAATTTTCATTATTAGTAAAAATAATCTTTCTGGAATTATCTTGAAAGAACTTTTTATTATTATCAATGTTTAAAGTCTTGATCATTAACTGCCTCTTCTAGTCTTACGTTTAGAAGAGGATTGTCTATCTCAAGAGTTCCTGATCCAGTAATAATTGCACCTGATATGGCTCTATAAAAATAACCATCTTTTCTTGATGCTTGAGTTGTTATCCATTGTTCATTATTGTTTTTAAAAGCAATTTTCCCGTCCATAGAGCAAGCTATCTTGGCTCTAACATAGGGTTTTCCTTCCGCTAAATGTTTAAAAAAACCGCTATTTAGAACTGAGTTATTAAGACTTAACTTTTCAATCCCAAAACCTTTTTCTTTTAAAATATCTGATCCTTTTTGGGATGGATCGCTTTGCATATAGATAATTTCTTTAAAAGAATATTTTTGAATTAAATCTGTGCAAGGCGGTGTTCTTTTTTCTGTAGAACAGGGTTCAAGAGTTACGAATAAAGAACTCCCATCAAGTACATCTTTTGTCGAATTCTTAAATTTTGACTCTGCATTGAGAATTGCATTTACTTCGGCATGGTTTGAGCCTGGGGATACATGCCATCCTTCTGAGAGTATCATGCCGTTCTTATAAATAAGACATCCTACGTTAGGATTTTCTCTCGTTGTAAAACATCCTTTTAAGGCCAAATGGACAGCTCTTTCCATCAAAGCTGATTTATTCATTAATCGTTAGAAAGTTTTTTTACTTCTTCACTAAACTCAAGCGGATCTTGAAAGCTTCTGTATACAGAGGCAAATCTGACAAAGGCTACTTCATCAATTTTTCTTAAATGCTTCATAACAGTTTCGCCAATAACTCTTGATGAAACTTCTCTTTCACCAAATCCCCTAATATCCCTTTTAATTTGCTCAATTAGTGTTTCAAAGTCTTCTTCACTTACTGGTCTTTTTTCTAAGGAACGCGAAATACCCTCTTTAAGTTTAATTTCATCAAAAGGGACTCTTGATTTATCTTGTTTAACAATTTTGGGCATAAGGAGTTCGGCGAGCTCAAAAGTAGTCCACCTTTCATTACACTTATTACATTCCCTTCGTCTTCTGATTTGACTGCTGTCTGCAACCAGTCTTGAATCAATTACTTTGCTTTCTTCGTATGAGCAAAAAGGACACTTCATGGATTAATTTTAGATGATTCATAAACGGGAAAGGCAGCACAAAGATCCTTAACCTCTGATTTTGTGCTTTCTATTAAATTCTCGTTTTTCACATCTAAAATTATATTAGAAATCCAATCTGAAAGAATATCCATTTCATCTTCTTTAAAGCCTCTTCTTGTAACGGCTGGAGTTCCTATTCTTATACCCGAGGTAACAAAAGGAGATTTTGGATCATTTGGTACTGCATTCTTATTAACAGTTATGTTCGCTCTACCTAATGCGTTATCTACCTCCTTTCCTGTAAGATCTTTACTAACAAGATTGACAAGAAACATATGATTGTTTGTTCCATTGGAGACAATATCGATACCTTTGTCCATTATTCTCTTACTTAAGTGTTGAGCATTTTTAAGAACTTGATTTTGATATTCTTTGAATTCAGGCTCCATTGCTTCTTTGAAACATACTGCCTTTGCCGCAATCACATGCATTAAAGGCCCTCCTTGAGAGCCGGGAAAGAGTGCTGAATTTAATTTTTTGTGAATATCCTCATTTTCTTTGGCTAGGATAAGCCCACCTCTAGGGCCTACAAGGGTCTTATGAGTTGTGGTTGTAACAACATCTGCATAAGGTACTGGTGATGGATAAATACCTGCAGCCACTAATCCAGACACATGTGACATATCTGCCAATAAATATGCCCCAACCGAATCAGCTATTTCCCTGAACCTATCCCATTTAATAATTCCAGAAAATGCACTAAACCCAGAGATAATAACTTTGGGTTTATGTTCCTCAGCTAAAGCTTGCACCTCATCGTAATTGATATCTCCACTTTCATCTAAACCATAGCTGAATGACTCATAAATTTTTCCAGAAAAATTTACTTTAGCGCCATGCGTTAAATGACCTCCTTGATCAAGACTCATTCCAAGCACTTTATCTCCTGCGTCACATAAAGCTAAGAAAACTGCTGCATTAGCACTTGCCCCTGAATGAGGTTGTACATTGGCATAATCAGCTCCGAATAATTCTTTTGCTCTATCAATAGCAAGTTGTTCTGCTACATCAACAAATTCACATCCTCCGTAGTATCTTTTACCAGGATATCCTTCAGCATATTTATTTGTAAGAACTGAACCTTGTGCTTCTAAGACTCTTGGCGAAGTATAATTTTCTGAGGCTATAAGCTCTATGTGTTCTTCTTGACGTTTTTTTTCATTTTCCAAAGAACTCCAAAGTTCTTCATCAAAAGATTGGATAGATAGATTTTCTGTGTACATATTTGAATTATAGCTTCTACAGCAAATTTTCTAAGCTTTATTGGTTATAACCTTCTTCTTTCTTTTTGGAAATAATTCGGTACACATGAAACATATGGTTCCATCGCATCCCCTGGCAGTACAAAATTGTCTTCCGTACAGAATAATTTGTATGTGCAATTTTCCCCAAAGTGATTTATCAAAGAGATTTTTTAAATCTTTTTCAGTCTGGACTACGGATCTTCCATTTGTTAGATCCCACCTTTGCGCCAATCTATGAATATGAGTATCTACAGGAAATGTTTCTATTCCAAAAGCTTGATTTAGAACCACAGATGCAGTCTTGTGCCCAACTCCTGGAAGATCTTCTAATGCCTTTATATCTTTTGGAACTTTAGAGTTGTGCTGATCTATTAATATTTTTGAGGTTTCAACTATCGCCTTAGTTTTTTTGGGTGCAAGACCGCAACTTTTAATGTAGTTGTATATCTTGTCATGGCCAAGAGAGAGCATTTCTTCTGGGGAAGAAGCTACTTTAAAAAGTTCTTTAGTTACGATATTTACCCTTTCATCAGTGCATTGAGCGCTTAACAAGACGGCAATCAGAAGAGTAAATGAATTTTTATGGTTTAAAGGAACTTTAGGATTGGGGTACATTTCTTGCAACCTATTAGCAATAAAAACAGCTCTTTGTTTTCTATTCATAAATTTGCAGGAAGAATTACTTATACTTTCTTAAAAACTAGATTAGTATATGCTTTCGTCAAATAAAAATAAGTAAAATTTATATTTGTTTTATTTTACGGTTCAATTAATTTAAGGAGAATTTATGAGAAACGTAGTAATCGTTGATAGTGTAAGGACTGGTTTAGCAAAGTCCTTCAGAGGGGGGTTCAACCAAACAAGAGCTGACAATATGACTGCTCACTTAGTGAATGCGCTTTTAGAAAGAAATCCATCACTCAAACCTGAAATGGTAGAAGATATGATTTTAGGATGTGGAGCGCCTGAAGGTGCCCAAGGTCATAACATAGCAAGAAATGTCGCAGTATTATCAAATCTTCCAATTGAAGTTGGTGGAACAACAGTTAACAGATACTGTTCATCAGGTCTACAAACCGTTGCAATGGCTTCCAATCAAGTTGCCAGTGGTTTTTCAGACTGCATCATGGCAGGAGGAGTAGAATCAATAAGCACCACTCAAGGCCAAACTAACATGCATATGTATGTAAACGAAAAGTTAGCTGAAGACGTGCCAGGAATTTATCATGCCATGGGTCAGACAGCAGAGTGCGTAGCCAAAAGATACAACGTCACTAGAGAAGCTCAAGATGAGTACGCTTTATCCAGTCAGCAAAGAACCGCTGCAGCTCAGGACTACTATTGAAGGTCTTTCATCTTTAAAGCCCGTTTTCGATCCTGAAAACGGCTCTGTTACAGCTGGTAATTCATCTCAGTTATCTGATGGTGCATCTGTTACTTTAGTCATGAGCGAGGATAAAGCTAAGGAACTTGGCTTGGAACCTAAACTCTACTTTAGAGGGTTTACCGTAGTAGGTTGTCAACCAGATGAGATGGGAATTGGCCCAGTTTATTCAATACCTAAGCTATTGAAATCAGCAAATTTATCTATCGAAGATATTGATTTATGGGAACTTAATGAAGCTTTTGCCTCTCAAGTAGTATATATAAGAGATACACTTGGATTACCTACTGAAAAACTCAACGTAAATGGTGGTTCTATCTCTATTGGTCATCCCTTCGGAATGACTGGTTCTAGACAGGTAGGACATGTCGCTAGGGAGTTAAACAGACGAGGTGGCAAATACGGTATTGTCACTATGTGTGTTGGTGGCGGAATGGGTGCTACTGGTCTATTTGAAGCCTACAATTCTTAATAAAAAAGTTAAATTCGTCTATCTGTAAATGTCACAGATAGACGAATTTTTTTTAATTGAAAAATATTTTAAAAATATTGGATCAAAATTTTTATCTAAAAATAATTTTATTCTAGGTCCCGGTGATGATTCAGCTGTTTTCAAGAGCACCAATAATCTTTGTTACTCGGTTGATCAAAATTATGAAGGAATTCATTTTCCTAAATCTTTACCTCCCGAATTTATAGCAACAAGATCAGTGCTTCGTTCTTTTAGCGACATATCGGCTATGGGAGCTAGACCTCTTTGGTTTAGTGTTGCTCTCGCCTGTGATCTTGATGAGAAATTCATAAATGACTTCTCAAGGGGCCTAAATAAAGTATCAAACTTATTAAGGGTTCCTTTAATTGGTGGCGATTTAATAAAAACAAGTCAGAAGTCTGTGACTGTCTCGGTATCTGGAGAAACAAAGAAAAATAGTCATCTTTCGAGATCTGGCGCCAAACATAATCAAAATATTTATCTAACTGGAGAATTGGGACTTGCCAGAAAAGGTTTAGAGGAAATTAAAAAAAATTGTAATAAAAATATTTACAGAAAGAAAAATGTCAAAAGATTTATTTTTCCTAAACTGAGATTAGAAATTTCCAATTCCATTTCACAGTTTGCTTCATCATGCATTGATGTTTCAGATGGATTTATTGCAGATTTGGAGAAAATTCTAATTCCCAGTAATCAAGGAGCAGTAATCAATCTAGATAAGATTCCTAGAATTGATAATTCATCTCTTGAAGATTTTACATTTGGTGATGACCTCGAATTAATTTTCACTGCTGATAAAAAATATCATAAGAAAATCACGAAACTTTCTGATAACTCCGGAATTAACATTTCCTTGCTTGGACAAACTAAAAAAAATACTCGAATTAAATATCTTCTCAATAATGACGAAGTACTATTTCCAAGAAAGAAGGGTTGGAACCATGGAAAAAAATAATTTTCCTAATACAAAGAACATTTTCCACTTAATTGCTATAGGTTTTGGTTCAGGACTAATTAGAATTGCTCCAGGAACTTGGGGGTCCACTCTCGCCTTAATTTTATTTATTGTTGCAGAGGCTTTTATCGATGATCTCTTACATCTATTTTTTTTCATCACTTCCTTGTTAATAATATTTTTGATTTCATGCATAGTTGCTTCTAGAGACGCAGATATAAAGGATGACTCAAGAATAGTTTCTGATGAAATGGGCGGAATGCTGCTCACCTTATTCATGGTGAGTATGATTTCAGATGGAATCTTTTTTTATCTTATAGGTTTTGCACTTTTTAGAGCTTTTGACATAGCCAAGCCCTGGCCTATTTCTTATGTAGACCAAAATTTAAAAAATGGATTTGGAGTTTTTTTAGATGATCTAATTGCAGGATTTTTGAGTTTTCTTGTGTTTTTTTGTTTTTATTTATTTCTTACTTAATCTCTCTTTAATTTTCTTCACTATTTTATCCTTGTCTAATTGATAGTCTTTTCTCTGTTCAGATATCCCTCCGATTGATGGGAAATGATCAGAAATTCCAAAATTAATTGTTTTAACTTTGATATTTTCTTCTGCAATAAATTCATTGATGGCTGAACCGGCGCCCCCAGCAACAACATTATCTTCAAGAGTCACGATCAGCTCAGAATGATTTGCACACTTGATTATGCAAGAAGTATCTAATGGTTTTACGAATCTCATATCAATTAAATTTGCATCTAAATCTTTACTTATTTCATCTGAGAGAGACAACATAGAACCGAAACTTAAGATAGAAATTTTATTTGTCTCGGAAAATTTAATTTCTTTAGATTTTCCAATCTCAATTTCTTCAAATTCAGTTGGTAGATCTGTTCCTAATCCAAAGCCCTTGGGATATCTAACTGCAGCTGGGCCTTCAAATTTATAACCAGTTTCCAATAACCTCCAACATTCTTCTTCAGAGGAGGGCGTCATAATAATCAAGTTTGGAATACACCTCATGAAAGATAAATCAAATATGCCAGAATGCGTTGCCCCATCCTCACCAACTAATCCAGCTCTGTCTATGGCAATCAAGAGATCAAGGTTTTGAATTGCTACATCATGAATTAATTGATCATATGCTCTTTGTAAGAAGGTAGAGTATATAGCTAGAACAGGCTTTTTCCCTTCGCAGGCAAGTCCGGCAGCAAAAGTCATAGCATGTTGTTCGGCGATCGCCACATCGTAGAAACGTGATGGGAATTTATCCGCAAATTCAACCATCCCTGAACCTTCTTTCATAGCAGGAGTGATTGCAATAAGGGAAGGATCAATATTTGCTTTTGAAGTTAGCCAAGAACCAAAAACATCTGAATATTTCATACCTACATTTTTCTTCTTTGATGCATTTGGATTTTCCATTTTTGTGATCGCATGGAATCCAATTGGATCAACCTCTGCAGGTTTAAATCCTTTTCCTTTTTTAGTAATTAGATGAAGAAGCTTAGGACCTGAGGTATCGTTTAAATTTCTTAAAGTTCTAATTATTTCCTTGACGTTGTGCCCATCCATGGGTCCGATATAATTAAAGCCAAGCTCTTCGAATAAAGTTCCAGGCGCAACCATGCCTTTGATATGCTCTTCCGCTTTACTAGCAAATTTTCTTGCAGAAGGGATCAATCTTAGAGCCATTTTTCCTCCTTCTCTTATTTGTGTATACCATCTACTCGACCAAATTCTTGCCAGGTAATTGGATAACCCGCCAATGTTTTTCGAAATTGACATATTGTTATCATTGAGTATTACCAACAAATCTTTATTGAGATTGCCAGAATGGCTCAAGGCTTCAAATGCCATACCAGCTGTTAATGCTCCGTCACCTATAACTGCTATAGCTTTTTCATTCGAACCTACTGTCATACCCAGAGCTGCACTTATAGA
>LULV01000183.1_pt1 | contig 18808 bp, 20 predicted proteins | sample 728081 | NCBI WGS metagenome assembly LULV01 (sample SAMN03860280, study PRJNA289734) | marine metagenome | biome: seawater column; feature: ocean; material: water; isolation source: Red Sea water column Station 108 - depth 25m | place: Saudi Arabia: Red Sea | collected 2011-10-15 | depth 25 m | reverse complement strand
GCTGCTTGAGTTCCTAATCTTATACCTGAGGTAATCATTGGCTTTTCAGTATCAAAAGGAATTCCATTTTTGTTACAAGTAATGTTTGCTCTTGAAAGACTCTCAGCAGCAAGATTACCTTTAACATTGTAAGGTCTCAAATCTACCAACATTAAATGTGTATCAGTTCCGTTAGAATAAATTTTAAAACCATTATTTTTTAAAGTTTCAGCTAACATTTTTGCATTCGCTAGGACTGACTTTATGTAATCTTTAAATTCTGGTTGTAAAGCTTCTAGAAAACCTGCGGCTTTAGCTGCGATAACGTGCATTAAAGGACCACCTTGATATCCTGGAAAAACTGCAGTGTTAAATTTTTTCGCAAGATCCTCATGATTAGTTAAAATTATTCCACCTCTTGCACTTCTAAAAACTTTATGTGTTGTTGATGTAACAACATGAGCATGATCACATGGGTTTGGATACCCTTTTCCTGCAACTAAGCCAGAAAAATGTGCCATATCAACCATGAGATAAGCACCAACTTTATCAGCAATTTCTCTAAATCTTTTAAAATCTATTACTCTTGAGTAAGCACTTCCACCAGCTATAATTAATTTCGGTTTATGTTCTAAAGCAAGTTTTTCAACATTATCGTAGTCTATGAGTTCAGATTTCTTATCAACATCATAACTGATTGCATTAAACCATTTACCTGACATTGAAATTTTTAAACCGTGCGTTATATGTCCACCAGAATTTAAACTCATTCCCATAAATGTATCACCTGGACTTAATAGAGCTAAAAATACAGCACCATTAGCTTGTGCACCTGAGTGAGGTTGAGAGTTTGCAAATTTACAATTGAATAATTTTTTTAATCTATCATTTGCAAGATTTTCTGCGACATCAACATGTTCACAACCGTTGTAATAACGCTTACCTGGATAGCCTTCTGCATATTTGTTTGTTAATACTGAACCTTGGGCTTCCAAGACAGCTTGAGAAACTATATTTTCTGAAGCAATTAACTCAATGTGTTGTTGTTGTCTTATTAGTTCATCTTTAATAGCTTTATATAACTCAGGATCTTTTACGGATAAACCATCCTCAAAAAAACTTTTATAGCTATCATTTAAATAACTCTTTTCACTAGACATAATTAAATTTTTCTAACCCTTCTTAAGTGTCTACCACCATCAAATTTAGTATTTAAAAAAATTTTTATAAATTTGAAAGCATTTTTTTTACTAATTAATCTAGAGCCTAATGTAATGATGTTTGCATCATTATGCAATCTGGATAATTTGGTAGATTTTGCGTTAAAACACTGAGCTGCACGTATATTTTTATGCTTATTTGCCGCAATATTCATTCCTGTACCTGAACCACATACTAAGATTCCAACATTATTTTTACTAATTTTGACTTTTTTTGCTAATTTATGTGCGTAATCAGGATAATCAACACTATTATCATTTACAGGTCCAAGATCATTAAAATTCAATTTTAAACTTTTAAGGTGTTTTTTTATGTCTTCTTTTAATTTAAATCCGGCGTGATCTGAGGAAATAAAAATTTTTTTCAAATTAGTTGAACTTGTAATCTAAAACACATGCAACAAGATGTATTCTATTTTCTTCACCACCATTAAAGGCGTTATGGTATTTTGTATTATTTGTAATCCAAACCGATCCATCTGCTGGCATGTGTTTAGCAACATTATCTATAACCATAATACAACCAGGGTTCGTGATTATAGGTATATGCAATCTAGGCTCTGGGTCTCTATGCCAACTTAAAGTTGATCGAGGTTCCTTAAGTAAAATTCTCATCCTACCTAATTTATACTTTGAGGACAAAACATCATACACATGTTTAAAGTAAGTATTATCGTAATCTTTAACGAATTCACTATATGCAGATTCATTTATCGCCCCTTCCCTCATTACTTCTTTGCCAGATCTGTCAGGTTTAGTCCAATAAAGACCTCTTGCTTTATTTCCTTTTATAGAGTCAGGATCACCAGGAATTTGAGTTAAAGATATAGCACCAAAATGGGTTACACCTGCGTCTTCGAACTTTTTAGTCTGAATAATTTGATTATACGCTTCTTGAAGTTTTGAGATGTCAAATTTTATTTCTTGTTTTTGGAAGTCGCTAAAATCTAAAACTCGTTCTTCTTTTTTTACATTTAAATTTATTATCTTTGTATTTTCAACTGTCATCGTGATTGCTTTGTACCTTTTTTACTATATATGTGTATATTACATTTGTCGCATTTTTAAAATAAAAATTAAATATGATTACAGGAAAATATCCTAGTTTGAGACTAAGAAGAAATAGAAAAAACAACTGGTCAAGAAGACTTGTCTCAGAAAACAATTTATCACCGAATGACTTTATACTTCCTATATTCTTGATTGAGGGTAAAAACAAGACCCAACCTATAAAATCTATGCCAGGTGTATATAGATATTCTATTAATAAATTGGGAATAATCTTAGATCGAGCTATTAAAAATCAGATACCTATGGTTGCTTTATTTCCTTATACATCACCTAAATTAAAAGATGATTTAGGAAATGAAGCTCTAAATGAAGATAATTTAGTATGTAAAGCTATAAAATATATTAAAAAAAGATATAAAAATAAAATTGGAATAATGTGTGATGTAGCTCTGGATCCTTACACAAAACATGGTCATGATGGAATTCTCAAATCAAACAATATAATGAATGACGAAACTATAGAGATCTTAATTCAGCAATCTTTATTACAAGCTCAAATGGGATGTGATGTGTTAGCACCGTCAGATATGATGGATGGACGAATTGGTAAAATTAGAAAAGCTCTAGACAAAGGAAATTTCAAAAATACTCAAATTCTTTCTTACGCAGTTAAATATGCCTCTAGCTTTTATGGCCCTTTTAGAGATGCCGTAGGATCTAAGGTTGCCTTAAAAGGAGATAAAAAAACTTATCAAATGGATTTTAGGAATTATGATGAAGCAATAAGAGAGGTGGCTTTAGATATAAAAGAAGGTGCAGATATGGTCATGGTAAAACCTGGGTTACCCTATCTTGATATTATAAGATCAATAAAAAATAAATTTAAGATACCAGTTTTCGCCTATCAAGTTTCTGGTGAATATAGCATGTTATCCAATGCTGTAGAAAAAAAAATAATAAATAAAGATGCGATATTTGAAAATTTAATGAGTTTTAAAAGAGCTGGTGCGAACGCAATAGTTAGTTATTATGCAGATAGATTAAATGAAATTTTACCTTAATTATCTCAGTGAATTTATGAACTGAGTTCTGCTAATTGGATAGTTTAAGTTATTTGGTTTTAATATGGTTTTTTCTAAAAAATCACTTACTAATTTCAATCCATTTAAAAGTATATTCAAATCATTAACTACAATTTTTTTATCAATTAGAAAATTTGGTATTATCTTTTTTTCATTTTTGGATTTAACTACATATATTATTTTATCATCTAATAACTCTTTAGTTGCAAAATTACTTAATTCTAAATCAAAACCTATGGTCTTAAGTAATTCTAATTCCCAAAAAATATAATCTTTTAACCACTCATCATTTGAGAGTATCAAATAAAATTTTTCAATAAGGTCAAATATTTTAATATTAGATTGAGACTCAGCTGTTAATAAACGAATTAAACTCATTGCAGAATTAATGCATGAGAGTTTTTGAGAATTTTCAAAATATATAGGTGAATAAACTTTTTGGATTTCTAATTTAAAATATCCTAATTTATTCTCAGATTTAGAGTTATAATTTAGATAAAGTTGATTACCAATTTGAAGATAATTTTTGATTTTTTTTGAGGTGCCACCAAAAACGATACCCGATATTTTTCCATGATTTTTAGTATAAAATTCCGAAATAAGAGAATTTTCGTTATATCTATTTTTTGAAAGTAAAAAACCTGTATCGTCCCAATTCATCAAATCAAATTATCATTTAAACAAAGTAAAGCTGCATTCTGCTCTGCTTCTTTTTTAGACTTTCCCTCACCATTATAAAATTTCGTATTTTGTAATTTTACAGCAACTCTAAAAATAGGCTTATGTCTTGGGCCGGTATTAGAGATTATTTTATAAGTAGGCAGTCTTTTGAACTTTTTCAATGAAAATTCTTGAAGTTTTGTTTTTGCATCAATTTGAGTAATCACACTTTCTTTTATTTTTTCTTTCCACAATTCTAATATAATTTTCTCTGTTATATTAAATCCCCTATCAAGGTAAATAGCTCCAATTAAAGCTTCACAACTATCTGATATCACCTTATCCTCAATTGTAACTGATCTATTTCTAGGATTAAAAATTAAAATATAATTTTGCAAATTAATACTTTTAGCAATTTCCAAACATGTCTTTTTATTTACTAATGAAGCATATTTTTTATCCAAAATTCCTTCCTTTTCCTCTGGATAGATCTCTAAAAGTTTTTTTGCGATAACTAAACCCAAAACTCTGTCTCCTAAAAATTCTATTTTTTCATTATTATTCATTTTATTAAAACTTTTATGAGTAAGACTTTGAACAAGTAAATTTCTATTTTTAAACTTATAATCTATTTTTTTTTCAAGTTTAGAATAATCAATTTTCATCAAATAATTTTCTTAAAAAATCTGTCAAATCGAATAGATTTATTCCATTTCCAAAAAGCAAAAATACTACCAACTGATCTATCAGATGAAAAAAAAATAAATCTTGCTTTACCAACTAGATTATCTTCATGAACATAACCCACGCTGGTTAAATACCTGCTATCTTTTGAACAATCTCTATTATCACCTAAAAAGAAGTAATGGTTATCAGGAACAGTAAAAACGTCAGAATTATCAAAAGTGAAATTTTTGAGATAGACGGTTTTATAAATTTTTCCGTTTGGTAATTTTTCCTCAAATGTAAAAACATTAATAGTCTTTTCCCCACAATAAATTGTATCTCTTTCTGAAACTTTTGATTTAAGAATTTCACTATTATTTAGATATAAATTGGAATCCACAAACTGAATTCTATCTCCCGGTAGACCAATAAGTCTTTTAATATAATCTGTTCTATTATCTGCAGGGGTTTTAAAAACTATTACGTCACCCCTATTTGGCTTGCTAGAAAAAATTCTATTCTCAAAAATAGGTGGACTAAATGGAAATGAGTGCTTGCTATAACCATATGAATATTTTGTTACAAAAAGTCTGTCACCAACTAATAAACCAGGTTCCATGGATGAAGATGGAATATAAAATGGTTGGATAATTAAGGATCTAATAATTATAGCTATAATAAAAGCATAAAAAAGTGTCTTAAAGTTTTCTATAAAAAATTTTTTATTAAACATTTTTGGCCTGAATTATAGTAAATGCAATTGAATATTCTTTTTCATCAGATATTGAAAGAAATATATCAAAATTTTTAACTTTTAACTTTTTCGTTATAATTAAAATAAATAGATTTATCTTTTACTAACCTAGAGTTTTTTATTTCAAGCAAAGTGAATAATCTTGAGAGAAAATTTTTATTTTTGATAGATTTTTTTACTCTTTTATTTTCAATAATATCTACACCGATACCTAATATTTTCATTCTAATTTTTGATAATTCTTTTAAACTTTTTTATGACAAATGGTAAACCATAAAAAATAGACTCACCAATAATAAAATGCCCAATATTAAACTCTACTATTTCATTTATCTTGGTTAGTATTTTAGTAGATTTGAAATCCAGACCGTGTCCAGCATGTACCTCCACACCAATTTTTGATGCTAATATTGCACATTTCTTAATCTTTAAAAATTCCTTAATGAAAGATTTTTTCGATTTTATCAGATTTGAAAAATGTCCTGTATGTATTTCAACACAATCAGCACCTATTTCTTTAGACAAATAAATATCTTTTATATTTGGATTTACAAATAGGCTCGTTCTAATCTTTTTTTTTTTAAATTGTGCTATTATCTTTTTAATTTTATTTTTATTTTTCTTTAAATTTAAACCACCTTCGGTTGTTATTTCATTTCTATTTTCAGGTACAATACAAATAAATTTTGGTTTTATTCTCAAAGCATTCTTAACAATATTTCTATTTGTTGAAATTTCTAAATTTACTAATAATTTTTTTATTGAACAAATTTTTTTTGCGTCTAAATCTCTTATGTGTCTCCTGTCTTCTCGAAGGTGTATTGTAATAGAGTCGGCACCTTTTTTTTTGACAAATAATGCAGCTTTATATGGGTCAGGATGAAATTCACCTCTGGCATTTCGAACTGTCGCAACATGATCAATATTTACACCTAACCGTTTCACTTAATAAATCTGCTTCCTGGTGTTGAAATGGGAATTGAGTCTAATTCCTTTGGTATTTTGTTTGATTTATAAGTTGGTACTTCAATTTTAAGATGTGAAATTATCTTTTTTTTTATTTTCAATGTTTTCTTTGATGATCTATCAATAATTGTCGCAAAACCAACTAATCTTGCATTAGATTTTTTTATTAGTTTTACGCATTCCATGCTGGATTTTCCTGTGGTTATTACATCTTCAATAATAATAACTTTAGAGCCTCTTTTAATTTTAAAACCTCTTCTCAGAGTGAATTTGCCTTTAACTCTTTCACAAAAAATCGTCTCTTTTTTTAAAATCCTACCAATTTCGTAACCTATCACAATACCACCAATGGCCGGTGCCAAAATTAAATCAAATTTTCTAAAATTTTTTTTGATTTTTAAAGCCAATGATTTACATATTTTTTCTGCTTTTGATGGATAACTTAAAAGTTTAGCACACTGGATATACTTTGAAGAATGTAATCCAGAAGATAAAATGAAGTGTCCTTCTAATAAAGCATTAGTCTTTCTTAAAATATCTAAGGATTTTTTGTGTGAAAGCATTTCTTTTATCTTCGTGTCTAATTATCTTAAATTTTATACCCTTTTGTTTAAGCTCTGCAATAAAATTAGTAAAATTTTTCAAATCTCTTATTATCAGCTGAAATTTAAAATTGATATAGTCAGGTTTTTTTCCAGCCATTACTAAATTTGAAATATTTAATTTATGTTCACCTATTAATGAACTTACATTTCCTAATTGACCTGGTTTATCAGGTAATGAAATCCATAAAGTGGTATTATATTTTTTTATTCTTTCCTGCTTCTCCTCACCCCTATCATGCCAATATCTTCTTATAGCAGCTCTGGCTTTTCCAGTTTTTGTTGTTGGAATCCAGTGAAGTGATGGTGATTGATTTTTTGAAGTAATTATTTTTATTCTATCACCATTTCTTAAAATTGATTGAAGTTCACTCTTATTTCCGTTTATTTCACATCCAACTGCAGTATCACCAATTTTTGTATGTACGGCATAAGCGAAATCTATTGCTGTTGCATCTTTGGGTAATTTGATTACTGAACCTTTGGGAGTAAAACAAAAAACATTTTCCTGAAACATTTGAAGTTTAGTGTATTCATAAGAGTGTTCAGGATTTTCATTTTTTTCTATAATTTCAACTAAATCTTTCAACCAATCATATTCTTTCCAGGTGAGAGAGTTAAATTTTTCTGAGGACTTATATTGCCAATGAGAAGCTATTCCTCTCTCAGCAAAATCGTGCATCTCTTTAGTTCTTATTTGAATTTCTATGGGTTTTCTATTAGATCCAATAACTGCGGTATGAATTGATTTATAGCCATTAATTTTTGCTGAAGATATATAATCTTTAAATTTCCCAGGTATACAATTATATTCTTTGTGAATTATTCCTAAAGTTTTATAACAGTCATCAACATTATCCAAAATAATTCTAAATCCAATGATATCGGTAATTTGTTCCAAAGAAACTCTTTTTTTCTGAACTTTTCTCCAGATTGAAAAAGGTGTTTTTTCTCTTCCATAAATTTTTGAGGAAATTTTATTTTGATCTAATAATTTTCTTATTTCAGTTGATAAAGTTTCAAAAATATCTTTTTTATCTAATTTTATTTCATCAAGTCTTTTTTGAATTAACGACCTAGCTTCATTATTTAAAATTTCAAAAGAAAGATCTTCTAACTCATCCCTAATTCTATGCATTCCCATTCTGTCCGCTAATGGAGCATAAATTTCCATAGTTTCTTGGGAAATCCTTTTTCTTTTTTCCTCTTTTGAAATTGCTTTTATAGTTCTCATGTTATGCAGTCGATCAGCAATTTTTACTAATAAAACTCTAATATCTTTTGAAGTAGCTAAAATTAATTTTCTAAAATTTTCTGCTTTAGAATTGGATGATGCATTATTTTCAAGTGCAGATATTTTTGTAACACCATCAACTAAATCTGCAACTTCATCTCCAAACTCACCTTTGATAGTTTCATAAGTTGCATATGTATCCTCTATTGTGTCATGTAATAAACCCGTAGTTATGGTTGCACTATCTAATTTTAAATCGGTTAATATATTTGCTACTTCAATTGGATGAACTGAGTATGGATCACCTGAGGCTCTTTTTTGATTGCTATGGGCCTTAACCGCAAAGTCATAAGCCTTATTTAACCTATCTGGATTTAAAAACTTATTATATCCTTTTACTTTATTTATTAAATCATCTGAATTAAGCATACACCTTATTATATCATTAATTCAGATTTGTTTAATAGATCTTATGTCTCTATTTGGTAATGATATTATGAGTTTTTTAATGTGATCTTTGGAAATTGGGTGTTTCCAATTTTTATTTAATTCAAATAATGGAAAAAGGACAAAATTTCTATTGTGCATTCTTGGATGAGGTAAATTGATTTTTTGACTAATTTTTTTACTTTTATAATCAATTATGTCTATATCACATTCTCTAGGGGCATTTTTATACCTTTTTTTACGACCAAGGCTGATTTCAATGTCTTTAGATACTTTAAGTAACTCTAAAGGTTTTAGATCAGAAATAACTTCTAAGACAATATTTAAGTATTTAGGTTTACTTTCATCTGGCCATGATAAACTCTCATAAAAATTTGATGATTTGACAAGTCTAATATTTCTTAACGATAATTCATACTTAGCTTGTTCGATTTTATATCTTCTGTTTCCTAAATTTGAGCCAATACCTAAATAAATACGATTAGCTTGATTTTCTAAAATATCTTGATTTGTCACGATTCCAATCCCTATCCTTTTTACTTGCTCTTTTGTCATGCAGTTTTTTTCCTTTTGCTACCGCAAGTTCAATTTTTGCTTTTCCTTTTTTAAAATACATTTTAGTGGGAACAATGGTAAGACCGTCTCTTTGCATTTTTCCTATTAATTTATTTATTTCCCGTTTATTTAAAAGTAACTTTCTTTCATCTGTTGGATTATGGTTAGAATAACTGGCTTGTTTATAAGACGCTATATGAGAATTAATTAAAATCAACTCACCGTCTTTTTCAACAGCATATGAATCTGCAATATTTACTTTTCCTTCTCTTATTGATTTAATCTCAGAGCCTTTAAGGACAATCCCAGCTTCTAATAAATCTTCAAAAAAATAATTAAAACTAGCCTTTCTATTCAAACATATTATTTTTAAACCAGAATTGGTTTTTTTGTTCATTGAATTAATTTAGCTGTATGAAGAGCCTTTTTAACAATATCTTTAGTAGTGTCTGTTACTTTTACTAATGGTAATCTTACATCGTCATCACATAAATCTAATAATTTTGCAGCGTACTTAACTGGGCTAGGATTGCTTTCAACAAACATAGCGTGATGAACAGGCTGCAATATTTCATTTAATCTCTCAGCCTCTTTAATTTCATTATCATTATTAGACTTTGAAAATCTTTGGAAATCAGAACAAAGTTTTGGAGCAATGTTGGCTGTTACACTTATAGCACCTACTCCACCTTTTCTATTAAACTCTAAAGCGTTATCATCATTTCCTGTTAATTGTATAAAATCTTTGCCTAATTTTTTTAATGTTTTATCTACTCTTGTTAAATCTCCTGTTGCATCCTTAACACCAATAATATTTTTTAATTCAAATAATCTTGCCATTGTTTCAACTGACATATCAATCACTGATCTTCCAGGAATGTTATAAATAAGAATTGGAATTCCACATTTATCATTTATTGCTTTATAATGTTGATAAAGTCCCTCTTGAGTAGGCTTATTATAATAAGGAGTTACAATTAAAGCTCCATCTGCTCCCATTTTTTCAGCATGAGTAGTCAATGAAATAGCCTCCTCAGTAGAGTTTGACCCAGTACCAGCAAATACAGGTAATTTTCCATTACTTTCTTTGACACATAAATCAATTACCCTTTCATGCTCATTATGGCTTAAAGTTGGAGACTCACCAGTTGTTCCAGCTGGAACCAAACCATTTGTCCCATTTTCAATATGAAAATGGATTAACTTAATGTAAGTTTCATCATCAAGTTTATCATTTTTAAACGGAGTGACTAAAGCAACATTTGATCCTTTGAACATAAATACTTATAACATAGTTTGTGGATTCATATACTAAAAGATTATGCTAAAAAAATTCATATTTTTTATCAATTTATTTTTCTTCTCTACTATTACTATTTTGTTTTCTACTGAAATAATACCTTTAAAGAAACCGATCCAAACTAAAGCAGAAAAGGACCAGAAGTTATTAATTGATGTAATGAAGCCTCTGCCAAAACCAATTCCCAAAAAAATAGTAGAGGAAATTAAAAAAAAGCCTGAAAGTGAAATAAAGTTAAAAGCTGAAAAAGACTTAGGTATTATTCTACCAAAAAAGAAACCTTTAATAGCTGGAACCAAAAAAACTGATACAGCGAAAAAATCCAAATATTATAACAAGAAAGATTTCGAAATTGCGAAAAAGGCTATTTCAGAAATGAAACAAGCAAAATGGCCTGCCGCATTAAAAACAGCAAAAAAAGCCAGAGATAAATCAATCTATAATTTCATACAATGGAGACATCTGCTAACTAAAGGAAACAAAGCATCATATTACGATTATAAAACTTTTATAGACAAAAATGAGGATTATCCACGATTGGGAAGAGTAAAATATTTAGCAGAGCATAAACTTTCTACAGACACTATTTCACCCAAAAAAATTATCGATTGGTTCGGTGTTGATGAACCTTTAAGTGGTTTTGGAAAAATGATACTTGGAGAAAGTATAATTCTCAATGGTAATACACAAAAAGGTATTTCATATATTAAAGAAGGATGGATTACTGCCGAATTAAGCAAATCTGAATTAAGATTCTATAGAAAAAAATTCAAAAAGTATCTCAATGCGGATGATTATATTAAAAGAGCAGATTACTTAGCTTGGAATAATAAATACTGGGATTTAAAAAGATTATTAAGATATTTACCTAAAGATTATGAGTTGCTTTATACAGCACGACAATTGTTAATGAGTAAATCATATGGTGTAGATAACGCTATTTCAAAAGTTCCAGCAAAATTTAAAAATGATGCGGGTTTAAATTACGACAGATTAAAATGGAGAAGAAAAAGAGGAAGGGTTGATAGTTCTGTTGAAATTTTAGTAAAAATTAAAAATACCAAAGATTATTTAGTCAGACCAGATAAGTGGTGGTTTGAAAGAGAAATCATTTCAAGATCATTAATTTATAAAAAGAAATATGCTTTAGCTTATAAAATTGCAAGTAATCATGCTTTGACTGATGGACCCGAGTATGCAGCTGCAGAATGGATGAGCGGATGGATAGCATTAAGTTTCTTAGATGATCCTTTATTAGCTAAGGATCATTTTGAAAATTTTTATAATAACGTTGGTTATCCAATAAGTACTTCTAGAGGAGCCTATTGGTTAGCTAAAACTTATCAGAAACTTGGTAAAAATGAATTAGCTAATGAATGGTTTGGTAAAGCATCTAATTTTCTTACTACATATTATGGTCAGTTAGCATTTATGGAGTTAAACCCCAATCAACCTTTTGAACTATCTAGAGATATTGAAGTTTCAAAAGAATATAGAGACTACTTTTTTAAAAAAGAATTAGTCAAAACAGTTTATCTTCTTGATGAGCTGAACGAAGATAAATATACAAAACATATTTTAAGACATTTGGCTAATGATGATATAAATAATGGTAGTGAAGTTTTAGCAGCAGAATTAGCAACAAGCATTGATAGATTTGATTTTGCTATTCAAATAGCAAAAATTGCATCATATGAAAAAAGATTTCATAACAAATATAATTATCCAATTATAAGTACTCCAAATTATATAAATGGGAGAAAAATACCTGATACTGCATTTATACTGTCAATAATAAGACAAGAAAGTGAATTTGATTTAAGTGCTAACAGTCACGCAGGAGCAAAAGGATTAATGCAGCTCATGCCTTACACGGCAAAAGTAGTTGCTAAACAAGCAAAACTTCCTTATTCAAAATCTAGATTAACAAGAGATGCAGAATATAATATCAATTTAGGTTCTCACTATATAGCTGGACTAATTTTAGAATATGATGGTGCTTATCCGTTTGCAATAGCGGCCTATAATGCCGGACCTAAAAGAGTCAGATATTGGAAAAAAATAAATAAAAATCCACAAAAGAACCAAATTGATTATGTAAACTGGATTGAATTAATCAAATTTAAAGAAACAAGAAATTATGTGCAAAGAGTACTGGAGAACTACAACGTCTATCGTTATATTTTAGCTCAAAAGCCAGTTACAATGATAAATTTCTTTAAGGATGATCCTTTGTACTAAAAATGGCGGAAGAGGAGGGATTCGAACCCTCGGTACAAGTTTCCTCGCACGGTCATTTAGCAAACGACTGGTTTCAGCCTCTCACCCACTCTTCCAATAAATTTGTCACTTCTGATTGTATTGAATAATCAATATTTATAAAGTAATTATTCAATAATTATGAAAAATAAGTATTCAATATTTTCACTTATTAAAAACGCTTTTTCTTATCATGAAAATTGGGAGAAAGCTTGGAAAGATCCTGAGCCTAAAAAAGAATATGATGCAGTAATTGTTGGTGGTGGAGGACATGGTCTTGCAACTGCCTATTATCTAGCAAAAAAACATAACATGAAGAATATTGCTGTTGTGGAAAAAGGTTGGATAGGAGGAGGAAATACTGGTCGAAATACTACAATAATAAGATCTAATTATTTATGGGATGCAAGTGCGGGTTTATATGACCATGCTCTTAAAATTTGGGAAGGTTTATCTCAAGAATTGAATTATAATGTTATGTTTAGTCAAAGAGGAGTTATGAATCTTGCACATAATTTGCAAGATGTTAGAGATCTAAAAAGAAGAACTCACGCTAATAGATTGAATGGTATTGATGCAGTTTATTTAAATACTGAAGAAGTTAAAAAATTTTGTCCAATCATAAATACCTCGCAAGATATTCGTTATCCAGTTTTAGGTGGAACTCTTCAAAGAAGAGCCGGTACAGCTAGGCATGATGCTGTTGCTTGGGGATATGCAAGAGGTGCTGATGAAATGGGTGTTGATATAATTCAAAATTGTGAAGTAAAAGGTATAAAAAGAAATGGTGATACAGTTGAAGGAATTGAAACGACTAAAGGATTTATCAAAACAAAAAAAATTGGAGTAGTAGCAGCTGGTCACTCCAGTGTAATAGCGAATATGGCTGGATTGAAATTACCTTTGGAAAGTAAACCACTTCAAGCTTTAGTGTCTGAACCAGTAAAACCAATAATAGATACAGTTGTAATGTCTAACGCTGTTCATGCATATGTCAGCCAATCTGATAAGGGAGAATTAGTTATTGGAGCAGGAACTGATGATTATGTATCTTACTCTCAAAAAGGAAGTCATGATATTGTGGAAGGAACTTTAAATGCAATTTTAGAACTATATCCAATATTTAGTAGAATGAGAATGCTTCGTCAGTGGGGTGGAATAGTTGATATATGTCCTGATGCAAGTCCAATCATAAGTAAAACTTCAATTAAGGGTTTATACTTTAATTGTGGTTGGGGAACTGGAGGTTTTAAAGCTACACCTGGCTCAGGGGATTTATTTGCTCACACCATTGCAAATGACGAACCTCATAAATTAAATGCTGCGTTTAATATAAATAGATTTGTAAGTGGTGATCTAGTTGATGAACATGGTGCAGCCGCTGTTGCACACTAATGTTTTTAATTAATTGTCCTTTTTGCGGTGAGAGAGAACAAAGCGAATTTAAAGCTGGTGGTGAAGCACATATTGTAAGGCCAAAACAACCTACAGAACTAAGTGATGATGAATGGGCAGAATATTTGTTCATGAGAAAAAATATAAAAGGAATTCAGTTTGAAAGATGGAATCATGTTCATGGTTGTAGAAAATGGTTCAATATGGTTAGGGATACGTCAAACGACCAAATAAAAGCTGTATACAAAATGGGTGAAAAACCACCAGTAAAGTAAAATGACTAATAATTTAAGATTTAAAACAAGCAAATTTATTGATGAAACTTATCGGGTTTCTTTTAAATTTAATAACAAAACATATTTTGGTTTTAAAGGTGATACTCTAGCATCAGCTTTATTGGCTAATGGCATTCATCTTGTTGGACGAAGTTTCAAATATCATAGACCTCGAGGAATTATGACTTCAGGTTCTGAAGAACCAAATGCAATTATTCAATTGCATGATAATTCCTCAAGAACTGAACCTAATGTAAGAGCTACAGAAGTAGAAATATATGAAGGTTTAGTTGCATCTAGTCAAAATTGTTGGCCTAGCGTTAATTTTGATATTGGAGGAATTAATAATCTATTATCCCCTATCTTACCTGCAGGTTTTTATTATAAAACTTTTATGTGGCCTGCAAGTTTCTGGGAAAAGTATGAATACTTTATTAGAAAATCTGCGGGTTTAGGTAAATCACCTAAAGTAGCTGATCCAGACATATATGAACATAAATATATTCATTGTGATGTTTTAGTTATCGGAGCAGGTATTTCAGGAATAATGGCAGCTAAAATGGCAGCTAAAAATGGTTTTAAGACTCTTTTAGTTGATGAAAAATCTTATTTGGGGGGATCTTCTATTTATGATAACTCAGAATTTTCAAAGATTAATAATCAAATAACAAGTTCATGGTTAGAAAAAGAAATTAACGAAATATCTAAATTAGAAAATTTAGAAATAAAAATAAGAACTAGCGTTGCAGCATTTCATGGATACAACTTTTTATTGGCCCGTGAAAATCTCACTGATCATTTACCGATTAATCAAAGAGAAAATAAAGTAAGACAAAGATTATTAAAAATTCGAGCTAAAAAAGTAATCACAGCAACTGGCTCTATAGAAAGACCTTTAATATTTGATAATAATGATCGTCCAGGGATACTGTTATCTTCAGCAATTAAAAAATATATTGATTTATATGGTGTGGCTTGTGGTGAAAATAATATTCTTTTTACCAATAACGATACCGCATATGAAACAGCCATGAGCTTAATTCAAAGAGGAATTAAGATTAATGCAATAATTGATAATAGAGAGCAGATTGACTCTAAAATTTCATACGAAGTTGAGAAAAATAATATTGAAATTTATAAAGGTTATACTGTCGTTGATACTTACGGATATAGAAGAATTAATAAAATATCCATCATGAAACTTTCAAAAGATGGTCAAACAGTCATTGGTGACAAAACAAAGTTGAATTGTGATTGTTTAGGTGTATCTGGTGGTTGGACCCCAGCAGTACACTTGTTTACACAATCGGGAGGTAAATTAAAATTTAGAGAAGAAGACCAAGTATTTATACCTAATGTTTATCCTTCAGATCAAATAAGTATTGGATCTTGTAATGGAGACTTTGGTTTAGAGGAAATAATAAGCAACACCTTATCTTCTATTAAAAAGTTTCTTGATATTGATAATTCTGAATACAAAACTGTTGAAACAATCTCAGGTTTAAATCAATCAAAGAGAAATATTTGGTTATTACCATCTGATAAATCCATAGGGAAAACTAAGTCTTTTGTTGATTATCAAAACGATGCAACTGCAAAAGATATTAAATTAGCTCTAAGAGAAGGGTTTAGATCTATAGAACATGTAAAAAGATACACTACTACTGGTATGGGAACTGATCAGGGTAAACTTGGTAATATGCATGCTCTTGGAATTATCTCAGAAACAGCGGGAACTAAAATGGGTGAACACGGAACTACAACTTTTAGACCTCCTTATACACCTCTTACTTTTGGAACTATTGTTGGAAGAAATGTAGGAGAATTTTTTGATATATTTAGACGTACTCCGATACATGATTGGCATGTTGCCAACAACGCTGAGTTTGAAAACGTTGGTCAATGGAAAAGAGCTTGGTACTATCCAAAGGATAATGAAAATATGCATCAAGCAGTACAAAGAGAAAGTAAGGCTGCTAGAGACTCAGCAGGTATTCTGGATGCATCTACATTAGGAAAAATTGATATTCAGGGTACAGATGCCTCGGAATTTTTAAATCGTGTTTATACTAATGCATGGTCAAAACTAGCAGTGGGTAAATGTCGTTATGGTTTAATGTTAAATGAAGATGGAATGGTTTATGATGATGGCGTCACAACTAGACTAGGTGAAAATCATTACATTATGACCACTACTACTGGTGGTGCGGCTAACGTATTGGGAAAACTTGAAGACTATCTTCAAACAGAATGGCCTGAATTAGATGTCTATTTATCATCTGTAACTGATCATTATGCTACAATAAGTGTGTGTGGGCCTAACAGTAAAAAAATCGTTTCAAAAGTTATTCCTGATTTAGATCTTTCTGATGAAAAGTTTCCACATATGTCATTCAAAAATGCAAAAATAGATAATATTAAATGTAGAGTGATGAGGATCAGTTTCACTGGAGAACATAGTTATGAAATTAATATCCAAGCAAATTTTGGTAAATCTGTTTGGGAAAAATGTATGGAAGCAGGTAAAGATTTTAATATTACACCTTATGGAACTGAAACGATGCACTTATTAAGAGCAGAAAAAGGTTTTATAATAGTTGGTCAAGACACTGATGCAACACTAACACCAATTGATTTACAAATGGATTGGATAGTAAGCAAAAAGAAATATGATTTTATTGGAAAAAGATCATTATATAGATCTGATACTATTAGAGAAGATAGAAAACAATTAGTTGGTTTATTGACAGAAAATCCTGAGGAAGTTTTGGAAGAAGGCGCACAGATAGTTGCTGATATAAAAAAATCACCTATTGAAATGCTTGGCCATGTAACCTCAAGTTATTACAGCCCAAATTTAAAAAAGTCGATCGCATTAGGTGTTGTAAAAGGTGGAAAAAACATGTTGGGACAAAAATTGATCATACCAATGGAAAATAAGAATATTAATGTAACTGTAGCTGATCCAGTTTTTTTAGATAAAGAAGGTGAAAGATTAAATGCTAAATTATAATCATACAATTAAAGAGGATAAATCATATCAAGGTTTACAAATGAACGAGGTTAAACCTGTTATGAAATTGATAGTAAGAGGTAAAAAAAGAGAATTTTTATCAGCTGTTGGTAAATCTTTAAATATGGTTTTGCCTACAAAAGCAAATACTTCCACTCAAAGTGAAAAATTGACTGCTCTATGGTTGAGTCCTGATGAATGGATGATTTTTTCAAATGGCGTTGTTAAAGAAAATACAAATTCTTATGAAACTGAAACACTTTTGAATAAAAACATATCTAAATTAAATTTAGGAGCTGTGGTGGATGTCACAGATCAATTCGTGAGGATTAATCTCAAAGGGGATAAGATATATGATTTGTTTCAAACAGGCTCTCCTTTTAATTTTAATGATTTTAAAGGTAAAATTGGCTCAGTGACCCAAACAATTCTCGCAAAAATAGATGTAATCATTCATAATCAAAATAAAAATGAAGTGAATTTGTTTGTAAGACGCTCATTTTCTGAGCATTTATTCGCATGGATGAATGATAGTGCGTCAAGATTATAGTCACATTTAGATCTCAAATAAGTTAAAAAAAAACATGAAAAAATTATTTTTAGTAGCATTATTTGCTCTTTTACCCTTCTCACTAAACGCAGAATCTAATCTAGATAAAATTTTGTCTTCTGGAGTACTTAAAGTTGGTACTACTGGAGATTGGGATCCTATGACAGTCAAAGATCCTGCAACCAACAAATATAAAGGTTTCGATATCGATGTAATGAATCAATTAGCTAAAGATATGGGTGTAAAAATTGAGTTTGTACCTGCAGAATGGAAAACTATTGTTTCAGGAATAACATCTGCAAGATATGATATCTCAACTAGTGTTACAAAAACGCCAAAGAGAGCTGAAGTAGCTGGTTTTACCGATACATATTACAAATATGCTACAGTGCCACTTGTTCTCAAAAAGAACTTAAAAAAATTTCCAACTTGGGACTCGCTTAATAATTCAAATGTAACAATTGCAACTACTCTTGGTACTTCTCAAGAGGAAAAAGCAAAAGAATTTTTCCCAAAATCAAAATTAAACTCAATTGAAGCACCAGCAAGAGACTTCCAAGAAGTCTTGGCAGGTAGAGCTGATGGTAATATTACAAGTTCAACAGAGGCAAATAAATTGGTCATTAAATATCCTCAGTTAGCAATCGTTCCAGATGGTGGAAAAAATCCAGCATTTTTAGCAATGATGGTGCCAAAAGGTGATACTAAGTGGAATGATTATGTCAATAAATGGATTAAAGACAAAAAATCTTCAGGCTTCTTCACCAAGTTATTAGCTAAATATAATCTAAAGAGCTTATAAAAAATTAGTAATTAATTTTTTATTCTTTATAAGTTAAG
>LULV01000575.1_pt1 | contig 18899 bp, 19 predicted proteins | sample 728081 | NCBI WGS metagenome assembly LULV01 (sample SAMN03860280, study PRJNA289734) | marine metagenome | biome: seawater column; feature: ocean; material: water; isolation source: Red Sea water column Station 108 - depth 25m | place: Saudi Arabia: Red Sea | collected 2011-10-15 | depth 25 m | reverse complement strand
GACCTATGGTGTTGGCATGGATTTGCTTGGATGCATCATAGAAAAAGTATCAGGCATGACTTTTGGAAACTTTATGCAAGAGAACATATTTGATCCTTTAGGCATGAAAGATACTTCATTTGCTGTACCTGAATCGGAAATCAATAGATTCACTAGCATGTACACACATAAGGGTGCCAGTGTTGGAGATATTCAAAGAGAATTCAACGATGAAATTTTTCCTGACGATTTAATCTTAATGGATTCATATGAAGAAAGTCCTTATCTAAAAATGAACAAAGTTGAAGATGGTGGTTCCGGTCTTATTTCAACAGCTGAAGATTATTTAAAATTTGGTCAGATGCTAAATGATAGAGGTTCTTTTGGAGGAAAGACTATTCTGAGCGAAGAGGCTTTTTCAATGTTATCAGAAAGCTATATGGAAAATTTTGGTTTATTGGGTGTTGTTAGTCTTGGAATGGGTCAGGCTATATGTATGGCAAAAATAACTAACCCTGCTTTTAGTCAATTTTATCAGTCTGAAGGAAGTTTAAGCTGGGGAGGAGCTGCGTCTACAATTTTTTGGGCCGATCCAGTAGAAGATATTGTTTTAGTTCACATGACGCAAGTTCTCGGACATCCAGTAGATTTAAGAGCAGATCTCGATAGGCTTACATACTCCTCTAAAAATTGAATAATATTGAAGACAATTTAATCAGAAAAAAATTAATGGATTTTTTATCTCGGAGAGAGCATTCAAAAAAAGAACTTTTTAATAAGCTTTTTAAAAGGGTTAATGATTTGGAATTACTTAATCAAGAAATTGATAGATTAGCTAACGAAGGACTCCAATCAGATGAAAGGTTTTCAGAGGCATACATAAGAAGTAAAACTCAAGCTGGTTATGGACCCATAAAAATTAAAATGGAGCTAGCTCAAAAAGGAATTTCAAATAATTTTCTAGATAAAAAATTTTCTGAACTTGAAATTAATTGGGAAAAAGAAATAAATGACCTGCTTCTAAAAAAATTTCCAAAGACAAAATATAACTTTGAAGAAGAAAAAACAAAGGCAAAGGCAATAAACTTTTTGCAAAGAAGAGGTTTTGATTTTGATCTTTCTTACAGACAAGTGATAGGTTATTAATGACCTATCAAGTTCTCGCAAGAAAATGGCGTCCCAACACTTTTGACGAGGTAGTAGGCCAAGATTATGTAGTGAAAGCCTTAAAAGGTGCATTGGATTTGGAAAAACTTCCTCATGCTTTTATATTCTCTGGAACTAGAGGAACTGGCAAAACAACTCTTGCAAGAATTTTGGCAAAAGCTATAAATTGCTCTAATTCAAAAAAGAAGTCTCAGCCATGCAGGAAATGCGATTCATGTTTATCCATTGAAAATGGAAGTGCTATAGATTTTCAAGAAGTTGATGCAGCATCTAGAAGAGGAGTTGAAGAAACTAAAGAATTATTGGATTCTGTTCCTTACTTACCAACATCTTCTCCTTTTAAAATTTACCTGCTTGATGAAATACATATGCTTTCTAAGGAAAGTTTTAATTCACTTTTAAAAACACTAGAGGAGCCCCCGGAGCATGTAGTTTTTCTTTTTGCTACTACAGAAATAGATAAAGTTCCGCCTACTGTTCTTTCAAGATGCGTTCAGTTTAATCTTTCTGCTATGAAAGTAGACAATATAAAGAATCAACTCCAATTAATTTTTGATGAAGAGAAAATAAAATATGATGAAAATTCATTGATAAAACTCTCCAGTCTCGCTAGGGGAAGCATGAGAGATGCATTAACTCTCTCTGAAAAAGTCATCTCATTCTCTGAGGGAAAAATTACAGAAAAAAAAGTTGAAGAATTAATGGGTTTGCCTTCATCAGAGCTTATTCAATCCATTCTTAAATCTATAATAGGTAGAGATTCAAAAAAACTTATTGAAAATATCGAGGAGGTTAAGATAAATTTTTATGATCCCGAACAAATATTGATTGATCTTTTATCGCTTATTCAAGAAGTTGCATTGTCTCAATTTGACGAAAAAGCAGATCTATCTGATTTATCTATTGAACCCCAGAACCTTCAATTGATTTATGATCTTGGAATCTCAAATTTAGAGTATTTTAAGTTATCACCGAAACCAGAAAGTCTACTCACAATGACTTTTTTGAAAATGATTGCTTTCCTTCCAGAAAGCTCAAAAAAAAAATCTCTAAACACTAACAAAGACGAGACCGATTTTAGTTGGCCCGAAGATTTCTCAAATCTTGATTTGACTAAATTAACTGCCCAATTTATGTCCCATGCATCGATGATTGAGTATCATGACTCGGAGATGCACTTTGGCATTAACCAAGAGAGGTTGAACATAATTACGGAAAATCAGATAAAAGAAGTTGAGGATGCTTTATCAATTCTGCTTAAAAAGAAATTGAAAGTTAGCTTCAAACCATCTGATTTAACAGAAACTCCTTTTGAATTTGAAAAGATAAGGTCTCAAAAAGAATCAAAGCAAGCAGAAGACGACCTTAAAAAAGACTCTTCGCTGAACGAAATGCTTGAAAAATTTGATGGAAAAATTAAAAAAGTTTCAAAGATATAGATGAAATTTAGTCCATTACTCTCAGATCTGATTAAATCTTTGCAAGTTCTGCCTGGTGTTGGACCAAAAACTGCAAAACGAATGGCTATGAGTTTATTAGGAGGCGATGAAGCCGATGCTAAAAATCTTGCTAACAATCTATCCAGAGCAATAGATCTAATCGGCACATGTCAAAACTGCAGGGTTTTGTCAGAAGATCAGATATGTTCAATTTGTAATGATTCAAGCAGAGATAATACACAAGTATGTGTTGTAGAAAATACCTCTCAAGTTGTTCAAATAGAAGAACTGGGCGGATTTAAGGGAATCTATTTTGTATTGGGTGGATATCTTTCTCCAATTGAAGGCAGGGGTCCAAACGAAATAGGTCTATCTGAGCTGAATTCAAAAGCTCTGAGTGGTGAAATTAAAGAACTTATTTTAGCTTTTAATTCTTCCTTAGAAGGTGAGGCAACAGCTCAATACATTCTTGAGAAATGTTCATCAGATTCTCTAAACATTACTAAACTTGCTCAAGGTGTGCCTCTTGGAGGAGATCTGAACTATGTGGACTCTAATACCCTTAGGCATGCGTTTGATAGCAGGCAAAAATTACTTTAGGTGAGCCTCAATTAACGCAATTGAACTTGAAATGCCAGTATCAATTGTTTTTTCATAGTCGGGTAAAAACTTACTCGAATGAAGGGACGGTAATTTTTTAGAATTATTCAAAAATTCTTTGTAATCCTTTTGTGATACAGCGCCAATCCAAAACAGTAGGGAAGGTATTTTTGGCTCTACTCTTCCAAATTGACCAAAGTCTTCTCCCCCCATGACTTGAGGACCATCAAACACTTTATCCTTTCCTAACTCTTTTGAAAGAATTTCTTTGGCGCGCATAGCTAAGTCTGGATTATTAAATACGGCAGGAGTGTATTCGTCTCTGAGCTTAACGATTGGATAGAGATTTTTTGGCAAATCATTTTGAATTGCAATTGATTCAGCGATTTTTTTAATTCTAGAGATTATAAGCTCTCTGTCCTCGTCACTATAAGATCTCACGGTGATCTGAAGATCAACATGATTTGGGATTATGTTATGTTTGGTTCCTCCATGAATGGAACCAACAGTCACAACCCCTGCATTAATAGGACTTAAATTTCTGCTAATAATTGTTTGAACAGTTGTAATAAATTGAGAGCTCATTACGATGGGATCTTTAGTTAGATGAGGATAAGCTCCGTGCCCACCTTCTCCATAAAAAGTAACATCGACTGAATCAACATTCGCCATTGCGAAGCCTGGAGTTATATGGACCGTTCCAGATTGAGTTTGAGCTGAAACATGAAGGGCTAAATTTATATCTGGATAAGGTATTTTTTTAAACAATCCTGCATTTATCATTTGTCTTGCACCAAAACCAATTTCTTCAGCAGGTTGCAAAATAAAAACAATAGTCCCTTTCCATGAATCTTTATTTTTTGAAAAGTATTCTGCAGTTCCAATTAAAGACGTCATGTGAATATCATGCCCACAAGCATGCATTATTGGCACATCCATTCCATTCTGTTTAGTAGTTTTGACGCTTTCAAAAGAAATTCCTGTCTCTTCTTTTATTGGAAGAGCATCCATGTCTGCTCGAAATAAGACTGTCTTGTTTCCTCCATTTTTGAGGATAGCTGCAAAACCATTTCCTCCAATATTGGTGATAATCTCATATCCATATTCTTCTAATAAATCTTCGAGGTATTTAGTCGTCTCAAATTCTTGCAGAGATAATTCAGGATTTTGATGAAGATATTTATAAATTTCATAAAAATCTTCATTTGATTTTAAAGGCAGTGATACCGCATAAATTATTAAAAATAAATAGTAAACGTTGCGATTTAAATACCTTTTGAAAGTGATCATTAATATATAATAACAGCTTATTTTTATGAGTATAAAATCAGATAAATGGATAAAAAGAATGGCTATAGAAAGTCATCTAATAGACCCCTTCATTGATAAACAAGTTAAACATACAGAAGAGGCTGGAAGTACAGTTTCTTACGGGCTATCAAGTTATGGTTATGATGTGAGATGTGCTGATGAATTTAAAATTTTTACAAATATAAATTCAGCCACAGTGGACCCAAAAAATTTTGATGAGGATAGCTTCATTGATATTAAATCTGAGGTGTGTGTAATTCCTCCAAATTCCTTTGCCCTAGCAAGGACTGTGGAATATTTTAAAATTCCTAGGAACGTACTAACAATTTGTTTAGGAAAATCTACGTATGCTAGATGCGGCATAATTGTAAACGTAACCCCTCTCGAACCTGAATGGGAAGGCCATGTAACTCTAGAATTTTCAAACACAACAAGTTTGCCAGCAAAGATCTATGCAAACGAAGGTGTAGCACAAATGCTTTTTTTTGAATCAGACGAATTATGCGAAACAAGTTATGCGGATAGGAAAGGCAAATATCAAGGTCAATTGGGTGTTACACCCCCCAAAGTTTAAAGATTCTCCCAGACAAACTCTCTACCATTAACATTCTGAATAACTTTTAATATTTCTTTTGAGTTATCCTTAAAAAAAAGTTCAAATTTATCCTTTTCTTTTTTTTCCTTGATTTTAATAGTGTCAGGACTAGAAATTGTTTTTATAAACTTTTTCTGTATTATTTTTCCTCTCTCCAATACATTAAGAGTAATTTCTTCGTCAGTCTGAATATTTAACAATCTTAAGTAAAGATGAGCAGTCAAATCATCGTAAATAGCTCCATCATATTGAAGAGTTTCGGTTAGCTGACCTTTTATGTATTTAATTTTTTTTCTTGAATGATCTATTTTGTAACTTTCTTCTATCTTCCTTAATCCTCCCATGACGATTAAATTTCTTTTTATCTCAGATATCTGAATTAAATTTGTATAACTAAATTGAGTATCTTGGCTTAACTTAAAGAAAGGATGAGAGATTTCGTAAGTAATATTCCACTCATCGTTCAGATTGGTGAGATTTACTTTAAACTCTGATTCCTTATATTTAAATGTATAGCTTTCTTCATTAATAGGAAAAAGGTTGCTAGCTATCGTAACATTTAAAATTTTTTCCATTAAGTTCATTAAGGTTAATTTCTCCTTCAACTATCATCTTGATAATCATTGGATAAAGTTTATGTTCTATTGAGTGAACTTTTGTAATCAAACCATCAATATCTTTATATTTGGTAGCTTTAAATCTAGCTTGAGCAATTATTGGACCGCTATCCAAGCCTTCGTCTACAAGATGAATTGTCACTCCGTGAAACTTATCCTTGTTATTTATTACTTTTTCATGGGTGTTGAGACCAGGATATTTAGGCAGAAGAGAAGGATGGATATTGATAATTTTTCTATTAAATTTTTCTATAAAACTATTAGACAGTATCCGCATGAAACCTGCTAAAACAATTAAATCTACTTCATGTTTAATCAGTAGTTCACTCAGTGCTTGATCAAAACTCTCTCTTGATGAAAAATTTTTATGATTCAAGAAAGCACTATTCAAATTTTCTTGTTTAGCTCTTGTTAATGCAAAAGCGGTTTCAATATTAGATATAACAAGTGAAATGTTTGCATTAATTTCACCAATATTTATAGAATCAATGATTGATTGAAGATTACTTCCGTTTCCAGATACTAAAACAGCGAGTTTTTTGATATCACCCAAATTGTATCTCTAATTTGTTCGTTTTATCGTTTACTACCTTTCCTAGTCTGACAAACGGCTGTCTAGATTTTTTCAGTTTGTATTCTAAATTAGCTTTGTCAGCGGGATGAATAATTACTATCAACCCAACTCCACAATTAAAGACCTCAGTCATTTCCTTAATTGTTAGGTTAGCTTTTGAGGAAATTAGATCAAAAAGATCTTTATGAAAAGGGTATCCCCTGGAAAAATCTATATGAGCACATTTACCATTTGGAATAACTCTTGGTAAGTTTTCTACGATGCCGCCTCCGGTAATATGACAAATTTGTTTGAGAGAAATAGATTTGGATAACTCACGGACAACATTTACATAAATTTTCGTTGGTTTAAGAAGTGCTTTGCCTAAAGTTGTTTTCCCCATTCGAGCTTTCAAATTTATCTTTCTCGCTTGTATGAGCTTTCTTATTAATGAGAATCCATTTGAATGTAACCCAGTAGATGAGAGGCCATAAATAAGATCATTATTTTTTACATTGCTAATTTTTAGTATTTTATTTTTTTCTGCTACTCCAACTGAAAAACCTGCCAAATCATATTTTCCTTTTGGAAATTCATCTGGATGTTCAGCTGTTTCCCCTCCGATAAGAGAGCATCCAGCTGCCAGACAGCCTTTTGATATTCCTTTAAAGATTTGTTTCTTTTTTCTTAAATTAATTTTATCTGTCACAAGATAATCTAAAAAGAAAAGAGGCTCAGCACCTACAGTTATCAAATCATTCACGCACATGGCAACAAGATCTTCACCAACAGTGCTGTGATCATTAAGTTTTTCTGCTATTGAAATTTTTGTGCCAACTCCATCAGTACATGCAACAAGTTTAGGGCTTTTATAGTTTTTTGGTATAGAAGCAAGAGCAGCAAATGAACCTATGTTTGAATCTATTTCTTTTCTAAGCGTCTTTTTTGCAAAAGGTTTAATAATGTCGACAAGCTTGTAACCTAAGTTGACATCAACGCCAGACGATTTATAGGTTATCTTCTTCTGCTTGCTCAATATTTCAGTGAATTTTTTTTTGAAATAATCATTATAATGATTTAGCAATGAGGAAGGTATTCTTAATTTTTCTTTTTTTCCAAGCTATTTTTTTAGCCAGTCAATCTGATCTTCCTGAGGTCTATACAGTAAAAATTGAAGATACTGGAAACGATATTTCTTTTTACTTAGATCAAGCAGTTCTAGAAGCAATTGTTAGAGCAACTGGAAATTTTGAGGAGACAAGGAATTCAAAAAAAATTATGGATCTTGACTTGAACTCTTACGTCAGGGAATACAAGTTCTTACAAGAGCAAAATAAAAATTTTATTGAAATTAAAATCGATGCTGTAGAACTGAGATCAAAATTATTTGATTTAAATTTTTCTTTATTTACAGAAAAAAAATTAAAAGCAGTCGTTTGGGTAAACTGTAATTTATCAAGCGAACTAAAATCAAAAACATATCAGATGGCCTTAGATGAATGTAACGTTTTAAAAGACATTATTTCTTCTGAAGCCAAAAAAAGGGGAGGGAGAGCTATATATCCAATTTTAGACTCAACAGAAATCATCTTCTATGAAGGGAAAAATATGGAAAGCTTTGAAAATATTTATTTTAATAATGAGAAATATTCTCCCGATGGATGGATGTATTGTTATAGAGAAAAAGGATTTCTTTGTTACCTGCCTGAGGAACCAAATAATGTTTTTTCTAATTTAAATCCCTATAATAGCTTTCTTCCTTTCGATGCAATCCAAGGTCTTTTAGACAATATATCGGATCCTTACAGAGTGAAATCTGGATCAAAGAATAAAAAGATTCTCATTACCGTTCAAGGAAATACATCTTTTGACGCTCTTCAGACATTCAAAGAGTTCCTTAACCAAAATTTCTTGGTTAAAAAGTCATTTCTTCACAGACTAGAGGATAATATGTTTAGTTTTATGGTTACCACTGACTCTGATTCCGATGACCTTGTCGAAGTAATGCTGACTGATAATTTACTAACTTTGAGTAGCAAATCGTCTGAAGAAATAGTTTTCCAGAGTATAAATTAAATGCTTTCAAATATTCCAAATATCCTTACGGTATTGAGACTTCTCTCTGTGTATCCCCTCATAATTTTCATATTAGAGGAACAATTTTTTTTGGCCTTAGGAATATTTTTTTTAGCGGGGATATCAGATTTACTAGATGGATTTTTAGCTAGAAAATTTTCATGGCAATCAAGATTTGGACAAATTGCTGATCCAGTTGCAGATAAAACATTGGTGGTGGCAACAATAATTTCTTTAGGTTCAATAGACCTCATCGAAAACTGGTTTATGTTTATGGTTCTTGGCAGAGATTTATTAATTATCGTAGGGGTAGTATTGGCAAATTACTTGATATCTGATTATCAAGTTGCTCCAAATTATCTTGGAAAATTAAATACAACAATTTTACTCTTATTGGTTGGCATTATTTTAATTGATGCCGTTGGCTTTTTAGTTACTGATATAGCAATTTACTGGATATCAATCCTTTTTATATTCACAAATACCTTAAGCTTGATAGTTTATTTCATTGATCCTGGCATAAAAATCCTACGCAACATAAAGTGATGGATCAAAAAACTTTCAAGTTCAATTCAGAAATTTATCTATCAAAAGAGAATTTGCAGTCAATTGATACATTTGAGAAAAACTTTAAACAGCTTGAGAATTTCTTTTCTGAAAATAATAAATTTATTTTGCTTTACGGAGACGAAAGGTCAGGGAAGAAGTATATTTTAAATTCGTTTATCAATTGTTTTCATTTTGATAAAAAAATTTTTTATGCATCACTAGAAGATGATTATTTTTCTGAACAAATCCTAGAAGGTATATCTTATTTCGATGTAATAGTATTGGATAGGTTAGATCTTGCTCCTACTGATTCCAATTGGGAGTTAGGAATTTTTAACCTTTACAACGAATTAAATGAAGCAGATAAAAATAAAATTATTTTTCTTTCTGATAAACCTCTTAATTCAATCGAATTTAATTTGAAGGATCTTCAATCAAGAATCGCATCAATTTCTGCTATGAGTTTTGCTGAATTAAACGATGAGGAAAAAAGAATATTGATGAAATTAATTTTCAATAAAAGAGGCATATCGATTGATAAGTCTGTACTATCGTACGCTTTAGAAAGAAGCTCTAGAAACCTTGAGAATATAATTTGTTAAAAGAAATCTTAGAGTCATGAGAATTATAAATTTATCCTTTTTTTTACTGATCATTACGGCATGCTCCGAATCAGATCTTATGATTCATAAACAAAATGGTTTGATGCTGGAAGATTTAAAGGAAAAGAACACAGTGATAAATTTTTGGGCAGACTGGTGCCCACCTTGTATTAAAGAGATTCCTGAATTGAATGCTTTATATGAAGAGAATAAAGATGAACTTAATGTTTACTTATTTCACTTCGATGAACTTGCTGGAGCAGAATTAGACGAACAACTAATAAGGTTCAATGCAAGGATACCTTCTCTCTTAACAAGTCCCTATCAAATCTTTGGAATTGACATTCCAGAAACTCTTCCCGTGACGGTAATCATTGATAGAGATTTAAATGTGAAAGAAGTTTTGAGAGGTCCACAAACAAAAGAGTCAATAATCCAAAGATTGGAGCTCATTAATTAGACCTTCGGGATCAATTCTTCTTCCCTTAATGAAGATTTCAAAATGTAAATGAGGGCCGGTCACCCTTCCTGAAGAGCCAACGGTTCCAATTAGTTGACCCTTTTCAAGATATTCATTCTCGTTTACAAATATCTCATTTAAATGAGAATAAGAAGAAAGAAATCCATTCCCATGATCGAGTATTATATTGTTCCCTTTGTAAAAAAGGTTTCCTACAAAAATGACTCTTCCATTTAATGGAGCAATTATTTTTGTACCTTCGTTGTTAGCAATATCAAGACCGAGATGGCGGTTTCTAGGAGAACCATTTATAAATCTACGCAATCCAAATCTACTTGAAATATAACCAGAAACTGGCTGAATCTGATTCTGGACTCCCTAAATTTTTTTTCTTGAATAACAAAAACTCTATCAGAAACATAAATTCTTTGGTTTTTAAGCTCCAATGGGACTGGGTAAACCAAAGTAAAGGTTTTATCGCTATTAAAACACTGAATACCTTGAAAATTTTCCTGATAATCATTTGAAGTAACTGTGATGTGTCCGCCTGGAACAAGATTAGATTTAGGAAAGTTACAGTCGTTTTTAATACTTATTATTTTATTTGAACAGGAAATAACAATTAAAAAAATTATCGGAAATAATTTTCTAATCATTATTTATATTTGTAACATCAGCTTCATAGGATATTTTCGCAGAAGTGACAGATATTTTATCTTCCAAAGAAATATCATCTATTGATTTGACCACAACTCCTTTTTTATTCCTGACAATTGAATAACCTCTTTCTAAAACATTGAAAGGACTTAGTTGCTCAATCTGTGAAGAATACGATGTGATGAGATTTTGTTTCTCACTAAGATGCTTTGAATGAAGCGTTTTAATTTTTGATAAATTATCATCTATATTTTCCTTAAATCGAGCCAATTTAGAATTTGGGTTTAATAAATCTATGGACCTTTTTGAGAAGTTTATGATTTCCCTCACTTTATTGAATCCACTCAAAAAAGAATTATGCAATCTAAGAGTGCTCTCATCTAGCTTAAGAAAATTTTCATTTATTTTATTCAATGGGTTTATGATTCTTTGACTAAGGTTTTTAACTTCTTGATTAAGAAAATTTAAATTATTAAAAAAAACCTTATTTAAAAATTTTTCATAATTTTCTAAAGAATTAGAAATTTGAAATATTTCTGAAGAAATAATTTCCGCAGCACCGGACGGAGTTGGTGCCCTTAAGTCACAAACAAAATCACATATTGTAAAATCTGTCTCATGACCAATTGCACTTATAGTTGGAATATTTAGCTTAGATATTGCTAAAGCAATTTTTTCTGAATTAAAAACCCACAGATCTTCAATTGATCCTCCGCCTCTGGCAAATACAAGCAAATCATATTTATATTGTGGTTGAATTTCTTTTATTAGATTTAAGTTGTTGAGGATACTCTGTTCTGCTTCCTCTCCTTGAACAAGAGATGAGAATAAATTGACCTCAATACTCGGGGCTCTTCTATTTAAGACATTCTTAATATCTTGAAGCACCGCTCCTTTTTCAGATGTAATCAATGCAATTTTTTGAGGATAGCTAGGTATTTCTAATTTGTTGCTTTCATCAAATAATCCTTGATTGCTCAGTCTAGTTTTAAGTTTTTCATATTCTTCATAAAGCCTTCCAATCCCATCTTTTTCAAGTGATTCAACTTGAAACTGATAATTTCCTCTTGCCAAGTACATTGAAGCACTGCCTAAAGCAATAAATTCATCTCCTTCTTTGGGGATAAAATGCCCAGATGGATAAGATTTAAAATTTGATATCTCACCTTTAATCCAGATATCTGAAAATGAATTTTCTAAAGTTTTTTTTGCTGAATTATTTAATTCGCTAACTGTGAAGATGTATCTATTGTCCTTTTGATCATTCCAGTTCATTAGTGCAGTATAGCTAATCTTGAATAAATGCTTAAAGATGAGTGTTCAAAATAAATATCCTTTTTACCTTTCCACGGTAATCGGTGCGATATTAATTGGATTAGCTCCAATACTTATGCGTTACAGTGAAGTTTCTCCCTCGATGACAGGGTTTTATCGTTTCTTTTTTGCTTTCTTAATTTTACTGATTTACGGAGCTATTAAAGGCAAGAAATTTTTCGTAAATACAAATCTTTATATTCTTGCATTGCCTGGAATATTTTTTGGTGCAGACATTGCACTATGGCATACGGCAATCATGATCACTCCTGTAACTAATGCGGCTTTGTTAGTTAACACTGCGCCAATATACGTCGGAATCATATCCTTTTTATTTTTTAAGGAAAGAATTAGTAAATTGTTTCTAATCTCCTTAATTCTTTCTTTTATAGGCGTCAGCTTAATTATTCTTAACCTTCAAAATTTTGATGTTTTTTTAGGCAAAAACCTTAGAGGGGACTTACTTTCTTTGCTGGCTGCAATTTTTTATGCAGGATATTTGGTATCTGTGAGAAGACTATCAAGCAATTTAGATACATTTCAGCTCATGCTTTACTCAGCTTTGTTTGGTTGCATTCCTCTTTTAGCTCTTGGTTTTTTTGAGACCGGTATAAAGTTCCCAATTTCTCTTCAGGGAGCAGGGAATCTTTTATTACAGTCCACGCTGGTTCAAATCATTGGACAAGGATTAGTCATTTATGGCTTATCTCAGATAAGCGCGCAATTCACATCTCTCATTTTGCTTTTACAAGTTTTAACGGCAGCAATATTGAGTATGTTTCTCTTTAATGAACTGCTCTTATTTCAACAGATCTTAGGTGGTATTATTTTGATTATAGGAATTTATATTGCGGGTTTAAACGAGAGAAAGAGTAATCATGACAAAAAATGAAGTAATAAAAATTGCAAATTGCAGCGGTTTCTATGGAGATAAACTCTCTGCTGCTAAGGATATGGTTGATGGAGGTCCGATAGATGTTCTAACTGGAGATTACTTGGCTGAATTAACTATGACCATTCTTTATAACCAAAAGCTTAAAAGAGGTGAAGATCATGGTTATGTGGGAACCTTTTTAAAACAATTTAAGGATGTAGCCGAAAAATGTCAGCAAGAAGGAATAAAAATTGTTACCAATGCAGGGGGATTAAACCCAAAAGGCATGGCTTCAATGATTGAAGACATTGTTTCAGAACTCAACTTAGAGTTAAAAGTAGCTTATATCGATGGTGATGACCTCATGCCTGAATTATCAAAATTAAATGAATCAGGAGAGGAAATAAAAAATATTGATACGAATGTATCTCTTTTTGATTATGATAAAAAAGCTGTAACTGCAAATGCTTACTTTGGCGCTTGGGGTATTAAAGAAGCGCTGGACTCAGGAGCAGATGTGGTTATTTGTCCAAGAGTCACAGATGCTGCAGTAGTAATTGGTCCTGCTGCCTGGAAGTTCAATTGGCAAAGAAATGACTACGATAAATTAGCTGGTGCTCTTGCAGCTGGCCACCTAATTGAATGTGGAGCGCAAGTTACCGGAGGTAATTATTCATTCTTTAGAGAAGTGCCTTCATTCAGTAACGTTGGTTATCCCATTGCAGAAATAGAAGAGGATGGAAATTTTACAATTACTAAACATCCTAATACCGGAGGATTGGTTTCTGTTGGTACTGTAACGGCACAACTTCTATATGAAATAAGCAGTCCCGCTTATATTAATCCTGACGTAATTGCCAATTTTGATACTCTAAAAATCGAACAAGAATCCAACGATAGAGTTTATGTCAGTGGTTGCAAAGGAAGCAGCCCTCCAGACAAACATAAGGTTTGTATTAATTTAGCTGGAGGTTTTAGAAACGGAATTGAACTTTTATTAACAGGTTTAGATATAGAAGAAAAAGCAGATTTGATTACTGATTCAATTTTCGAAAATGTAGGCGGAAGAGAACAATTTGATAAGGTAGACGTTCAACTCCACAGAACCGATAAAATTAATCCAAACAGTAATGAGGAGGCCCAAGCATTCTTAAGAATTGATGTAATGTCTAAGGATGCTGATAAAGTTGGCAGATTATTCAATGCAAAAATTGTAGAACTAGCTTTAGCTAATTTTCCTGGTTGGACAGGAAGAAGCGGGGTAGTACCTAGCGGACCTTTCATAGAATATTGGCCAGCTTTAGTCGACAGCAAATTTGTTAGGGAACAAGTTCATTTTCTAGGAGAGACGAAAGAAGTGGTTCCAACAAGCCAGCTTGATTACGAAGAGATTCTCTATCAAAAAGAACCTTACTCAAATCCAGAAGTTGATAAAACAATTCTGGAAGAAGTTCCATTTGGCAATCTTTACGGAACACGTTCAGGTGACAAGGGTGGATGTGCGAATGTTGGAGTTTGGGCAAAAAATAAAGACAGTTATGCTTTCCTGTATGACTTTTTAACTGTAGACAAATTTAAGGAATTATTGCCTGATCTAAGTAACTTTGAAATTGAAAGGTATGAATTACCAAACATTCTTTCACTAAATTTCTATGTCCGTGGAATTCTTCAAGATGGAGTTTCTTCTTCGACTAGAATGGATCCTCAAGCTAAATCACTCGGGGAATATTTAAGGGCAAAAATAATTCAAGCACCCAAACAACTTTTATAGGAAAAAATATGACAGATAAATTATCTTTAGAGGGCTTAAATTTTCAAGCAACAAAGTTAAACATTGCCAACAATGTTTTAACTCTTACCCTAAATAGACCAGAGAAAAAGAACGCATTAAACAACGTCATGATGAATGAAATTAATTATGCTCTAGCTTACGCAAAACAAGAGAGAAGCATCAGGGTAGTTATCATCGCTGCCGAAGGTGACGTTTTTTGTGCTGGAGCAGATTTAAATAGAAAACAAGAAGAATCAAATGTTCCGAGGATAGAAGGCTCTGATGACATAAGTATGTCCATAAGGCATTTATATAAACCCGTAATTTGCAAAATTCAGGGTTCTGTCCATGCCGGCGCATTATTGATGGTTACAAATTGCACTCATGCTATTGCAGTGGAAAATGCAAAATTTTCAGCGCCAGAAATACTCAGAGGAGTTTGGCCGCATATGGTAATGGCAGGCCTATTTAGAGTAATGCCTAAAAGAGCTGGATTAGATTTCTGCATGAGAGGCCAAGCGATTGATGCAAAAAAAGCAGAGGAGTGGGGTTTAATAAATGAATCTGTACCCAACGATCAGTTAGATGAAAGGGTAGATAGCCTTGCAAGTGACCTTGCTAACCTTGCTCCGGGTACCATGCAATTTGGACTGGAAGCCTATGTCAATCAGGATGGAATGAATTTTGATGAAGCTTTACCTTATTTAGGTAAAAAAAGTGCGGAAACCTTTGCGGGTCCAGATGCTCAAGAGGGCATTTCAGCTTTTTTGGAAAAAAGAGAACCAAAGTGGGATTAATCTTCTAAAATCACCAAAGTTGAGCCGCTCTCAACCTGATCTCCAACAGCAATCAATACTTCTTTAACGTTTCCATCACTTGGAGCAGTTACCTTATGCTCCATTTTCATAGCTTCTAGAATCACTAAAGTTTGGCCAGACTTAACAGACTCATTTTTTTTGACAGGTACATCAACCACTTTTCCAGGCATAGGAGCAGTTAAGCCACCGGCTATTTCGTTTATCGAGCTGGACTCAAATCTTTCTTTCATCTCAAACAGTAAGTCTCCCTTAATGGTTTGAATAAGAAACTTTCCTTCATGATATGTAATTTTTGAAATGATCCTTTTTCCATCAATTTCAATATCTATTGATTCATCATCAAATTCATAAATTCTTACTAAAGCATCATCTGAAAGACAAAAGTCTCCACCTCTCTTTGACTTGTATTTGACCTCAATAACATCATCACCAAAAATTAAATCTACTTTTTGATATGGAAGTCTTGCGTTATGCCAACCAGATTGAATGTTAGAAAGAACACTAGCATTTTCTCTGTTTTTAGCTTGATTCCAAATAGCTACCGCTACAGCATGATCAAAAATTTCTTTTTCTGATAAATCAATTTCTGTGTTGAGATTTACTCTCTCAACAAAGTCGGTTGTTGTTTTTCCTTTGAGAAAATCTTCAGACCTTAAGATTGAAATAAGATAATCACGGTTTGTCCTCATGCCACCAAAATGACTCCTTTCAAGAGCCAAGGCTAGCTTTTGAGCAGCTTCCTCTCTAGTTTCAGCATATGAAATAACCTTTCCAAGCATAGGATCAAAATTTGAGGACACAACAGTTCCTTTTTCAATCCCTACATCCCAGCGTACAGAAGGGTTATCACATGGATCAAAGGCAATTATATCTCCAGTGACTGGGAGAAATTCATTTGCAGGATCTTCGGCATACAGCCTAACTTCGATTGATGAACCTATCAATTCAACGTCATCTTGAACAAACTCTAATTCATTGCCTTGAGCAATCTTTATTTGTTCTTTCACAAGATCTAGACCAGTTACCTCTTCTGTTACCGGATGTTCTACTTGGAGTCTCGTGTTTACTTCTAAAAAAAAGAATTCTTTCGTTTTATCATCAAATAAAAATTCAACTGTTCCTGCAGATTCATATTTAAGTGCAGAAGCAAGCTGAACGGCTGCAGATCCAATTTTGTCTCTGAGCTCTTGATCAATAACTGTAGAAGGAGATTCTTCAACAATTTTTTGATGCCTTCTTTGAATTGAGCACTCTCTTTCTCCTAGGTGAACAACGTTTCCAAAAGAATCACCTAAAATTTGAATCTCTATGTGACGAGATTTTTCTACATATCTTTCTAAAAAAACTCTTTTATCGCCAAAACCGCTCTCGGCTTCACGCTCTGCAGCTGATATGCTCTCTTTTAATTTTTTGGGATCTTCAACAATTCTCATCCCCTTACCACCGCCTCCAGCAGAAGCTTTAACAAGAATTGGATATCCAATTTTTTTTGCATCTTTGGCGTCAGAAGTCATAGGAAGAGTCGGAACACCAGCCTTTTCAGCTAGTTTCTTAGAGGTAATTTTATCTCCCATTTTTTTAATGACATTCCCGCTTGGTCCTATCCAAATAATCCCTGCTTTTTTCACAGAGTTTGCAAACCCAGCATTTTCAGATAAAAAGCCATATCCCGGATGAATTGCATGAGAACCTGAATTTTTTGCAATAGAAATTATTTCTTTCGCATCCAAATAACTGCCTTCCAATTTATAAGCTTCATCAGCCTCCTTAACATAAGGAGAATTAGCATCATCTTGCGTATAAATAGCAACACATGTAATTCCCATATCTTTAGCGCTGCTGATCACTCTACTTGCAATTTCGCCTCTATTTGCAATTAGTAATTTTTTAATGATCATAGTCTGAACACTCCAAATCCATCTGATCCCTTAACTTCTTTATTGTTTACAACAGAAAGGCAAATACCAAGAACTGTCCTGGTATCTCTTGGATCAATAATCCCATCATCGGAAATTGCACTTGTGGCTATTAAAGCTTCAGAACCTTTGTCATGAGAAATTTTTTGACCTTCTACAATTCTTGCATCTTCTTTTTCATCGAAGGGGAGACCATCACGCATAGCTTTTGCTCTTCTTACCATCGACATAACTCCAGCTATTTGTTCTCCTCCCATTACGGCAATCTTTGCTGTTGGCCATAAAAAGGTAAAAGCATTACCAAATTCTCTTCCAGACATGGCATATGTACCAGCACCGTATGAGTTTCCAAGAATAACTGTCAAATGAGGAACCTCAGAATTTGAAACTGCATTTAGCATTTGTGCCCCTTTTTTAATCGATCCATTCTGCTCAAATTCTTTTCCAATATTAAATCCTGTAATATTTTGTAAAAAAACAAGAGGGATACTTATCTGATTGCATAGTTGAATAAAGTGGGCTGCCTTTTGAGATGAATCTGGAAATAAGGAACCATTATTTCCCAAAACTCCAACTGTGTGCCCATGAATTTTCATGAAACCGCATATAATTGTTGGACCAAAGAGGGGTTTGAATTCTTCAAACCTTGAACCATCTGCAATTCTTGAAATTACTTCACGAACATCAAAAGGTCTTTTTAAGCTTGGATTCACAATACCTAATAAATCTTCTTGATCATTAATTGGCTCTTCATAGATAGAATCGGGAGAATTACCTTCTTTTGACCAATCAAGATGAGACATAACTTCTCTGCCAATTCTTATTGCATCCATTTCATCTTCCGCAAAATAGTCCGCTAAACCAGATTTTTCAGCATGCATCTTTGCTCCACCTAGACTTTCGGCATCAGATTCTTCACCTGTTGCCATTTTAACTAATGGCGGTCCACCCAAAAAAACTTGAGACTGTTCTTTAACAAAAATATTGTAATCTGACATTCCTGGCTGATAAGCACCCCCTGCAGTGGAAGATCCAAAAGTAATTGTTACAGTTGGAATACCTAGCTTTGATAGTTCGGTTATCTCATAGAACTGTCTTCCTGACTCAGCAAAATGACCAACATTTAAAGCAACTGAAGAACGGTTTCCTCTAGGTCTCAAATCTCCGCCAGCTGATTCAACAAATTGCACAAAAGGAATGCGGCAGTCTCTGGCAATTTGCATTGCTCTCATCCATTTTTTTACTGAGAACGCTTGCATTGCCCCAGCCAAAACTGTTGGATCATTAGCAAAAATAATACATTCAACACCGGCAGAAACTCCTATGCCGGCTACGCAACCTCCTCCTACTGGATAGTCAGACTTATAACCGGCTAGAGGACTAATTTCTAAAAATGGACTATCAGGATCTAAAAAATTAAAAATTCTCTCTCTTACAGGAAGCTTTCCTCTAGCAGCAAGTCTTTCATGATGCCTCGGACCACCGCCAGCTTCAGCTTCATCGAGCAGTTCATCAATCTCATCGAGCTTTCCGAGCATAGATTTTTTATTTGAAATAAATTCATCATCGTTTAGGTTTAAACGAGTTTTTAATGGTTGTGC
>LULV01000112.1_pt1 | contig 19060 bp, 23 predicted proteins | sample 728081 | NCBI WGS metagenome assembly LULV01 (sample SAMN03860280, study PRJNA289734) | marine metagenome | biome: seawater column; feature: ocean; material: water; isolation source: Red Sea water column Station 108 - depth 25m | place: Saudi Arabia: Red Sea | collected 2011-10-15 | depth 25 m | reverse complement strand
GTATTTTTTTCCAATTCTGGAAATGAAGCAAATGAAGCGGCAATTAAATTAGCCAGAAAATATTATTTTGACCAAGGCAAACCAGAAAAACATGAAATCATTGTTTTTACGAATGCTTTTCATGGCAGATCAATGTTGAATATAACCGCCGGTGATTCGACATTCCAAAAAACAGGTTTTGGTCCTCTTCTGCAAGGATTCAAGAGGGCAAAATTTAATGATCTTAACTCTGTCAAAAAAACTATTTCCAAAAAAACCGCCGCTATTTTTGTGGAACCAATTTTGGGAGAGTCAGGAATAATCAGAGCAGAAAATCCTTTCTTAGAGGGTCTTAGAAAATTAGCTAATGAAAAAGACTGTCTATTGATATTTGATGAAGTTCAAAGTGGTATAGGTAGAACAGGAACTTTAATGGCTTATATGGGTTATGGCGTTAAGCCCGATATTTCCACTCTGGCAAAAGGCCTTGGTGGAGGAATACCAATTGGGGCAACTTTAACGACCGGCAAAATTGCTAAAGCTTTTCAACCAGGCACTCATGGCAGTACCTTTGGAGGCAATCCCCTTGCCTGCGAAGTTGCTAAGAAAGTTGTAGAAATAGTCTCTTCTCAAAAAGTTTTAAAAGGTGTTATGAAAAAAACATTCATCTTTCATGAAAAATTAAACAAATTATCTGAAAAGTTTGATTTATTTGAAGATGTAAGATCAGCCGGCCTATGGATCTGTTGCGACTTTAAAAAAATAAAAGCAAAAGACTTTATTGATGCCTGCTATAAAAAAGGATTGATATTAGTCCAAGCTGCCGGAGAAAAAACAATTAGAATCGCCCCTTCGTTAATTATTTCAGACAATGAGATTGAAGAAGGTTTTAAAAGATTTGAAAAAGCTGTCAAAGCTTTGAAGTGATTACTCAGAGATTACTTCGACTTTATCAACCTTGCGATAACCCTTAGGTAAGAAGTTTCCCTTTCTACCTCGATTTCCTAGAAAATTTTCTAAATCGTTCGGTTTGATAACAAAATGTTGTTTGCCACTGTAAAGTTTTAAGGACTCTCCTTTTTTGAAAGTTACCAAATACATGAGTTGGTCTTCTTTAGCTTCAAATTTCTTTTTATCAATTGAAATGATTTTATTACCCTTACCTTTTCCTAAAATTGGTAATTCGCCTGCTTCGATAATTAACATTTTGCCTTCTTGAGTAATCGAGGCAATGTAATTTTCCTCAACTGCTGAAAGAATCTTAGGTGTGATTGGCTTAGCATTCTTCGCATTCAAAGCCGCTTTACCGGATTTGTTTTTTGTTTGCAGGTCTCCCAACTTAACCACAAAACCATAGCCTAAATTAGACGCTAACACAGCTAAAGTTTCATCCGATCCTGCAAGCACACCGGGAAAAGTTGCTCCGGATTGAGCATTAATCTTTCCTGAAACTGGATCGCCTTGGCCTCTCGCAGATGGCAATTGATGAATAGGTAAAGTATAGGCTTTGCCAAAATTATCTAATAGAACAGCATTTTGGCTGTTTCTTGCAAAAGACGAAGATAAGTAAGAATCTCCTTCTCTGTATTGCAATCCTTCTACGTCTACATCATGTCCTTTGGCAGCTCGAATCCAACCTTTTTCTGATAAGACCACCGTCATTGGATCATTTGAAATGAGTTCTTTTTCATCAAAAGCTTTTGCTTCCTCTGCCTCGGCAAGCATGCTGTTTCTTTCATCGCCAAATTCTTCCTGGTCTTCTTTTAATTCTTTTTTAATAAGAGTTTTTAAGCGAGATGCAGAATTAAGTATTTTTTCAATTTCCTTTGCTTCTGATTTTAATGAATCCCTTTCTTCGATGATGCTTTGTTCTTCAAGCTTTGCGAGCTGGCGCAAACGAATGTCAAGAATAGCATTTGCCTGAATTTCAGTGAGTTTGAATTTTTTGATTAATTGTTTCTTTGGATCGTCATGAGTTCTAATTATTTTAATTACCTCATCTAAATTTAGATAAGCGATCATCAAACCTTCAAGAATGTGCAATCTGTCGTTGAGCCAATCTAATCTGTGTTGCAGCCTCCTTTTGACAGTTTGTGTTCTAAAAGTGATCCATTCTTTAAGAATTTCTCTCAAATCATAAACTTTTGGCCTTCCGCTTAAACCAATCACATTCAGATTAACTCTGACATTCTTTTGTAAATCTGTTGTAGCAAAGAGATGACTCATCAAGGCATCTTTATCAACCCTATTCGATCTTGGTACAACAATAATTCTTACGGGATTTTCACCATCACTCTCGTCTCTAAGATCTTCTATTAGATTCATTTTTTTTGAATCAATTTGTGCAGCAATCTGTTCAAGAATCCTCGTTGTTGAAACCTGGTATGGAAGAGCTGTAATGACAACCTCGCCATTTTCTATTTCATATGTTGCTCTTAACTTAACTGCTCCTCTTCCAGTCTGGTACATTTCCAATAGTTCTTCAGGCGTTGAGATAATTTCTGCCTTAGTTGGAAAGTCAGGGGCTGGAATAATTTTTAAAAGCTCTTTTACAGAAAGTTTTGGAGAGTCAATAAGAGCAATAGTTGCATCTACAACTTCATTTAAATTATGAGGCGGAATATCTGTTGCCATACCAACTGCAATACCGGAAGCACCGTTGAGTAAAACATTTGGAATTCTGGATGATAAAAATCTTGGCTCGATCAAAGTACCATCAAAATTTGGACCCCAATCTACAGTTCCTTGAGATAATTCCGAGAGCAGTACTTGTGCGTAGGCTGAAAGTCTACACTCTGTATACCTCACTGCAGCGAAACTCTTTGGATCATCAAGAGAACCCCAATTTCCTTGTCCTTCAATCAAGGGATACCTAGTAGAGAAATTCTGTGCCATTAAGACCATTGCCTCATAGGCGGCATTGTCACCATGAGGATGAAATTTACCTATCACCTCACCGACGGTTCTTGCACTTTTTTTAAACTTGGAAGTAGATTTCAATCCTATTTCGGACATCGCATAAATTATTCTTCTTTGAACTGGTTTTAAACCATCTCCAATAAAAGGTAGCGCCCTATCTAAGATTACATACATGGAGTAATCGAGATAGGCTTTCTCCGCAAAGCCGCCAATACTTAGGCTTTTCTCTTTACTCATTGATACTTGCCAAATCTCCTTTACTTTCTAACCAACTTTTTCTATCTGGAGCTCTTTTTTTTGAGAGCAGCATATTGAACATCGTTGTTGCACTATTTCCTTTTTCTAATTTAAGTTGCAGCAATTTTCTTACATCTTGAGACATGGTAGTTTCTTTCAACTGAGAAGGATTCATTTCACCCAAACCTTTGAATCTTTGTATTTCAACTTTGGTTCTTTTATTTTGAGTTGTAAGTTTTTTTACCAAGTCGTCTTTTTCCTTTTCATCCAGGGCATAATAAATATCCTTACCTTGATCGATTCTGAACAAAGGAGGCTGTGCTACATATAACCTACCTTCCTCTACCAAAGGCCTAAAATGTTTGAGAAATAAGGCACAAATCAACGTTGCAATGTGTAGGCCATCAGAATCTGCGTCTGCCAAGATACATATCTTGCCGTATCTCAGACCGTCCAAGACTCTACATCCTGGTTGCAATCCAATTGCCATGCCAATATCTTTTACCTCTTGCGATTGATTTACCGCATCGGTATCAACTTCCCAAGTATTTAAAATTTTGCCTTTTAAAGCCATCACAGCTTGAAAGTTTCTATCCCTAGCTTGTTTCGCTGAACCTCCAGCAGAATCTCCTTCTACTAAAAACAACTCGGTTTCTTCGTAATTAGACGAAACACAATCAGAGAGTTTTCCTGGAAGAGTTACTCCTTTGGTAACTTTTTTTCTCTCTACAGATTTGCTTTCCTTTACTCTTTTTTGTGCATTATCGATTGCAATATTAGCAATTCTCTCAGCAAGCTCTGTTTCCTTGTTGAGCCAAATGGCAAAAGCATCTCTTGTAATATTCGCTGCAATAGTTTGAAAGTCTTTCGAAGACAGTTTCTCTTTGGTCTGCCCAGAAAATTGTGGGTCTTTAAGTTTTGCGGAAAGAACATAAGAGGCATTTTTCCAGACATCTTCCGCAGTAACTTTTACACCTTTGGGAATTAAATTTCGATATTCACAAAATTCTTTCAAGGCATCGGTGATTCCAGTTCGCATACCAGCAACATGAGTACCGCCTTGTATAGTAGGAATTAGGTTCACATAGCTTTCAGTAATGCTTTCCTGATCTCGTAATTCCCAAGACACTGCCCAAGCAAGTGAGTTTTCCTCATCCTCGAACTCTCCTTCGATCGGTTCGTCAGGTAGATATTCGCCTTCGCCTAGCGAAGTGCTTAAATATTTTCCAAGCCCATCAACGAAACACCACTCTTCTTTTGTCTTATTAACTTCGTCTTTAAATTTAATTTTTAAACCTGGACACAGAACGGCTTTTGCTTTCAGGGAATTGGAAAGGTATTTTCCGGAAATTTTTTCGGTATCAAAAAATGATGGATCGGCTTTGAATAAAATTTTTGTTCCTGAATTTCTTTGTCCAACACTATCTATAACCTTCAGATCTTTTTTCTTTACGCTATCTTTAAATTTAATTTCATACTTTTTTCCGTCTCGTTTGATTTCCGCATCGAGATAAGTCGAAAGAGCATTTACAACTGAAACACCAACACCATGAAGACCTCCAGAAAAAACATAATCTTTATTTGAAAACTTAGCACCTGCATGCAGTCTTGAAAAAATCAATTCCACACCTGGTACTTTTTCTTCTGGGTGAATATCAACTGGCATACCTCTGCCATCATCTTCAACAGAAACAGAAAAATCTTTATTTAGGACAACTGAAATTTCTTTTGCATAACCTGCCAAAGCCTCATCTACACTATTATCAATCACTTCCATCACCAAGTGATTGGGACTGGTAGTATCGGTATACATTCCAGGCCTTTTTCTAACGGGCTCTAGACCCGAAAGCACCTCAATGGATTCAGATGTGTAGTCTCTATTAGCCAAACTTATAAGTGTTCTAGAATATTTTCTGCACTGCTTACTTCAAATGCACCACCTTTTTCTGCAAGTAAGCAATTTATCTTTCCGTCTTCGACAATAGCAGCATATCTCGATGAAACCTTCCCAAGACCAAAGCCGCTGCCGTCCATAATGAGTCCCATGCTCTCTGTGAATTCGCAGTTTCCGTCTGACAGCATGGTAATTTTATCTGCCTTTAAATTTTTTCCCCAAGCATCCATAACCCAAGGATTGGTTACCGAAATACAGATTATTTCATCAACTCCTTTAGCAAGAATTTCATCGGCTTTTTCAATAAACCCAGGGACGTGATTTACAGAACACGTAGGAGTAAAAGCTCCAGGAACTCCTATCAACACTAACTTTTTGTCTTTAGAGTATTCGTTTAATTGAATAGAATCGATGCCCTCAGAGCCTAATTTTCTGAGAGTAGCATCTGAAATTTGATCGCCTTGTTGTTTCATCTTTAGATTTTACTATAAATTTTACTTCCAGATTCACGGAATTCTTTAGCTTTTGCCTTCATAGCAACTTCTTGTTCTTTTACTTGTTTGGCAGCGTAGTCTCTAACATCCTGAGATATTTTCATAGAACAAAATTTCGGACCGCACATTGAACAGAAATGAGCTACTTTTGCGGAATCTTTTGGCAAGGTTTCGTCATGAAACTCTCGTGCCCTTTCAGGATCCAAACCAAGATTAAATTGATCTTCCCACCTGAATTCAAATCTTGCTTGAGAAAGAGCATTGTCTCTGATTTGTGCTGAAGGATGCCCTTTTGCTAGATCAGCCGCGTGCGCCGCAATACGGTAAGCCATCAAGCCTTCTTTGACATCCTCTTTATTGGGTAAGCCCAAATGTTCTTTAGGAGTTACATAGCAGAGCATGGCGCAACCATACCAACCTATCATCGCGGCTCCTATTGCAGAGGTAATGTGATCGTATCCAGGAGCGATATCAGTTGTTAGTGGGCCTAAAGTGTAAAAAGGTGCCTCGGCACATTGTTCCAATTGCTTGTCCATGTTTTCCTTAATCAGTTGCATTGGTACGTGCCCTGGACCTTCAATCATAGTTTGCACGTCATTTTCCCAGGCAACTGATGTCAATTCGCCTAGAGTTTTTAATTCTCCAAATTGTGCCTCATCGTTGGCGTCTGCAACTGAACCCGGTCTTAATCCATCACCTAGCGAAAAAGTCACATCGTACTTTTTCATAATTTTGCAAATGTCCTCAAAACGGGTGTATAGGAAATTTTCTTCATGATGCGCAAGACACCACTTGGCCATGATAGATCCACCTCGAGAAACAATACCTGTAACTCTTTCTGCGGTCATCGGGACATACCTTAGAAGCACTCCTGCATGAATAGTAAAATAATCCACGCCTTGTTCCGCTTGTTCAATTAAGGTCTCTTCAAACACTTGCCAAGATAAATTTTCCGCAATGCCATCAACCTTTTCCAATGCTTGATAAATTGGAACGGTTCCAATTGGAACCGGAGAATTTCTAATAATCCACTCGCGTGTCTCATGAATATTTTTCCCGGTTGAAAGATCCATTACCGTATCTGCTCCCCAACGAGTAGACCAAGTGAGTTTTTCTACTTCATCATGAATCGATGAAGACAAAGCTGAATTACCTATATTGGCATTCACTTTAGTTTTGAAATTTCTACCGATGATCATCGGCTCGATTTCAGGATGCTTTATGTTTGCTGGAATAACCGCTCTGCCGCTTGCAATTTCATCTCTAACAAACTCAGGTGTATAAAACTCTGGAATATTTGCACCAAAGTTTTCTCCAGTATGAAAACGCCCTTCTTTGAGTTTCGAGTTTTTCTCTAAATTTTGGTTTTCTCTTATTGCAATATATTCCATCTCTTCCGTGATGATGCCTTTTCGAGCAAGAGACATTTGCGTTGAATTTTCTTCTCTTCTGGATAACCAACTCAATCTATTTTTTGGAATTCCAAATTCAATATCTATTTCAACTTCAGGATCGGTATAAGGACCTGAAGTATCGTAAACATAAAGCGGTTTGTTCTTCTGCTTTCCTTCTGCTGTTAAAGAATCCGTTTGCAGAATTTCTCTCATCGGTACTTTGATTTCAGGTTTAGATCCTTCTATATAAATTTTCTTAGAACCTGCAAAAGTTTTTGATGCAGTTTCAAGGATTTCTTTTGATTCGGGAGCGTTATTAAGGTCTTGGGTTATTATTTTTTTCACTTATTTGATTATTTTAATGGTAAAAAAGGTTACAAAAAATTATCATGTCATTCCAAATTATAATTTAACTCAAGAGGAGCATCTTTTGGAAAAATTTGCATCATTTCTAATAACTTTATCCCTTTTATTATTAGGCTCCTTTGCTCATACGGCGACTTTGGCAGACGTCTATGAGCTTGCTCTTACGAACGATCCGCAGCTGAAAATTGATGAAGCAACATTTAATGCTAATAAAGAGATAAAAAATAAAGCCATGGCAGGCTTGCTGCCTAAGTTTTCTCTTAGAGCGGGAACTACTTGGAACGAAAATAAAAATACTGAAAATACTTCATTATTTACTGATACCCAAGGCAGCAACTCTAATTATTACTCAGCTAATTTGATTCAACCAATCTTTAGAGTTGATACATGGTTTCAATTTTCTCAAGGTAAAGCACTTGGCGAAGCTGCAGAAGCAAAATTCGCCCTTTCACAACAAGAAACCATCATCAGAATATCCAACATTTATTTCAATCTTTTAAAAGCTAAAAAAAATCTTGAAGTCGCAAGATTAGAAGAACAGTCAATTAAAAAACAAAGAGATCGAACCAAACGACTTTACGAAGAAGGCGTATCCTCTAAATCTGAATTTCAAGAAGCCCAAGCCTTTTATGATTTAGCAAGAGTTTCAAAAATTGCTTCTGAAGGACAACTTGAATTTGCCAGAGAGGCAATGATCTCAATCATAGGTGATGCTCCTGACATAAAAGATTTAAATGATGATTTTCCTGTGAGTAAGCCTGATCCAGTAGAACAGGATCAGTGGGCAGATTTGGCTTTGGCAAATAGTTTTACCTTGAAAGCATCTAAGTTAAACGCAACGGCAGCTAGGAAAAATTCGCAAGCAAAACTTGCTTCTCATTTCCCAGATATAGACTTAGTAGCTAGCATTACTCAAAATAACTCAAGAGGTATAGTTGGTTTCGATCCACAGAATGGTGCTACTTTTGGTCCAAACGGGATTGAGCAAACTAGATACAGTTTGGAATTCAATTGGCCAATTGTTACAGGCGGCTTGTTGCATGCAGAAAGAAGAGAAGCTAATGCCTTAGCAGAGCAAGCAGATCAACAAGAACTTCTTACTGAAAGATTTGTAATTCGGGACGTAAAAACAAAATTCACTTCGGTATTGACCAATTTAGCAAATGTGAATGCTAGGAAAGCTTCCTTAGAATCCTCAAATTTTGCGCTCAAAGCAACAATGGTTGGTTATGAAGAAAATACTAGAAATATTGTTGATTTGTTAAACGCAGAAAAAAACTATTTTTCAGCACAAAGAGATCTCATTGCTGCTAAGTACGATTACATCATTAGTACTTTAGAATTGAAATTAGCTTCAGGTATTTTATCGCCAGCAGACATCTATGAGATTAGTGGTTATCTAGATAGTTAATGCCAGAACTGCCTGAGGTTGAAACAACCCTAAGGGGTATAGAAAAAAAAGTTCTCAATAAAAAAATAATCTCTTTTGTGTCACGCGAGAAAAAATTGCGTTGGCTAATTCCTACCAACATAAATAGATTAGTTAAGGGCAAAAAAATTAATAACGCCTTTAGGCGCGGCAAATACATAATTTTTCAACTCGATGAATGCGCCTTGATCATTCATTTAGGTATGTCTGGCAAGTTAAGAGTATTCAATAAGAAAGTATCCCCAAAGAAACATGAACATTGGGATTTAAATTTTTCCGATAACTGGACATTGAGATATACCGATATTAGAAAGTTTGGTGTTCTGGATTTAACCAAGCAAAATCCTCTGGAACATAGATTATTAAAAGACCTAGGTCCAGAACCTTTAGGGAATAGTTTCAATGGATTATATTTATTTGAAAAATCTAGAAAAAAATCTGTGGCAGTCAAACAATTCATTATGAATGCAAAAATTGTGGTTGGTGTTGGAAACATTTATGCCAATGAAGCCTTATATAAGGCAGGTATTAGACCTACAAAGCAGGCAGGCAAAGTAACTAAAAATCAATATGAAGTATTATCTTCTAAAATTATTGAAGTATTGAATGAAGCAATTACTGAAGGAGGAACAACTCTGAAGGACTATAGTAATGCGGAAGAGGCTCCGGGGTATTTCAAAAAAAAATTAGAAGTTTATGGCAGAGGAAAGCAAGAATGCTTTAATTGTAAAAAAGAATTGAAAGAAATTAGACTAGGAAATAGATCAACTGTTTACTGTACTAACTGTCAAAGTTAGCCAAACTTCTTTTTCATTTCTTCCAAAGAAATTGGATCCACAAAAGAAGATACGTCGCCGCCCATTTTACAAATCTCTTTCACCAAACTTGAACTGACAAAGCTGTATTCGGTTACTGGTGTCAGAAATACACTTTCGAGTTCTGGCATCATAGCTCGATTCATATTTGCCAATTGGAACTCATATTCAAAATCTGCTACAACTCGAAGTCCTCTAATTAGAATAGTAGCGTCGTTGTCTTTGGCCAAATCCACGAGCAACCCAGAGAAACCGATAATCTCAACTTGATCGTTTCCCTTAAAAATCCTTTTTGAGATATCAATTCTTTCTTCAAGGGTGAACAAGGGACTTTTGGCTTCACTTGCTGCTATGGCAAGGACGACTTTATCGAAAAGCTTGCAAGCTCGTTCGACTAAATCTATGTGTCCTTTGGTGATTGGGTCGAAAGTTCCAGGATAAATGGCTTTTTGAGACATAAGAACATTATATTCTATTTAAAAGCCAAGAAGAACTTTCGACCTAAGAGATAACGACCTTCTCTTAAAAAAGATCGTTATTCATGACTTTGTTCCAAGCTTTGACAAAGTCTTTTTTAAACTTCTCTTCAGAGTCACTTTGGGCATATACCTCAACGTAAGCTCTAAGTTGAGAATTAGAACCAAACACTAAATCTGCTCTTGAGGCAGTTCTAGTCTTCTCACCTGTCACTCTGTCAAATGCTTCATAAGAGTTTCCGGTACCGTTTGGTTTCCATTGAACTCTCATATCTAGCAAAGTTTTGAAGTACTCATTGGTTAGTTGATCAGAATTTTCCGATACCAAGCCATAATCACTGGCAGTGATGCCTAGGGATCTCATTCCGCCTAAGAGGACTGTCATCTCTGGTGCTGTTATGCCAAGCAACTGTGCTTTATCAAGCATCATTTCCTCTGCAGAAACACTCAAACCAGAACGGTGGTAGTTTCGAAAAGCATCGGATAAAGGCTCAAGATATTCAAAAGACTCGGGGTCGGTTTGATCATCTGATGCATCTCCTCTACCTGGGGTAAATGGAACCTCCATGCCAGAAGCTTTTTCAATGGCTAAGTTTCCTGCAAGGACAATAATATCTGCAACGGAAACACCTGTATCATCTGAAACACCTTGATAAGCTGCAAGTACTTTTGCCAGCTGTTCGGGTTTATTAACTTCCCAGTCTTTTTGCGGAGCCAAACGAATTCTTGCTCCATTTGCACCACCTCTCATGTCCGAGCCACGGTAGGTATAGGCACTTGCCCAGGCGGTTTCTGCCATTTCTTGAATGCTTAATCCAAGTCCAGCAATTTTTTCTTTCACTGCAGCAACATCATAGTCGGAGTTACCAGCAGGGATTGGATCTTGCCAAATCAAATCTTCCTCAGGAACTTCTGGACCTATGTAGTTTGACTTAGGACCCATATCACGATGAAGGAGTTTGAACCAAGCTTTAGCAAAAGCATCAGCAAACTCATCTGGATTTTCATGAAATCTTTTTGAGATTTCTTTGTAACTTGGATCTTCCTTAAGAGCAATATCAGTCGTTGCCATTATGGTTGGTACTTTTTTTGAAGGATCATGAGCATCGGGAGCCATATCTTCTTCTTTTTGATCTATGGCATACCATTGATGCGCACCAGCAGGACTTTTACCAAGTTCCCACTCATAACCGAAGAGCAGGTCAAAGTAACCGTTGTCCCATTTGATAGGATTGGTTGTCCAAGCACCCTCCAATCCACTGGTAATAGAATCTGCGCCCAAACCAGAGCCATGTTTGTTGGTCCAACCTAAACCCATTTGCTCAATTGGAGCGCCTTCTGGCTCAGCTTCAACTAAGTCTGCATCTCCAGCACCGTGGCATTTACCAAAAGTATGCCCACCTGCAATCAAAGCCACTGTTTCATAATCGTTCATTGCCATACGGCCAAAAGTTTCTCTTATATCGTGAGCACTGGCTAAAGGATCTGGATTGGCATCAGGACCTTGAGGATTTACATATATCAAACCCATTTGAACTGCAGCTAAAGGGTTATCGAGTTCACGCTCACCTTTGTAACGCTGATTTTCCAACCACTCGTCTTCAACTCCCCAAAGGATGTCTTCTTCAGGGCCCCAAATGTCGTCTCTACCGCCACTGAAACCATAAGTTTTTCCACCCATGGATTCGATTGCCACATTTCCGGCAAGGATCAAAAGATCTGCCCAACTTATTTTATTGCCGTATTTTTCTTTTATCGGCCACAGTAATCTTCTTGCTTTATCTAAGTTACCGTTATCGGGCCAGCTGTTTAGTGGAGCAAATCTCATAGCTCCTGTGCCTCCACCACCTCGGCCATCTGTACTTCTGTAGGTACCAGCAGCATGCCAAGTCAGACGAACAAAAAATGGACCGTAGTGCCCATAGTCTGCAGGCCACCAATCTTGCGAGTCGGTCATCAAGTCGTTTAAGTCTTTTTTCAAAGCCGCATAGTCTAGTTTTTGAAATTCTTCACGGTAATTGAAGTCTTCTCCAAGCGGATTCGATTTTCTGTCATGTTGATGAAGAATATTTAAATTCAACGCATCTGGCCACCAATCTTTATTTGATTGACCGGTCGAGCTGTTGCTTGTCATCGCCCCATGCATTACTGGGCATTTTCCTTCTGTGTTTTCAGCCATCTATTTCACCTCATATAAAAACAAATTCTTCCCATATTAAACTATCTTTTTATGTATTGTTAAATATGTATATTTCTTATTTAATATTCTAAAAAATCGAACATAAATGGTTAGTATCAAGCAAATAAATTATGCCTTAGCGGTTGAAAAAGAGATGCATTTTAAAAATGCTGCAGATAAGTGTTTTGTCTCCGCTTCCACCTTGAGTAATGCTATATCAGAAATGGAAAAACAACTGGGTTTTGAAATTTTTGAAAGAAACAATAAAAAAGTAATTGTTACTAAATTGGGTGAAGAAATTTTAAAGAAATATAAAAGCATTAAGTTGCAACTGGAGGACATTCAAAAAATTTCTGAAAATAATTCACAACCGCTTTCACACCCTATATCTCTTGGAGTCATCCCAACCATAAGTCCCTTTTTGATGCCATACGCCATCAAGTCTTTGAGTGCTAAATTTCCTAAATTGAATTTAAATATTTCTGAAGGTCAGTCAAACGATCTCATTGATAAAGTCAAAAACGGCGATTTGGACATGGCTATTCTTGCACTGCCCTTCAAGCTTCAAGGTCTGATACCGATAAAATTTTGGGCAGAAGACTTTTTTTGGATTACTAAGAAAAATGATGCTCGCTCTAAGGACAATGAAATAAAAGCCAATGAACTTGATCGATCTGAATTACTATTACTAGAAGAAGGACATTGCCTCAAAGATCACATACTGTCTGCGTGCAAAATGACAAAGCAAGCAAGCAATATTTCTTTCAAAGCCTCTTCTTTAAATACCCTAATACAATTTGTAAAAAGCGGCATGGGTACTACTTTTATAAATACAGTTGATATATCTGATCTTAATTTTACACATGGAGGCAAAACTAATTACGAAATAAAAGTATATAAGCCTGATGCACAAGACTCCATATACATGCACATAACAGGAAAAAACGGGACGACAAATGTATTTAGCGGAACAGATATTTTAAGTGCTAGTGGTACAAACAGTCAATATGGCCAATATTCTGGAGGTTTTAATTTTTCTGGTAGCCTTACATCGGTCATAATTGAGGTTGGTGGTAGAGATATAAATATGGCCGTTGGCCCGATGTTTGATGATGTAAAAGTAAATGTTTTGTATAATGTTGTAAACACGATTGTTGAGCAAACTATTACAAGCGTTGAAATGTTTGTTGCTTTAAATACCGATGCACCCGAAGAGGTGCTTGATGTTGTCGAAGATATATTTGAGGCTAATACACCGATAGAGACAGATGTTGGTTTAGATTTTGAACCTATTGAGATTGAAGAAATAACTTACGAATCAGTTGAGATTGAAATAGCAGAAATAGAAATAGAAGAAATACAAGTAGCAAGTATAGATATGTCAGATACTAATGTTGAGGTAAGTGTTATTGAGGTTGAGGCTGAGGTTCAAATGGAGTTAGAAATGGAATTAGAAACTGAAATAGAGATTGATATAGATGTGGGTGGAGAAGAGAATACAGAAACAGCCACAGAATCAACACAAGAGCCAGAGCAAACAGAAAGTAACCAAGCCGAGAACGATGCCTCAAACACCAACGAAGAACCGACAGAGGAATCAGTCGAAGAAACAACCGAAGAATCAAACGAGGAAACCAACGAACCAGAATCCAAAGTAGTTGAAAAGCAGTCAGAAAAAGAGCAAGAATCGCAACAAGAAAAGACAGAAAAAGACGAAAAACCCAAAGTAGTTCAGAAAAAATCTTCATCTAAAGAAAAAGCCGCTAAAAAAGTTTTGAAAAAAATTGATGATAAAAAAAGATATGATGAGTCTAGTCAGATAAAAACTTTAGTTGTTATGCAAGTGCTTGGTAATACAAAAACATTTTTTGAGAGCCAACAAATTATAAATGATCGTGCTGGTTTTTTTACAGATGATGTTTTGCCAGATGCCGTCATTTCTGATAATGATATGGCTGGATATTTTTTATTTGTAGGGAGTGACGGATTGATGAATGAAATCATAGATAGTCAGTATAAATAGTGGCAAAAAAATTTAAAAATTATGAGGCTCACGAATCAGTGCATCATAAAACAAGTATAGGGCGTAATGCAAGCAAAGCAAAAATGAACAAAGACAAAAGAAGAGGTTTTTCTAAAAAATATCGAGGACAAGGTAAATAATGGCTAAACAACAAACAGAAATAGATATAGGCGGCATAAAATTTAAGGGCGGTAGGGTTTTTCTCATAATCACTATTTTAAGTTCATTTATTGGTGTTTTATGGGGTGGGTTTGAGGTTTATCAAAGATATTTAGATATGGAGGCTAAAATAAACAGTTTTGTTAGCCCTGATCTTAGTGGCTTTGATAAGAAATTAGAGGTTGTAAATACTGAGGTTGATATGTTGCAGTCAGAGATAGCAATAATATTAGAGGAGGTGTCTTTGGTAGCTGATGTTGCAAAAGAACTAAAAAACGACCTAAAAGCAGATGTAAGAAGAATTGAAACTATTGTAGAAGATGTAGAGCAAAGAGTAAAAGAAGATAGCAGAGAAAACGCAAAGGACTTAAAAGAAACTATTAGTGAATTAAAACAAGAAATGTCTGATTTAGAGGAGAAGATACAAAAACAAATCAGAACTGCTTTAGAAAATCCACTAAATAAAATGAAATGAGATATTTGATATTCTTAATTTTCTTAAATAGTTGTTCAATATCATTCACACCAAAACAGTGCGATACAAATAAATACACAACTTGTTATGAGTATTACTGGAATAAATACGGCTGGTCGCCAAAAGAAAGTATTAGATGAAATGGATTTTAATTTTATATATCTGCACTTTGACTACTGGAGAGTGTCCCTCTAGTTCTATTACAATGCACCAATTCGAAAGTCATAGAGATTGTGTTTTAGGTGGTTACAAAGCGGCACATAACGCATTTAAAGGTTTGGAGAAAATGGAAGAGTTTGAAAGAGAATATATTGAAAAAGAGCAAGTCGTTATAAAGTTTGAATGCAAAGGATTGCAAGCATCTAGCACATAGGATATAAATAATTATGACTAAAATAGCACCGAAAACAACAAAAGAGCATATTGTAAACATTTACAATAAGATTGAGTTGTTAGAAACGAATCATATCCACCACTTACAAAAAGAGGTGCGAAAGTTGAATTATGTACTATGGACTATTGGGTTCATGGTAGCTACTCAATTTATTGCTTGGGTGCTTAGAATGGTGGGATAATGTACGAAACAGTAAAAAAGAAAATAAAAGAATCAGAGGGTTTTTCAAACAGAGGTTACTTTTTAAAATATAAAGGTGCTGATGGCCAAGATATTCAAGAAGATTTTATGACTATTGGTTATGGCCATAAATGCGTAGATGGCGACCCTTATCAACCAAATGTTGATTATTCAACAGAGGTTTTAGAACAACAGTTTGAAAAAGACTTTACAGTGTATTTGCACGCCGCTGAAAGATATATTGGCGATTGCGAAGTACCTGAGCATATCAAAGAAATAATTATAGAAACAGCTTACAACATAGGAGAGCCAAGACTTTTTATGTTTAAGAACATGAGAGCAAAGATGCAACAGGGCGACTGGCAAGGTATGGCGGCAGAGTTGAGAGACTCCAAACTATACAGAACATTGACATCAAGATACGAGCCGCTTGCAAAAATCATAGAGGAGACAAAGGTGGAGAATTAAAAATGGTTTTAGGAAAATTATTAAGCGGTGGTGCTTTAAAAACTGTTGCTGGTGTTATTGATGACTTACACACTAGCGAAGAAGAAAAAGCACAATTAAAAAATAGATTTGCTGAAATAGAGTCAAAACTTAAAGAAAAACAAATGTCTATAAACTTGGCTGATGCACAAAGTCAAGCTGGTGGTATTAGTGGTTTTTTACAAAGAGCATGGAGACCGCTTATTGGTATGTCTTGTGCTTTGGCAATATTTTGGGAATATGTATTATCTAAATTTATCTTATTTATTTGTGGTTTGTTTCAGTATCAAGTTACTAATATTCCGCAGATGGATATGGGTACTTTAATGCCCCTCGTCATGGCTTTACTTGGAATGTCAGGTATTCGTAGTTTCGAGAAATTAAAGAAAATAAACACCGACAAAGGAAAGGAGTAATTTATGGTCAAAAAGAAAATTGAACAACAAGTTACTAAATGGTGGCACGCATTCACAGAATTGAAATCTTGGGTGCAGATCGTAATAGCTGTTGCAGTGGTTGTAGCGGCTCACAACTATATTCTTCATTAGATCATGGCTAAGAAGAAAAAGAAAACAGTTGGTCTGACCACAAAACAGAAAAAGTTGCCTAAAGCGTTACAGATGGCAATTTTGAAAAAACAAAAAAAGGGGAAATAATATGCCTTATCACACTGGCAAAGGTTCTCATTCAAAAGGCATGAAAAAAGGCAAAAAGTCTAAAATGTCTAAAATGGGAAAACGAAAGAAGAAGAAGAGATAAATGGTTAAGGTTGCATCTATTTCAAAGTTTACGAAAGACTTAAAGCCTAGACAGCGTAAAACAATGAACCGCCACGCAAGGCATCATTCATTGAAACACATGAGGTCAATGGCTAACGCTATGAAAAAGGGTGCAACCTTTTCTCAGGCTCATAATCGTGCTATGAGATCGGTTGGTAAATGAGTGGATTTACTACAACATCGACAATTTCTGAATTAATTAACAAAAGGCCTATAAATCGCAAAAGAAGAGTTAAGATTACTCTTAAAGCACCTCAGAATCGCAATTTAAAGGCCTCACAGCGACTTTTAAGGGTCAGGGGTACTTAGTAACCCCAAACCTCTTTTCTTGCCTCTAAAACGGCTGTATCACGCCAAATCCAGTCATCAGGATTAGGAACAATGCTGTTTTTTACATCTTCCTTAGAATTTACTGACTTTAGATATTTACCCATAACTTGAATGATATGCTCGCAAACTTTCATAGGACTATCATAATCTGTTAGGCCTATACTCTCAAACTTAGCACCAGATTTATTAGCTATTAGATACCAAAGTTTCTGATTTGCATTTGTGCCTCTTTGATAAATAGATTGTTGCATAGCATGAGACATAGATAAGCCAGTAGGTTTACGCTTGGTCGTTTTAAGATCAATGTAAAAATCCTCTTTTGTTTGCTTATCCTCAAAATGAAAGTCAGTATATCCAATTAGAGGTACACCATGAATATCGAGTTCAACTTTCTTTTGATAGTCTAATAGATTCCATTTAAAACTAAACTGACTAAAAGCCTCAACACCCTCCTCAAATAAAGGAATAAGATTGTATCTTTCCTCTGATGTTTTTGGGTCATCAAACAATTTACAGTTTGCATCAAATTCATTTTCCATTTTGACTATTGCCTCTTGTTTATCTATTCCGTTCAGCCACATATTAAGACCAGACTCAACAGCTTTACCCCGTTCTGCCGCCGCTGATGATGGAAACTCGTACCCAAAGATACGCCTCAACGCCCAACGATCTCTTTGAAATGCAAATTCATTAATATGGCTAAAGGACAAGGGCAATAAAGTTTTATCGCCCTCATCAAATTTTTTAAAATGCTCTATCATAAATTATCCATGTGGTTTTGAGTTTCATTTATGTTATTGTCTAAATAAACAATAATATCTTTTGCTTTTTCATAAATGTTGCTCTCTCTACCAAATCTTTTTATGTATAATGATAAAGAATTTTTTGCTAGTTCCATGATTTGGACATCTTCTAAGTTCTTATCAAGAGACCTCATCTTATCCATATCGATGCTTTTTTCCATGTCGTCAATTTCTTTGGCTGACAAACCAAGTAATAATCTATCTGACATGGCTACTGCAACAAACTATATTCTGCAAATGTTTTACCATTACGAGTCACATAATCAGTTATGATTGCGTGTCCTTTTGGTGTTAGTTTTTTACCTGATTTAAGGTAACTTAGTATTTGTTGGTTTTGTGTTAGTGCTGGCATAATGACTCCTTTCTATAAGTTATTTTTTGCCAATTCCCTTTCGTTTACTACCTTAGTTCTTAGGTCATCACGAAAGGACTTAAAGGTCTCGTATCTAACTTTAGAACGATTCCTTGCTTTAAGCACTGGTTTATATCTATCAAACCACTGCTTATATTTATCATCAGAATAAATGAGTCCATTTAATTCTGTTGAATTTTTATAACTACTATTTTTACTATGTTCTAGTGTTAATTCTGCAATAATCATTTTTTCTTCTTTTTTCATAAGTTCTGTATCAGTATCGTTATCTGCATATTCAAAACCTAATAATTCTTGTTTAGTTGAAAGTTCGTTTGGGTTAAAATCTAGTGAATAAATATCAGTCGCCATTTTGTTCAAATTCCTTATCTGCAATTTTTTGATCTAGTTCTTTTTGAAATTCATCGTTTAGTTGTCTGTGTTGGTGTGCTTGTGTATGACAATGACGACAAACTGGAAATAAATTGCTTGGTACATTGTATGAGTTTTTTTTACTACCGCCCATACCTTTTGATTTAAGATGATGGATTTCTACCGCTGGTCTTTGGTAGCAACCCCAACACTGGGGGGTATCAACAATAGATAACCCCCAATAGTCGTAAAATATCTTTCTATAATTTTTAGATATTTTTGAGATTGTCATTAAATGCTCTCACTGCATTTTTAGTCAAATCGCTAATATCCTCAACACTGAAATGACCACTACCCATTGATCGACCAACAACACCAGTCACGAAAATGTCCATTCTCTGAGTATCGTTTTTGTTCATACCATTAGAGATAGGCATAGGCCTTGTTTGGTTTCCTCCAGTCGGCAAATCATCATCAAGTGTATGATTATCAGCAATAGAAACATCTTTGACATTAGTATATGGG
>LULV01000290.1_pt1 | contig 19099 bp, 17 predicted proteins | sample 728081 | NCBI WGS metagenome assembly LULV01 (sample SAMN03860280, study PRJNA289734) | marine metagenome | biome: seawater column; feature: ocean; material: water; isolation source: Red Sea water column Station 108 - depth 25m | place: Saudi Arabia: Red Sea | collected 2011-10-15 | depth 25 m | reverse complement strand
GGGTCAGGGCCAGCGTGTACTCGCGGTGCGTCACCTCGATGGGCTGGCCGTGCATTTCCAGGCTGTTGGTGGTGGTGAGGAAACGGTAGGGGCCGAACTCCAGCACGCTTTGCGTGTTCACCGGATAGGCGCGGCGCAACAGGGCGGCCATGCGCGCGCACCACGCCTGCAAGCCCGGAAACCGCGCCCGATTTTTCACGCCGAAGCGGCAGCCACGCCGTGGTTTGGCCTTCGGAGCCCGCCGCATCGATTCGGCCTTCTCCGGCGAATCCGTGCGCGGCGAGCAGGTCGAACCATTGGGGACGGTCGAACGGCGAAGCATGCCCCATGCCGCGCGCTGCGGCGGGCAGCTTGGCATCATTAGCGTGATGTTCACCGTTCCCATCCATGGTGCGGCGCTCTATCACCACTGTCCTAACAGCCGATGACCAAAGCCGAAAACCCGCCCTCATGCCCACTCGACCATCTAGCGCTGCGCGGCGCGGCCGATGCGCCTGCGCTGCTCATCGGCGACGCGCCGATGTCGTTTGCCGATCTCGATGCGGGTGTCGGCCGGCTGGCGGCATGGCTGAGCGCCGCGGGCGCCCGGCCCGGCGACCGGGTGGCGAGCTGGAGCGCAAAGACGCGCGCTGCCTGCCTGATGCCGCTCGCCGCGGCGCGCGCCGGGCTGATCCATGTGCCGGTCAATCCGCTGCTGAAGGCACCGCAGGTCGCGCATATTCTGGCCGACAGTGGCGCAGCGCTGTTGCTGACCAATCGCGCGCGAGCCGACATGCTGGGCGACGGCCTTCCCGGCGGCTGTGCGCTGCGCGATCTGACCGTGGTCGAGGCGGCGATCGACGGCCATCCGGACAGGCTGCCGCCTTCCGCCGGCAATCCGGACGATCTGGCTGCCATACTCTATACCAGCGGATCGACCGGACGGCCCAAGGGCGTGATGCTCAGTCACGCCAATCTGTGGCTCGGTGCGGAGAGTGTCGCGACCTATCTGGCGCTCGGCGCCGATGATCGCGTGCTGGCGGTGCTGCCTTTCAGCTTCGATTATGGCCAGAACCAGCTCCTTTCGGCCTGGTATGCGGGCGGGGCGGTGGCGCCGCTCGACTATCTGGCGCCGCGCGATGTGGTGAAGGCGGTCGCGCGCTACGGCGCCACGACGCTTGCCGGGGTGCCGCCCTTGTGGGTGCAACTTGTCGAGGTCGATTGGCCCGCCGATGTCGCCGCATCGCTGCGCCGCCTTACCAACAGCGGCGGCGCGCTGACGCCGTCGCTGATCGACGCGATGCGCGCGACTTTTGTCGAGGCCGACATTTATCCGATGTACGGCCTGACCGAAGCGTTCCGGTCGACCTGGCTCGACCCGGAGTTGGTCGCGGCGCATCCGACCTCGATGGGCCGTGCCATTCCGCACGCCGAAATTCTCGTGTGCCGCCCCGATGGCAGCATCACCGCCGACGGCGAAGCGGGCGAGCTCGTCCATTGCGGACCCCTCGTCGCGCAGGGCTATTGGCGCGATGCCGAACGCACCGCCGAGCGTTTTCGCGCCGCGCCTGCCGCGTCGGCGTGGGGCGGTATCGCGGTGTGGTCGGGCGACACGGTGCGGCGCGATGGTGACGGCCTGCTCTATTTCGTCGGCCGCGACGACGCGATGATCAAGACCGCGGGCAACCGGGTCAGCCCGACCGAGATCGAGGATGCCGCCGTTGCCACCGGCATGGTCTATGAGGCCGTCGCCTTCGGCGTGCCCGACGCGCGGCTGGGCGCTGCGATCCAGTTGATCGTGCGCGGCAAGGCCGATGCGGACCGCGAGGCGTTCGCCGCCGAACTGCGCCGGACGCTCCCCAACTTCATGCAGCCCAAGGCCGTCGAGTGGCGCGAGGCGCTGCCGCGCAATCCCAATGGCAAGCTCGACCGCGTCGCGATCGCGGCCGAATGGGGTGCAGGAGTGGCGGCATGAAGCCGCACGGCCCGATCCCGCCCGGCTTTGCTGCTGACGCCGACGGCATGCTGCGCATCGGGGGCCGGCGCGCCGATGCCCTCGCCGAGGCGGCGGGCGACACGCCGCTCTTTGTCTATGACCGCGCGATGCTGACCGCGCGCGCCGCCGAATGGCGCGCCGCAATGCCCCGTGAGGTGCAGCTCCATTATGCGATGAAGGCCAATCCCTTCGCGCCGCTGCTTGCGCATATGGCGACCATCGTCGACGGGTTCGACGTGGCATCCGGCGGGGAATTGGCGCTGGCGCTCGCGAGCGGCATGGCGGCCGAACACATCAGCTTCGCTGGCCCCGGCAAGCGCGACCGCGAACTGGAAGCGGCGATTGCGGCGGGCGCGACGCTCAATCTCGAATCGGCGGGAGAGGGGGCACGGGCGCTGGCCATTGCCGACCGCATCGGGACGCGGCCCCGGCTGGCAGTGCGCGTCAATCCCGACTTCGACCTCAAGGGATCGGGCATGAAAATGGGCGGCGGCGCCAAGCCGTTCGGGGTCGATGCCGACGCGGTGCCGGCGCTGGTCCGCATGCTGATCGATGCCGGCGCCGATTGGCGCGGTTTTCATATTTTTGCAGGATCACAGGCACTTGATGCCGATGCGATCGCCGATACGCAGGCGCAGACGGTCGCGCTCGCGGCGCGGCTTGCGGAGGCGGTCGGCGCCACCCCGCCGCTCGTCAACCTGGGCGGCGGCATGGGGGTTCCCTATTTCCCCGGCGACCGCGCGGTCGACGCTGCGACGGTCGGCGCGCGGCTCGCCGAAACGCTCGGCGCGCGAGGGGCCGCGCTGGCAGAGAGCGGTTTTGCGATGGAACTCGGCCGCTGGCTCGTCGCCGAGGCCGGGGTCTATCTGATGCGCGTGGTCGACCGGAAGGTGAGCCATGGCGAAACCTTCCTCGTCACCGACGGAGGACTGCATCATCAACTCGCCGCGAGCGGCAATTTCGGGACGGTGATCCGGCGTAACTATCCGATTGCCGTTGCCGGTCGGTTCGGCCGCGGGGTCGACGAAACCGTGTCGGTCGTCGGCTGTCTGTGCACCCCGCTCGACCGGCTGGGCGATCAGGTTGGCTTGCCGCGCGCCGATGTCGGCGAGTTGATCGCGTTGTTTCAGGCGGGCGCCTATGGCGCCTCGGCGAGCCCCGCTGCATTCCTCGGACAGGGGCCGGCGCGCGAGATGCTCGTCTGAACCTTACCGAACGGGGTTAAATTCTGTGCCGAAGCGGCACAATGTGCGACAAGCGCGGACACAACTTATTCCAATACTAACGGTATGTTCACCCTTTTCCAGCATGGCTGACCCTGACGCATTGGCTGTTGCTGCGGGGATTGGCGCCGCGGCGGCACCCGTCCGCTCGAAAGGTGAATTGAACATGACGTCCTTCCCCTCGCTTCGCGCCGCCCGCGCCGCGCTGATTTCCGGCATCGCCGCGACTGCGCTGACCGGGTGCATGGGGGCCGGTACCACCGCGCCGCAGCTTCCCAGCGCCAATTTCGTCGCGAACCAGGAAGGACCGGGCGAGGAATATATCATCGGGCCGCTCGACGAGCTCCAGATCTTCGTGTGGCGAAATCCCGAACTCGGCGGCAAGGTCCAGGTGCGCCCCGACGGCCGGATCACCACGCCGCTGATCACTGATATGCCCGCGGTCGGCAAGACGCCGACGATGCTCCAGCAGGACATCAAGCTCGCGCTCAGCCAATATATCACCGATCCCATCGTCAGCGTGATCGTCACCAGCTTCAACAGCACCTTCTCGCAGCAGGTGCGCGTCGTCGGCGCCACCGAAAAGCCGGCGTCGATTCCGTATCGCGCGAACATGACCGTCCTCGACGCGATGATCGCGGTCGGCGGACTCGGCGATTATGCGGCCGGCAACAAGGCGCGGCTCGTCCGCTTCGACAAGGGCAGCGGCAAGCAGCATGAATATGGGCTTCGCCTCAACGACCTGATCAAGCGCGGCGACATCAAGGCGAACGTCAAGCTTCAGCCGGGCGACGTCATCATCATCCCCGAAAGCATGTTCTGACGGCGCGCATGCGCCCCCGACCGCCACTGCCCAGCAAGGACTGACGACAAGCGATGAACGGCCTTTACGACGAATTCCGGGTTGCGGTGCACAGCGTCTGGACGCGGCGCTGGCTCGTGCTCGCGGTCGCCTGGGGCATTTGCATCCTCGGCTGGCTGGCGATCGCGTCGATCCCGAACCGCTATGACAGCCGCGCGCGCCTTCTCGTCGATGTGAACCAGATTCTGCCCGACGATGCGCAGGGCGGATCTTTTGGCGGGCGCCAGCAGATCGACCAGATTCGCGAAACGCTGACCAGCGCGCGCAATCTGGAGAAAGTCGCGACGACCACCGGCCTGATCCCGGCGGGTGCGGGCGAGCGCGAGAAAGCGGGCGCGGTCGCCATGCTGCAAAAGAATATCAAGATCGTGCCGCAGCAGGATAATATCTTCGAAATCACCTCTAGCGTCGGCATCGGCAGCCTGTCGGACGCCGACAATGCCAAGCTGGCGAGCGGCGTACTCGACAGCCTGATCACCGTTTTCCGCGACGATCAGCTTCGCGGTGGCCGCGTCGACGCGCGCGAGGGGCTGAAATTCCTCGATTCGCAGATCGCAGACCGCGAAAAATCGCTGCGCGAGATCGAGGCGCGGCGCGCCGCGTTCGAGGCCCAGAATATCGGCCTGATTCCGGGCGGTGCCGGATCGCCCGCTCAGCGCGTCGATGCGGCGCGCGCCGAACTCAGCCAGATCGAAACACAACTGGTTGCGGCGCAGGCGGCGCTGGCGGCCGCCAACGGCCAGCTCGCCTCGACCCCCGCGACGGTGCCGGGCGCCGGCGGTGTCGGCGGCGGTGTAGCGCGGCAGCAGCTTGCGGGCGCACAGAACGAGCTTGCATCGATGCGCGCACGCGGGCTGACCGACGCGCACCCCGATGTGATCGCGCTCAAGAGTCAGATCGCCTCGCTGAAGGCGCAGGCCGACCGCGAAGGCAATGGCGGTGGCGGCGGGATGCAGAACCCCGCCTATTCGTCGCTGGCCGCGATGCGCGCCGAGCGGCAGGCGACCGTCAGCGCGCTGTCGGCGCGCAAGGCGCAGCTCACTGGCGACATCGCGCGCATCACCTCGCAGCAGATCCAGAACCCGGGCATTGCCGCGGAATATGACCGGATCAACGGCGAATATACGGCGCAAAAGGCGCAGTATGACAAACTGCTCGCGCAGCGCGAACAGGTGCGGTTGCGCGGCGATGTGCAGACCGAAACCGACGCGATCCGGATCGAATTGCTCGATCCGCCGTCGAAGCCGACCAGCCCTGCGGCGCCCAATCGCCCGCTGTTCCTGACACTCGTCCTGCTCGCCGGGATCGGCGGCGGCATCGGCGCGGCCTTTGGCCTGGCGCAGGTACGGACAAGCTATGCCACCGCCGCGAAGCTCGAGCGCGCGAGCGGACTTCCGGTCATCGGATCGATCACCGAGGTCGTGACGCCCGACCGGCATGTCGAGCGGCGCAAGCGGCTTGTCTGGCTTGCCGGCGGGGGCGCGGCGCTCGTCGGCCTCTATGCGCTGCTGCTGGTCGCCGAGTTCGTCCAGCGTGGCATGGTCGCGTGAGCGAGGAAAAGGACATGAACGACCAACGCCCCGTCAAGCGCCAGCCCTCGCTGCTCGAACGCGCGGCCGACATGTTCGGCCTTGATCCGGCGAAGCATGCGCCGACGATCGACGTCTCGCAGCTTCCGCCCGAACCCGAGCGCAAGGCGAAGAAGGCGAAGCTCGCTGCCGAAGCGCCGCAGCCCGAAATCCTGCCGCCCGATGCGCCGGCACCGGCGGTCAAGGCGACGCCCACATCCACCTCCACGCCCGCGGCAAAGGCATCGCCGCGCAAGGAGGTGGCGCGCGCCGCCCCGGCGATCGTCGCGAACCGGCAGGGCAAGATCGATCGCGAGCGGCTCGCCGCGCGCGGGATGGTGGTACCTGGCGCGCCGGTCACCGGCATCGCGGAAGAATATCGTATCGTGAAGCGTGAGATCATTCGCAACTTCGCGGGCACCGCCAACCGTCCCGTCGTGCCGCGCGGTCACCGCGTGCTGATCGCATCGGCCAATCCGGGCGAGGGAAAGACCTTTACCGCGGTCAATCTGGCGCTCAGCCTTGCGGTCGAGGCCGATCACGACGTGTTGCTGATCGATGCCGACATCGCCAAACCCAGCGTGCTCGAAACGCTGGGGCTGCCCGATGGGCCGGGCCTGATGGACGCGCTCGCCGATCCGCACTTGCCGCTCGGCGACTGCCTGATCCAGACCGATATTCCGGGGCTGAAGGTCATGCCTGCCGGTACGCAGCATATGCACGACACCGAACTACTTGCGTCTGCCCGGACCGAGACGCTGCTCGCGCAGCTCGAACAGGGTGCGCCCGGGCGGATCATCATCCTCGATTCGCCGCCGGTTCTCGCCGCCTCGCCGGCCGCGGTGCTCGCGGGGCATGTCGGCCAGCTCATCATCGTGGTGCGCGCCGATCAGACGCTCGAATCCTCGCTGCGCGATGCGGTCGGGCTGATGGGCGGTTGCCCGCATATCCAGCTGCTCCTCAACGGAGTGAAATTCTCGCCGGGCGGCCGCCGCTTCGGCACCTATTACGGACAGGGAGGCGCGTCATGATGCGCGACCGGACTTATTTGCGCGGTGCTGCCGCGATCGCGGCGTTGTTGCTCGCCGGCACGGCGACGGGCGCGCAGGCCCAATGGTCGCAGGACAGCGGTTCCGGCTCGGGCTCGGGCGCAAGCGATGCTGCCCCGGCTTCGGGTGCGGCATCCGGCGAAAGCGACCGCAAGGGCGGCAAGCGCGCCGAGAAGCAGAAGAAGCGCCGCCAGGTCGACGTCAGCCCCTATCTCGAGATCGGCCAGGTACTCACTGCCGAGCTCAAGAATGGCGGCGACGTGCTCACCTACACGACCGTAGCGGCCGGCGTCGATGCGGTGATCGCGACGCGGCGCGCCGAGGCGGCAGCCACGATTCGCTACGAACATCGCTTTGGCGAATCGGGCGGTCTTGGCGATGCCGACGTGCTCAGCGGTCTCGCGCGGGCGCGCCTCGAACTGATGCAGGGCTTCAATATCGAAGGCGGCGCGCTTGCGACCCGTGCGCGCGCCGACGGTCGGGGCGCCGACAGCGGCCTGTTCATCGGCGGCGCGAACAATGTCGCCAATCTCTATTCCATCTATGCCGGTCCGACGCTGACCAAGCGCATCGGCAACCTCGACTTCGGAGCCGGCTATCGTTTCGGTTATACGAAGGTCGACATCGATACGCCCGCGGTGCTCGCACCGGGCGTTCCGGTCGGCGATGCCTATGACAGCTCGACGAACCATGTCGCCTGGGCCAGCCTTGGCCAGCGTCCGGGCGATTTGCCCTTCGGCTGGCAGGTTTCGGGCGGCTATGAGCGCGAGGACAGCAATCAGCTCGACCAGCGGTTCGAGGGCAAATATGCCCGCGCGGACGTTACGGTGCCGATCAGCCCCAGCGTCGCCTTGCTGGGCGGCGTGGGCTATGAAAAGGTCCAGATAAGCCAGCGCGATCCGCTGCTCGACACCAATGGGGTGCCGGTGCGCGATTCGAACGGCCGCTTTGTCACCGACACGTCGCGGCCCCGACAGCTCTCGTTCGACACCGACGGGCTTATCTGGGATGCAGGCGTGATGTGGCGCCCGAGCCCGCGCACCTCGCTGACCGCACGCGTCGGCCGCCGCTATGGCGATACGGTCTATACCGGCAGCTTCGCTTATCGTCCCGACGACAGGACGCTGTTCCAGCTTGGCGTTTATGACGGGCTTTCGAGCTTCGGGCGCGGGCTGACCACAGGGCTGTCGGCGCTGCCGACGCAGTTCGACCCGACGCGCAATCCGATCAGCGGCGATGTGAACGCCTGCGTCTTCGGGCAGCAGAGTGGCGGATGCCTTGCCCCGCAGCTTGCCAATACGACAACCGCGCAGTTCCGCAGCAGCGGCGTGCAGGCGATCCTGTCGTCGCGCTATGGCCGCTGGAGCTATGGTGTCGGTGCGGGATACGACCGCCGCAAGCCGCTGGTGCCGACCGGATCGGTACTCGGCGCGATCAACGGCACGGTGGACGAGGCCTATTATCTTTTCGTCTCCGCCGGGCGCCAGCTCGATTCCTCGTCGGACCTCAGCATTTCGGGCTACCTCAACTATTTCGACAATGGTTCGCCGGGGGCGTCCGACGTCCAGTCGGCCGGTATCTCCGCGGCCTATTCGCGGCGCTTCTGGCGCGGCCTGACCGGAACGGCGGCGGCAGGGCTCAATGCCTTCGACCAGGACGGCTTCAACAGCCAGCTTATCGGATCGGCGCTTGTCGGTCTGCGTTACAACTTCTGATCCAGCACAACGGGATTACTGCGATGTACGATCAATTCTACGGCTTCACCGGACGCCCGTTCCAGCTGACGCCCGATCCCGCTTTCTATTTCGAGAGCGGAACGCACCGCAAGGCGATGTCCTACCTTGGCTATGGGCTGGCGCAGGGTGAAGGCTTCATCGTCATCACCGGCGATGTCGGCGCGGGCAAGACGACGCTGGTCGGCCATCTGATGAACACGATCGATCCGAACCGGCTGACCGCGGTCAAGCTGGTGTCGACACAGGTCGAGGGCGACGATCTACTGCGCCTTGTTGCCGAACAATTCGGCATCGAATGGGAAGGGCAAAGCAAGGCCGAACTGCTGCGCGCGATGGAGCAATATCTGCGCGAACAGGCACGCGCCGGGCGGCGCACGCTGCTGATCGTCGACGAGGGGCAGAATCTTGCGATCTCGGCACTCGAAGAGCTGCGGATGCTGTCGAACTTCCAGCTTGGCGGCCATTCGCTGCTGCAGATTTTCCTGCTCGGCCAGCCCGAATTCCGCCAGACGCTTTTCCATTCGCCGACGCTTGAACAATTGCGCCAGCGCGTGATCGCGACGCACCATCTCGATCCGATGGAACCCGAAGAGGTTGAACCCTATATCCTCCACCGCCTCGGCAAGGTGGGCTGGACGGGCAACCCGAGCTTCAGCCCCGACAGTTTCGAGCTGATGTATGATTATAGCGAAGGTGTGCCGCGCAAGCTCAACGTCCTCGTCAGCCGCCTGCTGCTGTTCGGCGCGGTCGAGGAGCTCAACCGCATCAACGCGCAGCATGTTCGCAACGTGATCGCCGAGATCGAATCGGACCGCGGCATCGACGAGGCGAGCCTTGCGCCGTTGCCCGTCGAGGAAGTGGTGGCGCATGCTGCATCGGCGAGCGCGCCGCACGCCGCCCCACCGCACGAATGGCCGGTGGCAAGCGCAGAGCGCGCGCCCTTCGCGGCGCCGGCGACGGACGCCGCTGCGCCGGTAGTTGCGGCTCCGCAGGATACGGCGCAGTTCGATGCGCTGCGCGCGCAGATTTCGGCGCTCGAGACACGCATTGCCGAGCAGGACGAAGCGCTGCGCCGGGTTCTCGATCTGCTGATCGAATGGGTCGAGCGCGATCCGGATAACGCCCCCAACCCCGCAAAATCGCAGGTTTGGGCGGCCTGACGGCAGCGCCGATTTCGGCTATGCGACCGGCAGAGGTGATGGACGATGCAGAACGGCCTGTCGGTCGATGTCGAGGACTGGTTCCAGGTCGGCGCCTTTGAGCGCACGATCGATCGCGCCGACTGGCCGGCGCTCGAATGCCGGGTCGAGGCGAATTGCGACGCGGTTCTGCACCTGTTCGCCGAGGCCGGGGTTCGGGGCACCTTCTTCACGCTCGGCTGGGTCGCCGAACGCTATCCCGCGCTGATCCGGCGGATCGTCGATGCGGGGCACGAGCTTGCGAGCCATGGTTATGACCACAAGCGCGTGTTCCAGATGACGGCGGGCGAATTCGCCGCCGACCTTGAAAAGACACGCGCCATCTTGGAAAATCTGGGCGGCCAGCCCGTGCGCGGCTATCGCGCACCCAGCTTTTCGGTCGATATGCGCACGCCCTGGGCGCATGCCGTCCTTGCCGAACAAGGCTATGCCTATTCGAGCAGCGTCGCGCCGGTGGTGCACGATCATTATGGTTGGGCACAAAGCCCGCGCCATGCGTGGCAACCGCTTCCCGACAGCGCATTGATCGAATGGCCGGTGACGACTGCGCGCTTCGCAGGCCGCACGCTTGCTGCCGGCGGGGGCGGTTTCATGCGCCTGCTTCCTTATGGGTTCACGCGCTGGGCGATCGAGCGGATGAATCGCGAGGGACATCCCGCGATCCTGTATTTCCATCCGTGGGAGATCGATCCCGGTCAGCCGCGCGTCGCCGATGCGCCGCTACGGTCGAAGGTCCGGCATTATACTGGCCTCTCGGCGATGGCGGGTAAGTTGAAGAAGCTGCTCGACGATTTCGAATGGACGCGCGCCGATGCACCGATGCGACGCCCTTTCATACGCGTGCCTGGTGCGAAGCGATCACCAAGGCGACGGGTCACCGCTGCCATCTCGTCACGGCGCGCGATGCGCGCGGCGCGCTGACCGGCCTCGTCCCGTTGCACCACGTCCGCTCGCCGCTGTTCGGACAGGCGCTGGTCGGCAGCGGCTTTGCTGTCGACGGCGGACTGCTGGCGGACGATGCAGCGGTTGCCGACACCCTGGCCAAGGGTGCCGCCGACTTGGCCCGCGCGCTCGGCGTTCCGTCGGTCGAACTGCGCGGCGGCCCGCTGCCCGCAGGCGAGGGCTGGCGCTGCGAAGGCGACGTCTACGCCGGCTTCACGCGCGACCTCGCCGCCGATGACGAAGCCGAATTGCTCGCCGTCCCGCGCAAGCAGCGCGCCGAGGTGCGCAAGGCGCTGGCGGGCGACCTGTCGGTGACGACGGGGCGCGATGCCGCGCAGCGGCGCGACCATTACCGCATCTACGCGACGAGCGTTCGCAACCTCGGCACGCCGGTCTTTCCGAAAGCGCTGTTCGATGCGGTGCTCGACGCCTTTGGTGAGGATGCCGACATATTGACGGTGCGCGCCGACGGCCGGCCGGTGGCGAGCGTGCTCAGCCTCTATTGGCGCGGCACGGTGATGCCATATTGGGGCGGCGGGACGGCGGAAGCGCGCGGGCTGCGCGCCAACGAGCTGATGTATTACGCGCTGATGGGGCATGCCCGCGCGCGCGGCTGCACCCGTTTCGATTTCGGCCGTTCGAAGCTTGGCACCGGTCCCTTCGCCTATAAGAAGAATTGGGGTTTCGAACCCCGCCCGCTGACTTATGCGCGCTGGCTCGCGCCGGGCGAGGCGCCGCGCGACACCAACCCGAACAGCGCCAAATACCGGTTGCAGGTCGATCTGTGGAAGAAGCTGCCGCTGTGGGCGGCCAACCGCATTGGGCCGATGATCGCCCGCGGATTGGGTTGACCCGCGCGATGGCCGAAATCCTGTTCCTGGTCCACCGCGCGCCCTGGCCGCCCGACCGCGGCGACCGGATAAGAAGCTGGCACATGTTCGAGGCGCTGCGCAAGCTGGCCCCCGTCCATGTCGCCGCGCTCGCCGACAATGCGGGCGAGGCGGAGACGGCGCGGACGAAAATGGCGCCGCTTTGTAAAAGCCTGTGCATCGACGCGCGCCGCGCTGCGCGGCCCATCGCGCTCGCGCAGGCGGTGCTGCGCGGCGAGCCGGTGTCGAACCGGCTGTTCCGCAGCAGCGTGGTCGCCTCTTACGTCGATGCCTTGCTGGCGACCGGGCGCATTACCCATATCGTCGCCTTCTCGGGCCAGATGGCGCAATTTCTTCCGGCGCGTTTCGACGGACCGGTCATCATGGATTTCGTCGACGTCGATTCGGCCAAATTTGCGACCTATGCCGAACAGGACAGGCGCCAGCCCATGAACTGGGTTCACCGGCGCGAAGCGGCAAAGCTCGGCGCCTATGAAGCGAAAGTCGCACGATCGGTCGATGCCAGCCTGTTCGTGAGCGAGGTGGAAGCGGCGCTGTTCCGGACGCGCAGCGGCCTCGGCGGCGACATCGCGGTGGCCGTCTGCTCGCCCGGCTGCCCGGCGTCACCGTCACCGGCGAAGTCCCCGACGTGCGCCCGTGGCTCGCCGCCGCCGATGTCGTCGTGGCGCCGCTGCTGCTCGCGCGCGGGGTGCAGAACAAGCTGCTCGAGGCGATGGCGATGGCGCGGCCGGTCGTCGCGAGCGCCGCCGCCGCGACCGGGATTGACGCGGTCGACGGCGACCATCTGCTCGTCGCCGATGGGGCCGCGGCCATGGCGGACGCAATCGCGCGTCTGTTCTCCGATCCGGGCGGTGCCGCAAAGATGGGTGCCCGCGCGCGTGACCGGATGGTCGCGCGCTACGGATGGGACGCGCGGCTGGAACCGCTCGGCGACTTGCTGGGGCTTCCCGAATGACCGCCTGGCCGATCGCGGCGCTGCGCGGCTGGTCGCTGTGGCAGCGGCATCTGGCCGCGCTTGGCGCGCTCGCGGCGGCGATCCTGCTGCTGTTCGCGCGCGATGCCGCCGATATGGCGGGCATCTGGTGGCACAGTTCGACATTCACCCATTGCCTGCTGATGGTGCCGATGATCGGTTGGCTGGTGCAGCAGCGCTGGCCGCAGCTTCGCACGCTGGCGCCGGTCTGGTGGTGGCCGGGCGCCGTGTGGCTGGCGGGCGGCGGCTTCGTCTGGTTGGTGGGCGAAGCGGCGGGCGTCGGCCTGTTCAGGCAGTTGGGGCTTGTCCTGATGTTGCAGGGCGCGGTCGGTGCTGCGCTCGGCGAAAACCTCGTGCGCGCGCTTCTCTTCCCGCTTGGCTATGCGCTGCTGCTCGTTCCTTTCGGCGAGGAATTGGTGCCGCTGCTCCAGACGCTGACGGCGCGGATCAGCGTCGTACTGCTTCATCTGTCGGGGCTCGACGCGGCGATCGAGGGCGTGTTCATCACCACGCGCGCCGGCTTCTTCGAGGTGGCGGAGGCTTGTTCGGGGGTCAATTTCCTGATCGCGATGCTCGCCTATTCTGTGTTCGCCGCGAACCTCTGTTTCAAAAGCTGGACGCGGCGGATCGTCTTCGTCGCCGCGGCGCTCGCGACGACCGTCGCCGCCAATGCGCTGCGCGCCTATGGCACGATGGTCGCCGCCGAAATCTGGGGGATCGAGGCCGCGGGAGGCATCGACCATGTTTTCTACGGCTGGATATTCTTTGGGATCGTGATCCTGATCGTAATGCTGGTCGCAAAGCGATGGTTCGACCGGCCGGCGAACGATGTGGCGGTCGACATCACCGGGCTGGATGCGCCGCGGCGCTTTGTCGGTCCGGCGCCGGCGGTATTGGCGGTCGCTTTCGCGCTCCCGCTCGCCTTTTCGGGGTGGGCCGCGCTGGTTGGGGGCCGTGCCGCGCCGCTGCCCGCGACGATGGCGGTGGCGCCGCCGCCGGGCTGGCACGACGCAGCGAGCGAGGGCACCGCGTGGCATCCGCGCTTCGACGGTGCCGACCGCCGGTTGGTGCGGCATTTCGTCGATGCCGCGGGGCGCCGCGTGACGGTAGCGATCGGGGGCTATGAACGGCAGGCCGAAGGCCGCGAGGTCGTCGGCTTCGGGCAGGGCGCGATCGACCCCGACAGCAAATGGGCGTGGAGCGCGGCGCTGCCCGCGGTCGATGGCGCAAAGACCGAGCGGCTGCTTTATCCCGGTCCGGTGCTGCGCGACGCCGCAACCTGGTATGTCGTGGATGGCCGGGCGACGGGCAGCGCGCGCGCCGCGAAACTGGCCGAACTCAAGGCGCGGCTGATCGGGGGCGATCCGCGCGCGCTGTCGCTGATTTTGTCGGCGGAGGAACGCGCGGGCGGCCGCGATGCGATCGCCGATTTCCTTTCCGCGTCGGGCGGAGCGCAGGCGATGGCTGACCGCGCGCTGAAACTGCGCTAGGGCTACTTCCTATATGTGTGGGATCGCGGGCATTTATCATCTGGAGACGGCCAAGCCCGTCGATCCCGCGCGGCTGCGCGCGATGCTGCATCCCATGAGCCATCGCGGTCCCGACGGATCGGGCGAATGGACCGCACCAGGCGTCGGGCTGGGGCATCTGCGGCTGTCGATCATCGACATCGAAGGCAGCCCGCAGCCGATGGCGAGCGACGACGAAGCGGTGACGATCAGCTTCAACGGCGAAATCTATAATTTCCGGCAGTTGCGCGCCGAACTCGAAGACCGTGGCCACCGCTTTCGCACTAGCGGCGATACCGAGGTGATTCTGGCGGCGTGGCGACAGTGGGGTCCGGATTGCCTGTCGCGGCTCAACGGCATGTTCGCCTTTGCAATCCACGACCATCAGCGGGGTTGCCTGTTCCTCGCGCGTGACCGGCTGGGCGTGAAGCCGCTGCATTTCGCGCGGCTGTCGGACGGATCGATCGCCTTTGCGTCCGAACTCAAGGGCCTGCTGCGGCATCCGCTGCTGCGGCGCGAGGCCAATCTGTCGGCGGTCGAGGACTTTCTGGCGCTCGGCTATGTGCCCGACGACAATTGCATCATGGCGGGCGTCAGCAAATTGGGCGCGGGCCATTATCTGCTGCTCGAACGCGGCAAGCCGTTTCCCGGCCCGACCTGCTGGTGGTCACCCGATTTTTCGAACCGCATCCGCGCCAGTGAGGGCGAGGCCGCCGAGCATCTTGTCCATTTGATGCGCGCCGCGGTTACCGACCGCATGGTCGCCGACGTACCGCTCGGCGCCTTTCTGTCGGGCGGCGTCGATTCGAGCGCGGTGGTGGCGCTGATGGCCGAGGCGAGCGCGAAAGCGGTCAAGACCTGCACCATCGGTTTCGATCAGGCGGCGCTTGACGAAACCGCCTATGCGGCGACGGTCGCGGACCGCTTCGCCACCGACCACCGCACCCGCACCGTCGCGGCCGCCGATTTCGCGCTGGTCGACCGCATCGCCGACATGTTCGACGAACCTTTCGCCGACGCGAGCGCGCTGCCGACCTATCGCGTCTGCGAACTGGCGCGCGAAGAGGTGACGGTCGCGCTGTCGGGCGACGGCGCCGATGAGGCGTTTGCGGGCTATCGCCGGCTGGTCTTCCATCATCAGGAGGAACGGTTGCGGTCGCTGATCCCCGCCGTGCTGCGGCGCAATCTTCTGGGGCCGCTCGCGCGCGTCTGGCCGCAGATGGAATGGGCGCCGCGCCCGCTGCGCGCCCGCGCTACGCTTGCCAGCCTGTCGAAGAGCGGCGCCGAAGGCTATGCCGAAGCGGTCGGCGTCACCGGCCCGGACCAGCGCGCGCGCCTGTTCAATGATGCCGCGATCCGCGCGCTCGGCGATCATGTCGCGGAAACGCGCTATTGGCAGGCGATGGCCGAGGCGCCGGCCCGCGAACGGCTCGACCGCGCGCAATATGCCGACCTCAAGATCTGGCTGCCCGGCGACATTTTGACGAAGACCGACCGGATGAGCATGGCCGTCAGCCTCGAGGCGCGCGAGCCGCTGCTCGATTATCGGCTCGTCGAATTCGCCGCCTCGCTCCCCGCCGCGATGCGGGTGAAAGGCGGGACGGGGAAAGCGATCCTGAAACAGGCGATGGAACGCTATCTGCCGCAGGACATATTGTACCGGCCCAAGATGGGGTTCGTGACGCCGGTGTCGCACTGGTTTCGCGGCGCGCTGACCGAACAGGCGCGCGCGCTCGCCCATTCGGGGACGCTCGCGCGGACGGGTTGGTTCGACATGGCGGAGATCGAACGCGTCGTTGCCGCGCACCAATCGGGTCGCCGCGATCATGGGCGGCTGATCTGGCAATTTTTCATGCTCGAAAAGTCGCTGACCAAGCTCTTCGGTATCTAACGCCCGGCGCGCGCCCTTATGCGAAGCCGCTGAATCGCCACCGCTTCTTAACAACTCGCTGCTAGGCTCGCCGCCGATGACGGTGCATCCCGCCTTTCCGACCCATGCCGCCGAAGCCGCGCCGCTGACCGTTCGTGTTGTCGATCCGCTCGCGCTGTCGGACGATCTTGCCGCGGCTTGGGACCGCCTGGCCGCGGCGGCGAGCGAGCCCAATCCCTTCGTCGAACGCTGGTGCCTGCAATCGGCGCTGCACCTGCTCGATCCTGAGCGGCAGGCGCGGCTGGTGATGGTGATGACGGGCAGCGACGGGCCGCTGATCGGCGTGATGCCGCTGGCGCCCGCCGCACGCTACGGCCCGTTGCCGCTCCGCCATGTTGTCGGCTGGGCGCATCCCAATCATTTTCACGGCGCCCCGCTGGTGCGCGCGGGCTGCGAGACGCTTTTCTGGTCGATCCTGCTTGGCTGGTGCGATGCTGCGCCGTGGGCGCAAACGCTGGTTCAGGTGCCGCGATTGACCGAAGACGGCCCGCTGCATCGCGCGCTGGCCGAAGTCGTGCGCGGTCGCGGCGACGAGGCCGAAGCCGTCCACCGCGAGGAGCGCGCGCTGCTCGAAAGCGACCTTTCGCCGGGCGCCTATTGGGAAGCCGCCATGCGCGGCAAGAAGCGCAAGGAATTGCGGCGCCAGGCCAACCGCCTTGCCGAACTGGGGCCGCTGACATTTCGCCAGTGGCGCAGCGGCGACGCGATCGAGGGCTGGATCGATGCCTTCCTCGACCTCGAAGCGCGCGGCTGGAAGGGGCGCGCCGGATCGGCGCTTGCGAGCCAGAGCGAAACCGAGGCCTGGTTCCGCGCGATCCTTGCCGCAGCGGCCGAGGCGGGCCGGCTCGACATGCGCGCGCTCGATCTTGGCGAGCGGCCGATCGCGCTGCTGATCAACTTCGTGGCGCCGCCCGGCGCCTTTTCCTTCAAGACCGCCTTCGACGAGGAATATGCCCGCTTCTCGCCCGGGGTGCTGCTTCAGCAGGCGAACCTCGACATTCTCGGCGACGCGCGCGTCGCATGGGTCGACAGCTGCGCGGCGCCTGATCATCCGATGATCGACAGCGTCTGGCGCGAACGGCGCCGGCTGGTGTGGATCAACGCGCCCCTGTCGGGCGCCTCGGACCGCTGGCGCTTTCGCGCGCTGGCGCGTGCCGAGAAAATCTGGCGGCGTCTGAAGCGCGCCGCCCCCAAACCGCCGATCGAACAGGATCCGTCATGACCGCGCAATCCGCCGACCATATTCGTGTCTTTCCGCCCGAAACGCTGGAGCGCATGGCCGCGCTCTATCCGGCGCAGGCGGGGCTGCTGCACCACCATCTGCCCGACCATCCCTTGCTCTCGCTCGAAGCGCTCGCCGCGCTTGCCGACACGTTGCCGGGGTCGCAGGTCGAATATAATCCGGGCGATCTGCCTGTCGGTATCCGGCCCGAGGATGTGCCATCGAACGGGCTGTCGATTGCCGAAACGATCCGCACCATCGATAGCAACCGCAGTTGGGCGGTGCTCAAGAATATCGAAACGGTCGATGCCTATCGCGCGCTGTTGATGGATCTGCTCGGCGAGCTGGAACTCGTTGTTTCGCCGCGGACCGGCGCGATGCTGACACCGCAGGGGTTCGTCTTCATCTCGTCGCCGGGATCGATCACGCCCTATCACTTCGATCCCGAGCACAACATCCTGCTCCAGCTTCGCGGCAGCAAGGTGATGCACGTCTGGCCTGCGGGCGACGAACGCTTTGCGCACCGGATCGAGCATGAACGCTACCACACCGGCGGTCACCGCAACCTGCCGTGGGAAGATGGCTTTGAAGGCGCCGAACAGGCGGTCCCGCTCGCGCCGGGCGATGCGGTGCTGATGCCCGTGATGGCGCCGCACTATGTCCGCAACGGCGATGCGCCCTCGATCTCGCTCTCGATCACCTGGCGCAGCGAATGGAGCTACCGCGAATCCGAAGCGCATGCCGCCAATGCCGCGCTGCGCCGGATGGGGATGAACCCCGCAATGCCGCCGCGCTGGCCGAGCTATGCCTGGGCAAAGACCGTCGGCTGGCGCGTCGCGCGCAAACTGAAACTCGTGTCCTGACGCCACCGTGACAGATGGCTTTCAATTGCGCGCATTTGGAGCTATGGGCGCCCATCCTTAAATTTCGAGCCCATAGAGGATAGATGGCGAAAGAAGAACTTCTCGAAATGCGCGGCCAGGTGGTCGAACTTCTGCCCAACGCGATGTTCCGCGTCCGGTTGGAAAACGACCATGAAATTCTGGGCCATACGGCCGGCAAGATGCGCAAGAACCGCATCCGCGTTCTGGTGGGCGACGAAGTGCTCGTCGAACTCACCCCCTATGACCTGACCAAGGGTCGGATCACCTATCGCTTCAAGTGAGCGGGGCGGCGATCTTGCCCGCACCGTCGCTCGTTCTCGCATCGACGTCGCCGCGTCGGTGCGAGTTGCTGGCGCGCATCGGCCTCGAGCCGGCACGCATTGCGGCCCCCGATATCGATGAAACCCCGCTGAAGGGCGAACTGCCGCGCGCCTATGTGGCGCGCCTCGCCGAAAGCAAGGCGCGCGCCGTCGACCGCGCGGCGGACGAGGTGGTGCTGGCGGGCGACACGACAGTCGCGGTCGGGCGCCGGATTCTCGAAAAGCCCATCGACGAGGCCGATCTGCGCCGGATGCTCGGCCTGTTATCGGGGCGGCGCCATCATGTCTACTCGGGGGTTTGCGTCGTCGCGGCGGATGGCCGCCCGCGCGTTCGCGTCGCCGGCACCATCATCGCCTTCAAACGGCTGACGCCGGCCGAGATCGACTGGTATGTCGCGAGCGGCGAGGGGATGGGCAAGGCGGGCGGCTATGCCATCCAGGGCAAGGCCGAGATGTTCGTGCGCTTTCTTTCGGGCAGCCATTCCAATGTCGTCGGCCTGCCGATCTTCGAGACGCGCGCGCTGTTGACGAGTGCCGGAGTGCCGCTTGGCTGAGTGGCTCTACGAAGCCGGCATCGGCGAGGCGCGGGCCGCGCTGATCGAAGACGGCCAAATCGTCGAGGCCCGGATCGAACGCGAGGGCGAACGGCCGCGCGTCGGTGCGATTGTCGCCGGACGGTTGATCGAACCGGGGGTGGTGCGGCTCGACCTGCCGGGCGACCCGGTTGTCACCGTGGCGGCAAAGGGCATCGCGCTCGGGACGCGGCTCATGATCGAGATCATACGCATGGCGCTGCGCGAGCGCGGCCGCGACAAGCC
>LULV01000669.1_pt1 | contig 19350 bp, 21 predicted proteins | sample 728081 | NCBI WGS metagenome assembly LULV01 (sample SAMN03860280, study PRJNA289734) | marine metagenome | biome: seawater column; feature: ocean; material: water; isolation source: Red Sea water column Station 108 - depth 25m | place: Saudi Arabia: Red Sea | collected 2011-10-15 | depth 25 m | reverse complement strand
GTCCTAGCCCGCTCGATCCCTCCAAACTCGGAACAACTCCTACCAGAAGTGGCACGTTCACTCCCGATCTTCGAACGAGCGCCATGAGACCAGGCGTGAGTTCCCGTATGATGGGCAGATAAATAACTCTTTAAAACTCAAACATCAAACCCCTCCTTGTGAGGGGTTTTTTGTTTGACACCACAATAAATAATGATATACTTTTGTGATGAACAGACCCACTCTCAAACAAATACAAGAAATGGTTGATACTGATCTTGCCATTGATCGCACAGAACTCGAAGCAGAGTCAGCGAGATCACCACAGATTCACAACAAATACCTTCGTCTTTACACAGAGACAAGAAACATCTTGCATTCGCTACGTCTTGAGAAGAGTCGAGTCAAGAAACTCAAGTGGCTGTATTACAATGGCAAACTCTCACAAGAAGAACTTGAAGCCAACAATCTAGAACCCTTTCATCACAAGATTCTCAAGACAGATATGCAGACGTTTCTAGATGCAGATGATGATCTACAGAAGGTGACTGCAAAGATTCTGATGAATGAAGAGATCGAAAACTATCTCGAAAAAGTGTTGAGTGAAATCTCAAATCGACGATGGACGATTCGCAACATGATTGAGTGGCTCAAGTTTACAAATGGCGTAAACTAAAAAATATAAATACCATGTGCAGGAGAAACACATGGAATATCGTCAGTATCATAATCTTACTGAGACATATCTCAGTCAAGTCAACGAAGACACCAAACAAGAGCAATTGGATGAAAATGTTGGCATTGCCCTCAAAGGACTTAGGGCGGCCGCCCCAGTCGCAAATAGGATTGCTAATTTTCTTTTAGGAGCAGAGGGTGTTGCCCTTGGAACAACCGCGATTGATGAATTTGAAGGTGAGAAAGATCCAGGTGATCCAGATTATGGTGTTTTTGATCCCAAAGGTGATTACGACGGTGACGGTATATTAAATCAATTCGATGTTGATGTCGATGGCGACGGCATATTAGACGAGTATGATGATAATCCGTATGGTGGATTTGGTGGAGATCAGGCAGGTAAAAGGATCATAAAACTTGGCACTGGTGAAAATCAGGTACAGGTAAATAATCCCCTTGATCCTATCATACGAGCGTCAGACAAAGTTTTTATCGAATACCCAACACAAGGAATAGAATATCTTTACAACTTACTTGCAGATATTTTCGAAGAAACAGAAAAACAAATTGGTAGACCTTTGCTCACCGAAGAAAAACAAAAAATAATTGAAAGCAAACAGTTGAATGAAATTGCGCCACTACTCTTAAGGCTTGGTCCATCTATTCTAAAGTATGGCGGTCAATTACTTAAGTATGGTGGTAAACAATTGAAACCATTGCTTGGTACCAGGGGTCTTCTTTATGGAACAGGCGCTGGTGTCGCGGCCGGTGGTGGTGATTACATAACAACAAGAGATGCTCAAGACATGTCAGATAGAAATCGGGAACAAGTCGATGCAATTAATGACCAGTATTTCGATGATGACAGAACTATGCAAGAACAAGAAACAATTGATGCGATATTTGCTTTCATCGAACTTTTTGCCAACAGCCCTCTCGCAAATTTGATCGAACCCCTACTTGGTATAACCACAGAGGCAGAACTTCTTGAGTTCTTAACCGATAACGTGATGTCTGTGACTCAACTGTATGCGTTGCTTGCACAATACGCAGAAGAATATGCAGATCAATTAAATCCAACAAGTGTTGATGAAACGGCCGATAGGGTAATTTCTGAACTCATGGCTAGATTTCCTGGTATGTCAATGGAACAAATTTTAGAAATGTTGGTTGCACAGCAGGCACAGGGTGCCGAAACACTTGGAGATGTAATAGATCCCTAAGTGTCGCACAAAACCTCATAAATAACTTTGGTTTATGAGTGACATTGAAATACAGTCGGTAGATTCTGTTTATGTGAAAGCGTTGTGTGAACCGAGTATCGCACAAGAGTTATCCGATTATTTTACATTCAAGGTGCCTGGAGCACAGTTTACGCCAGCATATCGAAACAAGATGTGGGATGGCAAGATTCGTCTTTACAACCAACACTCACAAAAAGTCTACGCTGGTTTATCGCCATACATACAGCAGTTTGCCAATGAAAGAGAGTATAATGTTGGCACAAATTTGCCAAACAATTTGCCAATTGATGACTCTGAAATACAAGACTATATCAACGATCTGAAACTCACAGCAGCCAACAAGGACATCGCTCCTCACGCTCACCAAGTTGATGCTATCACTCATGCACTATCATGCAGGAGAACGCTTCTGCTGTCTCCTACAGCGTCAGGAAAGTCTCTTATCATATACGTTTTGATGCGTCGTTGGCTCGACGAGAATCCTGACTCTAAAATGCTCATCATTGTGCCAACAATCTCTCTTGTTTCACAATTGCACTCCGACTTTGCTGATTACGCCAATAAAACAGATTGGAACGCAGATGATATGGTGCATAAAATCTATGGCGGTCAAGAGAAAACTACCAACAAACGAGTCGTGATCTCAACCTGGCAGAGTATCTACAAGCAGCCAAAGAAATACTTTGATCAGTTCTCTGGTGTGATTGGTGATGAGTGTCACCAGTTCAAGTCGCAGTCTCTTACAAACATCATGACAAAACTTTCAGATTGTGATTTTCGTGTGGGTCTTACAGGCACGCTCGATGGCACCAAAACACACAAGTTGGTGATTGAAGGATTGTTCGGTAGCACAAATCGTGTTGTGTCTACAAAGCAACTCATGGACAAAGATCTACTATCAAAACTCAAAATTGATTGCATTCGTCTAAAGTATCCAGACGAGGTATGCAAAGAGTGTAAGAAACTCAAGTATTCAGAAGAGATAGATTATCTGGTCACAAATCAAAAACGAAATGAATTTATTACAAGCCTTTGTGGTCACGCAAAAGGCAACTCACTTGTTCTTTTTAATTATGTTGATAAACAAGGCAAGCCATTGTATGATATGATTACAAAGAGGTATCCGAATCGAAAAGTTTTTTATGTTTCTGGCGAAACAGATGTAACCATTCGAGAAGAGATTCGTAAAATAACCGAAGAAAGTGAGAACGCAATCATCGTGGCATCGTACGGTACATTTAGTACAGGAATAAATATAAGAAGATTGCACAATGTTATCTTCGCTTCACCATCGAAGAGTAGAATTCGAATTCTGCAAAGCATTGGTAGGCAACTTAGGAAGTCAGAGCATAAGGAGACAGCCAAGTTATTCGATATCGCAGACGACCTAACATGGAAGAGTCATCAAAACTACACACTCAAACATTTTCTTGAAAGGGTAAGAATTTACAATGAAGAAAAATTTGACTACAAGATGATTACCATAAGACAGTAAGGAGATAAAATGTCAAAGTATAAAATTTTTAGAACACATGACGGTGAGAGCATCATCGGCAAAATTGTAGATTCAAATCGTGTCTCCTTTTTAGTAAACAGGCCAATGAGGATTTCAATCAGCACAATCGGTATTTGTGATGACATGGAAAAAGAAATGACTCACACAGCCATGACGGTAACCTTACGAGACTGGATTGAGTTTTCAAAAGACGATGACATTCGCATACCAAAGAAACATATTGTCACCATGGTAAGTCCAAACAAAGGTATCATCGAGGATTACGAGAACGCAAAAAGAACCATTGACTTTGCACCTCTCAAAGGACAACCACGCAAAGAGGATATCAGTGACGAAGACATGGCAGAGATCATGAGAAAACTTGATGACTCTGAAATGGGTAAACTCTTCGACTACTTTGAACAAACGCGAGAGGAAGTCATCGAGAGTATGGATGAAACCAATGATATTTTTGATTCAACAAATCATGAAAGAATTATCGACAAGACTCGATACAAAGAAGACGACGCTACCGATTGGAGAAACTGGTCTGACAATCCCGAAGAGTATCTCTAAGTATTATAAAAGGCCCCGGACTTCTTCTTATCAACGAAGGCACCTATATTTAGACAGACGTTAGAAAAAAGCCCATGGATTTCTAGAAAGAATTTGACAAATACTTTTTTCACTCTATACTTCTGTAAACAACAAGAGGATATTATGGCAAAGAAGAAAAGTGAACCAGAACACTATGTAAATAATGAAGAATTTTTGCAGGCGATCATAGAGCATCGTGAGAAGATTGAAAAAGCAGAAGAGAACGAAGAACCTAAACCTGGTGTGAGTGAATACATCGGTGAGTGTTTTCTCAAGATCGCAACCAAATTGTCACAGAAACCAAACTTCGCAAACTACACCTTTCGTGATGATATGATCTCTGATGGTGTCGAAAACTGTTTGTCATATGTTGGTAACTTTGACCCAAAGAAGTTTACAGATCGTAAACCGAATCCGTTCGCTTACTTCACACAAATAATTTACTACGCTTTTCTTCGACGTATTGCCAAAGAGAAAAAACAAATGTATATCAAGTATCGTGCCATACAAGCCGCAGATGCAAGAGGAACTTTTGATGAGTGGGCAAAAGGCAATAATTTTATTGACGCTGAAAGCACAAACGCATATGCTGATTATCTAAAACTTACCTCGACCGATCTGTCTAAGTTTGAAGATGAAAAGGATAAGAAGAAGAAATGAGAGTTGCAATCATCACCGATACGCATTTTGGTGCGAGAGGTGACTCGCCTGTTTTTCTAGAGCATTTTCTAAACTTTTTTGAGAGCGAGTTCTTTCCGTATCTCAAAGAGCATGATATCAAACATGTCATTCATATGGGCGACCTTATGGATCGTCGTAAGTTTGTAAACTTTTTGACACTGAAAAATGTTCGTGATCGCTTCATGCAAAGAATCATAGACGAGAACATCAGCACACATATTATAATCGGCAACCATGATATCTACTTTCGAAACACCAATGATGTAAACTCTGTTGAGCAACTTTTTGATGGTGATAGTGAGTTTGTAAAGTTTTACACAGAACCTACGACAATAGAAATCGGTGATAAAAAACTTGACCTCTTACCTTGGATCAATCGTGGAAACAAAGAGGCAACATTAGACTTTTTGCGAAACACAACTTCGCATGTTTGCTTTGGTCACCTAGAAATTACAGGACATATGATGCTGCCTGGTGTAAAGTGTGAGGGTGGACTTGATCCAAAGTTCTTCAAGAAATACAAGAAGGTTTATAGTGGCCGTTTTCATATCTTCGACACCGAGACTTACGAATGTGAATTTATTGAAAACAAAAAAGAAATCTTTCATAAGATAGTCTATGAAAATAAACCAACTAAAGATGTAGACTTTGATAAACTAAAAAATTGTTATGTCAAGGTCATTGTGACCAAGAAAGATGAAGTCACAAAGTTTGAAAAATTCCTAGATAAACTCTATGATTCTGGTGTTGAAGATGTTACCATTGTAGAGCAGGATGAATCTTATGAACCAAATGAAGATGAAATTGATATCTCTGTGGATACAATCACCCTAATAGAGGATGAGATAGATTCGCAAGAAGTAAAATTCAAAGAAGAAATCAAAAAATTAGCGAAAGAGATATACCTAGAAAGCATTGATGAATGATAATATTTGAGAGTGTTCGGTGGAAAAACTTTTTATCTACCGGTAACAATTTTACAGAGATCAATCTAAACAAAACTAACAACACATTGATTGTTGGTGATAATGGTGCAGGCAAGAGTACGATACTCGATGCCCTCACTTTTGCTTTGTTTGGCAAACCGTTTCGCAGAATCACAAAAACAAAACTGATCAACAGCGTGAACGAAAGAGATAGTATCGTAGAATTGACGTTCAAGAAAGGTAAGAATGTTTATCTGATTCGGCGAGGACAAAAGCCTGCGTTGTTTGAGATATATCGAAACGGTGAGTTGATAAATCAAACCGCAAAGGCAAAAGACTATCAAAAATACCTAGAGAAGAATGTTCTCGGTATGAACATGAAGTCATTTACACAAGTGGTAATTCTTGGTAGTTCTTCTTTTGTACCATTTATGCAATTGAGTGCCAGTGATCGCCGAGATGTGGTTGAAGATCTGCTTGATATCAAAGTGTTTAGTTCGATGAACGATGTTCTCAAAGGTCGGTCTACAACTTTGCGAAGAGATTTGGATCAAAACACTGTAGACCAAAAGGTATCGAAAGAAAAGATCAGAATTCAAAATGACTACGTTGAAGGCTTAAGAAAGAAAAGTTTGTCGAACATCGAATCACATAGAGATGAAATTGATAAGACAAAAAAAGCGATAGACACGAATAAGAAAAAAATCAAAAGCATAGAAAATGAAATTGCAAAGATAGATGCCGAAAGAAACGATCTACTTTCAGAACTCAAAGACACTGGTAAAATATCCTCAATCAAAAGCAAATTAGATCATAGACTTGAGAGTGAAAACAAGATGAAAAGTTTCTTTGAAAATAACGAAACTTGCCCAACTTGCGATCAAACCATTCACGAAGATTTTCGTATGTCAAAACTTTCATCCATCAAAGACAAAATAAAAGAACTTGATGAGGCCATAAAAGAACTTGAAGAGAAGCAAGAAGCGGCAAGACAAATACAAAATCAGGCAGATATACATGCCTTGAGTGTGACAAAGTTGAATGTGTCCTTGAACGAAAAAGAGGGACTGATTCGTTCGAACGAACAATACATTCAGAAACTTGAAGATCTTGTGGATGAAATACAAAAACAGACTACAGAGATTGACTCTGAAATTCGCAAGGCTGATGTTCTTACCAAAGAACTTGACTCTATCAATGTGGACCGTGAGGATATTCTAAAGAGAGCCAAGATAATTGGTACGCTCAGTGAGTTGCTAAAAGATTCTGGTATTAAAACTAAAATTATTCGTCATTACCTACCGACGATGAACAGGCTGATCAATAAATACCTGTCCGATATGGATTTCTTTGTCAACTTCACGATTGACGAGAACTTCAATGAGGTAATAAAAAGTCGTTACCGCGATGAATTTAATTATGACAACTTCTCTGAAGGAGAAAAATTTAGAATTGACATCTCACTTCTACTTACATGGCGAGAGATTGCAAAAAGAAAAAATAGTGTAAGCACAAACCTTTTGATTCTTGATGAAGTTTTTGATAGTAGCCTAGACACAGCAGGCACAGACGTATTCATGAAACTTTTGAAGAGTCTTGGCAATAAGTCAAATGTTTTTGTGATCTCACACCGAACAGATACCATCGTAGATAAATTTTCAAGTGTGATTAGATTCGAGAAGAAAAATAATTTTAGTCGAATAGCAAAGGATTGATTATGGAAGCAACAGAACAGAAACCATGGCAAAAAGGCATTGACATTGACATCATCAATGGCATAAAAGAAAACTACACAGAATGGAATGCCTATTCTAGATCACCGTTTAGTGAGATGAATGGACCTGCAATCGCAAAGGCAATAGATGAAGGTAAACTAGAGCAAATCAAACCGTTTGAAGATTCAGAGCCAGTTGGTTGGATCGAAACTGCTCTTGCAAAAACATCTACCGCTGTCACTATGTTCTATGATGTTGTGATCGCAAAAAGAATGAAAGGTGATCGTGTGATTACTCGTATTGCCTGTCCGAAAGAACATGATCATCTTCTGATTGAAAAACTCAATGAGTATAAAGAACGTTGCTTTTTACACATTTGGGAAGAAGATGCGAGACTCAAGAATATTGCCGATACTTGTGGATTCAAAAGACTTGGTACAAAGATAAACACATTCTCTGAAATGACTGGTATCTACTTCCGTGAATCAAGTTCGACGCTGTTTGAGACAGAACATCCGTTGATGGATCCAGCAGAAGAGTCAACACTTCTCAAGTTGAATCTTCCAGACTTTACAGAACTTTGCGATAGTGTCTCACATAAACTTTTGAGCGAAGGTATCGAATATCAAAACCACTATTCAAAATATAACAAGAGTAAGTCATGGGGTGCCATCTCTCTGCGAGGTTACTCACCTGATCCTAACTTCATTGAGAATCCAAAGTGTATGAATGATAAATGGCACAAAGAACATGAAGGTGAAAACTTTGAGTTGCAAGATACCGAAGTGCGTGCTTTGTTTCCTGAGGTTGAAGAAATACTAAAGCACATCCCTGGTGTGTATCATCGCATTCGCTTCATGAGATTGAAACCAGGTGGTGGTGAATTGCAACGACACACAGATCAAGTTGAGCCTGATGCTGGCGTGCGTGATGAGAGGCTGATTCGTTTGCATGTGCCTATCAAAACAAATCCAAAGGTCGAGTTCAGTGCTTGGAACTGTGATGGTGAAAAGCGTTCGACAAATATGGTGCAAGGCTCTACTTGGTATCTCGATATTCGCAAACCACACACAGCCATCAATCATGGCGATGACGAAAGAATTCACCTTGTGATCGATGTTGAATCAAACGAACAACTTCGTGACCTTCTTCGTGCTGGTATCGAAGCATGAATCATGCAACAGAAGAAGATGGCAAAAAAATATACGAGGCGTTTCGAGAATATAAAGAAATATTTCCTCACATCAGAAAAGATTACCTAGAGAGAAACATTAAGAAAGGTAATGTGATACTTGAGGATGGTGTGGTGATTGTTTATGGTAAATATCAAAGAAAGCAGCGCCTCGGCACAAGCACTGCACAGAAAGGTGAATACATAATCCATCAGATACTCAATGTTGAACAAGGCAACGGCAAAGCATCTGATGTGTTTCACAAATTTTTTGAACACATAAATTCAAACCTCTGGTTGTGTGTGAGAAATGAAAATACAAGGGCAATATCCTTTTACGAAAAAGTTGGTTTTGAAAAAGACGGTGACATCGCATGGAAGTCTGGTGAACTGCCAGGTACAGTTTTTTGTAAAAGAAAGGTTGACCTTTTTGGGTAATGTTTTATAATGGTCGCAAAAGGAGTATGAATGACAAATTTACTTTCGTCTATGGTCAAAGCATCTGGCAATGATTTTGCCACTGTCGTCAATGAAGGCATTGAGTCAGATGTGAGAGGTTTTGTTGATACTGGATCGTATGCTTTCAACGCACTGCTTTCAGGATCAATCTATGGTGGTATGCCAGATAATAAGATTCTTGCTATCGCTGGTGAGTCTGCAACTGGTAAAACTTTCTTCACTATTAGTGTGGTGCAAAAGTTTTTAGATGACAATCCTGATGGTGTTGTTTTGTATTTTGACAGCGAGCAAGCCGTCACATCTGAGATGCTTACTTCGAGAGGTGTTGATGCAAAACGAATTGCTGTATTCCCCGTGTCTACGGTCGAGGACTTTAGACACCAGTGTATTCAGATCGTAGACAACTATCGTGAGTTGCCAAAGAGTGAGCAGAAGCCTATGCTCGTTGTTCTTGATTCCTTGGGTATGCTTTCAACTATCAAAGAAATGACCGACACGGCAGAGGGTAAGAATGTTCGTGATATGACTAGGGCCCAAGTGGTTAAGTCTACGTTCAGAACCTTGACGCTCAAACTTGGTGCTGCTGGTATTCCTTTGATCATGACAAATCACACATACAAGGTTGTTGGTTCTATGTTCCCAACATCTGAAATGGGTGGTGGCACAGGCTTGAAGTACGCTGCATCTACGATTGTGTATCTCTCAAAGAAGAAAGTGAAAGAGGGTACCGATGTAATTGGTAATATCATCCACTGTAAACTTTACAAAGGTCGCTTGACAAAAGAAAACTCAATGGTTGATGTTCTGCTGAATTATGAGACTGGTGTGAATCCATATTATGGTCTGCTTGACATCGCACTTAAGCATGGCATCGTGAAGAAGTCATCAACTCGTTTTGAGTTTCCTGATGGGTCAAAGGCATTTGAAAAGAGTGTCTACAAAGACCCTGAAAAATACTTTTCAGATGATATCATGAAACAACTTGATGAGGCCTGTAAAAAAGAATTCTTGTATGGTTCTTCTGTTGACGAAGATAATACAGCCACATTGGAAGTGATAGACGAATGAAGTGTCTTGTGACAGGCGGTTCTGGTTTTATTGGATCACATATTGTTGACCGTCTTGTGTCTAGGGGTCAAAATGTCGTGGTCATCGACAATGAGTCTGCCGACTGTCACGATCACTTCTATCACAACGACAAAGCAGAATATTACAAATACGACATTTGTGACTTTGACAAAATAAAAGATTTGTTCAATGGTGTTCATTTTGTTTATCACTGTGCCGCCGAAGCAAGAATACAACCGTCAATTGAAAATCCTTTTCTCACGACAAATACGAATGTGAATGGAACGTTGAGTGTTCTTGAAGCGTCGGTGAGATCTGATGTTAGGCGTGTGATCTACTCATCTACATCTTCCTGTTATGGTCATTCAATGACATCAAATCATGAAACTCACCCAGAAGATTGTCTGACACCTTACTCGGTGTCAAAAGTGACAGGCGAAAAACTCTGCCGTGTTTACTCTGATTTGTATGGTCTAGAGTCCATTGTTCTTCGATACTTTAATGTGTATGGTGATAGATCTCCTCTCAGAGGACACTATGCACCTGTGATAGGTAAGTTTCTCAAGCAGAAAAGAAACGGTCAGCCACTTACCATAATAGGTGATGGACTACAGACAAGAGATTTCACTCATATTAAAGATGTTGTAGATGCAAACATGTTGGCAAGCAGTTGCAACTTACCACCAGCAAAGCAGTGTGTGTTCAATATAGGCACTGGTAAGTCTACTTCTATCAAGGACCTTGCAAATATGATTTCAGATAATCAGACTCACCTGCGACGAAGACCTGGTGAGGTTCGTGATACGAATGCGATGAACGCAAAGGCAAGAACAGTTCTCGGTAAAAAACAATATGTTTCTCTTGAAGATTGGATCAAAAAAGAACTGGAGAGTGAGAATGAAAATTGATTTGTCAAATATTAGAACTAGATGGATCAACGTTGAATCTGATAAGTCTAAAGCCGAACAGATGGTTGAACTTCTTGACAGATTAGAATTCAAGAATGCCGAAAGATTCAATGCCATTACGTCTGTTGATGTCCAAGAAAAAAATCAGTTCTATCTCACACATTGTTGTGGTGAGTCACACTTTCATGCACTCGAAGAAACTATTATCAAAGATGGTGAACCAGTATTAATACTAGAGGATGATGTTGAGGTAGAAAGTAAAAATTATTTACGAGAGTTCAACATACCAACAGGCATCGATGCCTTATATCTAGGAACATCTCATGGTGATGGTAAGTACGAGGCGGTGCCAATAGATGACTTTTTGTTTAGAATACAAAGAGTTTTTGCGTGTCATTCAATTTTGTTCTTAAACCCTGCGTACGCGAAGGCAATCGTAGAAGATGGTAGAAACACTATCTACAATCTCAATGGACCATTTGATGTCACGTTAGCGTATAATGTTCAACCGAGATTCAATGTGTGTGCGGTTCAAAGACCATTCTTTTACCAAGCAGATTCCAAGAACACGACTAATTTGTATGAGGGTATCACAAGAACACCTTTGAAATCAAAATTCAACATGATGAGCGGTGCCTCTTGATTACTTTTAACAACTTAGGATATTTTGGTAGACTTGGTAATCAGATGTTTCAGTATGCATCGCTTGTTGGTATCGCCACAAAAAAAGGATTTGATTATGGTCCAGAGAAACTAAATCTTTTCGAAGCGTTCAGAAATATCAAAGCAAAAAACGTCAGCGAGTCGACCGGGCAAACTATTTACTATGATAAAGCCTGTAAGTATGAGCCTGGTTTGATTGACGTTATTGAGGATGGCATGGACATACTAGGATACTTTCAAAGTGAAAAGTATTTTCTACATTGTGAAAAAGAAATTCGTGAGCAGTTTGCCTTTGACGAAAGAGAACACATCGTATCTTGGCACCATGTGAATAAAGGTACCTATGACAACCCAATTTGCGTTCATGTTCGTAGGGGTGATTATGTTCACTATGATGGCATACATGACTTTCCTGGTAAAGAGTATTATCAGGAGGCGATGAAAGAGTTTCCTGATGGTCGCTTTGTATTTTACTCAGATGATTTAGATTGGTGTCGTGAAGAGTTTCCTGGTCACGATTATATGGATCAAAAGAATCCATACCTAGCACTTCAGTCTATGAGTTGTTGTCGAGGACACATCATTGCAAACAGTAGTTTCAGTTGGTGGGCAGCATGGCTCAGCGGCAAGAATGGCAAGACAGTAGCACCATCGAAATGGTTCGGACCTAAAGGTCAACAAGATTGGCAAGACATATACTGTGAAAGGTGGAAAGTGATATGAGAGAAAGAACTTCAATAAGTGATGATACAAAATATCCAGAACTATGCTTGAGGGCTAGTGAAGATGATGGTGTGTTCGAAAACTTTAAAAGAAATCCTAATTATCAACCAATTCTAGAACACGTTCATGAGTCTTTGGGTCAGTCATACTACAATTGTGTCAAAGTTAAGTATCCAGAGATGCTGCAATTTTTAGACTCATGTTCAAAAAATGATAAAATTGGTAATCCATGTAAAACAACATATTCATTTGGTAATTTTTCACCTACCACATTACGTTACCTGAAGGTAGCAGCAGACTTGAACCACTCGTTCGATAATATCAAAGACATGAACATATTAGAGATTGGTGGTGGTTATGGGGGTCAGTGTTTAGTTTCTAGTTTGACACACGGGTTTAAAAGTTGGACAATAGTTGACTTACCAGAGGTGGCGAAACTACAGGAAAAGTATATCGAAAAAAACAATATTGACAACGTAAATTTTTTATCACATGATACCGTGCCAACAAAAAAATACGATTTAATTGTCAGCAACTATGCCTTCAGCGAATGCACAAAAAAGATGCAAGACTTTTATATCGAAAATTACTTCGATGAAAAGTCAAAACTATACATGACTCTCAATTTCATCAAAACTGGTAATCAGGATTTAGATTCTTCGTATGATGGGCTTCGCCTTCAGAGAATTTTGAAACATACCTACTACGAGGAAATACCACTAACGCACCCGCAGAATATTATTGCTATTCGAGGCAATGATCGTGACCTAAAATGAAGAAGTATCTGCACTGTATTAATAAATCTTTTTCTCATGCAGACGGTTCTAATTCTTTTGTAGAGCCAAAGTTTACTTGGTTACACAATCAATTACCGACAGATAAAAATGAACCTGTAGTTGTGATTGACTCTCTTCTCAATTCAGCCATGAACATGTCTGATGAATACAAGTTGTATTCTTGGCTCTGTGAGTCTAGTGCTATTATCGGTGATACAATAAACTTTGTGAAAGAAAATTTAGACACGGTGATGAGCCATTATAAAAAGGTATTTTCGTGTGATCACTCGCTTGTCTCTATGCATGATAGAATTGAGTTTTGTCCACCAGGCAGCAACATGCCGTGGGTGATTGATGAGCCGAAAGAAAAAACAAATCTAGTCTCAATCGTAGCATCAGGAAAAAACTCAACAGAGGGACACAAACTGCGAAACAAGTGTGTTGAGTATTGTCTGAACAATCCGGGTTTTGATGTTTATGGTAGGGCTTTCAATCCAATAGAGAAAAAAGAAGAAGCCATGTTGCCATATATGTTCTCAATAGTGTATGAAAATCACTGCTGCGACAAATACTACACAGAAAAAATAACCGATTGCTTCGCAAGTAAAACTATACCAGTTTATTGGGGAACAAAACTTGTGACCGAAGACTTCAACGCTGATGGTATAATTTTTGTTGATAATTTACCAAAAACTATCTTGTCATCGGAGTTGTATCATAGTAAACTCGATGCAGTGAACGACAACTACGAAAGAGTTAAAAAACTTGTATCATCTGACGATACTCTTTATGAAAAAATTATGGGAGATAAACCTTGAAATACGATAATGTAATTTTCTTCAATTACTTTCACCTAGGTGATATACACATTTCGAGAAACTACATCAAAGAAATGATGAGTCGTATTCAGGCTGATACTTTCTTTGAAACGAATCAATATGGTGATCATGTAATCAAAGACATTGACAATCTGCACTACTTGAGATGGCACTCCTTCTTGAATTTTTGTGGTATACCATATGATATGCCATTTGCGGTGACGATGAACGGTGACAAGAAAACACTGTTCATCAATACATGGGTCGCACAAAATCAACCATTGAATAAGATACCAAAAGAAGAAGGCACATGCACATTTCCTAGAAATACAGAGAACTATAATATCATTTTGCGTGAACTTGAATTGCCTGAAATACCAAAAGATAGTGTAGATGTTTTTCCTAGTGTCGATTACGAGAGATATGATATTGATGGTGTAAATAATTTTCTCAGAAAAAATGGTGGACCTTTTGTATTAGTCTTCAACAATGAAAGTAAGTCTGGGCAAAGTGTAGACTTTGATTTTGATCCAATCGTTGAAAAATTATGTGATGAGTATAAAAATCATAAGTTTATTTTCAGCAACGGCTCTGAATTCAAACATGATAGAGTTTACAATGCTACTGATATCATAGGCAAAAATGATTTTGATCTCAACGAACTTTCATACCTAAGCACGTTCTGTGATGTTATGGTTGGTAGAAACTCTGGGCCACAAGCATTCTGTTATGTGATAGAAAATTTCTTGTGCATACCTATAAAGAGTGTCAGATGAAAACACGCTGGATGCGTTATGGTGACAAGGACGTTTTTGAATTTATGAAGGAGTTTATGAATGAAAATTGAAGTATCTGCTGGTGAGTGTTTTGACAAGATTTCTATTCTTGAGATCAAGTCAGAGAAACTACAAGAAGAAAAAAGACAACACGCCATCAAAGAGAGAGACCACCTGAAAGAATCTGTTGGTGAACATTCGCATGTTTTTGAACACTCTGTCTACAAAGATCTTTGTGAGGTAAACAACGCCTTGTGGATTATTGAAGACGACATTCGTGAGAAAGAAAAACTTCAAGAGTTTGATGATGAGTTTATTCAACTTGCAAGAAAAGTTTACATCACAAATGATCGAAGATTCAATCTAAAAAATAAAATTAATGAGATGACAAACTCAGAGTTCAAAGAGCAAAAAAGTCATGATGATTGTGACTGAAAGAGAGAAATGATTTGAAAAAATTCTTAAGTTATGGTTTGGGTGAGATAAAAAACGATTACATACACGGTGCCTCTTTCCGTGACCTCGCTCACATTGATATTGACAACAGGCTACCACTTGGTTTTCAAACCAAAGGTGAGCATGATGAGTTGCCTTACCTTGCTGATGGTAAGAGAAAGGCAATCATATGTACGAGATTAGATTGGGAAACAAATCTCGGTAATCTGAATGACACCTTCAGGTTCATAATGAATCACCAAGACAAGACAAAGTTCGTACTCATAACTTATGGTTCATACATCTCACCACCAGAGCAGTATGTAAACAACATGCCGAGAAATATTCAAAAGTGGTATGCTGTAAATTCAAACTATGAACATCCTAAGATTACAGGAATACCATTAGGTATTGGTAAACCAATTTGGGACAATGGTCAAATAGATTCTTTAGCAGAGAGTTGCACGACAGACAAAAAGAATCTGCTCTACATCAATCACAATACCAAGACTGATCAAAGAACAGAGCGTGCTGGTGTGAGAAAATCTATCTACGATAGGTTTGCAAATGAAAATGGTGACTGGTTTAAATTAGATGATATCTCTGGTGAATGCTCTTTCTATGGTTATGAGTCTGGTAAAAACATACTAGAAGAATATGATCTCTCCGATACAGACCCAAACACGAAGTTGAATATCGCACAAGGTATTTCAGAGAGAGGTCATCGCAGGTTCAGAGCAGGTGATAAAGAGGTTCAACAAAATACAAAAGATTACCACAAAACTTTGTCGCAGTATAAGTTCACTTTAGCACCATCTGGTATGGGGTACGACACAATGAGAATGTGGGAAGCGTTGTATCTGAAAACTATACCAATCGTCACTGATTGTGTCGCACTCAGACATTTTCAAGATTTACCTGTGCTGTTTTCAAAAGACTTTACAGAAATTACTGAAGATTACCTGAACGAAAAATATGAAGAGATGAAAGGCAAACTTTGGGATAACTCAAAACTTTTCACTTCGTACTGGAATGAAAAAATACTTTCGAGTTATGAGGAGATTCAATGAGATATGAAAGAACGCTAGTGACCGGTGCAGGTGGTCTAGTAGGTAGCACAATCGAAACACAGTTTGGGCCAAGATCAAGTGAGTTGAATCTCATGCATTTTGATGCTGTGTGTGATTACATCAAGACGAATGACATAGACTCCATTATCCATTGTGCCGCAAAGGTAGGTGGTATCAAGGCAAACTCAGAACATCTCGGTGAGTTCTTTTACGAGAACACGATGATGAACATGAATGTCTTGGAGGCAGCAAGAAAAACAGGAGTGAAAAAAGTAGTTTCATTCTTGTCAACTTGCGTCTTTCCTGACAAGGCCACTTACCCGTTAACCACTGAGCAGATTCATGAAGGTGAACCACACCAATCAAACTATGCCTACGCATACTCAAAACGAATGGTGGAGGTTCAGAGTCGTGCCTATCGAGATCAATACGACTGCAACTTTGTCACGATCATTCCTTGCAACGTTTATGGCAAGAATGATAACTTCAACTTAGAATCTGGACATGTGATTCCGTCACTGATTCACAAGTGTTATCTCGCAAAACAAAACGATACAGATTTTGAAATATGGGGAACTGGTCGTGCCTGTCGTGAATTTATTTACGCAGAGGATGTAGGAAAACTTGCAACATGGGCTTTGAAAAACTATGATGATTCCGAGCCACTGATTCTTTCTTCTGATGACGAAGTATCAATCGCACACATCGCACAAGAAATTGCACACAGAATGCAATTCAACGGAGCGATTTTTTATAATCAAAAATTAGATGGGCAGTTGCGAAAACCGTCAGACAATAGTAAACTGAAAAAGTTGATCGGTGATTTTAGATTCACTTCAATTGAACAAGGTCTTGAAGAAAGCATTGACTGGTTTGTTGAAAATTATGAAAGGGCAAGAAAATGAGTAAGATTGTTGATGGAAAGTTTGGTGGAGAACTTTGGAGAAAAGAAAAAGGATTGCAAAAGACGGCTCTGATCACAGGCATCAACGGGCAAGATGGTTCTTATCTTGCCGAACTTCTTTTAGAAAAAGGCTATGAGGTTCATGGCATTCTAAAAAGAAACTCTGTCGCAGAGAATCAAACTGCAAGACTTGATGATATCTACGATAAATTGCACTTACACTATGGGGACCTAAATGATCTGTCTTCTCTCATCTCAGTGTTGCAAAATGTAAAACCAGATGAAGTCTATAACCTAGCGGCACAATCTCATGTGCGTATTAGTTTTGATATGCCGATCTATACCGCTGCCACCACAGGCCTTGGTGTTCTCAATGTTTTCGAAGCCTGTCGTTTGATCTGTCCAGAGGCAAAGGTTTACCAAGCGTCCTCTTCAGAAATGTTTGGAAACTCTATCGATGAAGATGGCTTTCAAAGAGAAACAACATCGATGATGCCAGTAAGTCCGTATGGGTGTGCAAAGGTTTTTGCATATAACATCGCAAGAAACTATCGCAATTCCTACAACATGTTTATCTCAAATGGTATTTTATTCAATCACGAATCGCCTCGGCGTGGCTCAAACTTTGTGACAAGTAAGATTGTCAAGGGTGCAGTTGCTATCAAAGAGGGAAAACAAAAGTATCTCAGTCTCGGAAACTTAGATGCTACCAGAGATTGGGGGCACGCAAAAGATTATGTGAAAGCGATGTGGATGATGCTGCAACAGGACACCCCTGATGATTTTGTATGTTCGACGGGAGTATCACACTCTGTCCGTGATTGTGTTCAATACGTTTTTAACCAATTAGACTTGGACGTTAGTGAGCATGTTAAGGTTGATCCCAGATATTTTAGACCAGAAGAATTGACTGATCTAAAGGGTGATTCGACTAAACTCAGAACGCAACTTGGTTGGACTCCTGATTACACGTTTGAAAATTTGCTTGACGAGATGATCGAGCATGAGTATACTGGTTCATATGTTGATGTTCCCTATGATGTGATGAGGTAAAAATGAAGTGTAGAATCGCTGGTAACAAAACGGCCTTGTGCTTTGCCTGCACAGGTAGATCAATCGAACACACATTTGATAATATCAAAAAGAATTTGATTGACCGTATTGATAACCATGAGATAATTTTGTATCTTACAAAAGGAAAGTTTTCTGATGCGGCTTTGAAAAAGTTTGAAAACGAAAATGTTGTAAATTGTAGAGTGGTTGATGAGGTGCCATTTGATCTAACACCATACACATTCAGACCTGCTTGGCCACCTGCTTTTGTTGGTAATCTAGAGCCAGGTAGACAGGTGTATTTGCAGATGATCAAGTCAAGATCTATATTGAATGACATGATAGATGAAACTGGCAATGATTACGACAGAGTAATTTTTTCGCGGCTTGATGTTCTGTATGATGAGCCTTTCAGGAGAGAGTTTGATGATTTTGATTTGAACTTCATAAACATTCCAGATTTTCACAATTGGGGCGGGTACAATGATAGATTTGCCATAAGTAATAGAAACAATATGAAAAAGTATTTTTCTCTTTTTGATCGTATTGATGAATATTCGAGAGAGGGTGCGGTACTGCACGCCGAAACAAATCTAAAACTTCATCTTGATCGTCAAGGTGCTAGAGTCAAGCATTTTCCTATTCGTTTTATTCGTGTTCGAGGCGGCGGTAAACTACACGAATCCGTCGAAGAACTAAACAAACAGTGGAGTGGTATTACATGAGATATTTGATTCTTGGCTCTGAGGGGCAAATTGGTGGTCACCTTCAAGACTATCTTAGAAATAAAGGTCATTCGGTCACTGAGTTTGACATAGAGATTACGAGTGATCATGATCTTCGCAAACAAAACAACAAAGAACTTCATCACGCATTGAAGTATGCAGACTTTGTTTTCTTTTTGGCGTTTGATGTTGGTGGTTCAAGGTATCTGAAAAAGTATCAAGACACATTTGAGTTTTATAGAAACAATATGCTCATCATGGCAAACACCTTTGATAAAATACGAGAGCGTGGTTTGCCATTTATATTCACATCAACACAAATGAGCAAGATGGACTTCTCTGCGTATGGCAAACTCAAGCAAATTGGTGAAGAATGCACGAAGAATCTAGATGGTCTTGTCGTGAGTTTGTGGAATGTTTACGGTGTTGAGAAAGACCCTGACAGCGAAAAGAATCATGTGATATCAGACTTTATCGAAATGGCAAAGC
>LULV01000387.1_pt1 | contig 19766 bp, 16 predicted proteins | sample 728081 | NCBI WGS metagenome assembly LULV01 (sample SAMN03860280, study PRJNA289734) | marine metagenome | biome: seawater column; feature: ocean; material: water; isolation source: Red Sea water column Station 108 - depth 25m | place: Saudi Arabia: Red Sea | collected 2011-10-15 | depth 25 m | reverse complement strand
CTTCAACACCGCGCGCGCCTGCGCCAGATTGGCGGCGGCAACGCGCAGATCGGTATTGGCGGCGAGCGCCTCTTCGACGAGCGCGTCGAGCGTCGGATCGCCGAACAGGCTCCACCAATGCCCCGCCGGCTGCTCGCCGGTAAAGGCTGGCGACTTTCCTGCCTCGAGGAAGGGCGTCTGCCCGGGAGCGGCGGGGGTCGGTGACACATAGGCCGGGCCGACGGCCCAGCCCGACAGCGCAAGCGCGGCGGCGCCAGCACCGGCCAGCAAGACATTACGGCGCATCATGGCATCTCCAGCGGCGCATCGCCGCCCTTGTTGGTGCGGCCGCGCGCGAACCATTGCTGGACGCGATAGCCCAGCTTGCGCGACACGACGTAGAAGATCGGCGTGAAGATCAGCCCGAATATGGTGACGCCGAGCATGCCGAACGTCACCGCCGTGCCGAGTGCCTGGCGCATTTCCTGCCCCGGCCCGCTTGCCACCGCGAGCGGAATGACGCCGAAGATGAAGGCAAAGCTGGTCATCAGGATCGGACGCAGGCGCGACTGCGCGGCGTGAACCGCGGCGTCGAGCGGAGCCATCCCCTCCTCTTCCTCCGCCTGCTTGGCGAATTCGACGATCAGGATCGCGTTCTTCGCCGCGAGCGCAATCAGCACGACCAGCCCGACTTGCGTCAGGATATTATTGTCCATCCCGCGCAGGTTCACGCCAAGCATCGCCGCCAATATGCACATCGGCACGATCAGGATCACCGCGAGCGGCAGCGGCAGCGATTCATATTGCGCCGCCAGCACCAGGAAGACGAAGACCACCGCGAGCAGGAAGATCAGCACCGCGCTGCTCCCCGCCTGCTTTTCCTGATAGGCAAGGCCCGTCCATTCATAGGAAAAGCCCTGCGGCATCGTCTTCGCGGCCAGTCCCTCCATCGCGGTCAACGCCGCACCCGATGAGACGCCCGGCGCCGCCTGTCCCTGCAGTTCGACCGCGGGGAACAGATTGTAACGCACGACGCGGGTCGGACCGCTGTCGTCGCGGAAGGTCGCGACCGACGAGAGCGGAACCATCTCGCCCGACGAGGACCGCACCTGCAATCGGCCCACATCCTCGATCCGGCTGCGCGCGCTTGGTTCGGCCTGAGCCGTGACGCGGAAGGTGCGGCCAAGGAAGTTGAAGTCGTTGACATAGGTCGAGGCAAGATAGGTGCCGAGCGCGGCATAGACCTGGCTCGGGTCGACGCCCAATATCTGCGCCTTGTCACGATCGACATCGGCGAAGATGCGCGGGCTTCCGGTGTTGAACAGCGAAAAGACCTGCGTGACGTCGGGCACCTGCTGCGCCCCGCCCATCATCGCCTGCGTCACCTTTTCAAGGTCGCGATAGCTTTGCCCCTCGCGCGCCTGCAGCATCATGGTGAAGCCGTTGCCGTTACCGAGGCCCTGCACCGCGGGCGGCGCGATGACGAAGGCGTTTGCTTCAGGGAGCGCCATCGCGAGGACGCCCGACAGCTTGCCCGACAATGCGCTGGCGCTCAGATCGCTGCCGCGCTCACTCCAGTCCTTCAGACGGATGAACATCGTGCCCGCGTTCGATGCGGTCGAAAAGCTCGCGCCGTCGAGCCCCGAAAATGTCGCGATGCTCTCGACGCCGTCGATCTGCGACACCGTCTTCTGCGCGCGCGCCAGCACCTCGCTCGTGCGGTCGAGCGACGCGCCGGGCGGAAGCTGGACCACGCCGATCAGCACGCCCTGATCCTGATCGGGGATGAAGCCCGTCGGCGTATCTGCGAGGCGCCAGCCGGTCGCGGCGAGCAGTACCGCATAGATGCCGAGCATCAGCGCCGTCTTGCGGATCAGCGACGCGGTGGTGGTGCCATAGCGTTCGGACAGCCGGTCGAACCCGTCGTTGAACCTGTCCGCGGCGCGGCGGACCACGCGCATGACCCGGTTCTTCGGTTCGGCATGATGCTCCTCGTGCGGCTTCAGCAGCAGCGCCGCCATCGCGGGCGACAGGGTGAGCGACGTCAGCAGCGAAAAGACCGTCGCCGCCGCGATCGTCACCGCGAATTGCTGATAGAAGATGCCGGGAATGCCGGGGATGAAGGCCGTCGGCACGAACACTGCAACAAGGACGAGGCCGATCGCGATCAGCGCGCCCGACACTTCGCTCATCGTCCGGTGCGCGGCTTCGCGCGGGGTGAGGCCGTGACGAATATGCTTCTCGACCGCCTCGACGACCACGATCGCGTCATCGACGACGATCCCGACCGCGAGCACCAGCGCGAACAGCGATAGCGAGTTGATCGAGAATCCGAGCGCCAGCTGCACCGCGAAAGTGCCAATGAGCGCCACGGGAATCGCGATGATCGGGATGATCGCCGCGCGCCAGGTCTGCAGAAAGACGAGCACGACGATGACGACGAGGATGATCGCCTCGATCAGCGTTTCCTGCACCGCGCTTACGGACGCCTGCACATATTCGGTCGGGTTGAAGGGGATCTGATATTCCAGCCCCGGCGGGAAGTCCTTCGACGCCGCCTTGACCTCGTCGAGCACCAGCTTCGCGGCATCGAGCGCGTTGGCGCCCGGCTGCTGAATCACCGCCATGCCGACGCCGGGCTGACCGTTGAACACGCCGCGCACGCCATAATCCTGGCTGCCCAGCTCGACCCGCGCGACGTCCTTCAGCCGTGTGATCGCACCATTCTGCGTATCGGTCTTGATCACGACATTGGCGAATTGTTCGGGCGTCACGAGGCGTCCCGGCACTTCGACCGGAAGCTCGAACGCCGGATTGCCCTTGCCATAGGGCGGCGCGCCGACCGAGCCGCCGGCGACCTGGACATTCTGGCTCTGCAGCGCCGCGACAATCTCGGTCGCGGTCAGGTTTCGCGCGGCGGCCTTGTCGGGGTCGATCCACACGCGCATCGAATAATAGCCGCCGCCGAAAATCTGCACCCCGCCGACGCCCTTCAGGCGCAGCAGCCGGTCGCGCAGCGTCGAATTGGCATAGTTGCCGACATAATCGAGGTCGATGGCCGGATCGGTCGTCGTCAGCGCGACGATCATCAGAAAGCCGGTTTCCTGCTTGTTCACCTGCACGCCGATCTGGCGCACCTGTTCGGGTAGGCGCGGTTCGGCGAGCGCAACGCGGTTCTGAACGAGCACTTGCGCCGCATCGAGGTCGGTGCCCGGCTGGAATGTCACCGTTATCTGCGCCAGACCCTGCGTCGAGGACGACTGGATATAGAGCATATTCTCGACGCCGTTGACCTCCTGCTCGATGGTCGACGACACCGTTTCGGCGATCGTGTCGGGCGAGGCGCCGGGATAGGATGCGGTGATGCTGATCGTCGGCGGCGCGATCTCCGGATATTGGGCGAGCGGAAGCTGCGGATAGGCAAAGGCGCCGATCAGCGTGATGAAGATCGCGATGACCGCCGCGAAGATCGGGCGGTCGACGAAAAATCGGCTGAAATTCACTGTGCGCCGCCCTTGCCCGCTGCTGCGCCAGCTGCGGCAGGCTTCGCGGCCGCCTTGGCGGGCACGACCTTGCCGTCGGCACCGATCCGGCCCGCCTCGATCTTCGCGGGCTTGCCCGGCATCGCGCGCTGGATGCCGCCGACGACGACGCGATCCTTGGCGGTGATGCCCGAACGGATCACGCGCAGCCCGTCGATGACGGGGCCAAGCTCGACCGGGCGCGCCTGCACCACATTCTTGTCGCCGATCACATAGACTAGGCGCCGCGCCGCATCGGTGACGATGGCGGTGTCGGGAACCATGACGGCGGCGTGCGGCGCCGAAGCCGCAAGCTGAAGCTGGCCGAACATGCCCGGGCGCAGCTTGCCGTCGGGATTCGGTACGACGGCGCGGACGGTGATCGTCCCCGATCCGTTCGACAGTGCGTTGTCGACAAAGTCGATCCGCCCCGAAATCGCATAATCCTGCTGTCCTTGCAGGCGGATACGCACGGGCGCGCCGTCGAGCTTGTCGCCGCGGCGTTCATAGCCGAGCAGGCTCGCCTCGGACCCCTGGAAGCTGAAATGAATGGGGCTCGTCGACACGATCGTCGTCAGCACCGTCTGATCGGCGCTGACCGCATTGCCCGGATCGACCAACCGTTGCGAAATACGCCCCGAAATCGGCGCGGTGACGCGCGTGAAGCCGACGTTGAGCTGCGCTGATCGCACCGCGGCCTGCGCCGCCGCGACATCGGCCTCGCCCGCGCGCACGGCGGCGCGGCGCTGCTCGACCTCCTCGGTGCTCGCCGCTTGCGATGCGGCCAGCGTCGCCGAGCGCGCGAATTCGGTTTTCGCGTTCGCCAGGGTCGCATTGGCCCGCGCCAACTGCGCGCGCGCCTGATCGAGCGCCGCCTGGTTCGGGCGCGCATCGATCGAGAAAAGAAGCTGCCCGGCCCGCACATATTGGCCGTCGGCGAAGTGTACGCGCTGCAAATATCCCGACGCGCGCGGCCGCACTTCGACACTGTCGATCGCTTCGAAACGGCCGACAAAATCATCCCACTCCGTCACGTCGCGGACGAGGGGCTGGGACACGGTAACGGGAAGCGACGGCGGACCGCCCTGTCCTTGGTCGCCGCCGCCCGAACAGGCAGCCAGCGCGAGCGAAAGGCACAGGACGGGCGCGAGGAGAAAGCGCTTTTGCATGATCTTGTCTTTTCTGTTGAAGCGTTCCGCCATCGCGCCACAGGGAGGGGGGAAGTTGCGCGATGACGGTCGCTGTCAACTAGTGGGCCGTTCATCGTAAGTCAACAGTTGTTGATTTATTCTCATTCACCATTATGGACGCAAAAATGGAGAGAAGCTCAACCATCAAGCGGCGCGATGCCGTTGCAACCCGCGCGTCGATATTGGCGGCCGCACACCAACGCTTTCTGCGTGAGGCGTATGAGAATGTCGGACTGCGCGACATTGCGGGCGATGCCGGGGTCGATGTCGCGCTGATCAGCCGCTATTTCGGCGGCAAGGAAGGCCTGTTCCGCGAAGTCGTCAGCGACGAAGCAAAGCCGCATCTGTTCCGCGAGCCCAAAAGCATCGACGAATTGCCCGGTTTTCTGGCGCAACTCGTCGCCGAAGACGATGACGCCGACCGCCATCATCGCATGGAGATGTTCGTCATCATGCTGCGCTCGGCCTCGTCGCCCAAGGCGGGCGATATCATCCGCGAACTGGTCAACCGCGACGTTCTGGAGCCGCTCGCCGGAACGATCGGCGGCGATCAGGGCGAGATGCGCGCCAATATGCTGCTGGCGATCCTGATGGGCGTCGGCGTCCTGCGGACGATCATGAAGGTCGATAATTTCGAGCTCGATGCCGAAGAAGGGGCCGAGTGCGTCGAGCGTTTTCGCTGCCTGTTTGCGGCGGCGTTGACCTGCTGACCGGCGCAGCGCAACCGCCCTCCCCAGCCAGACGGTCGAAGAGATCGAGATAGCGGCGCGCGGCAAAGGCCGTGCCGAAAGGCTCGGTAACGACCGCCGGAGAAAAGGGTCGGCGATCCTGCCGGTCGATCCATTCGAGCATGGCCTTGGCGATCACCGCCGGGTCGCGGCTGGGGACGATCGCGCCGCAATCACCGTCCGCGAGCAAATCACGCAGGAAGTGCGAACAATCGGTGGCGACAACCGGAACGCCGCGTTCGAGCGCTTCGACCGCAACGGCAGGCCCTCCTTCGTAGCGCGAGGTAATCAGCAGCAGGTCGGCATGGTCGAGCGCCGGCCCGATTGATGCCAAGCGCCCCGGAAGCGCGATCCGGTCCGCAACGCCCAAGCGCCGCGCCAGCCGCGCCAGCCGCGGCGCGTCGGGCCCATCGCCCGCAATCGTCAGCCGCACGTCGCGGTGCTTGGCCAGTTCGGCGACGATTCGAACCGCGAGGCCGAAATCCTTCTGCTCGACGAGTCGCCCCGCCGCCAGCAGATGAAGCGGCCCGGTACCCGGCACCTTCCTCGCGTCCGGCAAATTGATGATCGTGTCGATATTGGGATCGAAGATCACGCTGACCTCCCCGCGTCCTGTCAGCGCACGCACATCGTCGGCGAGCCCGGTCGACATGGCGGCGAACCAGTCGACATCGCGCGCCGCCCAACGAAAGGCCCGCGCGAGCAGCGCGCGTAGCGCCGGGATCGCCGAAGGCGCCAACGGATTGCTGATCTTCGCCACGACCTTCGGTCGCCGCGGCAGATCGCGCACGGCACCCGCCAGCACATGATGAAAATTGCCAGGCAGAAAGACGACGTCAGGCCGCAGGCGAGCGATCGCCGCCGACAGCGCACGCCGCAGGCGCAGGCGTGAGAGCGGGCTTCTGGGGATTTCGGGTTCGAGACGTTCGGTGTGGACGCCGCGCGGCACGGCGGAGCGCAGCGGACCATCGAATGTGCCGCAGAGCAAGGTGACGCGGCGCCCCTGCGCCACCCATTCGCGCGCCAGCCGCAGCGCGATCACCTCGGTCCCACCGAAAGAAAAATCATGAAAAATGATGATGATGTGCTGCGCTCGCGCCACGCCGCAGGCCTTCCCGATGCCACACCGGCGCCCGCATCGGACGCCCTTCCATCGACAAGACGCCGCGCGCGTCGATTTTCCGCACCGCGCCGATGCGGGATCGGCCGCGCCGCGGCGTCTGAAGCTGAAGAAGCGAAAAATCGCTGGAAACGATACTAACGGGATAAAAGCGTGAACGGATTGACGGTTGCCGCAGCCCCCACATCGACGCCGCCTCTTGCCGCGCTCGAGCCGCTGACACCGATCCGCAGTCGCTGGCCGGCGCTGCTCAGCGGCCTGCTCAGCCTGGCGCTGCTCGCCGGACTGATGCGCGAGCTTCTGGGCGGCGGACTGGCCGCGCTGCACGAGGCGCTACCCACCAACCCGCTTTTCTATCTGGTCTTCCTTGCGATCTATGCGGTGCAGCCGCTGTCCGATCTGGTGATTTTCCGGCGGCTGTGGGGCCTGCCGCTGTCGGGCATCGTGCCGATCCTGCGCAAGCTGGTCGCGAACGAGATTTTGCTCGGCTATTCGGGGGAAGCCTATTTCTACGCCTGGGCCCGGACGCGGCTCAACATGGTCGCGGCGCCTTTCGCGGCGATCAAGGATGTCAGCATCCTGTCGGCGGTCGTCGGCAACATCTTCACGCTGGCACTGCTCGCCATCGCCACGCCCTTCGCCTATTCGCTGCTGCCCGCCGAGCATATCCGCCCGATCCTGGGGTCGGTAGGGGTCATGCTCGCCCTGTCGCTCGCCATCCTGCTCTTCCGCGGCCGCCTGTTCTCGCTTCCTGCGAGTGAACTGCGCTGGGTGTTCCTGGTCCACCTCGTCCGCACCATCGCCTACACCGGGCTGCTCGCGCTGTGCTGGCATCTTGCGCTGCCGCTCGTGCCGCTCGCGCTCTGGATGCTGCTCGTGACGGGACGCCAACTCGTCGCGCGCCTGCCGCTCGTCCCCAACAAGGACATCGTCTTTGCCAATCTGGCGGTCTTTCTGGTCGGCAACGACGCCGCGGTGACGCGGCTCGTGGCACTGACAGTCGCGCTGACCCTGCTCTGCCACGTCATCGTCTTTGCACTGACCTGGCTGCCGCTGCGCAAGGGAGTGGCCGCATGACCCGCTTCCGCTTCCCTGCCCTCGCCGCCGCCGTGCTGGTTTCAGCCGCAATGGTGCCGTCCGCACGCGCCGCGGTCTTTGGCGACGCGCCCGCCTGCGCCGCGGGTTCGACAACGCCGGCGCTGCTCGTCTGGCTCGACGGGCTGAAGGACCGGAAGGGACGGATCCGGGTCGAGCTGTTCCCGAGCAACGACAAGGATTTTCTGGAGGATGATTTCGTCCTTCAGAAAGCGGGCAAGGACTTCCGCCGCATCGAATTTGCGGCCCCCGCCGCCGGTCCGGTCGCGGTGTGCATCCGGGCGCCGCGGCCTGGCCGCTACAGCTTCGCGATGATCCACGACCGCGACGGCAAGCACAAGTTCAGCTTTTCGTCCGACGGCGTCGGCTTCCCCGGCAATCCCAAATTGGGGTGGAGCAAACCCAAATCGGCGAAGGCCGCGGTGACGCTGGGCAACGGCGTCACGGAAATGCACGTGATGATGAATTATTTCCACGGCCTGGGCTTTTCGCCGGTCAAGAAGGATTGAGGCGATGCGGATCGTCGACGTCTGCGAATTCTATTCCCCCACGGGCGGCGGCATCCGCTCCTATGTCGACCGCAAGATGCAGTTGCTTGCCGAAGCCGGCCACGAACTGATCGTCCTCGCGCCCGGCGCCGAGGATCGCGAGGAAGTGCGCGCGACCGGCGGCCGGATCATCTGGGTCAAGGCGCCGCCGCTGCCGTTCGACGCCAATTACCGCATGTTCTGGGATGCGGCGCCGATCCATGCCTGGCTCGACCGGTTGCACCCCGACGTCGTCGAAGCCTCTTCGCCCTGGCGCCCCGCGTGGATCGTCGGAAAATGGGCCGGCGACGCCGCGAAGGTCTTTTTCCTGCACAGCGACCCGGTCGTATCCTATCCACAGCGCTGGTTCGGACGAATCGCCTCGCGCGAAAAGATCGACGCGGCCTTCGAATGGTTCAATCGTTATCTGCGCCGCGCGATGCCGCTGTTCGACAGTCTGGTGGTCTGCGGCGATTCGCTGGGCAAGCGGCTAAGCGACCGCCACATCGGTCCGGCGCATTGCGTCGCGCTGGGCATAGATCGCGCCGCCTTTTCACCGACCCTGCGCGACGCCAGCCTGCGCGCGGTGCAGGCCGCCGCCGCCCGCGAACCCGTCGGTCTGATCCTGATCGGCAAGGGACCGGCGAGCGCCGCGCTGCGCAAGCAGGTCGGCGGCAATCCCCATATCCGCATGTTCCAGCCAATCTACGACCGGCCGCAACTGGCGACATTGATGGCGAGCTGCGATGCGCTGATCCACGGGTGCGAAGGCGAAACCTTCGGCCTGGTGGCGTCGGAGGCGCTGGCGTCGGGCCTTCCGCTGATCGTCCCCGACGAAGGCGGCTGTGCCGAGATCGCGCGCCCGGAATTTGCGGAAACCTATGCCGCACGCGATGCCGCGGCGGCGACGCAGGCCATCGCCCGTTTCTGCGCGCGCGATCGCGCGGCGGTCCGTCAGGCGGCGCGCCGTGCCGCCATGGCCGTCCGATCGGACCGCGACCATGTCGCGGACCTGCTCCGCCATTATGACGCGCTGATCGCCGCGCGTTCGTCGCGGGTGGCGGCATGATCGGCCGCGAGATCCGCATAGCGCGCGACCCGGCGCCCCGCGAGCAGCGCGGCACAGCATTTGTCGATGCTGGCCACAAGGCTGGGCACGTGCGCATCGCCCGGATGCACCGCGACGCGCACGTCACGCATCGGTTTCAGCGCATGCCGCGCGAGCGCAGAAAACAACAAGGAACTGGCGATCCGCGCCCTGCTGCGGCTTGCCCAGGTGATGACCGGACCGCGCGCGAGCACCGCGCCGGTTTGTGGATTCCACACCTTCATATGATCCTCGGCCATCGCAAATCCGGCCTGTGGCAAAGCGGACAGAGCCCCAGCTCCGTAGAGCCACGCGGGCGCGATGAAACCGGTTGCGGCAACCCCTGTCACGTCCTCAACCAGTTTCTTGGCCGCCGTCATCCGCGCCAGCGCGGTGGCATGGTCAAGGCCGAGGAACTCGCCCTCGCCCGCCGTCATGTGGCGCGCGCGGAAACCGTCGAGCGCACCGCTGTGCCGGCTGTCGTCGCGATGCGCCCAGCCGTGGACGAACATTTCAACGCCCGCGTCGGCCCAGCCGCGCAGGCGGCTCTGAAAGCCCCGGTCCTCGGCGATCGGCGCGCTGTCCCAATGATCGGGAACGACCAGCATCGCCAGCTTCGGCCCGCCAAGGTGGCGGACGAGTTGGTCGAGCAGGCGATCGACCTCGTCGGCGAAGCGCGGGCTGACGTCGTGGATCGAGGCCAGGAATTTGCGCGAGGATTTATCGGAGAGCCGCATGACTGACATGTCCTTGATGGCGATGGTCTATCGCTTGCTCGTCTGGGGCAGCCGCAACGCGGACAAGGCGCCTCGCACCCGCGCCGCGCCCGCAAAGGCGCCGCCGCCGCGCGCGGCTGAACCGCCGTTCAAAAGGCTGCATCCAGGCCAATCCTGACGGTGCGGGGCCGCAGCGGCGTTTCCTGCCGACCGGCGACCACGGTGAAGGGGTTCCCATAGGAAAAGCGGTTACGATCGGCGTTGAACAGGTTCGTGACACCTAGCGCAAAGCCGAAACGCCCGCGCTCGAGACGCAGGTTCAGAGCCGTGTCGACATAGCGGCCCTGGCTGATGTCGAGCAGATTGCCGACGCCGAGATAGGATTTGCCGACATAGCGCGCATCGGCGGCAATCGACAGGCGGGCATCGGCGCCGACGCTCCGCACCCAGCGCGCGCCCACCCGCGCGCCCCACTGCGCGATATTGGGCAGATCATTATCCTCCGCCCGCGCATAGGCCGGTGCGGCCTGGGTCAGGCTGCTGTGGTTGAGAAAGGCGCTGCCGTCGAGGCGCAGCGACGCCGTCGCGTTCCACGTCGCCGACGCGCTGAAGCCCAGGATCGAACCATTGCCGATATTGTCCGTGTAGGGAAAACCCTGCGCATCGACGAGATCGGCCTGAATCGATTCCCAGCGCGCGTAGGAGCCCGACAGCGCCACGCTGAGCGGATCATGATCGGGCGACCCGCGCCGCGCGCCGAGTTCGAACGTCGCGATGGTATCCGACTGGAAGGCGACCGCGCTTCCCGGACTGCTCACAGACAATCCGCCGGGCCGGAATCCCTCCTGATAGCGCCCGTAGATCAGCCAGCCGCCCCCCGGTTTCCAGCGCAGCGCCACGGCGGGCACGAAATAGTCGACGGCGCGGCGCGGTTCGGGCGGGTTCGGGTTTGCAGGATCGATCAGTTCGCCCGAAAAGCGCGTATGGGCATAGCGGCCGCCGAGGCTGGCGCTGAGCCGCGGCGCGAGGCCGAAGGTCCATTCGCCGAACAGCGCAACCTCGCTGCGCTCGTTCAGAATATCGGCGATCGGAACGGGCGCCGCGGGGTCGCCGAGCGCGCGCCGGGTCCGGTCCTTCCCGTCGGTGATGCTGATCCCCGCGATCCAGCCATGCCCGTGCGCGCCCTGCCGCGACAGTGTCGTTTCATTGGCGTGCTGGCGGATCGCAATATCCTGCGTAAAGGCCAAGGGGCTCCCGCCGCCGAGCGCCGACGCATCGAAGCGGTTCGCCAGATCGTGCGACACGATCGCACCGGTCGATCGCAGCACCAGCGGACCCCAGCTTTTTTCGACCGTGGCGTAGAGTAGCGAATAATCATTGTCGAAGGGCTGCGCGATCAGGCTCTGCCGCGTCAGGTCGGGCAGCCCGGCCTCCGAATATTGGCCGTCGCGCGTCTGGATGTCCTGCCGCACCCAGCCCGCATCGATCGTCCAGCCGTCGCCCGGTGTCACACGCAGCGCCGCGCGCCCGCCGAAGATGCGGCTGCGGTTGACGTTGCTCAGCGCGCGGGCGCTGTCGTCGATATAGCCGCCGTCGATGCGGTGATAGCCGACGACGCGCAGCGCAGCACGATCGGTCAGGAGCGGCAGGTTGAGCGTCGCTGCCGCATCGTGGCTGTCGGCGCCATGCTGGGTCAGCGCATAGCCCGCTTGCATCCGCGCCGCGAAACCGCCGCTGTCGGGCCTTGCCGGATCGATGCGGATGATGCCGCCGAGCGATCCGGCGCCGTAAAGCGTTCCCTGCGGCCCTTCCAGCACCTCGATCTTGTCGATGTCATAGAGCGCGATGTCGGGATCGGGCGCGTTATAGTTGAGCCGCGCGTAGCCGAAATATTGCCCCACCGTCGCCTGCGTCGGGCCGGTGAAGCTCGAATCGGCGACGCCGCGAATGAACAGCTTGTTGCGGCCGGGGCCGAGGTTGGTCGAATTGACCGAGGGAAGCTGGCGCACGATGACGTCCGAACCATGCTGCCCAGGCGCGCCCGCGAAACTGTCATCGAGGCGCATCACCGTAACCGCTGCGGGATAGTCGGCGAGCGCGGTGTCGCGCTTGCTGGCCGTGACGATAATTTCTTCGGGCGGCGCGGGGTCGGCTCGGCGTGGGGCCGCGGGGCGCGGCGCCGGGCGGCGCGGCGGCGGTGCCGGGCGCGCCCGGACGGGGACGCGCACGATGCGAAAGCTGCGCGCGTCGATGATCGTCACGCCCAGCCCGGTGCCGCGCAGCAGCCGCGCGAGCGCGGTTTCGGCGTCCATCGTGCCGGCGACGCGGCGCACGCGGATCTCGCCCATCGCGGGATCGGCAAGCGCGACACTGACGCCGCCCTGGCGCCCGAGTTCAAGAATCGCCTGGTCGAGCCGGCCGGCAGCGATGGCAAAGCGATGCGTCTCGGCGGCATGGACCGACGCGGGGGCCAGAGCCGCCACGAGGCTGGCCGCTGCCCATCGCCTGTAACGCTGCACCATCAGTTCGCGGTCAGTCGCCACTCCTCGCCGACCTTGCGGGCCGAAACGCCCATCAGGATCGCGATCTTTTCTATAGCGGCCTTATCCTTGCCGTCGATCAGGATCGTGCCCGTAAAGGTGCGATCGGCGATGGCGGGGTCGACCGCGATCGGGGCGCCAAGCGCGCGCGACAGGTCGGGCGCGATGTCCGACAGCGGCGCCGCGGTGAAATCGAGGCGGCCCGTCTTCCACCCGGCCACTGTCGCGGGATCGACGCGGGTGACGACCGGTGCGGCGCCGCTATGCGCGATGTGCAGTCGCTGCCCGGCGCGGAGCAGCAGGGCCGCGCGATCGGGATCGAACATCACCGCGCCTTCGGCAACGCTCACTTCGGCACGTCCGTCCTCGCGTGCGACGTTGAAGACCGTGCCGACATCGCGCAGTCGCATGTCGCCCGATACGACGGTGAAGGGATCGGTGGGATCGTGCGTGACGCGGAACACCGCCTCGCCGCTTTCGAGAGTCGCGATGCGCGGATTGCGGCGGTCGAGCGTCACGCGCGTTCCGCCGTTGAGGTCGATCACCGTTCCGTCGTCCAGCGTCACGCTGCGCTGCTCGCCGAGCGCGGTCTCGACCGCATAGGTCGGCACCGCGACGCGATAGACCGGCCATGCACTCACCGCGACGAGCAGCGCGGCGGCAACGGCACCATAGCGGCGGAAGAATCCGGGGGCGTTGTCGTTGGCGGGCGCGGCGTCCGGGCGATCCGCGACCAAGGGGCGCGCGGCGAGGGCCTCGGTCATCGCCGCATCGGCGATCGCCACCCGGTCATAAGCGGCGGCGTGCGCCGGATCGGCCTCCAGCCACGCGGTGAAGGCAGGCCAATCGGCATGCGCGGGATCGCGCTGCCGGACGAACCAGCCCACCGCCTCCTGCTCTGTCATGCCGTTTGCCATGCCTAAAACCGTCCCTTCGCAGCTAGGACGGTCTGGTCAGTCATTTTCCGCATCGAGTTTGTCACGTAATTGCAATACGGCCTTGTAGGCCTTTTGTAGATGTTTTTCGACAGCGCTCAGGCTGAGGCCGAAATGCGCGGCTATGTCGCGCTGCGGCGTGCCGTCGATGCGGTAGCTGCGGAAGATGCCGGTGGTCGGCTCGCCCAGTTCGTCGAACAGCGCCGCGACGCGCGCCAACTCGCTCTTCGCGATCGCCGCGCGCTCGGCCGAGGGGGCTGGCGATGCCTCGCCCGCATCGTCCGTTGCCAGCGCGTTCCACGCATCGTCGCGCCGCTCGCGTCGCTGTGCCGAGCGACGGCGGTCGATCACCAGATTGTCGGCCACCCGATAGAGATAGGACAGCGGGTCATCGGGAACCGCCGCGATACCGCCGATCTTGATCCACAGATCCTGCAGAATATCCTCGGCATCCGACGCGTCGCCGCAGCGGGCCCGCACGAAACGTTCCAGCGCTGCGCGGTGGGCCAGGAACGCCCCTTCCAGACCGTCGGCGATCATGCGCCGCCCCATACCAATGCCGCGCCCAAGCCGCAATCGGATCGCGCCCATCGATCGGCAATGCGACGCTTTTTTCGTGCCCATGCGGAAAAGCGCGCGCGGCGCCGTCCATTTGACAGGGGCGATGGTCGAATTGCGTAGCGGGAGCCTTGCCCCATGTCCCAATTCCTGTCCCGCCGCGCGCTCCGGACCGCCGCGTTGGCGGGGGCGTTTGCCGTAAGTTGCACCGCAACTGCCGCGCCTCCCCCAGCCCCCGCGACCCCGATCAGCGTCCTCACCTACAATATCCATGGCCTACCCTGGCCGCTCGCCTGGGGGCGCAGCGATGACTTCGGGCAGATCGCGGCGCGGCTGCGCGCGATGCGGCAGGCGGGAACCCAGCCGCATATCGTCGTGCTGCAGGAAGCCTTCACTCGCGCCGCGCAGCGGATCGGTGCGGAAAGCGGTTATCGCTATGTCGTGGACGGCCCGGTCGCCGCCGATCGCGGCAGCCTGCCCACCACCGCCGCCGACCGCCGCTTCGCCGCCGCCGCGTCATGGTTCAAGGGCGAGCGGTCGGGCAAGCTGCTCGGCAGCGGGCTGCAACTGCTGTCGGACTATCCGATCCTCGCGGTGCGCCGCGCACCCTTTCCCGCCTACGCCTGTGCCGGTTATGACTGCCTTGCCAACAAGGGCATATTGATGGCGCTCGTCGCGGTGCGGGTGCGGCGACGCCAGTCGTCGTGACCACCGCGCATTTCAATTCGCGGGGGGCGTCGGGGGTTTCCGACGAACGCGCCGACTATGCCTATCGCCGCCAGCTCGACGCAGCCGGACGGTTCATGGCGCAAAGCCCGTGGCATCGCTATCCGATCATCTTTGCCGGTGATTTCAACGTCGGCAAGATCGCGCCGCGCGCCCGCGCCTTCGCATCGGCGACGGGCGGCTGGTGGGGTGCAGCGCGCACCGGCGGGCTCGACGATGCGATGCACGCCTGTTCGCGCAGCACAAGCGGCCTGCCCCGCGCCGCGCTCGAAAGCTTTCACCGCGCCAAGGACTGGCAATTATTCGCCTCGACCCGCCTCGCCGCGCTCACCGCCGAGGCCATATCGGTGCCGTTCGGGCGCGGCGCCGACGGCCGCATGCTGTCCGACCATATCGGCTATGTCGCGCGCTATCGCCTCGCACCGCTCACACCGACCGCCGCACGCGGTCCTCTCGGCTATGTCCGTTTGAAATAGGCGATCAGGCGATCGATCGATGGCCGTGCGGCCTGCAGCGCCTGTTCGGTCGCGGAATCGTCGCGCCGCGCCGCGCCATCCTGTGCCGCCTTCAGCGCCGCACCCATCTGGCCCGCCAGCGCCGTGTCGCCGACGTCACCCGCTATGTCATCCCAATGTTGCCCCGCCACCGCCATCGCCGCATCGACGCCGGACCAATCGGGCCGCGCCGCCCCAAGGCGCGCGGTCCCGGCCAATTGCGCATAATCGATCAGCGCCATCGCCGTTGTCGCCTTCGACACGGTCGCCATATCCTCGACCAGCGCGCGATAGATTTCGAGCGCCGCGAGTCCCGCACCCTGCCGGTCGTCCTTCCGCGCGGCGGCATCGAGCGCCGCGAGCCGCGGCACGATCGCCTGCTGCGCCGCCGAACCGAGCGACGCGTGGACGCCTTTTTCGGAATAGATGGCGGTGGCGACGCGAGCGCGAAACTGCCCGGCCGATTCGTCCGGCGCCGCCACCGCGACATCGCGAAAATAGCCGGCAGCGGCATGTTTGAGCGGATCGGGATCGACCGCATAATCGGTAATCCCCGCGCGCGTCGTCAGCGAGAAGGTCGCAATCGCCTGATCAGAAGGCGAATGCGGCGCCCCGCAGGCGCCCAGCGTCAGGAGGGACAGGATCATCGCGCCGCGCAGCCGGCGAACGTCGAACCGAGAATCATGTAGAAAATTTGGCAAAGGCCTATCCTTTGCCCGGAAGACGTCGCGGGGGTGGCAAAGCCGCACCCCCGTTCCCCCAAAAGGCGGGTCAGCTTGCGCGGTCGGCGAACAGCGCCTTCAGATCCTTCTTCAATATCTTGCCATTGGCATTGCGCGGCAGCGTGTCGGCGACGAAATGCACCGCCACCGGCACCTTGAACGCGGCGAGCCGCGCGCGCACCCAATCCTGCAATTCGCTCTCGCTTGCCATCATCCCCGGCGCCAGATGCACGACCGCCGCGGGTTCTTCGCCCAGCGTGCGATGCGGGATGCCGATGATCGCGCAATCGGTGACCGCCGGATGTTCGTAGAGCGCGTTTTCGACTTCCGACGAATAGATATTCTCGCCGCCGCGCAGCACCATGTCCTTCGCCCGGTCGACGATATAGACGAAGCCTTCGTCATCAAGGCGCGCGAGATCGCCGGTGCGCACCCAGCCGTCGACAAAGGTTTCGGCCGTCGCCTCGGGCTTGTTCCAATAGCCTTTGACGATCATCGGGCCGCGCGCCCACAGCTCGCCGACCGTTCCCGTCGGCAGCACCGTCACGCCATCATCGTCGCGGATTTCAAGGTCGGCGACCGCAACCGCCGGCCCGGCGCTGGTCGGACGATTGAGATAATCTTCCGACGAATGCGACGTCACTGTCGCCATCGTTTCGGTCATCCCCCAGCCGTTGCCCGGCAGCGCGCCGAATTCTTCGTAGATGCGCTTGACCAGTTCGGGCGCCGACGGCGCGCCGCCATAGGCGATCGCCTCGATCGACGAGAGGTCGTAGTTGGCGCGGTCGGGGTGCTCGATCAGCTGCCAGGCGATCGTCGGCACGCCGCCGGTCACATTGACCTTTTCGCGTTCTATAATCTCCATCGCCTGCACCGCGTCCCATTTGCGCATGAAAATCGTCGTGTTGCCCGCCGCCATGCTGCCCATCAGGCTGGCCGAACAGGCGGTGACGTGAAACATCGGAATGACGGTCAGCGTCGTGCGCGGCTGCGGATCGGGGATCGCTTCGCCGCGGCGCAGAAAGCTGCGCGCCGCCGAAAAGCCGCCCGAGAGGATATTGCTCATCAGATTGCGATGGGTGCCGAGCGCGCCCTTGGGATTGCCCGTGGTGCCGCTGGTGTAGAAGATCGTCGCCTCGTCATCGGGATCGATCGCAACGACAGGCCGCGCAATATCGGGAAGCGCCGCCCAGCTTGCGGGTGCGCCGACGATATCCTCGACCAGTTCTTCGCGATGATCGCGCAGCCGCTCGAGCCGCTCGCCATCGACGATCACGACCTTTGCCCCCGAATCGCGAATGCCATAGGCCAGTTCAGCGCCGGTCCACCATGCATTGAGCGGCACTGCGATCGCGCCGATCGTCGTGATCGCGAAAAAGACCATCGGCCATTCGGGCAGGTTGCGCATCGCAAAGGCGACACGGTCGCCCTTGCCCACGCCCATGTCCTGCAGCGCCTGCGCCAGCGCCGCGGTCGCGCGCCAATTGGCCTCGAAGCTGATGCGGTCGTCGTCGAGAATTGTGAATAGCCGCGCGCCATGGGTGCGCGACAGGTCGAGGAGGACGCCCAGATCGTTAGGGGCATTTTTCCACACCCGCGTCGGCACGCCGCGGATCGTCACCGTCTCCATCTCGAAGCGCGCGCCGGGCGCGGTCAGCACCGCGGTTGCATCGGCCATCGACATTTTCGGCCAGGCCGGATCGAGCGCCACCAGCGGCTCTGTCATCACGTCACTCGTCACGCGCATTGCTCCCATATCCGTCCGGTCGAGCGCCGGAGATTCGCCTCAGCGTTACGGACGAACGACGGGCCGCACAAGCGGGCGAAGCATGGAAAGGCGCAGCGTTCGTCGCGGCGCGGCGACGCCCTAGCCCGGCGCGATCCGCCCGCCCGCAACCCGAAAGCGCGTCACCGGACCCGGCATCGCGTCGAACAGCCCCGCCTCGGTGCCGGTGAGCCACGCCTGCCCGCCCTGCCCGGCAAGGCGCGCGTAAAGCGCGGCGCGGCGCAGCGGGTCGAGATGCGCGGCGACTTCGTCGAGCAGCAATATCGGCCGCTGTCCACGGTCGCGCGCCACGCAATCGCTGTGCGCAAGGACGAGCGAGAGCAGCATCGCCTTTTGCTCGCCGGTCGAGCAGCGCGCCGCGGCGCGGCCGCTCGCCGCGTGGACGGCGGAAAGGTCGTCGCGGTGCGGGCCGGCGGTCGCGCGCCCGGCGGCGGCATCGATCCGGCGCCGTGCCGCGAACAGATCGCGCAGCGCCGCGGCGTCGTGCGCCGCGCCGCGCGGGGCGCCCTCCGCATCGACAAGGGTGAGCAGCGGGCGCGCGAAGGGCGCGTCGGGCTGCTCCGCCAGTTCGGCCGATAACGCCGCGAGCGTCCGCTGACGCGCCGCGTCGATCGCCGCGCCATGCTCGGCAAGCTGCGCCTCCAGGCTCGTGAGCCATTGCGGGTCGGCTGTGGAAAGGTCGGCAAGCAATTTGCCCCGTGCGCGCATCGCGGCTTCATAACGATTGCCATGCTGGGCATGGCGCGGGTCGAGGGCGAGGACAAGGCGGTCGAGGAAGCGCCGCCGATTGCCCGCCGTTTCGACGAACAGGCGATCCATCGCCGGGGTGAGCCAGAGGATGGCAAGCCAGTCGCCAAGCGCGGTCGCGGCGGCGGCGCTGCCGTTGATCCGGACGATCCGGCGCCCCGTGGCCGAGGGTTCGACGCCGGTACCGAGCGCCACAGGCGCGAGCGCCGGATCGCCCTGCACCTCGCCGAACACGGCAAAGCCACCGGTCGCACCGTCGCGCACCATATCGGGCAGCGCCGCGCGCCGCAGCCCGCGCCCCGGTGCAAGCAGCGATATCGCTTCCAATATATTCGTCTTGCCCGCGCCATTGTCGCCGTGAAGCGCCACAAGGCCTGGCCCAGCCGCCAGATCGGCCCCCGCGTGATTGCGGAAATCGGTCAACGAAAGGCGGATCAGCGTCATCTGCATTGCGCCTACCCCAGCCCTGAGCGCGATGCGAGTCCCGCGCATCATTGCTGCCCGGCAAAGGTGAAACGCAAAAAATTCCGATTTGAGGCAATTTTCACCACATCATTGATTTTTTCCCGCTGCAATATAGTTTCAATGTCGAAAAAACGGCGGTTAACCGCCAATGAATGAAATTGGCACGCCTCCTGCATTACATTGGGCATCCACCGGATGGTCCGGGTGGGAGGAACGAAAGGATTATATCATGGCTCATTTCAACACCGAATCGCTTAAGAGCTACGCCATCGCGGCGGTTGCCACGCTCTACTGCTCGATCATGTTCCTGGCCGCTGCTGGCCCGAACGGTGCGGAACTCGGCCGGCTGGTCATCTGACCAGCCGACCCCACCCACGAACAACGCCGGTCCCGATGGGGACCGGGACGGAAAGGAAAGAAATGAAACAGGGTTTTCGCAAGAATCGTCGCGATGGCATGGTCTTCGGCGTGTGCGCCGGCATGGCCGACCACTTCGGCTTCGACGTCTTGTGGACGCGCGTCGCCTTTGTGGCACTGACTTTGCTGGGCTTCGGCCTGCCGCTGCTGGTCTATCTGACCGTCGCGATCCTCGCGCCGTAACGCAGCCACGGGCCGGCCGCCTTTCAGGCACGTCGCACCGGCCCCGCATATTTCCACGATCGAAGGCCCGCCGGTCCGTCCGGTGGGCCTTTTCTTTTTCGCGGCCTGCGCGCCTAGCCCGCGGGCAGTTTGAGCCTTACGAGCGCGCCGCCAAGATCCTCGCTCTCTTCCAGCGCGACGCTGCCGCCATAGATTTCCGCGACGTCGCGGACGATCGCGAGGCCAAGCCC
>LULV01000138.1_pt1 | contig 19775 bp, 20 predicted proteins | sample 728081 | NCBI WGS metagenome assembly LULV01 (sample SAMN03860280, study PRJNA289734) | marine metagenome | biome: seawater column; feature: ocean; material: water; isolation source: Red Sea water column Station 108 - depth 25m | place: Saudi Arabia: Red Sea | collected 2011-10-15 | depth 25 m | reverse complement strand
ATTATTTTTTAATGTTGTTACCTGATGATTTAATTATGAAAAAGAATTGTTCAAAAGATATGATAAAAATTCATAAAAAATTAAAAGGATCTGTAATGGCTAGTATGAAAGTTAAAAAAAACAATGTAGATCGTTGGGGAATTTATTCAATTAAAAAAAATATTGATAAATTAAATTTTAAAATTGCAGATGTAATTGAAAAACCTAATACTAAAGATGCTCCATCAAATAATGCAGTTATAGGTAGATACATATTATCAAAGAAAATTTTTCATTATCTAAATAATCAAAAAAAAGGTAAAGGTGGTGAAATCCATATTACAGATGCAATAAGACGAATGATATTAGATCAATATTTATTTATTGGACATAAATTTAGAGGTAATTATTTAGATTGTGGATCCCTGAAAGGTTATATTAAATCTGGAATTGAAATTTCTAAGTTATGAAGATTTGCATAATAGGATCTGGTTACGTTGGTTTAGTTAGTGGGGCTTGTTTTTCTGACTTAGGTAATACAGTTACATGTGTTGATATTAATAAAGAAGTTATAAAAAAATTAAATAAAGGAATAATACCAATTTATGAGCCTGGTCTTCAAGAATTGGTTGTAAGAAATTTAAAAAAAAAAAGACTTTTATTTACAACAGATATTTCTAGCTCAATAAAAAAGTCAGATATTATTTTTATTTGCGTTGGAACCCCTACCAAAAATAATAAAGCTGATTTGAAATATGTATTTAACGTTATCAAAAGTATAAAATCTAATTTAAACAGATATAAAATAATAGTTACTAAATCTACAGTCCCAGTTACCACAGGTGATAAAATTACAAAAATCTTAAAATCAAATAAAAATAAAAATAAGTTTGATGTTGTATCTAATCCTGAATTTTTAAGAGAAGGTGAAGCTATTAGAGATTTTCAATTCCCAGATAGAGTTGTTGTCGGTACTAGCAGCAATAAAGCAAATAAAATTATGAAAAAATTATATCTACCTTTAATTAAGAAGGGTGGAAGATATTTTCATACTTCTAGACGATCAGCAGAACTAATTAAATATGCATCAAACGCTTTTTTAGCAACTAAAATTACATTTATTAATGAAATAGCCAATTTATGTGAAAAATCAAACATAGACGTTAAAGAAGTTGCAATTGGCATGGGTTTAGATGAAAGGATTGGAAGCAGATTTCTACGAGCTGGCCCAGCCTATGGTGGATCATGTTTTCCAAAGGATACAAGGGCACTTGTTTCAACTGGTCGAATATTTAAAACAAATCTTTCAGTTGTAAAATCAGTAATTAATTCAAATGATAAAAGAACCAATTTATTATTAAATAAAATTAGCAAAATAATGAATAACAAAATTAAAAATAAAAATATTACATTTTTGGGTGTTACTTTTAAACCAGGAACTGATGATATGAGAGAATCTTCCTCATTAAAAATGATACCAGCCTTATCAAGAAAAGGAGCATATATAAATTATTATGAACCAACAGGTAAGAAAAAGGAATTAAAATCCAAGAATATAAACTTTTCTGAAAATATAAAAGATGCTTGTAAAAGTGCAGATTTAATAATTATTCATACAGAATGGAATGAATTTAAACAACTCAACTTTAAAAAAATTACAAAAAAAAGAAATTTTAAAGTTTTTGATATGAGAAATCTTTACTCAACTTCTGAAATGAAAAAAAATAAAATAAATTATTTTAGTATTGGTAGATAATTAATTAAGATCAAATATTGCATCAACTTCAACTGCAACACCCAATGGAAGGCTATTAGTGCTGACAGCAGCTCTTGCGTGTGAGCCAGCTTCATCAAATACACTTTTTATTAGATCTGAGGCTCCATTTATGACTTTTGGCTGCTCAGTAAAATCATCAGTAGAATTAACATATCCAGTAAGTTTCAAACATGATTTAATTTTGGATAAATCATCACCACATGCTTTTTTTGCTTGAGATATTATGCTTAATGCACATCTTTTAGCTGCCTCATAACCTTGTTCAGTATTATAATCTTTTCCGAGTTTTCCCTTAATTAAATTTCCATTCTCATCAATTGATATTTGACCAGATATATATAGTAAATTTCCAGATATTCTTGTAGCAGCATATGATCCAACAGGATCATTAGCTTTTGGTAATTTGATATTTAAATTCTTTAAATTTTCATCTGCTGACATTATTTGCTTTTCTTTTTCTTTTTATTTCTATCGTATTCTTTTCTTTTCTCAATTAAAATTAATGCTTCTTCCATAGTTAATTCAACAGGATCTTTTTCTTCAGGTATAGTCGCATTTAAAGATTTGTATTTAATGTAAGGACCATACTGACCTTTCATGATTCTAACTGGCTTTTTATCTTCAGGGTGTTCTCCTAAATCTTTTATCATAGATGATGAAATTCTTCCTGGTTTAGCTTCAGCAATTAATGTAACAGCTCTATTTAATCCAATTGTGAATAATTCGTCCACATTTTCTAGTCTAGCAGATTTATTTTCACATTTAAGGTAAGGACCAAATCTTCCAACATTCACAGTAATATCTTTATCATTTTCAGGATTTTTACCTAAACTTAATGGTAATGAGCATAAGTATTTTGCCTTTTCTAAATCAATATTTTCAATCTCAATTCCTTTAGGGATAGAAACATTTTTTAAATTATTTTCTTCTTTCTTTAATTTTCTTTTTTTCTTTTTAGTTTTTTCATCTTCCTCTATGATTTCTTTTTCAAATTGCAAATATGGGCCAAATCTTCCATTTTTAAGAAAAATATCTTTACCTTTATCATTTTTTCCAATGAATTTAGGTTCTGCTAGTGTCAATTGTTGTGCTGCTTTAGATTTTGATAGTGGTCTTGTAAATTTGCAGTCTGGATAATTTGAACACCCAATAAAAGCACCACCTCTAAAACTATTTTTTAAACTTAATTGCCCAGATTCACAAAGCTTGCATTTTCTATCAATATTTCCATCCTTATCGACCTCAAATATTAGTGATCCAAGACTTTCATTTAATAGGTCTAATACTTCTCTGGTTCTTTTTTCTTTCACACCTGAAACATTAGAATTAAAGTCTTTCCAAAAGTTCTCTAAAACTTTTATCCAATTTTCTTTACCTGATGTTATATCATCTAATTGATCTTCTAATTTTGCAGTAAAATCATAATCAACATATTTGGTAAATAATTTTTCTAAAAACGCAGAAAGTAATTTCCCTCTATCAGTTGGGAAAAATCTTTTATTATTTATGTCAGCATAACCTCTATTAGCTATTACTGAAATAATACTTGCATAAGTAGATGGTCTTCCAATTCCTAGCTCCTCTAATTTTTTAACTAGACTTGCCTCTGAATATCTAGGTGGTGGTTGTGTATAGTGCTGTTCATCAATATGATCTTCAAACATTACATCACCTTTTTCAACATCTGGCAAAATATTTTCATTGTCATCATCATTTTCATCGATCTTATATAGTTTAAGGAAACCATCAAATTTTAATGTTGAACCACTAGCTTTGAATATATTTTTATCATCATCTGAGTTGATGGTAATAGTTTTTCTATCAAATTTTGCTGACTGCATTTGTGATGATAAAGATCTAGACCATATTAAATTATAAAGTTTATATTGATCAGTACTTAAGTATTTTTTCATATCTTCTGGTTTTCGAATTATTTCTGTTGGACGTATAGCTTCGTGAGCTTCTTGAGCATTCTTTGCTTTTTTGCCACTATAATTTAGAGGTTGTTCTGGTAAATATTTATCACCATAATTCTGCATTATAAAATCTCTGAAAGATGTTATCGCATCTTTTGAAATATTAGTTCCATCTGTTCTCATATAAGTAATTAATCCTACGGTTTCACCTTCAATATCAATTCCTTGATATAGTCTTTGAGCAATTTGCATTGTTCTTGATGCTCCAAAACCAAGTTTACTCGATGCTGTTTGTTGTAATGTTGATGTAGTAAAAGGTCCTGATGGATTTCTGTTATAAGTTTTTGAACTTATATCTGTTATATTATATTTTTTATTTTTTATTTTTGATAAAGCGTCGTTAATATCTTGTTTGTTTTTAAATGAAAATTTCTCAACCTTATTTCCATCTAATTGTGAAATAGTTGTATTTATTTTTTCATTTTTGTTATTTTTAAAAATTATATTTAAAGTCCAAAATTCTTTTGGTTGAAAAACTTCTATTTCCTGTTCTCTTTCGGTTAAAAGTCTTAGAGCTACAGACTGAACTCGACCAGCAGATTTAGAACCTGGTAATTTTGTCCATAGAATGGGGGAGATATTAAAACCTACTAGATAATCTAGAGCTCTTCTTGCCATATAAGCATCAACTAAATGTGGCTCTATTTTTCTTGGATTATCTATTCCATTTGTAACTGCTTTTTTTGTTATTTCGTTGAAAACAACTCTTTCAACTTCTTTATCTTTTAATAATTTTTTTTCTTCAAGAAACTCTTTTACATGCCAAGCTATTGCTTCACCTTCTCTGTCAGGGTCAGTAGCTAGAATAATTTTTTTTGAATCTTTAGCACTATCTGTAATTTCTTTTAAATATTTTTTTGAAAAACTATCTACTTCCCAAATCATTTTAAAATCATTTTCAGGATCAACAGAACCATTTTTCGAAGGCAGATCTCTTATATGTCCATAGCTTGCAAGAACTGTATAATCTGATCCTAAATATTTATTAATTGTTTTTGCTTTTGCTGGACTTTCAACAATTACTAGATTCATATTTAGAGAACGTACTTAAAACAGTTAAACTGTCAAATTATTAAATTTTTGTCTTAGTTTCTTCTTTATTTATCAAGCGTTTAACGTTTTCTCTATGAGTGTAAAAAATTAAAATAAACATTATGAAGTAAAACATAATGTTATCATTACTATAAAAAAATATAAAAATAGGAACACTTAATGATCCAAGAATTGATCCTAATGATGAGTATTTAGAAATTAAATATGTAATTACCCAAACAATACCAAAAACAATACCCAAAAAATAATTTAAAATAATCAACATTCCAACATATGTTGCAACACCCTTACCACCTTTAAATTTTAACCATATTGGAAAAACATGTCCTAAAAAAACAGATAATGAACAAATGTAAATAAATTCTGGATAATTTAATTTAACATAAATTATTGGCAAAACCGCTTTTAAAATGTCTAGTAATAAAGTTGAGTAACCTAAAAATTTATTGCCAGTTCTTAAAACATTGGTGGCGCCTATATTACCCGATCCTGTTTCTCTTATGTCTTTTTTTAAAAAAATTTTTGTTAATAAAAAACCAAAAGGAATAGAACCTAATAAATATGATAAAAGTGATAAAATAAATATTTCCATTTAAATATTGTAAAGCTCTTGTCCTTTTACGAATGTATTGGTTACTTTTCCTTGTAATCTCTTATTTTCAATTGACGTATTTTTTGATTTAGAAACCAAATTTTCTTGCTTTACTATCCAAGGTTTATTTATATCCACAATACAGAAATCTGCATCATTACCTACGGATAAATTACCTTTATTAATTTTCAAAATTTTTGCTGGATTTGAGGTTAATGCAGCAATAATTTTTTCAAGTTTTACAGATCCATTGTGATATAATTCTAATGACAAGGATAATAACGTTTCAATACCAGTTGCTCCTGTTGCGGCTTGAGCAAATGTTAATCTTTTTTGCTCTTCATCTTCAGGTTTGTGATCTGAAACTATTACATCGATTGTACCATCATTTAATCCTTGCACTAAACTTAATCTATCGTCTTCAGTCCTGAGTGGCGGAGACAATTTTAAAAAAGTTCTAAAGTCACCAATATCATTTTCATTTAAAGATAAATTATTTATTGATACCCCACAGGAAAATCTTACTTTATCTTTTCTATCTCTGATAATTTCAACTGCTTTTCCTGATGAAATCTGAGAAATGTGATAACGACAATTATATTCTTCTAATAATGTTAAATCTCTCTCTATAATTATTAGTTCAGCTATTTCTGGGATACCTTGCAAACCAAGTTTTGTCGAAATTATTCCATCATTTATCATGCCATTTTCAGCTAATTCTTGATCTTCCGCATGTTGCATTATTAAAGATCCTAAATCTTTTGCTGAATTCATTATTCTGGACATAACTCTTGTATTCTGAATTGTTTTAATTCCATCTGTAAATGCTATTATCCCTTTACTTTGCAGAAGACCAAACTCTGTCATATTTGTACCTTCAGTACCCTTTGTTAGAGATGCTGTGGGAAATATATTTATTTTTGATTTATCTCTGCCTCGTCTTTTTAAAAAATCTACTATTGAAACGTTGTCGATTATTGGATCAGTATTAGGCATTGTTACAACTGAGGTTACTCCCCCGGATAATGCAGCATTGCTCAAAGTTCTGAAATTTTCTTTATATTCATAACCTGGTTCACCCACAAATACTCTCATATCAACTATACCTGGGAAAATATAATTCTCTTTTAAATCAATAACTTTTTCTCTACTAGGAATGTTGTTTTTATTCACCTTTTTTCCAACACCTTCAATTTTTCCATCTTCACCTATTATTAATCCTCCTATCTCACTTATGTTGTTATGAGGATCAATTATATTTGCGTTAATAAAGTATTTCTTTTTCATCATTCACAAAAAATTTTTAAACATGCCATTCTTATCGCAACACCTAATTCAACTTGTTCTTTTACAACACTCATATTGGTGTCATCAGCTAGTTTTGTATCAATTTCAATACCGCGGTTCATTGGACCAGGATGCATAATAATTGAATCTGATTTTGCATATTCTAATTTATCCTGTGTTAGTCCATAGTATTCATAATACTCTCTATTAGATGACAGGAATGAACTACTCATTCTTTCATTTTGAAGTCTAAGCATCATTACTATGTCGCAATCTTTTACACCTTTCTTCATATTTGAAAAAATATTAACCCCAAATTTTTCTATATCTTTTGGTAAAAGGTTTGAAGGAGCTACAATATTAACTTCGGCACCCAACATGTTTAGCAAGTAAATATTAGATCTTGCTACTCTTGAATGTAGAATATCTCCACAAATTGCAACCTTTAATCCTTGAATTTTTTTTTTCCTATTCAATATAGTTAATGCATCAAGTAATGCTTGGGTAGGGTGCTCTCTCCTTCCATCACCAGCATTTAAAACAGCACAATTAACTTTTTGAGATAAAAGATTACAAGCTCCTGAATCTTGATGTCTAATAACTATTATATCAGGATGCATTGCATTTAATGTCATTGCAGTGTCTATTAGCGTTTCACCTTTTTTAATTGCTGAGTTTGTTATATTCATTGACATAACATCTGCACCTAATCTTTTTCCTGCTAGTTCAAATGAGCTTTGTGTTCTTGTTGATGGTTCAAAAAAGAGGTTAATTTGAGTTTTCCCCTTAAGTAAATCTAATTTTTTATTTTTGCTTTTGTTTAATTCAATAAATTTTTCAGCTTCTTTTAAGATTAAATTAACATCATTTATTGATAAATCTTGAATACCTAGGAGATGTTTTTGAGAAATTTTAATAGCTTTGGTTTTAGTTGCCATTAAAACCAACTCTATAGCCACAAAGGTTGATTAATGCAAGTATTAATTATTAATAAAATCTATGGCACCCTGTAAGATAAATGCAGCAGCATTTTTATCTATATTTTTTTCTCTTTTAGTTACGTTAATACCTAAATTTTCAGTTAATTTAAACGCTCCAACTGTTGATAATCTTTCATCCCAAAGACTTATTGGAAGATCAATTTCTTTTGATATTGCTTTTGACACATCATTTACTGATTGAGAGGATTTACCTAAGCTACCATCCATATTAATTGGATTTCCAATAATTATTCCTTTAATATTATTTTCTTTAATAATATCCTCTAATTCATTGATAAGATCTTCAAATTTGGATTTGTTTATTGTTTTAAGCGGTGTGGCAATTTTTTGATTTTCATCACATATAGCTACACCAATTCTCTTTGAACCTAAATCAAGACCAATTAATCTAGATGTATTTAGCTGTTTCTTTTTAAATTCCTCAATTGTGATCATATTGTATATTATTTACTTAAGTGATAGTTTGCGGCAATATTTTTACCATATGAGTATAGATCTTAAAACAGTAAAGCACATTTCGAAATTAGCAAGAATTTCTATTGATGATGAAAAAGCTAATAAATTAAAGGGCGACTTAAATAATATATTTGAATTTATAGAAAAATTAAATGAATTAAATACTGATAATGTTCAAGCTTTAACATCAATTGCTGAAACCACCCTAAGATTTAGAAAAGATGAAATTAAATCAGAAAATATTAGAGAAAAAATTTTAAAAAACTCTCCTGAAGAAAATAAAGATTTTTTTGTTGTACCAAAGGTTGTTGAATAATGTCAGATATAACAAGTCAAAGTTTATTCGAATTAACATCGAATATAAAAGAAAAAAAACTATCTTCAGAGGAAATTACAAAAGCATTTATAAACCGCGCTGAAAAATCGAAAAAATTAAATGTTTATGTTACAGATAATTTTGAAAAAGCAATAGATCAATCAAAGAAATTTGACTCTAATCCTAATTTAGATTTTAAACTACCAGGTATTCCTATTGCTGTTAAAGATTTATTTTGTACAAATGGAGTTAGAACAACAGCAGGTAGCAAAATATTAAATAACTTCGTTCCCACATATGAGTCTACAGTTACTCAAAATTTGTGGAGTCAAGGAGCAATACTTCTTGGTAAACTTAATTGTGATGAATTTGCTATGGGCTCTTCAAATGAAACTAGTTTTTTTGGAAATGTTCAAAATCCGGTAGGAGAAAATTTAGTCCCTGGTGGATCTTCAGGAGGTTCTTCTGCAGCTGTCGCTGCAAATTTAACTCCAGTTACCATTGGAACAGATACAGGTGGATCTATTCGTCAACCAGCATCATTTACAGGAACTGTAGGACTTAAACCTACATATGGAAGTTGTTCTCGTTATGGAATTGTAGCATTTGCTTCATCTTTAGACCAAGCAGGACCTATGACGAAAAATGTAAGAGACTGTTCTATGCTTTTAGAGGTGATCTCTTCATTTGATCAAAAAGATTCAACCTCAATTGATTACAAAAGAAATAATTATTCAAAAGAATTATCAAAAGATATTAAAGGAAAGAAAATTGGTATTCCTAAAGAATATAGAGTTGACAATATGCCTGACGAAATTGAACAGCTATGGAAAAATGGTATCTCATATGCAAAAGATTGCGGAGCAGAAATTATCGATATTTCGCTTCCACATACTAATTACGCATTACCAACTTATTATATTGTTGCACCAGCTGAAGCATCTTCAAATCTAGCAAGATATGATGGTGTTAAATATGGATTTAGATCTCCTGGTCAAAATTTAATAGAAATGTACGAAAAAACTAGATCTGAAGGTTTTGGTGATGAAGTTAAAAGAAGAATTATGATTGGAACTTATGTTTTATCTTCTGGTTACTATGATGCCTATTATCTAAAAGCGCAGAAAGTAAGACAATTAATAAAAAAAGATTTTGATGATGCCTTTTCTAAAGTTGATGCAATTTTAACTCCATCTACTCCAAGCTCAGCATTTAAAATTGGTGAAAAAACAAATGATCCAGTATCAATGTATTTAAATGATATATTTACAGTTCCAATAAATCTAGCAGGCTTACCAGGTATTTCTATACCAGCTGGTAAAGATAAAAATAATTATCCTTTAGGCCTTCAAGTAATTGGAAAACCTTTTGATGAACAAAATATACTTAATATTTCTTATGCATTAGAAGATAAGATTAATTTTAAAAATGATATTTCAGACTGGTGGTTAAGTGAGTAAAAATAGTGAATATCTTATTGAAAGAGAAAATAAACAATATGAAGTGATAATTGGTTTAGAAGTGCACGCTCAAGTTACTTCAGAGTCAAAACTTTTCTCTCAATCATCAACAAAATTTGGTGCAGAACCAAACACACAAGTTAGTCTCGTAGATGCAGCATTTCCAGGAATGTTACCAGTTATAAATGAATTTTGTATTGAACAAGCAATTAAAACTGGAATAGGACTTAAAGCCAAAATAAATAAAAAATCTGTCTTTGATAGAAAAAATTATTTTTATGCAGATTTACCCCAAGGATATCAAATCTCTCAATACAAATATCCAATTGTCGGTGAAGGAAAAGTAATTTTAGATATGCCGAATGGTCAAAAAGAAATTGGAATTGAAAGATTACACTTAGAGCAAGATGCAGGTAAAAGTATTCATGATATTGATCCAAATAATACATTAGTTGATTTAAATAGATCTGGAGTGGCTTTAATGGAAATAGTAAGTAAGCCTGATTTGAGATCTCCAGATGAAGTCAACGTTTATATAAAAAAATTAAGATCGATAATGAGATATTTAGGAACATGTGATGGCAATATGCAAGAAGGTTCTTTGAGGGCAGATGTTAATGTATCAGTAAGATTAAAAGGGGAGACTGAATTTGGCACCAGGTGTGAAATTAAAAATGTTAATTCAATAAAATTTATGCAAATGGCAATAATATCCGAAGCAAATAGACAAATAGATTTGTTAGAGGAGGGGAAAGAAATAGATCAAGAGACAAGACTTTTTGACACTAAAAGAAATGAGACAAGATCTATGAGATCAAAAGAAGACGCGCATGATTACAGATATTTTCCTGATCCAGATCTATTACCGCTTGAAATAAGCCAAGAGTTAATTGAAAAAATAAAATCAGATATACCTGAATTACCAGATGAAAAGAAAAAAAGATTTATAGATAAATTTAATCTTTCACCATATGAAGCAACAATTTTGGTATCTGATATTGAAACATCAAATTTCTTTGAAGAAGTTATAAAAAATTCAGATGTTAAATTAGCAACAAACTGGATTACAGGTGAATTATTTGCAGTTTTAAATGAAAAAAATTTAGAAATATCTCAAAGCCCAGTTAGTGCTAAAAATCTATCAAAACTTATAAACCTTATAAAAGATGGAACTATATCAGGAAAAATAGCTAAAACGGTTTTTGAACAAATGATAGATGGAGATCAAGATCCATTAATAATAGTAAAAGAAAAAGGTTTAAAACAAGAAAGCGATCCAAAAGCGATAGAGGAATTGATAAATAAAGTTATTGAAAATAATTCAGATAAGGTTGCTGAATATAAATCTGGTAAAGATAAATTATTTGGTTTTTTTGTTGGTCAAGCCATGAAAGAAAGTAAAGGAAAAGGCAATCCTCAATTAATAAACAAAATATTAAAAGAAAAGTTGAATGGATAAAAATTTCATAATTGATCAAAATATGATCAATTATATTTTTTCACATACAAATAATCTTCACAAAGTACAAAAAAAATTATTAAAATATAACGAAAAACTTGGTCATATTAAAAAATTACAAATTTCAATTCTACAAGCTAACTTCATACAATTTATCATAAAAATTAATAACTATAAATCATATTTAGAAATTGGCACTTTTACAGGTTACAGCATTTTATCTGCTGCACTTGCCTTACCTAAGAATTGCAAATTAATTGGTATAGATAAAAATTTAAAAACTAACAATGAGGCAATTAAGTTTTTTAAAGAAGCAAAGCAAGATAAAAAAATAAATCTTCTTTGTGAAAATGGAAAAATTGCTCTTGAAAATCTAATTAAGAAAAAGGAAAAATATGATGTGATATTAATTGATGCAGATAAAGAAAATTATATAAATTATTTTAATCAGTCTCTTAAATTAAAAAGCAAAAAGGGTATAATTTTAATTGATAATACACTTTGGAAAGGAGATGTTGCAAATCCAAAGATAAAAGACAAATTAACTATAAAATTAAGAGAATTTAATAAATACATAAAAAAATCACCTATTAATAAGTATATTTTACCAATTGGTGATGGTTTTACAGTTTGTTGGTAATTATGTTTGAAATCCTATCTTTTTATAAAATATCAAAACTTAATAAATTAAAAATTATTAAAAAAAATATTTTAAAAGAAACTAATAAGCTTGATATTAAAGGTCTTATAATATTATCTCCTGAAGGAATTAATGGTACAATATCAGGTAGTCATAAAAAAATTAAACTTACAATTACAAAAATAAAGAATATCTTATCAATTGATAGATTTGATATTCAAAATAAATTTAACTCAAAAATATTACCATACACAAAAAATAAAGTTAAAATAAAAGATGAGGTAGTTCCAATTAATGAAAAAATTAATTTTAAAAATTTTTTTAATAAGAAATATTTATCACCTAAAAAATGGGACGAATTTATATCTAAAAAAAATATTAAACTGATTGATGCCAGAAAACCTTTTGAATATAAGATTGGTACATTTAAAAATGCTCTTAATCCAGAAACTAAAAATTTTAGAGATTTTAAAAATTATTTATCAAAATTTAGTAAAGATGAATCAATAGGGATGTTTTGCACCGGAGGTATCAGGTGTGAAAAAGCGTCTAATTATCTTAATAATAAAGGTTTTAAAAATGTTTATATGCTTAAGGGTGGTATCTTAAATTATCTTAACAAAACTGATCCAAAAAAAAGTAAGTGGAATGGTGAATGTTTTGTTTTTGATAAAAGAGTTACTATTAAAAAAAACTTAGAAATTGGAAATTATACTGTTTGTGGTGGTTGTAGAATGCCATTGCATAAAAAACTAACCAAATCAAAAAAGTATAAAGTAGGCCTATCATGTCCAAATTGTTTTGATAAATTGACAAATGATCAAATAAAACGTTTCACAATGAGGCACAATCAAATGATAAATTCAAAAAAATAATATCATGAATATATTAAGTGATGACATCAAAGAATTAATTAAAAAATTAGCGATACCTGCATCTGTAGGTACACTCTTTCAAACGTTATATAATATTGCTGATACATATTTTGCAGGAAAAATATCACCTGAAGCTTTGTCAGCTTTAACAAAATCTTTTCCAATTTATTTTATTATTATTGCCTCATCTATTGGTATCACAGTTGCAGGTACATCACTGATAGGTAATAGCATTGGAGAAAAAAATAATAAAAATGCTTCAATTTATTTCTGCCAATTAATTTTCTTTTCTTTTTTGATAATTCTGTTGATTACTTTTATTGGTTTAAATTATGCATCAGACCTTTTTTCAATTATGGGTTCAACTAACGAGGTAATAAATCTTGGCTTACAATATACAGATATCATTTTCCTTGGTTCATTTATTTTTATTTTAGTTGTTGCATTAAATTCATTACTTCATGCAGAAGGCGATACGAAAACTTATAGAAATGCTTTAATATTATCTTTTTTTTTAAACATATTGTTAAATCCAATTTTAATATTTGGATTTTATTTCATACCAGCTTTGGGTATGAAGGGTATTGCAATAGCAACTCTAATTGCTCAAACGGTCGCTTTTTTAATTATATTTAAAAAAGTTTTAAAAAGTAAATTAATTAAAAACATACTTATTTCTTATTTTATTCCTAAATTTTTTTTTTTAAAAAATATTTTTTTTCAATCTATGCCAATAATAATTTCAATTTGCGGTTATTCTATTGCTTCTGCTATTGTATTCAAATATGCAGGTTTATCAGGAGAATATGCAGCAGCTGGTTATGGAGCTGGCACCAAAATAGAACAAGTGGTTTTATTGCCAATCTTGGGAATAAATACAGCAATTATCACAATTATTGCTCAAAACTTTGGTGCACGAAATATTTTAAGAATTAAAGAAACGTACTTCCAAGCTATAAAATATGCTTTCATTATAATGATTATTTCTTCTTTTATTATTTATTTTGGTGCTGAAATGATAACAAAATTATTTTCAAAAGATTTAGAGGTCGTTGAATTTGGAAAATTATATTTAGAGATTTCAGCCTTTGTGCTACCAGCTTATCCAATATTTTTTTTATCAAATGGTTTTTTTATGGCTTTAAAAAAAGCTGAAAACGCATTAATTGCTAATATTTGCCGAAATGGAATTTTTCCATTTGTCGTATTTTATACTGCAATTTATTTTAATTCTGACTTTTCTGAATTTTTTTGGTTATGGGTAATATTCAATTGGATTTTCTCTCTGATGTATCTTGGTTATACTTATTTTTATTTGAATTATAAATTAGACAAAATTAGAGCTATCAACTAACCATTCATAAAGGTGTTCTGAAAACGATCTTCTTACAAATAAATTAACATTATTCTTTGACTTGTGATGAAGAATTACATCAATATGATTTACTATCGTTTGTGTTGATGAACCAACATTATTTTTAAATTTTTCGAAATTAAAAGGTGATCCAGATGATAATAATTCAAATATATTTTCTCCTTTTATATTTATGCAAATTAATTGTGAAGAGATATCAGTAATTGATCCAAAATTTAAAGACGAAATATCTTTATAAAGTTGATCAAAAATATTTGAATTTTTATTTTCATCAAAATATATCATCCATTCATCCGGACTTAGCCACAAAACATCATAGTTTTCATTTGATGAACTGGTATTTGACTCAGAAGGTAAAATAATAGATAGAATTTTACCCACTTTGGTAAAAAATTCTTTATTTTTTCCCCTGATATTAATTTTAATTTTTTCTTCAGATAAATTAATATCGATATTGTTTTTATTAATATTCGAAATATTTGGATGTAAAATGTCAAGCATTTAGTCTTTTATTCTCCTTGTCTAAAAAAATTGTGTCAGAAACGGTCACATTAATGTTTTTGTTTTCCATCGGAATAATTAACTTTTGACCCTTCATTGTTTTACCACTTCTAACTACAGCCAAGGCAATTGATTTATTTAGGTTTGGACTAAAATAGCTTGAAGTTACATGTCCTAGCATATCTATAGGCTTTGATTTAACGTCTGAAACAATTTGAGCACCTTCTTCCAAAATTTCTTTTGGATCATCTGTAAGTAGTCCTACCAATTGCTTTCTATCTTCTCTAATAGTATCACTTCTATATAAAGATCTTTTACCAATGAAGTCATATTTCTTTTTACTTACAATCCAATCCATCTGTAAGTCTGAAGGAGTCATTGTGCCGTCTGTATCTTGTCCAACAATAATGAAACCTTTTTCAGCTCTGAGTAGGTGCATTGTTTCGGTACCATAAGGTGTCAAATTAAACTCTTTCCCAGCTTCTATACACATTTTCCATAATGAATGTCCATATTTCGACTCTATGTTAATTTCATAGCTTAGTTCACCCGTAAAACTTATTCTCATTATTCTACAATTTATATTTTCAAGTTTATCTTCTTTAAATGACATATGAGGAAAGTTTTCATCACTTAAATCTAAATTTGGAAAAAGTTTGTTAAGAATTTTTTTTGAATTTGGACCACAAATACTTGCTGTAGAATAATGATCTGTCACTGATGTTAAATAAACATCTAACTCTGGCCACTCCGTTTGTAAATAATCCTCAAGTTTGCTTAATACATTTGCGGCCCCCCCAGTGGTGGTTGTCATTAGATAATGATTTTCAGATATTCTTGTAGTAACACCGTCGTCATAAACCATACCATCCTCGTTTAACATAAGTCCGTATCTACATTTTCCGATTGCAAGTTTTGACCAAGCATTTGTGTAAACTCGATTTAAAAATTCTGATGCATCTGTTCCTTGGATATCAATTTTTCCTAGAGTTGATGCGTCTAAGATACCTGCACTGTCACGTGCCGCTTTACTTTCTCTTTGAACAGCATCATGGTCTTTTCCACTGACCAACATTTTCAAATTCTGCATTATTTTTTACGTGCCATTCATGCATAGATGTTTTTCTTACTACTTCAAAAAATTTTCCAACATTTCTCCCAACTAGTGTTCCGAAGGTTAATGGTGTGAATGGTGGTCTAAATGTAGTTGTTCCTAATGTACCCATTTTTACACCAGCTGTATCAGCTATAATCCCAAGTGCGTGCATATTAGATAACTTTCCCTGATCTGTTGCCATACCAGTCGTTGTATATCTTTTTACATGTTCAATTGATCTAAAACCTTCTTTTAAGGCTAATTTAATATCTTTTGCAGTTGAGTCATTTTGAAAATCTATAAAGCATTTTGTTTTACCTAAAGGTATTTTATTTGGTAAAAGCCATATATTTCTTTTATCATTTTCTTTAGAGCAAATTATATTTGTATCCTGGTAATCTTGATTATCTATATCTAAGAATTTATTAATTTTATTGACTGTTTTATCTATAATATTTTCTAAATCAAAATCTCCATTGCATGAACCAACAGAAATTTGATCCTCACTATTTTCTTTTGGTAAGAATACTTGGTCTTCATCTCTAAAATCTAATTTACCTCCAGATTGAGTATGCATATGCACCATAGGTGTCCATCCACCACTCATTCCTAAACAGTCACAACTTAATCTAATTTTATTGCCTACAGTAGTATTTCCATCTTCTGATAGTTTCATGATTTCTAATGAATTTATTTTTCTGTATCCAAAAGTATTTGTTACAACATGATTGAAGTAGATTTTTATTCCTAGACTTTCTGCTTGTTTGATTAATTCAGAGCTAGCAGATTTCCTTAAATCAACAATTATATTCTTTATACCTTTTTTATGAAGTGAAATTGAAGTTTCGTATGCACTATCATTATTTGTAAATAATATTATATTTTCTCCACAGGTAACGCCGTAATAATCCAAATATTTGTTTATAGAATTAGATAATAATATTCCTGGTCTATCATTATTGTTGAATACAAGTGGTCTTTCAATTGATCCAGTTGCAATTACAACTTTTTTTGCTCTTATTTTCCATAATCGTTGTCTAATCTTATTTTTCTTTTTTTCCTCTGGTAAATGATCTGTTAAATTTTCTTTAGCTAAAAGAAAATTGTATCCATGATAAGCTGCAATACTTGTTCTTGTCTTAATTGTTAAATTACTTAATTTTTTAATTTCTTGAATTTCATTTTTTAACCATTCACTTGATAATTTATCATCAATCTTAATAGACTCATTGTTTTGATAAATTGTAGAACCACCTAGTATTTTTTTGTCATCTACTAATAAAGTTTTTAAATTATTTTTTGCAGCCATTTTTGCAGCAATAATACCTGAAACTCCACCACCGATTACCAATACATCGTAGTGAACATATTTGTGATCATAGATATCAGGATCTGGTTCTGTAGGAGATTTTCCCAAACCCGCAGATAATCGTATTAATGGTTCATATACTTTTTTCCAAAAACTCTTTGGCCACATAAATGTTTTATAATAAAAGCCTGCAGGAATTAACGGTGATATAAAATTATTAATACCCCCAATATCAAATTTTACGTTAGGCCAGCAATTTTGAGAACTTGCTTCTAATCCTTCATACAATTCTAACTCGGTAGCTCTTACATTGGGTTCTGTTAGGTCTTTTTTGCTACCAATTTGACAAATTGCATTAGGCTCTTCTGCTCCACAAGAAACTATACCCCTTGGTCTGTGATATTTAAAACTTCTACCGACTAAATGAATACCATTTGCCAAAAGTGCAGATGCCAAGGTATCACCCTCATATCCAAAGTAAGTCTTGCCATCATATTTAAATGAAACTCTCTTAGTTTCATCAATATATTCGGTTTTATGAATTCTATAATTGGGCATTACTTATAATTAACAGGAGGTTTTTCACCCATTTTATAAACAGATAATATTTTATCATTCGATGTGTCTCTAACGACGTTGAACCATTTTCTGCATCCGTGAACATGATTCCATCTTTCAAATTGAATACCTTTAATATTTTTTCTCATAAATAGATATTCCGCCCATTCATCATCGCTAAGTTCAGTTGGTTGTTTTGGTCTAACTATATGAGCTTCGCCACCTGAAGAAAATTCACTTTGATCTCTCTCTCCACAAAATGGACAATTAATTAAAAACATTACTAATGTGCAACTGCTGCAGCACCATGTTCATCAACAAGATCACCGCTTACAAATCTATTTAAATTAAATGCTGCATTTAATTTATGTGGCTCATCATTTGCGATTGTGTGCGCAAACAAATCTCCCGATCCTGGAGTAGCTTTAAAACCACCTGTACCCCAACCACAATTAAAATATAAACCTTTTATATTAGTTTTACTTATAATAGGACTTGCATCTGGACATATATCAACAATTCCTCCCCATTGTCTTAACATTTTCATTCTACTAAAAATAGGGTAGAGCTCTAAAATAGCCTTTAAAGTTTCTTCTACAATATTATGACTACCTCTTTGTGTATATGAAACATATGAATCTGTTCCCGCACCTATAACTAATTCGCCTTTATCCGATTGACTTACATAAGCATGAACTGCGTTTGACATTACAACAGTATCAATAATTGGTTTTACTGGCTCTGAAACTAATGCTTGTAGTGGCTTACTTTCAAGAGGAAGTTTTAATCCAGCCATATTTGCAATTACACTTGAGTGGCCTGCTGCAACAACTCCAATTTTATTAGTTTTTATAAATCCTTTAGTGGTTTCTAATCCTTCAACTCTATCTCCATTTCTTTTTATTCCTTTAACTTCACAATTTTGAATTATATCAACACCCATATCACTTGCCCCTCTTGCATATCCCCAGGCAACAGCATCATGTCTTGCTGTTCCCGCTCTTCTTTGTAACGTTCCACCCAAAACAGGGTATCTGATATCAGGTGATGTATTTATAATTGGGCAAAATTTTTTAACTTCCTCAGTATTTAACCAAACAGCATCAATTCCGTTTAGTCTATTGGCATGTGTTCTTCTTTTTAAATCTCTTACATCTTGAAGATTGTGAGCTAAATTCATTACACCTCTTTGACTGAACATCACATTGTAGTTTAGCTCTTGAGATAAATTTTCCCATAGTTTAAGGGCATGATCGTATAAACCAGCACTAGCATCCCATAAATAATTTGATCTAATGATTGTAGTGTTACGCCCTGTATTTCCACCACCAATCCAACCTTTTTCTAAGACTGCAATATTTTTTAAATTATGTTTCTTTGCTAAATAATAAGCAGTAGCTAAACCGTGTCCACCACCACCAACAATAATAGCTTCGTATTCTTTTTTTGGCTCTGGATTTCCCCAAGCTTGTTGCCAATTCTCATGCTGTGATAAAGCATTTTTTATTAGAGAGAATACTGAATATTTGTTTTTCATATTTTGGAGAAATTACTTGAATATGATTGAATATTCAATGATTTCAAGTTACACATATTATCGTGGAAGGATGGGTGAGCTGGTTTAAACCAGCGGTTTGCTAAACCGCCGTACGCTTGAAAAGGTGTACCGAGGGTTCGAATCCCTCTCCTTCCGCCACTAATAGAGCGGATTATTTCTAAAAAAATCTTTTAAAAATATTGGTTTTTGAGACAAAATGTATCTATAAACATTGTAATTCTCCATAACCCTCTGAACATAGTTTCTGGTCTCTTTAAACTTAATAAGCTCTACCCAATCAACATAATCGATTTGTTTCTTTTGAGGATCTTTATTTATTTTTTTCCAATACTTCACTCTTTTTGGTCCTGCATTATATGCTGCTACAGCGAAAGGGTAGGATCCATCATAATCAAGAATTAAACCTGCAATATAAAAAGATCCTAAATTTATATTATACTCAGGACTTGTTGTTAAACGAGATTTTGAATAAGAAACTTTTGCCTGCTTAGCAACTGTCTTTGCAGT
>LULV01000198.1_pt1 | contig 19789 bp, 19 predicted proteins | sample 728081 | NCBI WGS metagenome assembly LULV01 (sample SAMN03860280, study PRJNA289734) | marine metagenome | biome: seawater column; feature: ocean; material: water; isolation source: Red Sea water column Station 108 - depth 25m | place: Saudi Arabia: Red Sea | collected 2011-10-15 | depth 25 m | reverse complement strand
CTGATGCTGTTCGTTGCCGGGCAGAAGAACCCGAGCCGCGCGCTCGCCAATCTGATCGCCATCGGCAATCTCGGCTGGGTCGCTGCGAGTTTTGCGGTGCTGGCGACGTTCGCGGGCCAGATGAGCTGGACCGGCGTCGCAATCCTGATCGTGCAGGCGATTGTCGTTCTCGAACTCGCGCTGTTCGAAGCGAAGGGCGCGGCGGCGCTCCCGCGCGCAGCGGCGGCCTAACTAAGCGCGTCGAGCCGGGCGAGGTCGATTGCGCCCGGAACCAGCATCACCGGGCATGGCAGCGTTCCCGCGTCGTGCCCGGTGAAATGCGCCACCAGCGGCCCCGGCGCTCCGCTCGCGGCTGTGGCGAGCACGAGCGCCGCTATCTCGTCGTTCGCGCCGATCACGTCGCGCACTATCTCGGCGGGCTTGCCCGATTTGACCATGATCTGCGGCGTCACATTCGCTTCCTGCGCGATCTTCGGCCTCGATCGTCGCCTGGACACCGCCGAAAGCGACAAAATCCTGCGGCGGCACGATCGCCAGCACCATCACGCCGCCGCCCGTGCGCGCCGCGCGCCGCGCCGCGAAGCGCAGCGCCAGCGTCGCCTCCGGACTGTCGTCGATAACCACCAGATAGGTGCGCATGCCCCGGCCCCCGCTATGCCTTTTGCGGGCGGACAGTGCGTCACATTCGTATGAAAGGCAAGTTCCGCCCGATAGACCTTGACCCGCGATGCGCTTATGACGAGGACGAATCCGTAGCGGCAGGCCTGCGCCTGCAAGACTGACAGGGACAAAAGCGACGATGCCGATTGAACTGAAGATGCCCGCCCTTTCGCCGACGATGGAGGAAGGGACCCTCGCCAAATGGCTGGTGAAGGAGGGCGACAGCGTCCAGTCCGGCGATCTGTTGGCTGAAATCGAGACCGACAAGGCGACGATGGAATTCGAAGCGGTCGACGAAGGCACGATCGCGCAAATTCTGGTCCCCGAAGGCGCCGACAATGTGAAGGTCGGCACCGTTATCGCCGTTATCGCCGGCGAGGACGAGGATGCGGGCAGCACCAAGGTTACGCCTGCACCTGCACCTGCACCGGCGCCCGCCGCCAAGGCCGACCCCGCGCCTGCTCCCGCGGCTGCACCCGCTCCGGCGCCGACCGCCGCCCCGGCCCCTGCCGCGCAGGGCGAGCGGATCAAAGCGAGCCCGCTCGCCAAGCGCATCGCCGCCGACAAGGGCATCGATCTCGCTGCGCTGACCGGCAGCGGACCCGGCGGCCGCATCGTTAAGGCCGACCTCGAAGGCGCTGCTGCGTCGACCGCCGCCCCGGCAAGCGCGGCCGCGCCCAGCCCTGCGCCCGCCGCTGCGCCCGCCCCCGCGCAGCCGTTCGAAACCGACATCCCGCACAGCACCGAAAAGCTCAGCAATATGCGCAAGACGATCGCGCGCCGCCTGACCCAGTCGAAGCAGGAGGTGCCGCACATCTATCTGACGGTCGATGTCCAGCTCGACAAATTGCTCAAGCTGCGCGGCGAACTCAACGCGGCACTCGAGCCGCAGGGCGTCAAGCTCAGCGTCAACGACCTGCTGATCAAGGCGCTGGCAAAGGCGCTGATCCAGGTGCCGAAATGCAATGTCAGCTTCGCCGGCGACCAGCTCATCAGCTACGAACGCGCCGACATCTCGGTTGCGGTCAGCGTGCCCGCCGGCCTGATCACCCCGATCATCGTCGGCGCCGACGACAAGTCGGTCAGCAAGATTTCGACCGAGATGAAGGAACTTGCGGGCCGCGCCAAGGAAGGCAAGCTCCAGCCGCACGAATATCAGGGCGGCACCGCCAGCCTGTCGAACATGGGCATGTTCGGCATCAAGCAGTTCGAGGCGGTCATCAACCCGCCGCAGGGCATGATCATGGCGATCGGCGCGGGCGAGAAGCGGCCTTATGTTGTCGACGACGCGCTCGCCATCGCGACCGTGATGTCCGCCACCGGCAGCTTCGACCACCGCGCGATCGACGGCGCCGACGGGGCGCAACTGATGCAGGCGTTCAAGCAGATCGTCGAAAACCCGCTTGGACTGGTGGCGTAACATGGCTGAAAATTACGACCTCATCGTCCTCGGCTCCGGCCCCGGCGGCTATGTCGCGGCGATCCGCGCGGCGCAGCTTGGGTTGAAGACCGCGATCGTCGAGCGCGAGAATCTGGGCGGCATCTGCCTCAACTGGGGCTGCATCCCGACCAAGGCGCTGCTGCGCTCGGCCGAGATTTTTCACTATATGAGCCATGCCAAGGATTACGGTCTCGCCGCCGCAAGCATGAGCGCCGATCTGGATGCGGTGGTCAAGCGGTCGCGCGGCGTCGCGAAACAGCTCAATCAGGGCGTCACGCACCTGATGAAGAAGAATAAGATCGCCGTTCATATGGGCGACGGCAAGCTCGCCGGTGCGGGCAAGGTCGAGGTGAAGGGCGACAAGGGCAGCGAGACGCTGACCGCCAAGCATATCATCGTCGCGACCGGCGCCCGCGCTCGCGACCTGCCTTTCGCGCCCGCCGACGGTAAGCGCATCTGGACCTACCGCCACGCGATGACCCCGGCCGAAATGCCCAAGAAGCTGCTCGTCATCGGATCGGGCGCGATCGGGATCGAATTCGCGAGCTTCTATAATGATATGGGGGCCGAGGTGACGGTCGTCGAAATGCTCGACCGCATCGTCCCTGTCGAGGATGCTGACGTGTCGAGCTTCCTCGAAAAGTCGCTGAAGAAGCAGGGAATGACGATCCTGACCGGCGCCGGCGTCGAGGAGTTGAAAGCGACCGCGAGCGGCGTTTCGGCGAAGATCAAGACGAAGGACGGCAAGGTTCAGGCGGGCGACTACAGCCATGCGATCGTCGCCATCGGCATCGTTCCCAACACCGAAAATATCGGCCTCGAAGCGCTCGGCGTCAAAACGACGAAGGGGCATATCGACACCGATCCCTATTGCCGCACCAATGTGAAGGGCCTGTGGGCGATCGGCGATGTCACCGCGCCGCCGTGGCTCGCGCACAAGGCCAGCCACGAAGGCGTGATCGCGGCCGAGGCGATTGCGAAGGAACTGGGCAACAAGGACGCGCACCCGCATCCGATGGATGCGAAGAACATCCCCGGCTGCACTTATTGCCACCCGCAGATAGCCAGCGTCGGGCTGACCGAGGCGAAGGCCAGGGAAGCGGGCTATGACGTCAAGGTCGGCAATTTCCCCTTCATCGGCAACGGCAAGGCGATCGCGCTCGGCGAGGTCGAAGGGTTCGTGAAGACCGTGTTCGACGCCAAGACCGGCGAACTGCTCGGCGCGCATATGGTCGGCGCCGAAGTGACCGAGATGATCCAGGGCTATACCGTCGGCAAGACCGCCGAACTGGTCGAACAGGATTTCATGCACACCGTCTATCCGCACCCGACGATCAGCGAGACGATGCACGAAGCGGTGCTCGGCGCCTATGGGCGGGCGCTGCATATCTAATCGAGATGACGCTTCGCTTCTCGCGCGGTTGGTGCATCATTCACACCCTGCTCTTCGGGGCGTTGACATGGCTATCTTGCTGGCTGGCGTTCATCGACGAACCGCACGAAGCTGACGGTCGTCGTGCATGGTTGGCACACCTGAATCTGGCAAGTGGCGGCTGGCTGTTCTTCGTGGGATTCGGGCTACTGGCGCTGTGGTCAGCTCGTTGGTTGTTTAGATCGATCTGGCGAGTATTTTCAAGGGAATCCGCGGTAGCGGTTACATCGGAGGGACTGGTATTTCACCGTAGCTTTGCCGTAGAGCCTCTGTCGCTTGGAGATGTGGAAGGGACTGTCGTCGATCGCGCTGACAGGTTACCTCCGACCGCAGTCGACGCAATCGCACATACTGTCGCATATGCTGCTTCGCGGTCCAGCCTATGGGGTGCCGGGGTGGGGTTGAAGCTTAGATGGGGGCTTCGAATCTATTACCGCGCCAATAGAGGAAAAGGAAAATACATCACTATCGGCGACAACGTCGTTAGGGGCGGGAAAAGAGCATTGATCGAATTTGAAGAGCATTTGGCCCAATTGCGTGAAGCGCGCAGGGCGAAGACAGGGGCGCAATGATATCGAGATGTCCTCGTCAGCCGTGGCTCTCCGGGATATCAATCTTGGCCGTCGTTTTGCTCGGCTTGATTGTCAAAGTCGGCTGGACGGTACGTATCGATCTTTTTTTGTCGCATGGGCTTTCACTCAAGGTCGATCATAGCAGCCGACAACTGATCACCTTCATGAAGGCGATAAGCTGGATCGGCGGCGGTACGCCGCGCTGGGTGCTGGTCGGCCTGATCGCGGCGGCAGTGCGCTATTGGCGCGGGCGGGGTCCGGCGCTCGCGATCGTGGCTGCGGTGTTGTTCACCAACATCGCATCGAGCCTGCTCAAGGCCGCCTTCGATCGCCCACGTCCGGACCTGATCGCGCATCTCGATCATGTCAGCAGCGCCTCCTACCCCAGCGGCCACGCCACCAGCGCGGCGGCGTTCTACCTGACGCTGGCACTGCTTGCGCCTTTCCGATGGCGGCGGCCAGCATGGACCCTCGCGGTTCTGATGATCGGCCTGACCGGCCTGTCGCGCATCATGCTCGGCGTGCATTGGCCGAGCGATGTCGTCGGCGGCACCCTGCTCGGCGCGGCTTTCGCGCTGGCGGCCGCGTGGTGGGCGCGTTCGGAGCGCGCCGGGCCGGTATGACCGCTCGACAGCGCCGTCCAAGCGGCTAGGTTGGAATGATGGCACAAGGCACGCACGACTTCGTCCCCGATCCGCGCAACGACGCGATCCTCATCAACGTCAACGGCGCGCTCGTTCCGCGCGCCGAAGCCAGCGTGTCGGTGTTCGACAGTGGCTTCATGCTTGGCGACGGAGTGTGGGAGGGGATCCGCGTTCACCGCGGCCGCATGGCGTTTCTCGACCAGCATCTCGATCGGTTGTGGGAGGGCGCAAAGGCGATCGCGATGGACATCGGGATTTCGCGCGAAGCGCTCGAACGGCGGCTCTACGACACGATCGATGCCAACCGGATGGACGCGTGCCATATCCGCCTGATGGTGACGCGGGGGATCCGCTCGACCCCTTATCAGGATCCGCGCGTGATCGTTTCGCCCGCGACGATCGTCATCATTGCCGAACATAAGGACCCACTGCCCGCGACGGTCGAAAAGGGGCTGTCGCTCTTTACCGTCCACGTCCGCCGCGGCGATCCCGCGGTGCAGGATCCGAAGCTCAATTCGCATTCGAAGCTCAACTGCATCACGGCCTGCATCCAGGCGGCGCAGGCGGGCGCCGACGAGGGGCTGATGCTCGATCCGCACGGCTTCGTTGCGACCTGCAATTCGACCCATTTCTTCATCGTCCGCAAGGGCGAGGTGTGGACGTCGACCGGCGATTATTGCCTGGGCGGGATCACGCGCGGCAACGTCATCCGCATCTGCCGCGACAACGGAATAGCGGTCCATGAACGGAATTTTTCGCTGACCGATGTCTATGGCGCCGACGAGGCATTCGTGACCGGCACCTTCGCCGGCGTCGTGCCGGCGCACACGATCGACGGGCGCAAGCTGACCGAGGGGCGCGGGTCGATGGTCGAGCGCCTGCAGGGCCTCTATCGCGCGCTGATCGAGGCCGATATCGCGGCGCGAGGACGACCGTGACCGATTGCATCCGCATCGCCATGTGGTCGGGGCCGCGAAACCTGTCGACCGCGATGATGCGCAGTTTCGGCAGCCGCGCCGACAGCTTCGTCACCGATGAACCTTTTTACGGTGCCTATCTGCGGCAAACCGGCGACCCGCAGCCGTTGATGGAGCAGGTCATTGCGTCGATGGACTGCGATTGGCGCAGCGTGGCGCGCACCCTGACGGGGCCGAATCCCGCCGCCACGCCGATCTGGTATCAGAAGCATATGGCGCACCATATGGTCGGCCCGATCGCGCATCACGATCTGCCCGGGCTTCGCCACGCCTTCCTGATCCGCGACCCGGCGCGCGTCGTCGCGAGCTATGCGGCCAAGCGCGTGATGGTCCGCCCCGACCATCTCGGCACCGCGCGTCAGGTCGAGTTTTTCGACCGCGAGGCCGACCGGCTCGGCCATGCGCCGCCGGTGATCGACAGCGCCGACATATTGCGCGACCCGCCGGCGATGCTGCAGAAATTGTGCGCAGCGTTCGGCATCGAATGGGACCCCGCCATGTTGCAGTGGCAACCCGGAATCCACGCCACCGACGGCATATGGGCCTCGCACTGGTATGATGCGGTCGCCGCCAGCACGGGCTTCGGTGCGCCCGACAAGCCAGCGGCGCCGCTGTCGCCCGAGGCGCACGCCGTCGCCGATGCGTGCCGCGCCGACTATGCCTATCTTGCGCAGCATAAAATCGCCGCCTGACGCAAATTTCGCTGTCCTACAGGGGCGGCTTTTGCCATCAAGTCTGCGGGCAGCAACAGAGGGTGGACGCGCGATGCAATCCAGTGTGAAGTTCGGCAGTTTTCTGCGAGGAATCGCGATCGGTGCGGCGGCGATTTTTGCCGTTGGGACAGCATCGGCGCAGGACGCGGCGGCGCCGCAGAAGACGGTGATCACCGCGGCGCGCTATCTCGACGTGCTGACCGGCAAGACGGTCGAGCATCCCGCTATCTTCGTCGGGCCAGACGGGCGCATCACTGGCATCGCCGATGCGCGCACCGTGCGCTGGGGCTCCGACGTCCGGCAGATCGACCTCGGCGACCGCACGCTGTTGCCGGGCCTCATCGACATGCACGTCCACCTGACGTCGCTCGCCGAAGTCGGCGGCTATCAGGGGCTGCGCTACACCGACAGCTTCTGGACCGTCGTCGGCGTCGCCAATGCGAAGAAGGTACTCGACGCGGGCTTTACCACCGTGCGCAATGTCGGGTCGGCCGATTTTGAGGATGTCGGGCTGAAGCAGGCGATCGAGGGCGGTTTCATTCAGGGGCCGCGCATCATTCCGGCGGGTCGGTGATCGACAGCCCCGAAGAGGCGCGCGCGAAGGTGCGCTGGCTGCACAAATATGGCGCGCGCGTCATCAAGATATGCGCGACCGGCGGCGTCTTTTCGCTCGGCGACAGCGTCGGCGCCCAGCAACTGACCTTCGACGAGATGAAGGCGATTGCCGACGAGGCGCATATGCTGGGGCTGAAGGTCGCGGCCCACGCGCATGGCGACGACGGGATCAAGACGGCGATCCTTGCCGGCATCGATACGATCGAACATGCCAGCCTTGCGAGCGATGCGGCGATCAAGCTCGCCATCGAGCACAAGACCTGGTTCGACATGGATATCTATAACGACGATTATATTCTCGCGACCGGCACTGCCAACGGCACCGAACAGGAAAGCCTCGACAAGGAAAAGGCGATCGGACTTGCCCAGCGCCAGACCTTTCAGCGCGCCGTGAAGGCGGGGGTGCGGATGCTGTTCGGCACCGACGCCGGCGTCTATCCGCACGGCGATAACGGCAAGCAATTCGCAAAGATGGTTGAGTGGGGGATGACCCCGCTCCAGGCGATCCGCGCCGCGACGGTCAGCGGCGCCGAAGCGCTCGACATGACGAACGACCTCGGCGCGATCGCGGTCGGTCGCTACGCCGACATCATCGCGGTCGATGGCGACCCGCTCACCGATGTAACCCGGCTCGAGCATGTGGCCGCGGTCGTGAAGGGCGGGGTGCTGGTGAAGGGCGAATAATCTGCCCTTGAGGAAAGGGGCTAGACGACCAGCTTGTCGATCAGGGCCTCGCGCATCGCGGGGGTGAAATTCAGCACCGCCTCGGCATAGCTTGGAATATCCCCATGATCGCGGCGCACCGTCGCCAGCGCGGCGTCGAGATAGGCGGGATTGACCGACATCAGTGCGCGCACCGCCTCGTCCTTGATCTCCGCCCCATAGCGGGCGCGGATGTGCGCGGCGCCCTGCGCGATGCGTTCCTCGATCTTGCCCGCCGTGTTGGTGAGCAGATAGTCGTGCATCAGATCATCCTCGTGCACGCCGACGAGCCGGTGGACGATCGCGACCGCAAAGCCGGTGCGATCTTTGCCCGCGACGCAGTGCACCAGGCTCGGCGCATCATATTCGGCGAGCGCCGCCAGATAGAGGCGCAGGGTCGCGACGAGCGCCGAGCGATAGGGCATGCCGGCATAGGTATCGATCATTCGTGCCCGTGCCGTCTCGACGTCGATCGCGCCGCCCGCTGCCTGAAGGTGCGGCGCCAGCCCTGCGGTGACGCCGCCTGCGAACAGGACGCGCGCCGAAAAATTGTCGGAGCGGCGACAGGGATGCATTTCGCGCTCATCGTCGCCGCGCAGGTCGATCACGGTTTCGAGGCCCAGCGCATCGACCGCGCCCAGATCCGCGTCGGTCGCCTGTTCGTGGTGCGCCGAACGCCAGAGCAGTCCCTGCCGCAGCCGTCCGCCGTCCTCGACCGCATAGCCGCCATAGTCGCGGAAATTGTGGATGCCCGAAAGCGGCAGGACGCGGTCGGCGATCATGGCTATTCTCCGGTAAAGACGGGTGCGCGCTTTTCGACGAAGGCGTTGATCGCCTCGCGGTTGTCGGCTGTTTCGTGGACGATCGCCTGATAGGCGGCGCTGAGTTCGAGGATGTCGCTCATCCGGCTGTGTTGCGCCTCGCGGAGCAGCCGCTTGGTGAGCCGCAGCGCGCGCGGCGGGTTGCACACGATGCGCTCGGCGATCGCCACCGCACGGTCGAGCAGTTCGGCGTCGGGGACGACTTCGGTGACAAGCCCATAGTCCTTTGCCGTCTGCGCATCGAAGCGGTCGCCGGTCAGGAAGAGTTCGGCCGCGCGCGGATAGCCGAGGACGCGCTGAAGCAGCCAGGCGCCGCCGTCGCCGGGGACGATGCCGACCTTGATGAAGCTGCAGGCGAATTTGGCGCTCTCCGCCGCGATACGGATGTCGCAGGTGCAGGCAAGGTCGCAGCCGAGGCCGACGGCATGGCCGTTGACCGCAGCGATCATCGGGATTTCGCAATCCATCAGCGCGCGGATCACCGCCTGCACGCCGCGGCGATAATTGGCGCGGGTCGAATCAGGCTGATCGAGCACGCCGATCCCCTTGCGATCCTGCATCGACTTGAGATTGCCGCCCGCGCTGAACGCCTTGCCGCTGCCCGTCAGGATGATCGCGCTGACGCTGCGATCCTCGCCCAGCGCGCGAAGCGTATCGACGATATCATCGCAGTCGGCATGGGTGCCGATGGCGTTCATGCTCTCGGGCTTGATCATCGTCAGGATGGCGATCTTTCCTCGCCGCTCGACACTCAGAAATTCGCCCATCGTCACGTCTCCTGTACCGCGGACAGGCTATGCCCCGCGGTCTGTTCTGGCAAGTTGCAGATGGCGTCGCCGGGCGCGGATCGGCGCCCGGTCGCCGCATCGGTTCAGCGGACCGCGCCTCCGCTACGAAGCGCGGCGATTCGCTCGGCGTCGTAGCCGAGCGCGGCAAGCACCGCATCGCCGTCGGCGCCCACCGCCGGCGCGGGACGCGGCGTGTCGGCCTTCGTCGCCGAATAGCGCGGGGCAGGGGCGGGCTGGGTGGCGCCGCCGACCGAGAGAAAGGTTTCGCGCTCGACATTGTGCGGATGCTGCGGCGCTTCGGCGAGCGAGAGGACGGGAGCAAAGCACACGTCGGTCATTTCCATCAGCGCGCACCATTCGTCGCGCGTCTTGGTCGCGAACAGCGCTGTCAGCTTGTCCTTGAGCGGTTCCCACTGCGACGGGTCCATCTGCGCATCGAAGGCGGGATCGGCGTCGAGCCCGGTCTTTTCGCGCAGCAAGGCATAGAATTGCGGCTCGATCGAGCCGATCGAGATGAACTTGCCGTCGGCGCACGCATAGGTGTCGTAGAAATGGGCGCCGGTATCGAGCATGTTGACCCCCGGCTCGTCGCGCAGCCGGCCCATGGCATAAAAGCCCCAGCTCATCCCCGCGAGCAATGCCGACCCGTCGGTCATCGCGCAGTCGATGACCTGACCCTCGCCGGTCTTCGCGGCGTGGAGCAGCGCGCTTGCCATGCCGAAGGCCAGCATCATGCCGCCGCCGCCGAAATCGCCCACATAATTGACGGGCGGCACCGGCTTTTCTCCCGCGCGGCCAACGGTATGGAGGACGCCCGACAGCGCGATATAGTTGATGTCGTGTCCGGCCGCCTGCGAATAGGGGCCATATTGGCCCCAGCCGGTCATGCGTCCGTAAACAAGCCTGGGATTGTCGGCGAGCAGCACATCGGGGCCGAGCCCCAGCCGCTCCATGACGCCCGGACGATAGCCTTCGATGATGCCGTCGGCGCTCTTGCACAGATCGCGCGCGATCGCGACCGCATCGGGATTTTTCATGTCGAGCGCGATCGAGGTGCGGTTGCGCGACAGCGGATCGCGCGGGTCCATGAAACCGCCGGGACGATCGATGCGGATCACCTCCGCACCATGGTCGGCGAGCATCATCCCGCAATAGGGGCCGGGACCGATCCCCGCAAATTCGATGATCCTGATGCCCTTGAGGGGTCCGGCCATGTCGTGTCTCCCATGCCTGCATCGTCATTGCGAGGACCCCGGACTTGATCCGGGGGACGCTGCAATCCAGGGGGGCGTAAACCGCCCTGGATTGCTTCCCCCGGCTTTCGCCGGGGTCGCAATGACGATGATTGTCTTAGATGCGTTCGATGATGATGGCCGGTGCCATGCCGCCCGCGGCGCACATGGTGACGAGGCCATAGCGGCCACCCGAGCGTTCGAGTTCGTCGAGCGCGGTGCCGATCAGGATCGAACCGGTCGCGCCGATCGGGTGACCGAGCGCCATCGCGCCGCCGTTGATGTTCACCTTTTCGCGATCGAGGTCGAGGTCGCGGATGAACTTTTCGGCGACCACCGAAAAGGCTTCGTTGATTTCCCAGACGTCGATGTCGTCCTTGGTCAGTCCGGCTTTTTCGAGCACCTTCTTGGCGGCCGGAACCGGGGCGTTGAGCATCAGCGTCGGATCGTCGCCGATATTGGCATAGGCGACGACGCGCGCGCGGGGCTTCAGGCCATGCTTGTCGACATAATCCTTGGATGACAGCAAAATCGCGGCGGCGCCGTCGACAACGCCCGACGAATTGCCTGCATGATGGAAATGCTGGATTTCAAGGTCGGGATAGCGGCGGTTGATCTGCTTCCGGAAGGTGAAGCCGCCGCCCATGTCGAAATCGGCGAGCGCGGCAAAGCTGGGCTTGAGTGACGCAAGGCCCTCCGCGGTGGTTTCGGGGCGCGGGAACTCTTCATGGTCCAGCGCAACGCTGCCGTCCGGGTTCAGGACGGGCACGACCGACTTGTTGAAGCGGCCTTCCTTGATCGCTCTGTCGGCGCGCTGTTGGCTGACGAGCGCGAGCGCGTCGAGCGCTTCGCGGCTGATGCCCTCGATCGTTGCGATCGCGTCGCCGCAGATGCCCTGGTGCGATTGCGGGTGGATTTCGTCGAGCGCTTCATGGCCCGATCCCATCAGGCGCGGCGGCAGTCCCGCGTTCGCCTGCTCGGCGGCAAAGGCGGTGGTGTAGCTCATCATCTCGGTGCCGCCGGCGATGACGCAGTCTTCCATTCCGCTCATCACGCTCGCCGCGGCGAAATTGACCGAGCTGATGCCGCCGCCACAGAAGCGGTCGAGCGTCGTTCCACTGGCCTTGGTGTCGTACCCAGCCGACAGCGCCGCCATGCGGCCAAGGTCGCCGCCCTGCTTGCCGTTCTGCGACGAGGTCGACCAGACGATATCGTCGACCGTTGCCGTGTCGAGATGATTACGGTCGCGGATCGCCGCGAGGACGGTCGCGGCGAGATGCTGCGGGTGAAGATGCGACAGTGCGCCCTTGCCGGGCTTGCCGATCCCGCGCGGCGTGCGGACGGCGTCGATGATATAGGCTTCGGCCATGACGATGTTCCTTCCTTGAAAGTCTTGACGCGGGGCCATGCGGCCACCGCGAGGTTTACCGGGGCGCCATGCGGATCGCGCCGTCGAGGCGGACGGCCTGGCCGTTGAAATAGGTGTTGCGGATCATTTCCATCGCCAAGCTGGCATATTCCTCGGCCTTGCCGAGCCGCTTGGGGAAGGGGACCGACGCTTCGAGACTTTCCTTGACCTTGGGGTTCATATTGCCGAGCAGCGGGGTGCCGAACACACCGGGCATGATCGAATTGACCCGGATCCCGAGATCCATCAGATCGCGCGCCATAGGCAGGACGAGGCCGTTTACACCGGCCTTGGCCGATCCGTAGATGACCTGACCGATCTGTGCGTCCTGTGCCGCGACCGAGGCAGTGAAGATGATTGCGCCGCGTTCGCCGTCTTCGAGTTCGGGCAATGTCGCCATGCCTTCGGCCGCGATCGATCCGATCCGGTAGCTGGCGGTCAATATGCCCGCGACGCCATATTCATAATCGGCGGTCGGGGTCCGGCGAAATTTGCCCGTTTCCTTGTCATAGGCGAGCGTCTTGCCGCGGCGCGACGTCATCGCGCAGTGGACCGCGATGCGTTCCTGACCATGAGCGGCGCGCGCCTTGGCAAAGCCGTCGAGAACCGACTGTTCGTCGGTGATATCGACATGGACGAACAGGCCGCCGATCGAATGCGCCACCTCTTCGCCCAGCGCGTCGTTGATATCGAAGATCGCGACCTTCACACCCGCGGCGGCAAGGGCTTCGGCGGTTGCGCGGCCAAGACCGGACGCGCCGCCCGTAACGACGGCCGCAGTCGAGGAATCGAGTTTCATGGGGAGGCTCCTCAGGCTGGAATCTGATTGAAGGGGACGCCCTTGTCGGGGCGATGGTCTTGCGGCAGACCGAGGATGCGCTCGGCAATCGTGTTGAGCAGCGTTTCGTCCGAACCGCCGGCGATGCGGCCGGTCGGCGCATTGATCCAGCTCGACGCCCAATCGTCCTTGGGCGAGGCATGCTCGTCGAAGTGGAATCCGCCCACGCCTTGCAGGTCGATCGCGAGTTCGGACAGCTTCTGGCGCGAGCGCACCGCGACCAGCTTGTTGAGCGAGCCTTCGGGGCCCGGCGTCATACCCGCCTGCATCATCAATCGTGCGCGGACATTGATCGAATCGAGTCCCGAACGCATCGCATAGTTGCGGGCGATCTGCTGCCGGATGCGGCCATCCTCGATCGCCGGTCGGCCATTGATCATCAGGTCTTTCGCCAGATCGACGAACAGGTCGAGGTGCGGGCCGAATCCGGCGCTGTCGGTCGCGACATAGCGTTCGATCATCAGGGTCGCGAGCGCGACCGAGAAGCCGCCGCCGACCGGAGACATGCGGTGGTCGTCGCTGATCTTCACATCATCGAAGAAGACTTCGTTGACGTGACTGTCGCCGCCGGCGAGTTTGATCGGGCGCACGGTGACGCCGGGCGCCTTCATGTCGACCCAGAAATAGGTAAGGCCCTTGTGCTTGGCGACGGTCGGGTCGGTGCGCACGACGATGACGCCATAGTCGCTATATTGCGCCCAGCTCGTCCAGACTTTCTGGCCGTTAATCTTCCATCCGTTGCCATCGGTTTCGGCGCGCGTGCGCAGGCCGGCAAGATCGGTGCCGCCCGATGGTTCGGAGAAGAGCTGGCACCAGATTTCTTCGCCCTGCAGCGCCTTGAGCACGCGCTCCTTCACGAAATCGCGGTCAGAGCCGAACTGCATCAGCACCGGCACCGGCATGCCGAGCGAGATGCCGAAATAGACGTTCGGGAAGCCGTGCTTCATCTCCTCGGCTTCGAAGGTGATCTTCTCGATATGGCCAAGGCCCTGTCCGCCGAGGTCGGTAGGCCAGTTGATGCCCGCGAAGCCCGCATCGAATTTCGCCTTTTGATAGCGGCGTCCGAGCGCGAGATCCTCTTCCACGCTCAGGCCCTTGCGGGCCGCCTTGCCGAACGTGGGCGCGACGGATTCGCACCAGGCTGCGGCCTTCGCGCGATAGGCTTCGAGATCGCTCATGCTGCTTCTCCTGCCAGGCGGTCGACCAATATATCTTCCCAGAACAGGCTGCTTCCCTGTTCGAGCGCCAGGGTGCGGGCGCGGCGCATATGAAGGTGCAGGCCGATTTCCCAGGTCACGCCGATGCCGCCGTGGATCTGCACGCAATCGCGCGCCGCGGTGTCATAGGCTTCGGTCGCCGAAAGCCGCGCCGCGGCGGTCGCCGTCACGAAGTCGCTCTGCCCCTCGCGCGAGGCCGCGTGGATGCAATTGGCGCGCGCGAGTTCGACGAGGCCGTAGAGTTCGGCGATGCGGTGCTTGATCGACTGGAAGGCGCCGATCGGTTGCCCGAACGCCTTGCGCGTGACGGCATAGTCGCGCGCGATTTCCATCAGCGCCTCGGCTCCGCCCGTCTGTTCGTGCGCGGTGATGACGGCCTGCAATGCCCGAATGTGCAGCGCCGCCGCGCGCGCGGCGCTTCCGCTGACGAGCGTCTCGGCGGGCGTATCGGCAAAATGCAGGTCGGCGAGGCAGCGGCTGTTGTCGAAGCTGTCGATCGCCGTCTTTTCGACCTTGGCAAGATCGACCAACGCGAGGACCGGCATACCCGGGCCATTGGCGAAGACAATGGCGACGTCGGCATGTAATGCGCCCGAAACGCCGTCCTTCACCCCATCGAGGCGATCATTGGTCAGCGTGACTTTGGGATGGGCGGGCAGGGCGTCAGGCCCCGATGCAATCGCGACCGCCCCGATGACGTCACCGCTTGCCAGTCCAGGTAGCCAGCGCTGTTTCTGATCATCGCTGCCGTATAGCTCGATCGCTTTTGCCGCACCGAAATTCGAGGTCAGAAAGGGTGCGCCGCTGAGCGTGCGGCCCGCCTGGTGCGCGATCAGGCCGAGTTCGACTAGGCCGAGCGCAAGGCCGCCATGGGCTTCCGGCAAGGCCAGCGCGGTCCAGCCTTGTTCTTTCGCGGTGGCCCAGAAGGCTTCGTGATAGCGCCCGCTTGTCTGGAGCAGCGGGAGCAGATCGTCCTTGTTCACGCGCGCTTCCAATATGCGGCGCGATTCGGTGGCGATCGCCTGTTGTCCTTCGTCGTGCAAAATCGACATCGGTCCGAGTCCTCTACCCTTTATGTTTTCACCCATCATCCGGACGTTAACGTAAACGTCAAGTCGTTTTGACGCTACGGCTGGAGGATCGGGCGGCAAAGCGCAACTGACAGGGGCATCAGGTGCGTCCGGCCTTCCAGTCGCGGCGGATCTTCTTGGCAAGGCTCCATTTGTGGACCTCGGTCGGACCGTCGTAGATGCGGAAGGCGCGCACTTCGCGGAACACCTGTTCGACGATCGTGCGATCGGTGACGCCGGTCCCGCCCATCACCTGAACGCAGCGGTCGGCGATCCGCATCAGCGCTTCGGAGACCGCAACCTTTGCCATCGAGCTTTCGACCGTGCCGAGCGATCCGGTGTCGAGAACGCCGGCGCACCAGTCGATCATCAGTTCGGCCTGCTTCAGATCGATCATATTCTCGGCGAGCATGAAGCCGACGCCTTCATGCTCGATCAGCGGCTTGCCAAAGGCTTCACGCCGGTTGGCATAGTCGGTCGCGATTTCGTGCGCGCGAATGCAGCAGCCGAGCCAACGCATGCAGTGTGACAGCCGGGCGGGGGACAGGCGGACCTGCGCGTAGCGAAAGCCTTCGCCCGCCTGTCCCAGCATCTGGTCGGCGGGGATACGCAGATTGTCGATGGTCAGCGTCGCGTGCCCGCCGGGCATCGAACTGTCGATCGTGTTGGGAATCTCGTCGATACGGATCGCCGGATCGGGCAGATCGACGAGGAACATGCACGCGCCTTCTTCGGCCTTTGCCATGACGATGCCGACGCGCGCGCCTTCCGCGCCGGTGATGAAGGTCTTGCGGCCGTTCACGACCCAATGATTGCCGTCGGGGCGGCAGGTCGTTTTCATCATCGACGGATCGGACCCCGCACCGCCTTCTTCGGCGGGTTCGGTCATGAAAAAGGCCGATCGGACGCGGCCCTCGACCATCGGCTTGAGGAACCGTTCCTTGAGCTCGGGGCTGCCTTCCTTGCCGAGCAGATACATATTGCCTTCGTCGGGCGCCATCGTGTTGCAAGCGAGTGGACCGAGCGGCGACAGACCTGACTTGATGAGGACGACCGCCGTCTCGCGCTGATTGAGGTGGCTGCCATCGGACAGGATGTGCGGCGTCAGCACGCCCGCGGCCCGCGCATGCTCGCGCATTTCCATCACCAGCTCGTCGGTCGGTGCGCCATGATGGTCGCGGCGCGGGTCTTTCTCATAGGGGACCACCGTCTCGCGGACGAAGGCCTCGACCTTGGCTGCGATCGCCAGCGCCCGATCCGATATGCCTTGGTGCGTCGCCGCCATTCCGATTCCCTTCGCTGTCTAACTATATCGTCTCTCAACCCGACGTTGACGTAAGCGTCAAGTTAATTCAAGGGAGAAGCAACGGTGCCGTAACGGCAGAGACAGAAGGGAAGGATGGACCATGGCTTTCAAGACGCGCATCACCGAAATGCTGGGTATCGAGCATCCGATCGTGCAGGGCGGCATGCAGAGCGTCGGCTATGCCGAACTGGCGAGCGCTGTGTCGAACGCCGGCGGCCTCGGCATCATCACCGCGCTGACCCAGCCAAGCCCTGACGCTCTGCGTGAGGAAATCGAACGCTGCCGGTCGATGACCGACAAGCCCTTCGGCGTGAACATGACCGTGTTCCCGACGATCAACGCGCCCGATTACAAGGCCTATGCGCAGGCGATCATCGACGGCGGCGTCAAGATCGTCGAAACGGCGGGCACCCAAGCGGTGCGCGAGATTTGGGAAATGCTCAAGCCCCATGGCGTTACCATCCTCCACAAATGCACCGCCGTGCGTCATGCGCTGTCGGCCGAAAAGGCGGGCTGCGACATCATTTCGATCGACGGCTTCGAATGTGCGGGCCATCCCGGCGAAGACGATATTCCGGGGCTGATCCTGATCCCGGCGGCAGCCGACAAGGTGAAGATCCCGATGCTGGCGTCGGGCGGCTTCGGCGACGGTCGCGGGCTGGTTGCAGCGCTGTCGCTCGGTGCCGAAGGCATCAACATGGGGACGCGCTTCTGCGCGACCAAGGAAGCGCCGATCCACGACAATGTGAAGCAGGCCTATGTCGACAATGACGAGCGCGGCAGCTTCCTGATCTTCCGCAGCCTCAAGAACACCGCGCGCGTCGGCAAGAGCGCAGTGTCGGAGGAGGTGGTGCGCCGCCTTGCGCAGCCCGATGCGACCTTTGCCGACGTCGCCGAACTGGTCAACGGCAAGGCCGGCCGCGAACTCCTCGAAACGGGGGATCTGACGAAGGGTGTGTTCTGGGCCGGGATGGTCCAGGGCCTTATCCACGATATTCCGAGCTGCCAGGAATTGATCGACCGTATCATTGCCGAGGCGGAGGCTGTCCTTGATCAGCGACTGGCCGGGTTTCGCGCCTGAACGGCCTTCCCAAAGAAATGCCCCGCCGGTGGGACGCCGGCAGGGCAGTTGGGGGAGGTGATCTGGGTGGCAACTGGTGCAGGGTTGCCGTGAACGCAGGTTCGATCACCGGAACCTGCCATCCGCTTTTGGCAATGGTGCGGTTCCCCGACTTTGACTTGCATCAACAAGCGAAAATAATCATGCCCGACCGGTCGCCGCCGCGGCACCGGACGAAAGAGATTTTCACGGCATGAGCATCGTTCATTATCAGGGCTTCGCAGGAATCCGCCTCGAAGCGGACGTCATCGGATCGGACAATGATCCGGCGGTGCTGCTGCTTCACGGCGCGGGCCAGACGCGCGCGATCTGGTCGAATGTCGCCGACGCGCTCGAACAGGCCGGCCGCCGCGTCATCAGCCTCGACCTTCGGGGTCATGGCGGTAGCGAGTGGCCCGAGGATGGGCGCTATGATTTCGATGCGTTGGTCGGCGATCTGCGCGCGGTGCTGGCACAGCTCGGCACGCGGCCGGTCGTTGTCGCCTCGACCCTCGGAGGATGGATCGCCGCTGCCGCGCTCGAACGCGACGCGGCGGTGCTCGCCTCGGGGCTGGTGCTCGTCGACCTGCCGGTCAGTGAAGATGTAACGATGGCGCAGCGCATCGGTGACCGCCTGCGCGAAGCGGCCAACCGCGCGCCTGGTCAGGCGGCATGGGACGCCCGGCTGTTCGAAGCCTTCGACGCCGCTACCGTGACCGAGCGGCTTTCCGGGATCGCCCCCAATATAGCCTTGCCGACGCTCTATGTCCGCGGCGCGATGAGCGAACTCGTCTCGCGCGCCTCGGCGGCGGCGTTCGTCGGCCAGCTCCCCGATGGCGAACTGGTCGAGGTGGAGGACGCCGCGCTGGTCGTCACCGAAGACCGGATCGACGCGCTTGGCGCGCATCTGGTCGACTTTCTCGAGCGCCGCGCGCCGCGCGGCTGGCCCGAATATCGCGCTGGGTCCGATGCGCGGACCTTTCGCGACGCACTCGGCTGTTTCGCGACCGGCGTTACCGTCGTCACAGCTATCGATGCGGCGGGCCAGCCGATCGGCCTCACCGCCAACAGCTTCACCTCGGTATCGCTCGACCCGCCGCTCCTCCTGGTTTGCATCGCCAACAATGCCGGCAGCGCGGCGGTGCTGCGCGAAGCGGAGCATTTCGCGGTCAATGTGCTCCAGATCGGCCAGCAGCCGACGTCGAATCGCTTTGCGGGCAAGGGCGAGGACCGCTTCGCGGCAACCGGGTGGGAGATCGGCGAATTCGGTACGCCGGTGCTGTCGGGATCGCTCAGCAGTTTCGAATGCGCGCGCGAGGCAGTGCATCCGGGCGGCGATCATTTCATTCTTGTCGGCCGCGTCCTGAAAGCAATCTTCGAACCGCGCCGCGATCCCTTGCTCTACTTTCGCGGCAAATATCGCAAGCTGCACTTCGCCTGAGGTAAAGCGCCGATTTCGGCGGTTATGGTGAGCCCTGCTGGGTTCGAACCAGCGACCTACTGATTAAAAGTCAGTTGCTCTACCGACTGAGCTAAGGGCCCATCGCGGACCGCCGGGGGGCGGTGTGCGAAAGCGAGCCGTCGCCCTAGTGCGCCGAAGCGCCGTGGTCAACCGGCTTTGCCCGCGAAAGACGCGCGGCGAGTTGGCGGACGCTTTGGCCGCTGAGTGGATGGCGCCAGGCGGGTGCGATCATGCGGAGCGGGCCGAGCACGAAATCGCGCACGGTCATTGCCGCGTGCGGCACGGTGAGCGCCGCATCGCTCCATGCGCCCTCCGACCACAGCAATATGTCGAGGTCGAGCGTGCGTGCGCCCCAGCGCTGGCCGCGCCGCCGTCCGAAAGCAGCTTCGATGGATTTCAGCCGGCCCAGCATTTCGGGCGGGCTGAGCGGCGAGGCGACGAGCGCGACGGCGTTGGCGTAGCGGCGACGCGATGGACCGAGCGGCGCGCTGGCGACGATCGGGCTCGCATCGACGGGTTCGATATCGTCGCTTTCGAGCGCTGCGAGCGCGGCGAGCAACACGCGACGCGGATCGCCGAAGCGGACGTGGCGGCGGTTCGAACCAAGGCCGATAGCATAGAGGGGCAGGGGCGTTGCGCTGGTCATGCCCATGCGCCTATCGCAGCGGGGTGAAGATTGACAGCCCCTTGCCCGGTACCGAGCCGCCGCGCGATTGCCGACGTTGCCCGCGCCTTGTCGGGTTGCGTGCCGCCTCTCGCGCCGAGCATCCCGATTGGTGGAATGCCCCCGTC
>LULV01000238.1_pt1 | contig 19930 bp, 19 predicted proteins | sample 728081 | NCBI WGS metagenome assembly LULV01 (sample SAMN03860280, study PRJNA289734) | marine metagenome | biome: seawater column; feature: ocean; material: water; isolation source: Red Sea water column Station 108 - depth 25m | place: Saudi Arabia: Red Sea | collected 2011-10-15 | depth 25 m | reverse complement strand
ATTATTGACCCTACCGAATTTCTAGATTGTATTAACTCATGAGCCTTACTAGCTTCAGATAATTTAAATTTTTTGAATATATTAGGCTTAATTTCTTTATTTTTTATTTTTGAAAATAATTTGTTACTGCTTTTTTCTAGCTCTTCTGAATTACGAATATAATGCATTAATGTTGGTCTAGTATAATATAAACTTTTAGGATTAAATGTGCTATGAAGATTGACATCATTTATCATTCCAGAAGATTGTCCGAAAGATACCATTAGCCCTCTAAACTTTAAGCATTTTAAAGATATATCAAACGTATCTTTACCCACTCCATCATAAACAACATTCACTCCTTTATTGTTTGTTAATTTTAAAACATTACTATGAACATCCTCTTGTTTATAATTAATTGTGAATTCACATCCATTTTTTTTTGCTAATGATGCTTTTTCATCAGTACTAACAGTACCTATCATTTTAGCTCCTATGGATTTTGCCCATTGACTAGCAATTAATCCAACACCTCCAGCAGCTGCATGAAATAAAAAAACTTCATCTTTTTGTAATTTATACAATCTTTCAAAAAGGTATTCGACGGTCATTCCCTGTAATAATATTGAAGCAGCTTCATCATTTGAAATATATTCTGGTAATTTTACAACTCTTTGAGCATCAAAATCTCTAACTTCGCAATAAGCACCAATTGGAGGACTGAAGGAGTAAGCTACTCTATCACCAACTTTTAAGTTCGATACATTATCTCCAATTTCTATAACATCTCCTGCTGCTTCTACTCCTAAACAAAAAGGGATTTCTACAGGTAACGGATATATTCCTGTTCTATGATACGTATCTATGTAGTTAATACCAATTGAAGTTTGGTTAATTCTGACCATATTTTCTTCAACATTTTTAGGTAAGTCATAGTTTTCATATTTTAAAACTTCTGGACCACCTAGTTTACTGACTATAACTCTATTTGGCATAATTTTTCTTTAAGTTTTTATATACTAATTCGAATTCTTTTAAACATTCTGGATTAGCCAATGATTCTTCATTTTCAATACTTTCACCATTAATTAATTTTTTAATTAAAATTTCAACTATTTTACCACTTCTAGTTCTTGGTATTTCACTTATAGCATATATTTGTGAGGGAATATGCTTGTAAGAAAGATTAATTTTTATTTCATCTATTATCTTAGACCTTAAATTTTCATTAAATTCAAAATTTTTATTCAAGACAACAAATAATATAATTTGTGTATCATTTTTTAATTTATATTCCACTGCAACAGCTTCCTGAACTTCTGTAATATTTTCAATTACTCTATAAATTTCTGCAGTACCTATTCTTACTCCTCCAGAATTTAGAGTTGCATCTGATCGGCCATAAATTACATAACCGCCATTTATAGTTTTTTCAATATAATCTCCATGATACCAAATGTTTTCATATTTACTAAAATAAGAATTAAAATATTTTTTATTATCATGATCGTTCCAAAAATATAAAGGCATTGATGGAAAAGAAGATTTACATACTAGTTCTCCTTTTTGATTTTCAATTGAATTTCCTTTTTCATCAAATACATCAACATCCATTCCAAGAGCTTTACACTGAATTTCACCACTATAGACATCCATTAACGGATTACCGGTAACAAAACACGAAACTAAATCAGTACCACCACTTATAGATTCAAGATGAATATTTGATTTGATATTTTCATAAACGTATTCAAATGATTCATTAACCAAAGGAGATCCTGTTGAAGCTAGTGTATTTAAACTATTTAATTTAAAACTTTCTTTAATTTTAATTTTATTATTTTTTAAAGTATCTAAATATTTTGCACCAGTGCCAAAAAAATTAATGCCTTCTTCTTCTGCTATTTCAAAAAGATGTTTATTATCGGGAATAAAAGGGGATCCATCATATAAAATTATTGTTGCTTTTGACGCCAAAGCAGAAACTAACCAATTCCACATCATCCACCCACAAGTAGTAAAATAAAAAACTCTATCTTTTTCATTAATATCACAATGTAGTACATGTTCTTTTTTATGTTGTATTAGCGCTCCGCCAGAACTGTGAACAATACATTTTGGTACTCCAGTAGTGCCACTTGAATAAAGAATATACAGTGGGTGATTAAAATTAAACTTTTCAAATTTACTATACGCAATTTCTTGTTGTAAAATCTTGCACAAATTATCGTATTTAAAATCTAATTGATAATCTGTTTCATTAAATTCATATGGTATTAAAATAATTTTTTCTATACTTGGGATATTATATACAACATCTTTTATAATTTTTGTCGTATCAACTTTTTTATTGTTATAAAAATAATAATCTGAAAATAATAATACTTTTGGTTCAATTTGTTTAAATCTATCTATAATTGCTTTTTTACCAAAATCTGATGAACATGATGACCAAATAGCACCTAATTGTGCTGTAGATAAAAATGAAATTACAGTTTCAGGTATATTAGGAAGTATAGCAGCTATCCTATCATTTTTTTCAATGTTATTATTTTTTAAATAATTTGCAAAATCATCTCTTGTTAAACAATTTTCAGCATAATTTATCTTACATTCATCAAAAAATTTATTATTAGTAAATTCAGGTGCTGATTTAAAAATTTTACCTTTTTTTTCACCAACAAAATTTGTGAAATCCCATACATTAGTCCAAAATTCATTTTTATGTTTTATGCTCCAATTATGCAAGTCAGCATAATTTTTTATATTTAAACTTTTATCTAGTTGATTAATAAACTTGTGGAGGTTTGTTTTTTTATTATTTGGAGACCACAACTTTATGTTGTGCATAACAATTTAATTCTTTTTTTGGTCTTCTTTAAGAGATCTAACTCTGACAATAACATCAATATTATGCAATGAGAGACAAGCAGGAATAGAAGGTATATCAAGATTAATATTTTTTGTAGGTATATCATGAATCTTACCTTCATCTTCAATATACAAATGATAATGAGATTTATTATTATTACAATAGAGTGATTTATTTTGATCAACAACTATTTCTCTTATTAATCCTAATGAGGTAAATTGTTTTAAGGTGTTATAAATTGTAGCCATAGAAATTTTTCTATCTTCTTTTTTTACTTCATCAAAAAGATTTTCAGCAGAAATATGCCTGTCACCTTTTTCAAAAATTAATTTAGCTAAAATTCTTCTTTGTTTTGTTGGTCTTATACCACTTTCCTCTATTTTTTTCAGTGCGCGGCTGTAAGGGCTTAGAGGATCAATTACTTTGTTTTCTATTCTCATAATATTATAATAAGTAATGAATTACATTTTTTCTGCAATTTTTCTATATTTTTTTTTAGGTTTTCTCTTGTATATCTTTCAAAGACGCATTGTTTTTAATAAATCAGGACATCCAGGCGCACCAAAGGATTATAACTTGGATAATACAGAAGAAGTTTATATTAAAACTGAGGATAACTTAAAGCTGTTATCATGGTATCATAAAGGTAATAATTCACTCCCTTTACTAGTTTATTTTCATGGTAATTCTTTTCATATCGGAGATAGAGCTTACAGAATCCAGAGGTATATCGAAAAAAATTGGAGCGTACTTTTAGTTTCCTGGAGAGGTTTTGGAGGTAACAAAGGAAATCCAACAGAAAAAAATTTATATAAAGATGCAGAAGCAGTATTAAAATGGATTAAAAATAATACTGAATTTAAATTCAAAGAATTAGTGATTTATGGAGAATCACTCGGATCTGGTGCTGCAGTAGAAATGGGCACAAAGTACGAATTTTTATCTATTGTTTTAGAAGCGCCATTTACATCTATCAATGATATTGCAAAAAAAAGATATAAAATATTTCCAACAAAATATTTAGTTAAAGATAAATTCGATAACTTCAGTAAAATTGATAAAATAACCTCGCCATTACTTATCATTAGTGGAAAAAAGGATGAAATTGTACCGCATGAACACAGTATTAAGCTTTATGATAAAGCAAAAGTAATAAAAAAGAGTGTTTTTATTGACGAAGCAATACACAATAATCTATATGATTTCGGGATTGAAAAAGACGTAATTGGCTTTAATTTAAAACTATGGAAATAGATCTAACAACATCATATGTAGGCATTTTAAGCCTTATTGTATTTGTTCTTGCATATGCTGTTATTTCAGCTGCTGTGATATGGGGTATTATAGCTTTCCATTTTTCTTCTGATAAGCAATATGCCAAAGAAATTGAGTATGCTTTAGAGCATAATATCTTAGAATTTGCAGAACTTTTCCTATTTCTTCTCGTTGCTATGACTTACATCAATGCTTTAGAAGAAAGAAAAGTTTTTGATGTAGTCAGATACCAATTAACATCAAGGGGATTTAGCTTTAGACAATTATTTATATTCACAGGTATAATTACTTTTTTCTTATCTCCTATAGCTGATAACTTAACAACTGCACTAGTCATGTGCTCTGTAGTAATGGCCTGTGGTAAAGGTAATACAAAATTTATATCGATTGGTTGTATTAATATAGTTGTTGCAGCAAATGCAGGTGGTGCTTTTAGTCCATTTGGAGATATAACTACCTTAATGGTATGGCAGGCTGGTATTGTCGAATTTTTTACATTTTTTAAAATATTTTTTCCTTCTGTGGTTAATTACATAATTCCTGCAGCAGTTATGTATTTCTTTATTCCAAATGAAAAACCACAAATTAGTTCTGATAGAGAATATATGAAAAGAGGCGGACGAGTAATTATCTTTTTAGGTTTGCTTACAATTTTTAGTGCTGTAAACTTCCATAATATTCTTCACTTGCCTCCAATGCTTGGCATGATGTTTGGTCTTGGTCTTCTTGGGTTATATTCTTTTTATTTACAAATTACACATGATCCATCTGTTGAAGACGAAAAATTTGATTTCTTTAGAAAAGTTTCAAGAGCTGAATGGGACACTTTATTATTCTTCTTTGGAGTTATTTTAAGTGTAGGCGGTTTAGGATTTATAGGTTATCTGACTGTTGTTTCTGAGTTCTTATATATTGGTCTTGGTCCAACAATGGCTAATTCTATAGTAGGTGTTCTGTCAGCTATCGTAGATAATATACCAGTGATGTTTGCTGTAATTACTATGAGACCGGAAATGTCAATTGATCAGTGGTTACTAGTTACATTAACAACAGGAGTGGGTGGTAGCCTATTGTCAATTGGTTCAGCTGCAGGTGTAGCACTTATGGGGCAAGCGAGAGGATATTACACTTTTTTTGGACATTTAAAATGGACTCCAGTTATATTTATTGGTTATGTAGCAAGTATTTATCTTCACGTTTTAATGGCTGACTTGCCTTGGTAATTTAAATTATCAATTAATAAAAAAATAATCATACTTAGTATTAAAATTACACCAGCAACAAAAGAAGCTTCGTTAAATTTATAGACACTAATCAATTTATATAAGTAAGATGGTAAGGTATCAAAGTTTTGATCTTTAAAAAATGATATTATTGTAAAATCACCAAAAGTAATAACTGTCGAAAATGCAAAAACAAAAATTATATTTTTCTTAATCATTGGGAGTAAAATAATAAAATAATTTCTTATGCTTATTCGAAAAGTTTGCTGAAAATTTTCAAAATTTAAAAAAATATTTTTCAGGTTATTAAAAAGTATTAATATAGAAAAAGGTAATAAGAATAGACAATTTATCAAAACTATCACAAAATATTTAAAAAATTGCACATATCTTAATTCACCTAATATAATAAAATAACCAAGACTAAATATAATTGGAGAAATAATTATTATTGAAGAGCTTATTAAAAAAATTGATTGCTGAAAAATCATATTTTTATAATTTATTACAAGTATAGATGAAATTATAAACCCAGATATACTAACAATTATTCCTGTAGTAACTGAAATAATAAGAGAGTTAAAAAAAGATCCTAAAAATTTTTCATTAATTAAAGATAAATAAATACCATTATTTATAAAATGATAAATTACAGAAAGTATTGGAGAAAAAAGAAATATCGAAAAAAATACAATTGTTAAAAAATCTATAATTTTTATAGCTTTGTATTCTTTATGAGGATGAATAAAATTAATTTGATCTATTTCAAAAAAATTTGAACCTTTTAATTTGTAAAAACCAATAAATAAAAAAAATAAACAGATAAAAATTTGTAAAAAACTGAGTAATATTGCTTTATTAAAATTTAGTTCAAAAAGTGCATATTGATAAATTGCCACCTCAATTGTAGAATACATAGGTCCACCACCTAACGCCATTACTATTGCAAAACTTAAAAAACAAAGAGAGAATATTATTGAGAACACAGTAAAAAAATTTTGTCTTATATAAGGCATCTCTAATTTTAGAAGATTGCCAAAAAAAGTAATGTTTAGAGAGCTAGATATTTCATAATATTTTAAAGGAATACTATTTAACGATTGAAAAAATAATCGAGTCGCAAATGGTGTATTTAGAAGTATATGGGCAATTAAAATTGCTTTTATTCCAAAAATTGTCTCTATTGATAAATTCTCGTACAAATTAAAATATGAGTTATAAAAACCATTATTTCCAAAGAGTTTAATAACTGCAAACACAATTAAGATTGTTGGTATGACAAAGCAAAAACCACAAAGAGAAATGATAAATTTAATAATTTTTAAATTCTTATGTCTATTTAATGCTAATGCGAATGGAATAGCTAAAAAACAACTTAATAATGCTGAAAGAAAAGCTTGATATAATGAAAAATAGATTAAACGATGCGTATATGAATTTTGAAAAAAATTATAAATATTGTCTAAATCAAAGTTAATTTTTGAAAAAATACCTATGAAAGGTAGTAGGATAATTAATCCAAAAAAAAATAATACTGAATAATTATATTTATAATACAATTTATTTACGAGGCATTAAGCCACTCATCAATCCATTTTTCTTTATTCTTATTAATTTCTTTTGGATCCATTTGAATAAAGTTAGGAACATCTAGTTTATCAAATGCCTCTGGTAAATCTTTTATATTTGTAACAGGGTACATAATATTTGTTGATGGTATGACTGATTGAAATTCTTTTGATAACATAAAGTTAAGAAATTTATTTGCTAAATCTTTATTTTGTGAATTATTTAAAATGCCTGCAAATTCAATTGTTATATAATTTCCCTCTTCAAAAGTTGTAGCAAGAATATCATACCTTTCTTCAAACATTATATGTGCGGCTGGAGATGTTGTATAACTTAAAACCATGTCAGCTTCTCCTGCCATAAAAAAATTATAATAGGCATCTGTCCATCCTTTGGTAACAGAAATAATTTTTTTATTTAATTTTTTCCATTCATCCCCAGCTTTATCTCCATATAATGCTTTCATCCAAGTTAATAATCCTAAACCAGGGGTAGAGGTTCTCGGGTCTTGAATTACAATTCTAGCATTAGTAGAATTAATCAACTCATCCATTGATTTTGGAGGTGTTGCTAAATTTGCTTCATTATACACAAAAGAAAAGTATCCATAATTATATGGAACAAATTTATTACTTTCCCATTTTAATGGTAAATTAATTAAGTTGTTTATGTCTTTGATATTATGAGATGTAAAAAGCCCAGATTGTTCAGCTAAATCAAATAAATTCATATCAAGACCTAAAACTATATCTGCCTTAGAAGTATCACCTTCTAAAATAACTTTATTCAATAATGTTGCGGCACTGTCTACAGCAACAAATTCTACATCTGCATTATGTTTTTCTTCAAATATTTTTTCAATTATGGGTCCTGGACCCCATTCTGATACAAAAGAGTCGTATGTATAAATGGTTAGTTTCTCTGCATAGATTGAGAAAGAAATAAATAAGGTAGTTAAAAAAATTATTATAGTTTTCATGTTTCCTCCGCTGGCATTATCCAGATCAGGTTAAAAGGGTATAAATCTCAGCATTTAAGCACCCCTAATTTAATTATAATAAATATTATTTTAGAAAACAAACATAAAAGATTGTTTTTAGGTTATTTATGAATATAACAAATTTTTTCGGGGAGTAGCGCAGCCTGGTAGCGCACCTGGTTTGGGACCAGGGGGTCGAAGGTTCGAATCCTTTCTCCCCGACCATTATTTCATTTTCTTCTTTAAAATTATCATATTTGCTTTAGTAAAAATTAAATGGATTTGAAACTAATATATGGCAACATGAGAGCTCGTATGAATACAAAATGGTATGGGATCATTTTGGGAGTAGCTGGGCACAAGTTAAAAAAGATATTATTTTTAATAGATTACCTATTTTAATAATAAATGAAGATAAATATCTTTGGCAAAGCAATACAATTATTCGATATCTCTCTAATTTAACAAAAACAAAACCTTCCGATGAATTTCAATTAGCGTACTGTGATGCTGTTTTTGAATCAACTCATGAAATGTTTTCTCCTTTGAATCCAACTATAAATATGACTTTTGGTGAAAAATATAATTCTAATAAAAAGAAACTTTTAGAAGATATTTTGCCAAATTCTTTAAATAATTTTGAAAAACTTTTACAAAATAGTTCAGGTAATTTTTTTATAGGCAATGACCCATTTTACTGTGATTTTAATGCTTATCATCATTTTTCAATGTGCTTAATATTAGATAAAAATATTTTCTCAAATTTTCCAAATTTAAAAAAATTTATCAATAATTTTGAAAAACTTAATAATATTAAAAATTATTTAGATGGTAGACCAGAGTTGGTAGAACTAGGAAAGTCACCTCATTTTCTTATTGATGGAAAAAAAATTCCTACAGGTTTAAACCCAAATAAAAAGTATTAATTTATTTTGATTTTTAATGTTTAATTTTTACTCTACTGCAGGATTAATTTTTGGTAATGAAACTTCTCTTAATTCTTGTAGTCAGATTATTGATACATTGGGTAAAAATATATTTGTAGTATCTGATAGAGGTCTGACTGAATTAGGCTTGATTGAGCCAACAATTAAAAAACTTAAAAAAAATTGTAATATTAAAATATTTAATGATGTTGAGTCTGATCCATCAAAAAAAACATTATTAAATGCATTTAGTGATGCAAGAGAATTTGAATCTACTGGAGTTTTAGGTTTTGGTGGGGGGTCATCTATGGATGTTGCAAAGCTTGTATCTTTACTTCTTGGATCAAATCAGCAAATCGAAACAATATGGGGTGTTAATAATGCAAAAGGCCCAAGGCTACCACTTGTACTTATTCCTACAACAGCAGGAACTGGATCAGAAGTTACACCAATTTCAATAATTACGATGGATGATAAAGAAAAAAAAGGAGTTTCTTCTAAATTTATATTACCTGATCTTGCAATTTTAGATCCATTGTTAACAACTAATTTACCCGCTAATATAACTGCATCAACTGGAATAGATGCAATGGTTCATGCAATTGAAGCTTTTACATCTGTAAATTCAAACAATAATCCTGTTTCAAAAATGTTATCTATAGAAGCACTCAAGCTTCTTGGCTCATCAATTAAAACTGCTGTATTTGATGGACATAATATAAATGCAAGATCAAATATGCTACTTGGATCAATGCTAGCAGGTAAAGCTTTTGCAAATTCTCCAGTAGCAGCAGTTCATGCATTAGCATATCCTATCGGAGGTTTATTTAATATCTCTCATGGGTTATCCAATTCTTTAGTTCTTACAAGTGTTATGAAATTCAATTCCAAAAATGAAGAAACAAAAAAAAATTATGCTTATCTTTCACAATACGTATTTAAAAATTTAGATAATAGTAAAAATGATGAGTTTTTGTGTAACAATTTTATAGATAGTTTAGAAAGTTTGTCTAAGGAACTTAAATTACCTTATAGGCTAAGAGATTTAGAAATTCCTGAGGAAGCTTGCAAGTTGATGGCTAGTGAAGCAATGAAACAAACCAGATTATTAGTTAATAATCCTCGGAAAATTGAAGAATCTGATGCCTATAATATATACAAATCTGTTTGGTAGATTTTGTTTACTTATAAATTAATTTACCTATTTAATTAACATAGATCTTAATGATAAAATCAACAGTTAATCAATTTGCAAATTCTCTTGGATTAAATAAGGACGAATATATTCCAAAGGGAAAAGCTTCTTTTTCACTTTTTAAAATTGAAATTCTATCTGGATTAACTGTTGCAATAGCACTTGTTCCAGAAGCAATTGCTTTCGCATTTGTAGCAGGTGTAACTCCACTTTCAGGATTATATGCTGCTTTTATTGTAGGATTAGTAACTGCAATTTTTGGTGGAAGACCTGGAATGATTTCTGGAGCAACAGGAGCATTGGCTGTTGTTATGGTTTCATTAGTATCGGAACATGGAGTCCAATACTTATTTGCCACTGTAATCCTGATGGGAATTTTACAATTTCTTGCAGGTATTTTTAAATTAGGAAAATTTATGCGCATGGTTCCTCAACCTGTAATGTTAGGTTTTGTAAACGGTTTAGCTATAGTAATTGGTTTATCCCAATTACATCAATTTCAAATATATAACTTTGATGGAACATTTACATGGATGTCAGGAGAAGTGCTTACATATTCTTTAGTATTAGTTTTCTTAACCATGTTAATCATATGGTACTTACCAAGGGTTACTAAATTCATTCCGTCTACATTAGCTGCAATTCTTCTAGTTACTTTTCTAGTTTTACTTTTAGATTTACCCGTTCCAAGAGTAGGGGATTTAGCAAGTGTAGCAGGAGGACTTCCAAATTTTTCCATTCCAACAGTTCCACTTAATTTAGATACTTTTTTCATTATCTTTCCTTACGCAATTATTTTGGCTGCTATTGGACTAATTGAAAGCTTGTTAACTCTTAATCTTGTAGGAGAAATTACTAACAAAAAAGGTGGAACTAGACAAGAATGTTTAGCTCAAGGTGTCGCTAATGGTATCACTGGCTTTTTTGGAGGTATGGGTGGTTGTGCTATGATTGGACAATCGATGATAAATGTAAAATCAGGAGGCAGAACAAGAATTGCTGGCATATCAGCAGCAATTTTTTTACTAATTTTCATTCTTTATACTTCAAATTTAATTGAACTTATTCCTATTGCATCATTAGTAGGGGTTATGTTTATGGTCGTAATTGGAACATTTGCTTGGAATTCACTAAAATTATTATTTGTTGTTCCTCGTTCGGATGCATTGGTAATTGTTTTAGTTACTTTAATAACTGTATTAGAAGATTTAGCTGTTGCTGTAGTTGCTGGAGTTATTATTAATGCATTAGTATTTGCTTGGAAATCTGCTTCAAGAATTAGAGCAATTGAGAGACAATCAAGAACAGAAAAGGGTGCTAAGGTATATGAAATTGAAGGACCTCTTTTTTTTAGTTCCACTAATAGTTTTTTAGAAATTTTTAAACCTTCCGAAGATCCTAATTTAGTAATAATAGATTTTGCAAATTCAAAAGTTATTGATCAATCTGCTTTAAAAGCAATTGAGGATATTGCAGAAAGATATTCCAAATTAGGAAAACAAGTAAAGTTAAGACATCTTACGAAGGACTGCCACAGCCTTTTAAGAAAAACAGGTCAATTGATAGTTGATAGTGATGATGATCCTGATTATGGAATTGCAGTTGATTACGGTGTTAAATTAGGAATTTTTGGTAAATAACTAAAACTCTAATGATCCTTCAACAGAATACTGTAAAATATTTACAATCTCATCAACGTTTTTTGTAACAGCAAGTGCTGCTGCATCTACTTCTTTTAAAGCATGTTGATGTTCATCACTATGCATGATTATGAGAGATTTATTCAAGGCTGATGCATATCCTGCATCAAAAGCAGCATTCCATTGTTTATATTTCTCACCAAAACGCACTATAACTATATCTGCTTTTTCAATCGAATTTCTAGTTCGTATAGCATTTATTTTGGCTCCTTTGTTATCGTGCCAAAATTTTTTTTCTTCATCACCAAGTATTTTTACACCAACATCATCTGATAATTCATGATTGGTAGTCGGGCTTGAAAATTCTATTTCTAAATTTTTTGATTTACATTTATCTATAATCTCATCTCGCCAATTAGTATGAATTTCACCAGATAAATAAACTTTTAATTTCATTTTTTAAATTAACCTAAGTATGCCGCAGTTAAAACTGGAAAACTTGTAAATCCGAAATTACCTACTTTTTCAGATTTATTTAATTGTTTTTTCCAATCATCTACTTTGTCTTCTGAAACACCTTGGCTTAAAGCAAACTTACTTAACATAGTTTCATAAAAAATTGCTGGTGAATTATTATCTCTATTTGTAATTAAATACGATAAATTTTGAGAACTTATATTTTTATATCCAAGTTTTTTTAATTTACCATTTAAATCAAGTGGAAGCATTTGGTGAAAACAATGCGCTCTAAATGCTTCATGAATGAGATCATTAATTTCTTTTTCAGGTCCATAAAATCTAAAATAGTCCCAAAGAATTGAGACATTAACAAATTTAGAATTAGTTTTAGAAATTCTTTTTATTTCCTTTAAGGATGTATCTATATCTTCGATATATTCTAATGTTTGTGTAGCTGTAATTTTATCACATGATGCATCATCTATATTGATATCATCAGCAGTCGTACAAATAAGTTCCACATTATTTTGATCTTTACATTTATCGCTTGCAACATCTAACTGATCTTGACTGGGATCAATTCCTATTACTTTGCCTTGTTCTCCAATAGATAATGAAATTTCTTGGACTAAATGACCACCACCACAACCAATATCAATAACAGTTTCATTAGTTTCTAAATTTAAGGCATTTACAATAGCTAGTCTTCGTGAAACTCCAGCATAACCGTTCGCTATTTTTTGTTGAATAATACTAGTTTCATTATCAAATTTCATTTTCTTATTTTTCTTATATATTTTTTAGTTATATAAAAAATACATATAAATGGAATATCAAATAACAAAAATATTAATTATTTCTTTTTTTAGCTCGATATTAATTTCGTTATTTTTAAACACAAGATACATTATTTTTTTCAAAAAATTTTCAAAAAATAAAAAAATGTTATTAAATTTATTTATTTATTCTTTTTCTTCTTTGACATTAATTTTTATTAATTATTTATTGAGTCTTAATGGATTGACTTCTTTAATAATCTTCAATGCTGCAATCATTACACTTATATACTTTGAATTAGCTCTATATTTAGAAAAAGTTTTTTGGGATGATTTTTTAGGAAATTCACTCCCTAAATCGATCAATATGCTTATTAGTTTTGTTGTAATGATGAATTTTGGTTATTTTACTCTTATGTTTTACATAAAGATTTTAGATATTGATTATTTTGTCACATAAGTATCAACCTAGATTAATATACAAAATAGTTATAATTTTTATGAAATAATATTTTCATATTAATAAAATATTTATTATTAATAATTTAGTATGAATAAAGTTTTGTTTGTATTACATCAAAAAACTTCGGTTCCAGGAGATGTAGGAAATAAATTTAGAGATAGGGGATATGTTGCTGAAATATGTAGACCGCCTCTAGGTGAAGAACTTCCTTTAAATATTAATAAATACTCAGCTATAGTTGTATTTGGTGCGCCAGGAAGCATAAACGATGAAGATGAATATATAAATAAAGAATTAGAATGGATAAACAAAGTTATAAAAACTGACATTCCTTATCTTGGAATTTGTTTTGGCGCACAGTTATTAGCTAAATGTTTAGGTTCAGAAATAACAACTAATAAAGACGGGCTTTCAGAAATTGGTTTTTATAAAATTGAACCAACTGAAAATGCAAAAAATCTTTTTAATTCTCAAAAGATTTTTTTTCAATTCCATTCTGAAGGATTTTCTCTTCCTACAGGCTGTGAGTTATTAGCAAGGGGTGATATTTTTAATAATCAAGCTTTTAAATATCAAAATTGTTATGCGCTCCAATTTCATCCAGAAGTAAATTTTAAACTTCATATGAGATGGCTGTATTTGGTGTTATTAAAAAATCCTAAAAAATTATTCGTCAAAGGTGCTCAAAATATATTTGTTCAACTTTATTATCGTTACAAATATAATAAAAATATATCAAATTGGTTAGATTCATTTTTAGATCAGTATTTTTTAAAAAAAACTTAAATGCTAATATAAGTGAAAATTAAAAACCTATATTTTTCACCTGTAAAATCTCTTTCTTTCAATAATGTAGATAACTTAGAGATAATTAAAAATATTGGTATAAAAAATGATCGAATATTTGCTTTCACTAATAATCTTAATCTTAAAGATATAGAATTAATAAAAAATAATCCTTTAAAACGAGAAATATACAAATTTTTATCATTAAAAAAATATCCTGAATTAAATCAATATAATTTTTTATTAGAAGATAATTTTTTAATACTAGAATTTGAAAATAAAATAATTTTAAAAACAGATATTGATAATCAACATGAAGTAAAAATCTTATGTAGTAAACTTGAGGATATTTTACCAAATATAAATAAAATTAATTTATTAAAAGATAGAGTGAATCCTTTTTTTGATACAATGCCAAATAAATCAATATCATTAATAAATTTAAACAGTATTAAAGACTTTGAAAACCTATCTAATCATCAAGTTGAACATGAGCGTTTTAGAGGAAATATATATGTAGAAGATTTAGATAAATGGGAAGAAAGGAAGCTTGTAGGTAAAGTTTTATCAATCAGTCATATAAAATTTAAAGTTATTAAAGAAATTCCCAGATGTTCAGCAACTAATATTAAGCCCAAAACTTCTGATATAAATCTTAATATTCCTTTTAATCTAAAAAAAATATACAACCATATAAATTTAGGAATATATTTAGATCCTTTAAATGATGGTAAAATAAATAAAGGTGATCTTATAAAAATTAATGAATAAATTCTTATTAAATCATTCAGAAAAACTTACAGGATATCTATTAATTCTTCCTGCTGTTTTAATAATCAGTCTATTTGGAATTTTTCCTGTTTTTTTTGGAATGTACATGAGTGTACACAAGTGGAAAGTTTTTAAAGGGAGATTTTTAGGATTTGAGAATTACCAAAGAATACTTGGAGACATACCAGCTTTTTGGTTATTTGTTTTAGGATTATTATTATTGATATTGAGTTATGGACTGTGGAGTGAATTTAAAAATAAAGTAAAAAATAAAATCTATTTAGCATTTTTATCTATAGCAATATTAATTATTGGAATAATATTAATTAATATCAACTGGGAAAAAATGCTTTTAACAGGTGATGAAGACTATCTTTACTCTCTTATTTATACTTTTTATTATTCGTTTTTCACTATAATTTTTGAGGTTGGATTAGGATTAATAATAGCATTTGCTTTGTATCAAAAATTAGCTGGTAAACAATTCTTTCAAATGATTTTACTATTTCCTTACATTACTCCAGCAGTAATGGGTGCTGCAGTATTTTTTTTAATATTTGGTAAAGCTGAAAATTCTTTTTTAAATCAGCTAATAGGAGTATTTGGTTTTGAGCCTCAAATGTGGTTATTTGATAAAAGACCTATTACCGAAGTTTTATTTGGTATCAAAATAGAAGGTCTACTAGCTGGACCAAGTTTAGCTCTAATGTCATCAATCATATATGGAATATGGTCTTATACTGGCTACTATGCAATAATTTTACTCGCGGGTTTATCAATTATACCCTCTGATTTATATGAGGCTGCGAAAGCAGAGGGAGCTAGTAGATGGCAAACATTTATCAAGATTACCATACCACTATTAATGCCTATTATATTTTTTCTAATGTTGACTGGTTTTATAAATACCTTTCAAGCTTTCAATAGTATTTTTGTTATGCAAACTTCTTCTGCTGGAGATACAATGGATGTTGTTACAATAGAAATTTTTGATCATTTTTGGGGTAGGGTGAAATATGGTTATGCTGCAGCTGAAGGAGTAATTTTATTTATACTTCTAAATATTTTAGCAATATCGCAATATGTAATTTTTAGAAAAAGGTTAAGTTATGACTAGAATTATTAATGCTGAAACAAGGATACCTTATTTAATTTTATTAATAGTTTTTATTATTTCAATTTACCCATTTTTTTACATGATATCAACATCATTGATGACAGCTGGAGAAGCATCAAATCAATATTTATTTCCAAAAAAATTGATGTTTGAAAATTATTATGAAGTTTGGACATCTAATAGATTCCAACGTTATACATTTAATAGTTTAATAATAAGTTCAATAATTGTCATTGGTGTTTTATTAACTAGTATTCCAGCAGCATACTCTTTTGCTAAAATAGAATTCCCATTTAAAAATATCATATTCTATTTGTTGTTACTTTCATTGATGATTCCAGAAATCATTACATTATTACCTCATTTATTAATTATTAGAGGGGAAATTATTCCATTGCCATTTGGACCTTCTTGGATGAATAGTCTTCAAGGTTTAACAGTTCCATTTATGGGAAATATTTTTGTAATTTTCTTATTAAGACAATATTTTAAAAAGATACCAAATGAATTATGGGATGCTGCAAGACTAGATGGATCTTCTCATTTAAATTTTTTACTTAAGGTAGTAATCCCAATGAGCAAACCTATTATTGTGACAGTCTCTTTATTTACTTTTATTATAGCGTGGAATAGTTTTGCTTGGCCTTTACTTATATTAACTAGAGATGATTGGTATCCTGTAACAGTTTCTATCTATAGTTTTGTGAGAGAAGTGGGACCTAATTTTAATTTATTGATGGCTGCTTGCTTAATTGCAATTTTCCCAATTTTAGTATTATACTTTTTTACTCAGAAGTTATTCATAGAAAGTATATCAAACTTTGGATTAAAAGAATAAATCAGTAAATTTTTTGTAACAAAACTTTAATTTTACCTCTATATTAAAAAAATATTTTTACGGGGTGATTATGAAATTTTATAAATATGTTTTAAATTTCTTCTTAGCTTCTTTATTTTTTATCTCCTCGCAATCATTCGCAATTACTGCACAAGATATTGAAAATGCAGATCCTTCAGGTCAAACTGTTGAATTCTGGGTTCAATATTCAGATGAAAGATTAGATGCAATGATGGCAAGAGCTGAAAGATTTGAAGCTGAAACAGGAATAAAAGTTAATGTTGTTCACAAAGGGCATTACGGAAAAGTTCAATCTGCTATGATGTCTGCTGCTGGAACAAAAGATATTGCAGACGTTGCAAGAGGTTATGGTAACGCTGCTGCAGACATGTATTTAATTGGCGCTTCAATTGATCAAAATATTTTAGCAAATAGTAAAAAATGGGGTGTTTCTCAAGATGATATAGCAGATTGGGGTGCAAACTGGACTGTTGGCTTTTCACCATATTTTGATGGAAATCCAAAACTATTACATGAAGTTGGAAAATCAATAGAGATCCTTTATTACAATGCAGATTGGTTAAAGGAACTAGGTTTAGATGCTCCTAAAACTCCTGCTGATTTTGCGGAAGCAGCATGTGCAGCGACCAATCAAGATTATAGTGGTAAAATGGGTGAAGATGTTCCAAGTTATGGGTATGAAATAGATACAGATGCAAGTAACTTTGCTGCATGGGTATTTGCTCATGGAGGTGATGTATTTGACTATGATAATGGTCAGTATATTTATAATGGCCCTAAAGCCATTGAAGCTATGGAATTCATTCAAGGAATGGCTAATAAAGGATGCGCAATAGTTGCAAGAGGTAAATACACTGACCAGCAATACTTAGGACAAGGTTCTGTTTTATTTGCTGCAGGATCTACTTCTGGTATCACTTATTTCCAGAAAGCCATTGAAGAGGGTTACAATGGTAATTGGGATGTAGCTCCATTATCATACACCACTAGTGAACCAGTGCTTAACTTATATGGCGGTGGTTTAATTATGGGAAATTCAGGTGATGCTAATAGAATGGTAGCAGCATATCAGTGGATGAAATATATTTCTAATACTGAGAACTCAGCAGTTTGGTCAACTGAAAGTGGATATGGTTTTGTTAGAACCTCTTCTGCAGATCATCCATTAATTGCTGAAAAAAGAGCTGAATTACCTCAATATGATAAATCATTAACAATGGTTCAATACGGAAAAGGTGAACCATCAGTTCCTGGTTATTATTCAGTTAGAGGTGAGGTTGAAAAAGCTTATGCAGCAATCATTAATGGTGATGATATCATTTCAACATTAAATCAATTAAATGAAGATGCTAATGCAATATTAGCAGATGCAACTGCAGAGTAGTTTAATTATTTTACTTTTATTAAGGGTGGTTTATACCACCCTTTTTTTATGATAATTGTTTGTTCTCTTAATGATTTACCTAATGTGTGTGAAAGCATACAGCCCAAATATCTTGTATCAGTAATTGATCCAGGATATGCACCAGAAACACCCAAGGGTGTAAAAAATCATTTAAAGTTAGGATTTGACGATATTATTGAAATTAGTAGCAAAAATAAAATATTTCGATTGAATACTGATGAAATACCACAAATTCTACCTGCAGAAGAACATGTAAATTCAATAGCTAATTTTACTTCTACATATGCTTATGATGAGGATATTGTTATTCATTGTTGGTGTGGTGTCTCAAGATCAATGGCAACAGCTACTTATTTACTCTGTAGAGAAAACAAAACTAATATCGAAAATACAATTAAATATATTCGTAATCTTGCACCACATGCAAACCCAAATAAATTATTGATAAATCACTTTGAAAAGAAATTAGATGTTAGCAATCAAATCTCAAAATCATTTTTAAAATTCCCTTATACTAAAACATACGATTGTTCTTCAAATTTTGCACCTGTTACTTTATTTGATATAAAAGACATTGAAAAAAACTAATGAAAGAATACGTTCGAACAATTGCTGATTATCCTGTTGAAGGAATTCAATTCAGAGATATTACAACATTGTTGCAAAATGCAGGACACTTTAAACAAGTCATTGATGACATGGTAAAACCATGGCAAAATAAAAAAATAGATGCAGTTTTAAGTATAGAATCACGTGGATTTATTATGGCTGGCGCAATAGCTTATTTTTTAAATGCAGCATTTGTTCCTTTAAGAAAGCCTCATAAACTTCCATTTGATACTTTCAAAACCTCATACGACTTAGAATATGGATCAACTGAAATGCATATTCATACAGATGCCTTAGATGGTCATAAAGATTTACTAATTATTGATGATCTTTTAGCAACAGGTGGAACCGCACTTGCGGCGGTAGAGTTAATTAAAAAGTTTGAAGACAAAAATATTGTTGGTGCAGGTTTTATAATAAATTTACCAGATTTAAGTGGTGATAAAAAACTAATTGAAAAAGGAATTGAGATACATTCTTTAATGGAGTTTTAAATGAGAAATGCAGTTATTGTTGGTTACAAAAGATCACCCTTCACTTTTGCTCGTAAAGGTGAAATGGCTAATATAAGACCAGAAGACATTCTATCACAAACAATAAATCAATTACTTAATGAAATTCAAATTAATAAAAATGACATAGAGGACATTATTACTGGCTGTGCGTATCCAGAAGGAGCACAAGGTAATAATATTGCTAAAATTGTTTCTTTCATGACAGATATGCCAGAACATGTAGCAGGTATGACAGTTAACAGATGGTGTGGCTCTTCAATGCAAGCTATTCATGATGCAACTGGTGCGATTGCAATTAACTCTGGAGACGTTTTTTTATGTTGTGGTGTAGAAAGTATGACATTTATCCCTATGAATGGCTTAACTTACGATCCTCATCCTCAATTAAGTAAAGATAACCCAAATGTATATATGTCTATGGGTATTACGGCTGAAAATGTTGCAAAAAAATTTGATATTTCTCGAAAAGAGCAACAAGATTTTGCTATTAGTAGTCATACTAAAGCTAATTC
>LULV01000427.1_pt1 | contig 20062 bp, 23 predicted proteins | sample 728081 | NCBI WGS metagenome assembly LULV01 (sample SAMN03860280, study PRJNA289734) | marine metagenome | biome: seawater column; feature: ocean; material: water; isolation source: Red Sea water column Station 108 - depth 25m | place: Saudi Arabia: Red Sea | collected 2011-10-15 | depth 25 m | reverse complement strand
GTGGGTCGAGTGGCTAATGGGATACCCAAAAGGGTGGACAGAATTAAAGGACTAGGCAATGCTATAGTCCCTCAAAATGCCATGATAATAGCGAATGCAATAGAAAAGAGTTTATGAGTTTGTGGTAGGCATCACCTCCTTTAAGTGCGATGGTGGAATATCGTGTCTTCAATGTCGTAGATGTCTTGTTAGCATATGCCCACTAAGGGGTTTTATATAGTTTCCCCCTAATTATCCATATCTAACAAGGGAAATGCAGGATGCCGTAATTATAACTGGGCAAAATCTACGAAAATCCACCACTTAAAAATAGGAGATGAAATGAAACCGAGTACAGTTAAAATGTTGAAACAAGCAACAAAAAGAAAGTATGACACAGAGTTTATCAATTATAAAAATGCAGACTCGTACTACATAGAAATATTTACGAATGTAAGAAGAGTTATAAAAATTGAAGCAACAACAGAAAAACAAGCGATAGACAGAGCCTTGAAAAAAGAAGAAAGAAGATTGTGGAATAATCTTGGCTATAAGTTTATTGATTGTGATTACAATATAGTTGAGGAAAAAGATTATGAGACTCATAGACAGAATTATAAAAAGACTTGAAGACGATGCAGTGATGTATTCATCGATTGGTATGGAACAAGAGGCAAGGGAATCTAGGAGACTTGCGTCTAAATACACAGAGATGAAGTACAGAGGAGATATAGATATAATTAAAAAGGAGAAAGATAAGAATGAGTAATGTTATACCATTTCCACATAGAATGAAGAGAACAGAAAAACCTGTGCCTAAAGTATGCGAGTTGGCTGCGGATCAATTTGAAAAAATTATTATTCTTGGAACGCACAAGAACGACAGTTTAATTCAGATGATTACAACAATAAAAGATCCTGCCGAAATTCTTTGGCATCTTGAATCTGCAAAGATCACACTTCTGCATGGTTTTGAGGAGGACGAGTAATGTCATTCAAGTACAAAACAAAACCATACGAGCATCAAGAAGAAGCTCTACTTAAAAGTTTTAACAGAAAAAATTATGCTTACTTTATGGAGATGGGTTGTGGTAAATCAAAAGTTTTGATTGATAACATAACCTGGTTATACGAAAACAAACACATAGATACTGCCATAATTATTGCACCAAAAGGTGTGTATATGAATTGGAAGAACTCAGAGATCCCAACACATTTACCTGACGATGTACCAAACAATGTATATGTATGGAAGTCAGGAGCAAACAAAAGCGAAAAGATTGTATTGGAAGAGGGTGTTAAAACTAGAGATAAATTAAGAATACTACTAGTTAATGTTGAAGCATTTGCTACGGCAAAAATTAAAAGATATTTAGAAGCATTTATACATCGAAGTAATTTTATGTTGGCAGTAGATGAATCTACGACAATCAAAAACATCAAAGCCAAAAGAACAAAGTCAATCTTAAAATTAGGACAACTAGCTAAGTATAGAAGAATACTTACAGGTTCTCCTATCACACAATCTCCTATGGATTTATATTCACAATGTTATTTCTTGGACAAGGAATTGTTAGGGTTTGATAGCTATTGGTCTTTCCAAGGTCGGTATGCCATAATCAGACAAACCAGGATAGGCAATCACAGTTTTCAACAGATAGTTGGTTTTAGAAATTTAGAAGAACTAACAGACAAACTATATAACTTTTCTTACAGAGTTACGAAAGAACAAGCTTTGGATCTACCAGAAAAGATCTACACAACAAGACAAGTTAATTTAACATCAGATCAAATTAGACACTACAATAGTATGAAAGATGTAGCCGTAGCATTTCTCGAAAGTGGAGACATGGTTACTGCACCCGAGGTCATGACTCGGTTACTTAGATTACAACAACTTTTATGTGGATATCTTGTAACAGATGACGGAGAAACTGTTGAGATAGCAAACCACAGAATAGATGCCATGCTTGATACGATAGAAGAGATGGATGGTAAAGTTATTATATGGTCTAGGTTTCGTCATGACATCAAGAAAATTAAAAAAGCTTTGGAGAAAGACTATGGATCGGGTTGCGTGGTTACATATTATGGCGACACCTCACAAGAAGACAGAGACAAAGCTATAGATAGATTTCAGAATGATGAAGGTACAAGGTTCTTTGTTGGTAATGCTCAAACGGCAGGACGAGGTTTGACACTTACCGCAGCCACAAATGTAATTTATTATTCTAATGATTTTAATCTTGAAACTAGGATACAATCAGAAGACAGATGCCATAGGATCGGACAAAAGAACAATGTGTTGTACGTTGACTTGGTTGTTCCTGATAGTATCGATATTCACATAGTAAAAGTCTTACAATCAAAAATTACATTGGCAGGAAAGACATTAGGAGAGGAGGCTAGAAAATGGTTAAAAGTTTCGCCCAAAAAATAAATAAGATATTATTTGACATCATGGAAAATTATAGGCATAACTAGGAAAAGGGAGTACGATATGGAAAATGTAGAATCAAGTTTAGATGTAATTTCTAGAAAACAAATATGTTCAGAACTGGGCATAGCAAGAGATACATTGAGAAGCTGGGTGCAAGATAAAAACTTTCCAAAGCCTTTAGATCTTCCTGTAAGACAACCCATATGGAAGTTGTCTGAAGTCAAAAAATGGTTAAGAGAAGGAGAGTAAAATGGATCCAGATAAGTGGAAATCAGTGGCAGTGCCAATTAAAACATGGGACATGTTGAAAAAAATGTCAGAAGGTAATGACAGATCTATAGGTGGAGAAATAACAAACCTAGCTAAAAGAGAATATGTATTCTTTTCAGCAAATCTTAAAAATTCCCCTGATCATGAAGAAGCATTCATGGGACTTTACAAAGAAAAAGTTGACAAAGATAAGCCTGAAGTTTAAACTTCAGATTCAATACCGAAGGGTATAAACTTTAACGTAGAAGGAGAGAACGATGAGTGATGTGTTTTCACTATTCGAAGAAGAGGCAGCTGACCCTCAAGCATTTAATAAAGTTAGCGAAGGAGAGACTTCAAAACTCTCTTCATTAATTAGGCAATCAATCGATCTTGGTAAAGAGGTCGAGCTTGCTGAAAAACATCTGAAAGACTTACAACAAAGAAAAAGAACTGTTGATGAGGAAGATATTCCATCATTAATGGATCAACTCGGTGTTGAAAGTTTAACTGTTGATGGCAACAAAGTTTCCATAGATAAATATGTATCGGCTAGGATTCCTGACGATAGAAGGGAAGAAGCATTTAGCTTTATTCGTTCTATTGGCGAAGGCGATATTATTAAGAATGAAGTTGTTGTCGGATTTGGTATGGGTCAAGATAATATAGCAGGATCCGTGGTTGATGACTTACGCAACAAGGGATTAGAACCTGCACAAAAGACACATATCCACCCAATGACATTGAGAACTTGGGCAAAGAACCGAATAGAAAAAGGCGATACAATAGACTTTGATCTGTTTGGTGTTTATGTTGGTAACCGTGCAAAAATAAGGGGAGCAAAATAATGAAAAGTGCAGTTGCGTCAAAGAAAGCTACAGATGTAGCAGTTCCTGATCTTTCATCTTTGTTAGAGGAAGAGGCAGGAGCAGGACTTGAGAACTTTACAACAGAGGACATGCAGATACCTTTTATAAGGATACTGCAAGCTTTGTCTCCACAGTTGAACAAACAAGATAGTTTGTATATCAAAGGTGCTGAACAAGGCGATATCTTCAATACTGTATCACAACAAGTGTACAAGGCAGACGAAGGTATTACTGTAGTCCCTTGTTTCTTTGAGAAAAAGTTCTTGGAGTTTGCTTTAAGATCTACAGGTGGTGGTTTTATAAAAGAACTAGCATTTGACGATAAGGACATAACATTAGCAACAAGAGATGGTGCAGCCGAAATTTTACCTTCGGGTAACGAGTTGGTTAGAACTCATCAACATGTTGTTATGGCTATGGATAATGAAACCAAGCTAGGTGCTCCTGCTATTCTTGATATGAAAAAGACACAACTAAAAGTGTCTCGTAGATGGAATACGTTAAAGAATGGTATTAGATTACCTTCGGGTAAACCAATGCCATTGTATGGAACTGCTTGGAATATTCAAACCATAGCAGAAAGTAATGACCAAGGTAGTTGGTATAACTACAAGGTTGAACGAGTCTATGACATCACGAAAGAAATAGAAGCGATGATGTTAGAGGCTAGAACTATGTATCAAAGCTTCAGAAAAGGGGAGATTAAAACGGCTTCTGCACCTGCTGATGAAATGCAGAGTGCACAAAAGGATGACGAAATACCGTTTTAATTGAATGAAAGTCGTGGCTGGTCCTCCAAGCCACGGCTCTTTTTTTTTGGAGTGAAGAGTGAATTTAGCAAAAGAATTATTAGAAGCATTTAGTGGATTTAGTACGGCTCATGGGCAGACAGAAGTATCTCAAGAACGTACAGCAGGAAAACAGAAAGCAAAATCATTTATAGTAAGAAACCCTCTTACTTTAGAATTGATAGAAGGACACATCAACGGCAAAAAAGGTGTTGGTGCGATCCCGATAAACGAAGAAAACAAATGCAAGTTTGGTGCATTGGATATAGATCAGTATCCATTAGATCACAATAAACTAGTTGATAAACTAGCAGAACTCAAAGTACCATGTATCGTGTGCCGTAGTAAATCAGGTGGTGCACATATTTTTTTCTTTTTTAAGGATTGGATGAATGCTGGGGATTTTAGGGACAAAGCTGCTGAAATATCTTCTGCTCTTGGGCATGGTCGGTGTGAAATATTCCCGAAGCAGGAACAGATTCTTGTCGAGAGGGGGGATGTGGGTAACTTCATTAATCTGCCGTATTTTGACTCGGATCAAACACTCCGTTATGCAATCCTCAAAAAAAGAACAAGCTATGTCGAGGCATCACTATCAGAGTTCATCAAGCAAATCCACAAAGTCAAAACGAGTCCCAAAGATTTTTTGAAATTACCGATAGGTGGACCTGTTGATTTATTACCTAATTAATAATTTAAAAAAATACGACTCCTCTTCCAGCTACTTGTGGACATCTGATGGCAAGGGTACTTTTTCTATTGAACCAACAGAATTTAATATGTCTGGTACAGAAATCACTCTATCTATCAAAAAAGATGAGGATGAGTTAGAGAAAAAAGAATATCAGTATCTTTGTAAAGAAGAGCCTATGTCTTCACATTGCAATCAGGGTGTATGTCGAACTATGAAATTAGGTATAGGTGCTACATCAATGCCAACAATAAGTGGCTTGTCTGTTATATTATCCGAGCCAAGATTGTGGTTTGTAGATATAGGTGGTCAGAGATTAGAGATAACCACAGAAGAATTACAAGCACCTCGTTTGTTTCAGCGAGCATGTATGGAACAATTAAAAGTCATGCCTCCTAAATTAAAAGATGCAGATTGGGAAACAACGGTTAATGGTTTGATGGAAAAGTGCAATGAGATACAAGTTCCCGAAGAGTTAACATACAAGGGTCAGTTTGTATCCATACTCGAATCTTACTGCACAGGTCGAGTTCAAGCACAGACTTTTGAAGAAGTTATGTTGGGTAAACCATACACTGAAGTAGAAGAAGGTAGAACATATTTTAGATTAGACTCGTTGATGGAATTCATGCGACAGAAAAAATTTGATAGTTACACGAGAGCACAAGTACAAGAAAGGCTCAAAGAGATAAACAACGAAGAAAGTTCTATTGTAAAAAAATTCAAAACATCAGCAGGTAAATGGAAGTCAGTTAGAGTTTGGTGGATACCAGAGTTTGTTTCTGAAGTAGAAATCTCAGACGTAAATATTGAAATAGAGGAGGCTCCGTTCTAATGGAAATGTTAGTGGCTTTTTGTGTAATTTTTGTTGAACAGTGCAGATACAAAGGTGGCGATGCCTTGTGTAGCTTTTGGGAACCAGGAGTTGTGTATAAAACAAGGCAAGAATGTGTTGAAGGTAAAAAACTAATTGAAGAATATTTGGAAGAAGAACTGTGGAGATTGTACCCAGAGGCAGTAAAAATAAACGCAAAAGGTGTATGTCCATTTGAAGTTAAAGATCCAACAGGTAGGAATAAGGGACAAGGTAATAGAAAGTGACAAAAGAGCTTACAATTTTTGGGCCACCAGGCACAGGAAAAACAACAACTTTAATTGATTTAGTCAAGAGTAGAATAAAACTTGGTGGAGATCCAAACAAGATAGCATTCATGTCTTTCAGCCGTAAAGCTGCAACAGAGGCAAGAGATCGTGCTATGGGAGAGCTAAATTTAAATGCAGATCAAATGTCGTATTTTAGAACATTACACTCACTAGCATTTACTTGGATGGGTTTGACTACGAGACAAGTTTTCAAAGGATCTGACTATAACGAATTAGGAAAACTAGTTGGGTTGGAGTTTAGAACTAATCCTACTATTGGTTTAGAAGATGGACCTTTGTTTCAGATAGGTGCAGGTGGCGACAGATATATGTCTATTATTCAGATGGCTCGTGTTAGAGAAGTCACACTAGAACAACAATTCAATGATACTTGGGATCATACTTTACATTGGCAACAGCTTAAAATTTTAGATAAAGCTTACACAGATTACAAAACAGCAAAAGATAAATTAGATTTTGTAGATATGATAGAAAAATTTATACGAGAGGGATCTAGTCCAAAGTTTGATTTACTAATTATAGATGAAGCACAAGACTTAGCACCTCTGCAATGGAGAATGGTAAAAGAAGTTTTAGTGCCAAACTCAAAGACTGTGTATTATGCTGGAGATGATGATCAAGCTATATACTCTTGGATGGGTGTTAGGATAGAAGATTTTTTAGGTTCAAGTAAAAATAAAATGATTTTAGAAGAATCGTACAGAGTTCCGAATGTTGTTCATGAATTTTCACAAAACTTGATAAAGAGACTTTCTCTTAGACAACTTAAAAAGTGGAAACCTACTAGTAAAGACGGCACGATAACTTGGCATAGAGATATTTTAGATGTTGATATGACTAATGGCGAATGGCTGATACTTGCAAGAACAAATTACATAGCAAACAAAGTTTGTGTTCGCATGAAAGAAGAAGGCTATCTTTATTGGAGAGAAGGCACAGGTTGGTCTATATCTCCAAACGTATTGAATGCTATAGAGTTGTGGCTTAAACTACAACGAGGAGCATCAGTTCCTGCTGATTTGCTAAAACCTTTTTCAAAATTAATTAATCCTAAATATATAACAAAAGCAGGTAGGAAGTTGATGTATTCTTTAGCAGACGTTAACAGCGAAAGACCTCCCGATGAGGGATACTCATTAGGAAACTTAGAAAGATTGTGTGAGTTTACAGCAAATAATTTTGTGCCGTGGCAGAAAGTTTTAAGTATATCAGATCAAGAAACAGCATATATCATGTCTGTTAGAAGACGAGGAGAAAAAATATTAACAGGTAGTCCAAGGATTAGAATATCTACAATACACAAAGCAAAAGGTGGAGAGGCAGATAATGTAGCTGTTTTATTAGATTCTACAAAGGCTTGCGTAGAAAGTTTAGACCAGGACTCCGAGATCAGAACTTTTTATGTGGGCATAACTCGTGCTAAAAAAACACTGCATCTAATAGAATCAACAACAAAATATAGGTTTGAAATATGAAAAAGAATAGAAAATATTTTTTAGATGAGGCAGAGAAACTAATCAATGGACCGAGAGCCAAAGAATATGGACCTGCTAAATTTAATCACGAAAGAATAGCCAAGATATGGTCTGTTATACTTGCTAGAGATGTTACGGCACAAGAAGTTGTAGCTTGTATGGTTGGTGTAAAATTAGCTAGACTAGCAGAAACAATAGAACACGATGATAGCTGGGTTGATATTATCGGATATGCTGCGTTAGGCGGAGAAATTATAAATGACAAATGATCAATATCATTTTTTAGATCAAGATATAAAAGATATGTCTTGGGGTAATGTGGACTCTGATTGGACACCTCCTCAAAGTTTTCCTGATCTATCTCAATACGAAACAGTTTCTATAGACTTGGAAACTAAAGATCCCAAACTTCTGACTCTTGGACCTGGTTGGACAAGAAAAGATGGATACATCATAGGGGTGGCTGTGGCTGCGGGAGAAAGCTCTTGGTATTTTCCTGTTGGTCATCAATCTGGTAATTTACCAAAGAAGACAGTTTACAAATGGCTACAAAAATTATGTGACGATGTGAACATAACAAAGATATTTCACAATGCTTTGTACGATTTAGGTTGGCTACGAGCCGAAGGAATAGAAGTCAAGGGCAAGATAATAGATACCATGATTGCTGCACCTTTGTTGGATGAAAACAGAAGATGGTATAATTTAAACTCACTTGCTCGTGATTATCTTGGAGAATACAAAGATGAAAAGCTACTGAAGTCTGCAGCAGATGAGTTCGGTGTAGATCCGAAATCTGGTATGTGGAAATTACCACCTAGATATGTTGGTAAGTATGCTGAACAAGATGCTCTGATAACTTTAAAACTTTGGGATCTTTTGAAAAAGAAAATAACTCAAGATGAATGTTCTAGTATCTTTGAGTTAGGTTGAGCCTTGGGTCGCCACATCTGTAGCAAAAGTCTTTGATGCTGTGGGTCTTTCTTATTCTCGCACAGAAAAGTCCGGGTCGCCCATGTTTACAAAACAATTTTTGTCTAATCAAACGCACCCTATCGCAAAGAAGATTATAAAAATTAGAGAGATAAACAAAGCCAATACGACTTTTGTTGATACTATTCTTGAACATTCTCATAATGGTAGAATACATTGTGACTTTCATTCTCTTAGATCCGATGGTGGTGGAACCGTTACAGGTCGTTTTAGCTCAAGTAATCCTAATTTACAACAAATACCTGCGAGAGATCCAGAGATTAAAAAATTAATTCGTGGTTTGTTTGTTCCAGAAAAAGGACACAAGTGGGGATCGTTTGACTACGCATCGCAAGAGCCAAGATGGTTGGTTCACTATTGTGCTACTCTGACAGGTATAGACAGACATCCACAGATAGATGATGTTGTTAAGATGTATCATGAGGGCAATGCTGACTTTCATCAGATGGTGGCTGACATGGCAAACATACCTAGAAAACAAGCCAAGACAGTTAATCTTGGGATTATGTATGGTATGGGCAAAGCTAAACTCGCCAACGTCATGGATATAGATACAGACGAAGCCTCCAAACTTTTAGAAACTTATAATGAAAGAGTGCCTTTTTTGAGATCGTTATCTGACAAAGCCATGAACCGTGCTTCGAGCACAGGTATTATTAGAACTTGGTTGGGCCGTAAATGTAGGTTTGATATGTACGAGCCTGTGTCTTATGGATACAACAAAGCTTTACCAATGGAAGAAGCCATTGATGAGTATGGTGGTAAAGGCAGAGTCAGGAGAGCATTTACATACAAGGCTCTGAATAGACTGATTCAAGGGTCAAGTATGTTGACCGTACATGATGAACTATGCTTCAATATCAAAAAACAAGAAGAAGTAGAGAAAATTAAGGATATCATGTCTAACTGTGTCCCAAATTTAAAAATACCCTTTGAAGTGGATGCAGAATTAGGCGAAAATTGGGGAGAAGTCGGCTAACCTACCTATCATAATCCTAGAAAAACAAAGGCATTTCTAGGGTATGATCACACACGGACATATCGTTTCGGCTCTGTGTGGCGATCTGAGAGCCTAATTTTTTCGAACAGGTTTACAATATGCAGTAATTTTAGCTGTTTTGCCATCTAGCAGTGGAACATCGGGTTGATTGTTCAAACGTCTAGCAAAATACAAACAAGTATTAATATTTTCAAATCTTTGTGTCTGATCTACCACTCTTTCGTTGAGCATAAAGATCAGAAGAAACTCTATCATTCATCTTTTGCCTTCCAAAAGTATTCATCTGTATCTCCGAGTCTGAACTTTTGTCCATTCTCAACTTGATATATTTTTGTACTAACTTTAAAATCTGGCTGTAGTGGCTTGTCTGGTGTTAGTGAGTTGTCATACACTCTCATTCTGTTGTTTGGATACAAACAAAACTGTCCATTTTCTAATTCTATTATGTTATGTGATTTATGCTCGGCTGGTTTTTCACTTGTAGAATAATCTATTGAATTTATGTCTCCGTGATAATTATCAAGAGTGCATACATACGATCCTTTCAAGATACCATGATCTCTTGTATATACCTCGAAGTCCATAGATCCTATGAATTGTTTGCTAACTGCCACCACCCCATAATCCATGCAATTCCAAAACTGGAGATTATAAAGATCCATATCTGGAGTTGGGGTCTGTGGTTCAGAAGTAAAAGCACTAATAGGTAGTTTATCGTAAAGAGCACCATAGTCAGGGAGATAAGTTTCAAAATAAAAAGCTCTACCTGGAATAGACTTTGCTGTAATCCAAACACCTTTTACAAACTCCCCATGTCCATCTGCTCCATCTCTTAAATATTCTTTTCGTACCCATACATCTATGGAAGGTAAATTAACAACTAATGTAGACATTATGACTTTGGATTCTTCTTTCTTGCTTTTTTGGTTCTTGGATATGATCTGTTCTTGGAAGCAGATACGACTTTCAATTTACTTTTTTTATTTAAAGCATTACCACCAACATGATGTACATCTTTACCATCGCCCTTTTTGACTTTACCCTGACGCATCATTTTTCTACGAGCTAAGTTTCTATTTGCTCGTTTCTTTCTGCGAGATTTGGGTTCAATTTCATATTCTCGTTGATAGTTTCTTTTTCTTGACACTACTCTATACCTTTTGAGTATCCACCTGCTCTTGTGTATGTTAACACACTTTTTCTATTTGCAATATCGTTAACGTAAGAAACATGCACCCATCCAGAGTTTGGCTCTTTACCATCCCAGCACTCTAATATTAATTGATCAAAATTTAAATTATTCTCAATATATTTTGCTAGGTCATAGTTACTAACACCAAATATTTCTATATCTGCCGCTTCTCCATCACAATGTTGTGAGGTAGGTTTTGAGCCAATCGCTTCACACAAGGCAGGACTGCGATACCCAGAGTTAATCATGATTGGTTTACCAAAAGCAGATCTGACTCTTTCTAATACATTAAAACACAAAGATTCCATAGCTTTTATATGAATTTCATTTGGACTGTTTTCTATACCTTTTCTTTCTGCTGTTTGTGATTTGGTAAATTCTGTTAATGAAAAATTATCTGATAGTTTCATCCTATGTTCCTTTGTTGTCTTTCTGCAATGATTCGATCATTGGGATTTAATAATGTGGCTAATCTTGTGTTTATATCTCTTGCCACAGGTGATACTTGAGGTGCACTTACCACAGGAGATGGAGGCACATCTGTTACTACTGGTTCTGTTTTTTGCACAGGCTCTTGTGTATTAACTTCAGATACATCATCTATTTCTTTTTCTACCTCTTCTACAGGATCTAATGACATACCCAAAGATTCTTGATATCTTTTTCTGATTTCATCTAAAGGTATTGTGTGACCTTTTTCTCTAGCATCTATAAAAGAGTCACGACTAGGAAAGAAAGGTATATACCTATTATTTATTACAGAACCTATCTCTTTATTACCCACATTCTCTTTTTTAAGTCTTTGAATAATCTGTTGTCTTGTTGCACCCAAACTTTGTAAATCTAAAAAGTCTTGTCTAAATTTTCTAAATGTTCTGATCCTAGCATTGTTAGCTCGTGTCCACGCATCTAATATAGACTCTGGTGTTGTCACAGATTTTTTTATTTCTCTGTTGTAAAGAGTTGCGGCTGTGGATCTTGCGGCTTTGAACTCGTTTGCTTTGAACATTCCAAGTCTATCAGGATCATAAGATTGAGTGTTTAATCCAGTTAATGCTCTCAATAGCTCTCCAGATGTTGTGTATTCTTTACCAGTGCTAGGCTCTGGACCTAAATCACCGACACCTCTAGTAAATCTACCAAACTCTATGTCGTTGAAATTAGAACCAACAGGAACTCTAAATGGAGAAGCACCAGGTGTTATACCCTCAATGACATGGATAAAACCTTTTGCCAACTGATCTCCGAAAGCATCTCCGCCCTCTCCTGTTTTAAATATTTTAGCACCAGACATTGTTTCACCACCACGACCATACATGGTTACAGGAAGAACATCTCTGACTCTTGCAGTTATAATAGATTCTGACAAGAATGGTGTGAAAAATTCAGAGAAGGCTTCGTATGACGCTCTTCTAACTTTTTCGACTCCATCTTTACCTAATTTACCATCGTTATCTAAACTTCTTAACAATGCAGTAAATGGTCTAATCAAGGTATCGTATGGGTTTGTGTGACTAAAATCTATTACCTCTATGTGACCATTTTTGTCTCTACCCACAGGTAACAGAGTTGAATTTTTCTGAAAAGGTGCTGACATATTTTGTATGGCTCTCATTTCTTCATCACTTGTTTCAGTTAAATTCATAGCCATTTCTCTGATAGTTATTGGTAATGCAACAAAAGTTCCAAGAGAACCCATAAGTCTTCTCATTCCAATTTGTCTAACCTCTGGTATATTACTGCTTAGTTCTTTCATAGCTGTGTCTAACGTATTAAAACCAGTTCTGATAATTTCAGCAGGAAAAGATATGAAGTTACCAACAGGTAATCTTCTTAATCCAGCCACAAGCGGAGAGGTTAGATCGTAGTTTGGTACTAAGTTTCTAACTCTATCTGCAGCAAAGTCTTCTATTCTCTGTCCTTTTAAAAACTTTTCATCAAAATCTTTTGCAAGTTTTTTTGCTTCAACAGCGTCTCCTTTACCTTTTGCTAAATACTTTGCTCTAGCTGTTCTCAATTTATTTAATTCAAATTCGTAGTTATATATTTTCCAAATATCATCACCACCTTTGTACATATTCTCTACAATGGAGGCTCCTTTTTTAATTCCTTTGTCTATACTGCCAGTAAATCCAGTAAAGTTAGTTTCTTTTAATCTTTTCATCAAAACTGGATCTGTCTTTGTGCCGTATCGACTAGCTTCTGAAGCATCACCAACCGAGGTTCGTGTATCTTGAAACTCTTTTTGTCCTCTTAAAGTTCTTGAATCAACACCAGCCTCATAACCAATACCCCTTCTGATATTAGATTGTAGTTCTCTTAATTCTGCCTGACTTCCGATAACTCCTCTTTTTTGTAGATCAACTAAGTATGCTAAATCATCGCCTTTGTATCTTTGTAAAATATCGTTTTTAACAAGTCTTAAGGACTCCATGACGTTTGCACCACGACCCACATTACCTTGTGCAACTGCGAACAAACTAGCAGAAACTACGTTTCTAACTTGTGTTATTGGAGATAAAATAGTTTTAGCGTACTGAGAATATCCTTTTAACTTTAAGAACCCACCATAAATAGCTCTAGCTATTCTACCTGTGTCGTTTACATCATTCATGACAATGTGAGACATTGACTTCCACATTTCAGAGGGCATGGCTATACCGTGCATAGCACCAAAAGGTGTTTCACCAGGAGCCAACTCATCAATTTGGTTTTTTATTAGACTTGATTTACCCAGTATGTATGACTGATATCCTTTTGGAGTTTTAATAAATTTTTGAGCATCGTCTCCAATAGTTCTATTGTTAGTATTATGGTATATAGAGTTTCTTCCGTTTCGAGCTATATCATCGTCAACGACTTTTCTAAATAAACTATAGAAATTATCAACACCTTTGAACTGAGCCATTTGAGCTATGGTATTTACATAAGCTTCTCTGGCGTTTTTAACTTCTCCGTAAATAGCTTTGAGAGTTGGTATGTCTATTTTTCTTTTGTTTAAAATAGTTATAGGTATCTTTTGAATAGGTGCTCTGTAGGTATTACCAACACCTCTAAGATTAGCTTGTTGTCTTCCTTTTTGGTTTTGAAAAACAATGTCTATATATTTTTCGATCTGTTGTCTTGTTGGTTTAACACCTTTTTCGGCTTGATAATCTAACTTTGCGATCAACTCTAAATCTTTTTGATCTGGTGCTAGACCATCTCTTTCAGCATTTTTCACTCTTGTTCTTACAGGTTCTAAGTGTTCGTTAAAAACTTTTGATACATGTTCATTCATTCTTACCAAAACATCTGGACTAATTGCTTGTTCCACGCCAGCCACTATTTCTCTTTCTTTAGTAAACATGTTTACAACGTCTTCAACAGTATTTGTATTATATTCGTATTTACTGTCTTCTAATATTCTATATTTACGAGTCAAAAATCCTGATGTTGTACCATCAGATGCCATCATGCTGTTTTTCAATGCGTCTTCAACATCTTCTCGTATTAAAAAACCTTGATTTCTTTTTATTTCAATCCATTGATCAACTTTGTCTCCTGGTAAATTTTCATCGTGTTTAAAAGATTTGGGAGGTCTTAAAGGAGATTTTTTACCTCTTCTTAAATCTTTTATTGATGGTAAATTTTGTACTGTAGCAGAGTTTAAAATATCTTTTGTTAAACTATCCTTTAAATCAACTAGTTCTTTCATTGGTTTTAAAAGTTCTTTGGGCAGTCCTATTTCGGCAAACTTAGCAAAGTCTGGACTTATTAAGTTAATATTCTTGGTTACTGCTTCATTGCCACTAAAAAATTCATATAAAGTATTTAATATTTTTTGTTTTGTAAGATCTGTCTGTTCGACATATTCTCTTTTCTTTAAAATTTTATCTATTTCGTTTTCTATTCCTTTGAATTTACCTTCTGCTTCTTTCAAATAAGCTTCAATTAATGGATTAATTAAAGATGATTCTTTGGCTATATCAATTCTTTCAACTACTATTCTACCAGTTTTCACATCTTTATATCTTCTTGAAACATTAAAGTCGTTTTCTATAAGTTCGTTAAATTTACCTTCTATCAACTGTCTGCGTTCTTGTTCTAAATCTTTAATACGACCTTTATCCGTGGCAACACGATTTTTATCAGAAGATATTTTATCTATTTCTTTATTTATTTCCTTATATCTTTTTGTTTGAGAGGCATCTGTAATAGCTAGATCTCTAATTACTGCTTCAGCATCCTCTCTTGTTTTGTATTGTTTTTTAAATGTAGTTTTGTCTTTGCCTTTAGTTTCTATTCTATAAAAAGCTTTTTGCTTTACATCTTGTGTTCTAATTGTTTTAGCTGTAGGTAAAAAACCACCAGGACTTAATAGTCCAGCAGTTTTTGAAATAACTTTATCCATAGTAGATGGTGTTTGTTGAGCATCGAGAACTTTATCTTTAGCATCTTCTATTCGTTTTCCTATAGCACCTGTTATTTTATTGGCTGGAGCAGAAATTAATTCTCCTACACTAGTTTCTACAACAGGTAATCTAGCTGTCGTTGCTTTTGTAAAAGCAGATCCAAGTCCAGATAAAACAGGAGGCAGAGCACCTGCTAGTGCACCACCTTCAACAAAGAATGATAATCTGTTTGATAGTCTTCTTGCGGCATCTTCAGACCCAGAATCACCAACATTATATTTATCTGTAATTGTTGGGCCTGACTCAAAAAAGTCACCAATGGTCTGTGTACCGTCAGTCGCTACCACTGCATCAGCTACACCTGCAGCCACCATTTGTTGTGTAGCTAGAGCCACTTTTTCGCCCTTGGTCAGTGAAACTCTGACTGGTTTTCCTAAACCACCTATCTTTTGACCTCTACTAAGTTTTGTGGCGGCTTTACCTATCTTTGATATTTTACTAACAGCAGAAGCTGCTCCTAATCCGGGTATTCCAAATTGAACAAGACCCTCGGCAATAGCTCCTGCTGTGCCCTCTGGGTCAATACCAACGCCCTTTTTCCACTCTTCTACAGTTTCATGCACTTCTTTTGCATAAGAAGTATCTGCTCCAAGATCCACGAGTTCTGCACCGAGTTCCACGACACCTGTAGGTATGTTTATTAATCCAGATAATATACCTTCGCCAACTTCTGCTAAAAAACCTTCGTAAGTATCGGATTCGTTTTTGGGTTCTTCAGTTTCTGTGTCTTGTTTTTCTAAATATGCGTCTATTTTTGCACGAGCTTCTTCATTAGTTAAGCCGTCAGGTAAAGTATATCTCTGTCCTTTTACAATATAATCTTGAGGCATATAAATTACCTTTATTAATCTAATACAATGGCGTTTGATCCATCAGCAGGAGTTTGATCACCGAAAGTACCACCAGAAGCTTTTGCAAACTCATCTTTTATTTCATTTATAATATCTGCTTCACTTTTTCCTGATGTTACATCGGCTTTTGCTTTACCAATTCTGTCTGCATATCCGCCTTTGTAATATAAGAAAGCTGCTGTTTTAGCTGTTTTAGCGTCTTTAAATTTAACACCACCCACGCTTAAACTTTCTTTTGCATCTTTAACAGTTTGCATTAAATCTGTAAGTTTACCTGTGGTTTTAGACATCAAGTATGTTTCTAATAGCTCTCTTCCATCATCGCTGATTTTAAATTTACCATCTTTGAATGTTGCATACTCTTCACCCATTGCAAGTATTCTCTTAGCATCCTCGCCTAGAACAGCTAGATTCTCTCTGGATTCAATTTGTTTTATTGTGAGATCTAGTGTTTTTTCTCTAAGTTCTTTATCTTGTGCTAGTGTTTCTTTTTTAAGCTCTAAAGTTTCTCCAGCTATTTCAATATCTTTTATAGTTTTAAATAGATTGACTTCGAAAGTTGCGGCTCTAAAAGCATTTTCGTTTGCAGCTTGTGTTTTCTTAAACTCTAAGCTTTCTTTGAACTGCTCACTACTTTGTAATAGTGATGCTTTGTTTTGTAGATACTGAACTTTAGCTGTTCTAAGAGCTAAAAATTTATCTTCAGCATCTTTTACAACTTTATATCTTGCTTCTGCTAGATCTTTTCTGTCTTGTCTTTCCTGTGCATTGATTCTTGCTAGATCTTTTCCATAGGCATCCACACCTATGGTTAATCCCTTTGCTATATTTGTTAAAGCATTAGAACTTTCTCCTCCAGCTATTGCTAACCCACCTTTAATTAAAGATAGCCAAAAAGCAGTATGCTTATCATCATCATAACTAGCGTTATCCTCTAAACCAGCATATCTTCTAGCTAATTTATCCACTTCATCAACAGTTAATTCTTTTTGTTTTTTGTTTAACTCTTCTTGAACTTTATCTAGTGCACCTTTGAACTCTGAAACAATAGGTGCTCCTGGGTTCGGCTTGTTTATATTGTTTTGAATTTCTTGCAGTTTAGCTTTGGCATCTTTTAATTCTTTAAACTCTGCTCCTTTTAATAACGGATCAGCTTTTTCTTTTGGCTCGTCTTTTGGCTCGTCTTTCGCCTTTTTTTCAAGTGCCTTTTTAGTTTGATCATTTATGGCTTTGGGATCAATATCCTCGAACACTCTAGTTGGTTGATCTTCAAAATCAATTACGCCTTTGTTTTTATCATCAGCTTCTTTTAATTGTTTTTCAATGTTTCCACTTGTTGTAACTTCACCATCTACACCTATGTTTGTTTTTTCAGGTGTAAATACAGTTTGTATTCTATTTATTTCAAATGGATTAGGATTAACAGCCGTTTGATTCACACCAGGTATGATTTCAGAAATACCTGCTTGCTTTTTTGCTTGTTCTTGTGATTCTACACCTTCTCTTGCTTTAAGAATTCCTTGTCCCATGAGAAGTCTATCTATAAAACTTGGGTTTTGAGGATCATAAAAAAATTTTCCTCTTTCAGCTTTTATAACCTCACCACCATTAGCAAATCTTTGTTGCACTGCACCCATCAACTCTGGCGATGATGCAAGTGGATCATTCATTAAGCTCTCCCGAAACCTGGAAAACCTTTTCCTTGGTTCATTAAACCAAAAGCACCGATACCTGCTTGTGCAAGACCCAATAGTTGTGAGCTTGTGCTCGGAGGAGGTGTTGTAGTTCTTGAAAAGGTTTGTTGTAATGCTGGTACGCCTCTAAATATATCAGACATAAATCCAACCTGTTGAAAAGGTAGTGCTTGCTCTGCAAGTATGTTTGCTCTGTTTACATCAAGTTGTCTTTGTCCTTGTTGTTGTTGCAGACTACCAATGCCTAGTAATGTGTTAATATCTTGAACACCCATCTGTTGCCCTAATTGTCCTAATCCAGCAGTTTGAACTCCAAGACCAGCAACTGTCTGACCCAACTGACCCGTTAGTTGTGCCTGTCTTAACTGTTGTTGTGCAGCTTGTTGTGCTAAGTTCTGTGCTTGTTGAAAACCAGCAGATCTTAACTGTGCACCAGTTCTTGCTTGTTGATCTGCTATATTAGCTGCAATCTCACCTTGTAAAACAGCTTGCCTAGATCCACCAAATGCACCTTGACCTGCGGCACTTGCACCTAACTGTGCTTGCTGTTTTGCTCCCTCAAAAGCTATATCTTCATATTGTTTCTGTATAACATCTTCTAAAAAAGGATTCATAAACTGTTGATAACTAGTCGGGTCTATTCCTGCTGCCGCAACTCTTTGTTGTGCAGTTCCTAGTTGCCCTATTCCTTGACCAACAGCCTCGGCTCCTTGTTGTAAAAAAGGTGCAAAAGATCCTACACCTTGCATTGCAGAAGCTATTGCTTGTTTTTGTCCTTCTGAAAGTCCTGCTAACTGCTGTTCAGCAAAAGGCATTTGTGAACCTTCACCCGTCAATCCTTTTGCACTAGCAAATATATCTGCTAAAAACTCCTCTTGAAAAGGAGCTAATCTTACTATCTGTTCTTGTGTTGCTGTAGCCATTATGCGGCTCCTTCTAATTGTGACATCATATCATACATTCTAGCAGCACCAATATTTCTATCGCCACCACCTGCACCACGGACAGCTTTTGCAGTTAATACAAACTCACCGTCTGATAGTCTAGCAGGAACTGAATCGCTGGTTCCTGTACCGGGGCCTTTTACTTCTCCACCCACGGCTGCTTCTAATGGATCTATTGAAAATATACCTCTATTTCTGTTATCTTCAAAGTATTTCTTTCGTTCTTCTTCATCATCTAAATTATACAGTTTATTACCTATACGTCCAAATCCTAATCTTGTTTTACCTTTTGGAAAAGGAGGCATTTTTCTTTCTTCTTCTTTTTCTTCTCCTCCTAATCCTCCCAGTAATGCTATTCCTGCACCACCTAATGCAACTTTACCAGCAGTAGATTCTGGAATCATGCCCTTTAAGAAAGATCCAATACCACTTGTATCTGCTTGTTTTATACCTGTAACTGCTTCTCCAGTTGCCATTGATCCAGATCCATATTGAGTGGGTAAAGAAGATCCAGATGCAAAAGGAGATCCAGAGGTATCAAAATTAAAACCTTTACCAAAATCTTTACCACCTAATGCGTATGTTGAAGCACCTGCGAGTGCAGCATTTCTTAAGGCTTCTTCGGCACTTCTACCTGCTGCAAGAGATCCTATACCAGATCCTATAGATGCACCTACTGGACCACCAAAATACATACCAATAGCACTACCAATTACTGGTGCGGCTTTTTTTAATGCTCTTGTGATATTTCTAAAAATGCCCATGATTCATACTACCAATAATTTGTTGTTTCTACAATCCTATATTCTAGTTATCGCACTCGTTGTTACTCTTGTTTTAGATAATTCTTGAATACTTGCCACAACATGCAACCTATTTGCAGTTGCTGCTTGTACTTTTAACACCTCTCCACTTTGTAATATCAAATCTTTTGTAAGTAGTTCTATAGTTGTGTTAGCTCCTACTGCTTTAACATTAAACAAGACAAATGTATCACTGCCACTAATAAGTTGAACTGTAATTGTATCAGCGTTACCACTATCTTCTGCTACTAGTATAGAATTTACAACAGCTGCGTTAAAATCGGCATCACTAGGAACTGTAAACAAAGTTGTAAGATCCGTTGTGGTTAAATCTACCTTTGCGTTTGTTACACCTTGAATGTATTGAGGGATACTGGTTATAAGCATTAGCGTCTACCATCCTGTCTTATGTCCACTCTAGGTGTGCCTAATTTATATTTTGTTCCTAGTGATGTGGAATCAATTCTTAAAGCAAA
>LULV01000232.1_pt1 | contig 20923 bp, 20 predicted proteins | sample 728081 | NCBI WGS metagenome assembly LULV01 (sample SAMN03860280, study PRJNA289734) | marine metagenome | biome: seawater column; feature: ocean; material: water; isolation source: Red Sea water column Station 108 - depth 25m | place: Saudi Arabia: Red Sea | collected 2011-10-15 | depth 25 m | reverse complement strand
CGCATCGCATCCGGATCGCCGACGGCTACGCGCCCGACTGGCACATGTGGCCGATCCCGCGCCCGAAAGACGGGCTCACCGTCACCTTCGACCCGCTCTGATCTTGCTCCGCAGGGCGCGGTGCCCCACCCTGCGGTAGTGACAGCTTTCCGCACCTACCTTGTCGGCTTCGGCGTGATGATTTTGCTCAGCATCGTTGCAATGCGCGCGATGATGTGGCTGCGCGCGCATCCAGAACATGATCCCTATGCGCCCTTCGATCTTGCGCAGCCGCTGGGCTGGGCAACGCATCGCAAGCTCGTTCGCCTGGCGGGCGAGGACGACGCCTGCTTCGCGGTCTTCGACCGCGCGGGCGAGCGATACGCGCGGCGCCCAGCGATCGGCGCGGGGCAATGCCGCGCGCGCCAGCGGATGATTCTTGCCGGCAATCGGCTTGTCCCTTCGATGCGTCCTGCGAACGCCGCACCGGGCTGCGCCGTGACCGCGGCGCTGGCGCTATGGACGCGCGATGTGGTTCAGCCTGCGGCGCACGACCATTTCGGACAGAAAATTGTCGGTCTTGAAAATCTGGGCAGCTATAATTGCCGCAAGATCGCCGGGCGGCAGGCGCAAAGCGAACATTCGACCGCCAATGCGATCGACATTTCGGCTTTCATCCTCGCCGATGGGACGCGCGTCGCGCTGCGCGCCGACTGGGACGATCGCGGTGCGAAGGGGGCCTTCCTGCACGCGGTGCGCGATCGGTCGTGCGGCCTGTTCAGTACGCTGCTGTCGCCCGATTATAATCGCGCGCACGCCGACCATTTCCACCTCGATATGGCGGCGCGGACGGCGGGGTGGACGGTCTGCCGTTAAGGTTGCCCGTCAGACCGTAAAGCTCTCGCCGCAGCCGCACGCGCCCTTGGCATTGGGGTTCTCGAACACGAAGCCGGCGGTGAAATCATCCTCTACCCAATCCATCGTGCTGCCGATCAGATAGAGCACCGACGCGCCGTCGATGTAGAACACGCCGCCGGGCGTTTCGATCTTCTCGTCGAATTTCTGCTCTTCGGTCACATAGTCGACCGAATAGGCAAGCCCCGAACAACCGCGCCGCGGCGTCGACAGCCTGACCCCGATCGCACCGTCGGGCGCCGACGCCATAAGCTTTGCGATGCGCGCTTCGGCACCCGTCGTCAGCGTGACGGCGGCGGGGCGGGCCGCCCGCGTCTTTTCGGGAGTCTTGGTTTCGGTCATCACAGCATTCCCAATTCGAGCCGCGCCTCGTCGCTCATATTGGCGGGCGACCAGGGCGGGTCCCAGACAAGGTTCACTTCGGCGTCGCCGACGCCGGGCACCGCGCCGACGCGCAGTTCGACTTCGCCGGGCATCGATTCAGCGACGGGGCAGTGCGGCGTGGTCAACGTCATGGTGACGACGACATGGCCTTCGTCGATCTCGACATTGTAGATCAGGCCAAGGTCATAGATATTCACCGGAATTTCCGGATCGTAAATATCCTTGAGCGCCGCGACGACGGCTTCGTACAGGTCGCCGCCGACGCCGTGCGGGTCGACTGCGGCGGGCTTGGCGGCCAGAAAGCCTTCCAGATAATCGCGCTTGCGCTCCAGCTTCTCGGGCGCGGTTTCGGCATCCTCGACGCGCGCCTTGGGCGGCGGCGCGACGCTTTCCACTTCCTCGATCCTGATGCTGTTTTCTTCGCTCATCCGAAAATCCTCTCGACGCGCGCCAATCCTTCGATCAGCGCGGTCACATCATCTGCATTGCTATAGAGCCCGAAGCTCGCGCGGGCGGTCGCCGGTACGCCGAGATGCGCCATCAGCGGCTGCGCGCAATGATGCCCGGCGCGGATCGCGACCCCGCTTTCGTCCAAGATAGTGCCGATGTCGTGGGGATGAACCCCCGCCATCGCGAAACTGACGATCCCGGCGCTGTTTTCGGGTCCGAACAGGGTGATGCTGTTCCGGCGCGCCAGTGCCTCGCGAAGCTGGCCGACCAGCGCGACCTCATGCGCGTGGATCGCATCTACGCCAAGGCCCACGACATAATCGACACCCGGTCGATCATCGACCCGCCACCCTGCCAGGGCGGGAGCGTGTCGAGCTTGTCGCTCCACAGCACGCCGATGCCGGTGGGGCCGTAAAGCTTGTGCCCCGAGAAGGCATAATAGTCGCAGCCCAATGCCGCGACATCGACCGGCAGGCGCGGCACGGCCTGGCAGCCGTCGATCAGAAGCTCGGCGCCGACGCTATGCGCCAGTTCTGCGGCGCGCGCGACGTCCAGCGGGCTGCCGAGCACGTTCGACACATGCGCGAAGGCGACCATAGCATGTTCGGGGGTGAGCAGCCTTTCGGCGGCGTCGAGGTCGATGCAGCCGTCTTCGGTGAGCGGGCAGACGTCGACCTGCCAGCCTGCAAGCTGCCAGGGCACGATATTGCTGTGATGTTCGAGCACCGACAGCAGCACGCGGCCTTTCCTCGGATGCGCGTAAGCGACGAGGTTGATCGCCTCGGTCGCGCCGCGCACGAAGACGATCTGATCGTCCTTCGCCCCGACGAAGCCCGCGATCCGCCGCCGCGCCGCTTCATACGCAAGCGTCATATCGGCCGAGCGCGCATAGACGCCGCGGTGCACGGTCGCATAGTCGCGGCCCATTGCGTTCACCGTCGCGTCGATCACCGCCTGCGGCTTCTGCGCGGTGGCGGCGGTGTCGAGATAGTGCCAGCCGGGGGTAAGGCCGGGGAAGTCGTCTCTCAAGCCCCTCCCCTTCAGGGGAGGGGTTGGGGTGGGGGTTATCGGGATGGCGCGAGGCCGATGGCCCCCACCCCCAGCCCCTCCCCTGAAGGGGAGGGGAGAAGAAAGGTCGGCGCCGCTCACACCAGCTCTCCCAGCTTCGCCAGCGCGAGCGCCTGCAATTTCTCTTCATCTTCGGCGCCGTCGAAGACACCCGCGACAAAGGCTTGCAGCAGCAGCTTCTTCGCCTCAGCCGGCGGCAGTCCGCGCGACTGAAGATAGTAAAGGCTCATCGCGTCGAGCTCGCCGATCGCGCAGCCATGCGCACACTTCACATCGTCGGCGAAGATTTCGAGTTCGGGCTTGGCGTTGGCGGTCGCGCTGCGGTCGAGCAGCATCGCCTTCACATCCTGTTCGCTGTCGGTCTGCTGCGCGTCACGCGCGACGGCGACCTTCCCGAGATAGGTGCCCGTCGCCGTGCCGCCGAGGACCGAGCGCACAACCTGCCGCGACGTCGCGCCGGGTTCGGCGTGGGTGACCGTGGTGACGATCTCGAGATTTTGCTCGCCGCCACCGATCTGCGCCGCGCCGAGATGGAAGTCGGCGCCTTCGTGCAGCGTCACCGCGAGTTCGATCCGGCCATAGGCACCGCCGATGTTGAGGATATGCAGCGACGCCGCCGCACCCTTGCCGATGCTCATTTCGATCTGGTGGATCGCGCCTTCGTCCGGCTCGATGGTGCGGCGAAAATCGCCGCCCGCGGGCACGACGATGCTCTCGGGCGCGGGCAGCGGCCATGCCGCGGCCACCGCATCGATGTCGCTATAGCGCCACGCTTCGTCGCGGCGATTAGGGAGAGCGGTCATGGCCTGCGCTCCGCCCATTCGCGGCGGAAGTTCGTGAGCAAAGTCGATTTTCGCTTGTCGATGCAGGCCTTCACTTCAGCCTGATTCGATGCGCCCTTCTTCACGCAGGTCGCACTTGTCTTGCAGAGCTGCGCGTCGAGATGCGCATTGCCGCTGCTTTCGCTGAGGTCGCAATGATAGCGCCCCTTGGCATCACGGCCGACATAGACCGCGATACCGCTCAGCTTCTGTGCGATCACGACGATTTCCTCGTCGGTCGGCACCGGCTCGGGCGCTTGCGCAATCGTCAGAAGGGCGAAAGCGAGGATCACGCCGCGATCTCCGCATAGCCTTCGCGTTCGAGTTCGAGCGCGAGTTCGGGGCCACCCGACTTGACGATGCGGCCAGCGGCGAGGACATGCACGAAATCGGGCCGCACATAGTCGAGCAGGCGCTGATAATGGGTGATCAGCAGCACCGCCTTGTCGGGACGTCGCATGATCGCGTTGATCCCGTCGCCGACGATGCGCAGCGCGTCGATGTCGAGGCCCGAGTCCGTCTCGTCGAGGATCGCGAGCTTGGGGTCGAGGATGCCCATCTGCACCATCTCGTTGCGCTTCTTCTCGCCGCCCGAAAAGCCGACGTTCACCGGGCGCTTGAGCATGTCCATGTCCATCTTGAGCAGCCCCGCCTTCTCGCGCGCCAGCTTCAGGAAATCGCCGCCCGACAGCGGCTCTTCGCCCCGCGCCTTGCGCTGGGCATTCAGGCTCTCGCGCAGGAACTGGACGTTCGAGACGCCGGGGATTTCGACCGGGTACTGGAAACCGAGGAACAGCCCGGCGGCGGCGCGCTCGTGCGGGTCGAGGGCGAGGAGGTCCTGTCCGTCGAACGTCGCTGACCCCTCGGTGACTTCATAGCCGGGGCGCCCACCGAGGACATAGGACAAAGTCGACTTGCCCGCGCCATTGGGTCCCATGATCGCATGGATTTCGCCCGCATTGATGGCGAGCGACAGGCCTTTCAGGATCGGCTTGTCGGCGACGGTGGCGTGGAGGGTTTCAATTTTGAGCATCATCGGTCCGTTCAGTTTCCGCCGCGCTGCAGGCGGTCGGCACGTATCTTCTGCAATAATTTGATGAAGTTTGGCTTTTCCGCCGCGTCGAGCTGCGACTTCAGGCCGCTCGCCTGATCTGCCGGATATTCCTTGTCGATCGCGCCAAAGAGCTGGGCCCTCAGTTCCTTGCATCCTTCGGTCGCTGCAGCAAAAATCGCATCGTCGGTCGCATCGGTTTTGGTCATCCGGACAGCGTAAGTCGTCATGCAGCGGTCGTTGGCCTGCGCCAGCATCATTGCATCGGCTTGCGCTGTTTGCGCATGAACTCCCCCGGTAAGCAGAGTCGCGCCCAGAAGGAGGCTAGTTGGCAAAAATCGGTTCACCCCACGCTCCCTTCAAGGCTGATCCCCAGCAGTTTCTGCGCCTCGACCGCAAACTCCATCGGCAGTTGCTGCAGCACTTCCTTGGCAAAGCCGTTGACGATCAGCGCCACCGCTTCTTCCTGCCCCAGCCCGCGCTGCATCGCGTAGAAGAGCTGGTCGTCGCTGATCTTGCTCGTCGTCGCTTCATGCTCGACGGTCGCGGTCGGGTTGCGGACTTCGATGTACGGCACGGTATGCGCGCCGCACTGGTCGCCCAGAAGCAAGGAATCGCACTGGGTGAAGTTGCGCACCCCTTCGGCATTGGGCGCGACGCGGACGAGGCCGCGATAGGTGTTGTTCGACTTGCCCGCGCTGATCCCCTTGCTGACGATGGTCGAGCGCGTGCGCTTGCCATTGTGGATCATCTTGGTGCCGGTGTCGGCCTGCTGGAAATTGTTGGTGACCGCGACCGAATAAAATTCGCCGACGCTGTCGTCGCCGTTGAGCACGCAGCTGGGGTATTTCCAGGTGATCGCGCTGCCGGTTTCGACCTGCGTCCACGACACCTTGCTGCGCTTGCCTTGACACAGTGCGCGCTTGGTCACGAAATTATAGATGCCGCCGAGGCCTTCGGCATTGCCCGGATACCAGTTCTGGACGGTCGAATATTTGATCTCGGCATCGTCGAGCGCGACCAGTTCGACCACCGCGGCGTGAAGCTGGTTCTCGTCGCGCATCGGCGCGGTGCAGCCTTCGAGATAGGAGACGTACGCGCCCTTGTCGGCGACGATCAGGGTGCGTTCGAACTGCCCTGTATTCTCGGCATTGATGCGGAAATAGGTGCTGAGCTCCATCGGGCAGCGCACGCCCTCGGGAACGTAAACGAACGTCCCGTCCGAGAAGACCGCGCAGTTGAGGGTCGCGAAATAATTGTCGTGCATCGGCACGACCTTGCCGAGCCACTTCTTCACCAGCTCGGGATATTCGCGGATTGCTTCCGAAATCGACAGGAAGATCACCCCCGCGCGCTTCAACTCCTCGCGGAAGGTCGTCGCGACGCTGACGCTGTCGAACACCGCGTCGACCGCGACCTTGCGCGCGCCCTCGACCCCCGCGAGCACCTTTTGCTCCTCGATCGGGATGCCGAGCTTCTCATACACCTTCAGGATTTCGGGATCGACCTCGTCGAGGCTCGACAACTTCGGCTTCGCCTTGGGCGCCGCGTAATAATAGGCGTCCTGATAGTCGATCGGCGGCACGTTCAGCTTCGCCCAGTCGGGGGTCTCCATCGTCTGCCAGTGGCGATAGGCCTTGAGCCGCCATTCGAGCATCCATTCGGGCTCGTTCTTCTTCGCCGAAATGAAACGCACCGTGTCTTCCGACAGGCCCTTGGGCGCAAAGTCGGTTTCGATGTCGGCCGCCCAGCCATGCTCGTAATCGGCGACCTTTGCGGCGGCGTCGTGCGCGGCCTGATCCTTGAGGGGGGTATCGGTGCTGTCGGTCATACCTATCTCGTCGCCCCCGCGAAGGCGGGGGCCGTTGTCGTTTTATTCTGCGGCGTCGGAGTAGGGCCTCCAGCGGCCCCCGTCTTCACGGGGGCGACGGATAGACTCGCCAGACTAATCTCCGCCAGCGCGCCGCGCACGGCGCTGTTGACGACGCCCCAATGCGGTTTGACGCGGCAATTGCCTTCGAGCGCGCAATCGTGCCGGCCATCCTCGACGCAGGTGGTGAGCGCGATCGGGCCTTCGACGGCTTCGATGATGTCAGCGATGCTGATCGCCGCCGCGGGGCGGGCAAGGCGCACCCCGCCGCCGGTGCCGCGCGTGGACACGAGCAGGCCGGCGCGGGCGAGGCCGCTCACCAGCTTTTGCGCGGTCGGTCCGGGAATCCCTGTCTGCTCGGCGAGCATCGCCGCGTGCAGCGGCACCGATCCGCACTGGCGCGCGGCGGCGCTCATCAGCACGACGGCATAGTCGGCAAGGTTGGACAGGCGCATGGCTCTTTCCGGCGAAATTGCGAACGATTCTTAATTGGAGTAATTTGTTCCAATTAGATAGTCGCTGAGCGCCCTAGGCGCAAGGTCGCGGGCCGGCAATAAAAAAAGGCACCCATCCAGCCGAAGCCGAATGAGTGCCGAGATGAAGGTCTCAGTCCTCGTCAAAGGAAGAGCTCTTCTGGGTCGCGGATTCCGGATAGGTCGCGGGCCCGATTCGCGATTGTATCAAAACGCCAAATCGTCGCTCGGCGCCGAAAAAGACCGTCCCGTCGTGGGGCAGGGCCGAACGGACTCAGGTTTCGGAAACGATCGGGCTGACCTTGCCCGCAAGCTGCTTCCGGCCCGTCGTCGTCGCCTCGGTATAAAGCGTGGGTTTGCCGAGCTGCCCCGGGGTCGCGCCGGCAAAGCGCTTGATCTCGCGGATCAGATGCGACTGGTCGTAAAAGGCGTCGCCAAGCTGCGCCTCGTCCAGCGTCTCGCCGCGCGCGAGCGCCGCCGCGGCGCGCACGGCGCGATATTTGCGCGCCAGCATACGCGGCGACAGGCCGTAATAATGTTTGGTCATCCGCTCGACCGAGCGGATCGACATGCCGGTCGCTTCGACCAGATCATGCACCTGCGGCGACGCCGATCGCGTCAGCCATTCATCGACGGTGCGGATAAACCACATCGCGGGCGCCTCGGTCTGTTTCAGCACCGCGCGGACGAAATTATTACCGATAATCAGCCGCTCTTCGTCGTTCGCGGCGCCCAGTATCGCGTCGGCAACTTCGTTGATCCAGTCGCCGAACAGGTCGGCGGCGTCGATCGCGCGGTCGGTCAGCTTTTCGCCATGGCTGCCCATCAGCGCGGCCCAGCCGGCGGGCAGCATGCCGAAGCCGAAGATGCGCGTCGGGCTGTTGCTGATCGCGCGGACGCGGCCGCTCGTCGGTCCGACGATATTGGCGCGCCGTACCGTGCTGCTGTGCCCGTCCGAAAAGACATATTCGCCGTCGGCGACGGTGATGAAGCGAAACTGCGGGCGGTCGGCGCGCTCATATTCGTCGAAGCGCGGCATGTTGATGCGCGCACAGTAAAAGCTCGACACCATGTCCGCCAGATCGGGATCGGGCGGAAAATAGTGCAGCTCGAACGGCTGCTCGCCGCTCATCTGCCCGGATGAGGCTGACGTATCCGACATGACGAGACCGACCCTTCGGCGGCTTTGTTGCCGCCTGTTGCTTCCCCGCCATAATTTCAGAACGCCCGGCTGCGTCAAGGCGCAATTTTGATTCTCACTATCAACGGCTGGCAGCGATCCAGGCATCGACGCGGCGTTCGAGGATGTCGAGCGGCACCGGCCCCGATTTGAGCACCACGTCATGAAAGTCGCGATAGTCGAAACGGTCGCCCAGCGCCGCCTGCGCGCGCGTCCTCAGTTCCATGATCTTGAGCTTGCCGATCAGATAGGCGGTCGCCTGCCCCGGATAGACGATATAGCGCTCGATCGCCTTTTCGATGTCGCCGTCGGGGTTGGGCGTATTGTCCTTCAGATACTGGATCGCCTCCTCGCGGCTCCAGCGCTTGTCGTGAATGCCGGTGTCGACGACGAGCCGGCACGCGCGCCACAATTCCATGCCGAGGCGCCCGAAATCGCTGTAGGGATCGGTATAGGCGCCCATGTCCTTCGCCAGTTCCTCCGAATAGAGGCCCCAGCCTTCGGTATAGGCGGTGAAGCCGCCGAAACGGCGGAAGGGCGGCAGGCCGGTCAGTTCAGTCTGCACCGCGCGCTGCAGGTGGTGTCCCGGAATACCCTCATGATAGGCGAGCGCCTCGAGCTCGGTCTTCGACATGTCGCGCAGGTCATAGAGGTTCACATAATAGGTGCCGGGCCGCGATCCGTCGGGCGAGGGCGACTGGTAAAAGGCCTTGCCCGCCGACTTTTCGCGAAACGCTTCGACCGCTTTCACCTGCAGGTGCGCCTTGGGCAACGTATGGAAGAAGGCGGGCAGCCGCGCCTCCATCGCCTTCACCTTGGCATCGACATCGGCCAGATAATCCTCGCGGGTCGTATAATAATATTGCGGGCTGGTGCGCAGATGCTCGAAAAACTCGCGCAACGTCCCTTTGAAGCCCACCTGCGCCATGATCTTCTTCATCTCGCCGTGGATACGCGCGACTTCGGAGAGGCCGAGCGCGTGGATCTGCGCCGCGCTCATGTCGGTGGTCGTATAATTGGCGAGCAGCGCGGCATAATAGGCTTTGCCGTCGGGCAGGCGCCAGATGCCGTCCTGCGTCGGCGCGACCGCCTGCTGGCGCTTCATTTCGGCGAGCAGCCGGCCATAGGCGGGGCCCGCGCTTTCGGCCCATGCGGCGTTCGCGGCATCGGTCAGTCGTGTCTTTTCGCCGGCGTCGATGTCGAGCTTGCCGACCTTCGCGCCGATATCCTCGATCACCGCATTGTCCGGCTTCATCAGATTTTCGATGTCGCTGATGACATAGGCATAGACCCACTTCGGCGGCTGGACGCCCTTTTTGGCGCGCCGCGCCGATTCCGCCGACAGCGCGTCGAGCACCGGGCCCATGCCGCGGATGCGCTCCACATAGGCTTCGGCTTCGGCAACATTGGCAACGCGGTGGATATTGATCAGAAAGGCGGGCATCTGGCTCTGCGCGCCGTTCATCTGGTCGAAGATATATTCATCGTCGCGGAACGGGAACAGCCGCTCGGCGCGCGCCGCCTGCGCGTTGAACAGTTCGAAGGACAGCGCTTCCTCCGCCGACAGCTTCGTGGGGTCGAAGCTCGCGCGCATGGCCGCCGCGGTCGCCTGTTGCAGCGTGTGGCTGGCAACCTCGGCGTCGTCGCTCGGGTCGTTCCACTTGCCGTAATCGGCGTCGCGGATACCGCGATAGGCCTTGCTTTGCGGGCTCAACGACAGTTGCGCTTCGTCATAATTGTCGAAGAATTGCGCAAGATCGGCGCCCGCCGGTGCGCTCGCCGCGGGCGATTGCAGCGCGGTCGCCACGGTCGCCGGCGTACATCCCGCCGTCGCCAGCAGCACGAGCGCGCTGGACAGGATCGCGGTGGACGGGCGGGCGGCGAAACGGCGATGCGACACGATAGTCTCCCTCTGTTGGCCGGTTGACCGCAGGCCCGGCAAGGCCCTTCATTTTGCAACGATTTCCGGCTGGTCGGCTGGGGGCTTGCCATAGCCGCCGCCCCGGCGCAATGGCGGGGGATGTCGCTTTTTGCCTCCGCCGCCGATGCCGCCTACGCCCTTGTCCGCCCTGTTGTTCACGCGACCGATGGCGAGGCGGCGCATAATCTGACGCTCGCCGCGCTCCAGCCGCTACCGCGCGCGCGCGCCGCGCTGACCAGTCCCGTGCTGGCGACCGAGCTGGCGGGGCTGAACTTCCCGAACCCGGTCGGCCTCGCCCCCGGCTTCGACAAGGATGCGCGCGTGGCGCATGCGATGCCCCATTTCGGTTTCGGCTTTGTCGAGGTCGGGACGCTCACCCCCTTGCCGCAGGACGGCAATCCGCGCCCGCGGCTGTTCCGGCTGGTCGAGGACCGCGCGGTGGTCAACCGCATGGGCTTCAACAACGGCGGGCAGGCAAAGGCGGCCGACCGCATCGCCTGCCTGCGCCGCCACGGTCTGCCGGTGCCGCTCGGCATCAACATCGGCGCCAACAAGGACAGCCCCGATCGCATCGCCGACTATGCGAAGGGCACGGCGGCAATGGCGCCGCTCGCCGATTATCTCACCGTCAATATCTCGTCGCCCAACACGCCGGGCCTGCGCGCCTTGCAGGATCGCGGCGCCCTCGAGGCGCTGCTCGACGGCGTCGCCGCGGCGCAGCCCGCGGGTGCGGCCAAGCCCGTCTTCCTGAAGGTTGCGCCCGATCTCGAACCCGCCGACATCGACGACATCGTCGCGGTGGCGATCGACAAGCGCCTCGCCGCGGTCATCGTGTCGAACACCACGATCACGCGCCCGCCGCTCGCCTCGCGCCACGCGGGCGAAGCGGGGGGGCTATCGGGCGCGCCGCTTCACGATCTTGCGCTGCAGCGCTTGCGCGACTTTCGCCGGGCAAGCGGCGGAGCGGTGCCGCTGATCGGCGTCGGCGGTATCGCCAATGCCGATCAGGCCTGGGCGCGCATCCGCGCGGGCGCCAGCCTGATCCAGATCTATTCGGCGATGGTGTTCGAAGGGCCGGGGCTGGCCGCACGCATCGCGCACGGCCTCGAAGATCGCGCCGCGCGCGACGGTTTTGCACGGGTGAGCGACGCGGTGGGCGCCGACGCCTGACGTGCTCGCGCCGGCGGGCAGGGGAGACGGGCGGGGGGAACAGGGCTTGCACTCGCCGGACCCCCGCGCCAATGTCGCCTCCATGCTTAAACGACTCTTTGCTGTTTTCAGCCTCTTCGTCCTTGCCGTCCCGTCGCTTGCCGCGGCGCAGGGCGTCACCTCGTCGGCCGACCCGCGCGCGACCGAGGCGGGGCGAGAGATTTTGCATCAGGGCGGATCGGCGGCCGACGCCGCGATCGCGATGGTTGCGGTGCTGACCCTCGTCGAACCGCAATCGAGCGGCATCGGTGGCGGCGGCTTCATGGTCTACCACAACGCCAAGGACGACAGCATCTCGACCATCGACGGCCGCGAAAAGGCGCCGGCGGCGGCGAAGGGCGACCGCTTCCTCGGCCCCGACGGCAAGCCGCGCGGCTTCATGGACGTCGTGCCAGGCGGCTTGTCGGTCGGCGTTCCGGGCAATGTCCGCCTGATGGAAATGGCGCACAAGAAATGGGGCAAGCTCGAATGGAAGGCGCTGTTCCAGCCCGCGATCAAACTGGCCGAGGAAGGGTATAAGGTCACGCCCGCGCTCTATACCTGGCTCGAGCAATTCCAGCCGGTGTGGAAGGATTTCCCGGCCGCCCGCGCCATCTATTATGTCGACGGCAAACCCGCGCCCGTCGGCACCGTGATCCGCAACCCCGCCTATGCGGCCATCCTACGCGACATTGCAGCGCGCGGCCCCGAAGCCTTTTATGCGGGCGCCAATGCCAAGGCGATCAGCGACGCGGTGGCCAAGGCGCCGCGCAATCAGGCACAGCTCACGCTCAAGGATCTCGCCGCCTATCAGGCGAAGGAACGCCCGGCGGTCTGCACCACCTATCGCATCTACAAGCTGTGCGGCATGGGGCCGCCCTCGTCGGGCGCGACGACCGTCTTCGGCATCCTCGGCATGCTCGAGGGCTATGACATGAAGGCGATGGGCAAGGATAATCCGATGAGCTGGCACCTGTTGGCCGAAGCGATGCAGCTCGCCTATGCCGACCGCGCGGCCTATCTCGGCGACGCCGATTTCGTCGATGTGCCGTTGAAGGGCCTGCTCGACAAAGGCTATCTGGCCGAACGCCGTCGGCTCATCTCGCCTTATGGCGCTGCGGGTCATTATGAACCCGGCACGCCGCCGGGCGCGAAGCCGCGCGCTGCCGCGCCGCCGATTCCCGAACATGGCACGACGCATTTCGTCGTCGCCGACAAGGACGGCAATGTCGTCTCGATGACCTCGACCGTCGAAAGCATCTTCGGCAGCCAGCTCATCGCCAACGGCTATTTCCTCAACAACGAGCTCACCGATTTCGACTTCGTGCCGGTCAAGGACGGGCAGCCGACCGCCAACCGCGTCGAAGCGGGCAAGCGACCGCTTTCCTCGATGTCGCCGACGATCGTCTATGGGCCCGACGGCAAGGTGATCCTCGCGGTCGGCTCGGCGGGCGGCAAGCGCATCATCATGCATGTCACGAAGACGCTGATCGGCGTCCTCGACTGGGGCCTCAGCGCGCAGGACGCGATGGAACTGCCCAATATCTTCTTCGGTCAGCAGGGCGTGCTGATCGAGAATGACGATCTCGGCAAGGCGATCGCGGCGAAGATGAAGCCGTTCGGCTACAGCTTCACGCCGACCGATCTAGGCTCGAAGCTCAACGCGATCGAACGCGTCGGCGATGGCTGGCGCGGCGCCGCCGACCCGCGCGGGCCCGGCACCTCGTCGGTCGACGGCGCACCGGCGCAGAACTGATTATTACGGCCAATTTTATCGTCATCCCGGCGAAGGCCGGGATCTCGCCGCTGCGCTGTGACGCGAGGATGAGATCCCGGCCTTCGCCGGGATGACGGAGGGGTTATGGGCTTCTATCGTGTGGCGATTGACCCTAAGAACGACCCAACGACAATAACCTCCCGAGGAGAGCGAGAGGCATGAAGCTGGACAACCCGCATCTCGACCATTTTCCCAGTCTGGTCGCGATGTTTTTCGACCGTGCCGAACGGGGCGGCGAAAGCCCCTTTCTCTGGCACAAGGCCGACCGCGCGTGGCAACCGCTGAGCTGGCGGCAGGTTGCGAACCAGGTCGCCGCGCTCGCGCATAATCTGCGCGCGCTGGGGCTGAAGGAGGGCGACCGCGTCGTCCTCGTCAGCGAAAACCGGCCCGAATTCTGCATCGCCGATCTCGCCATCATGGCGGCGGGGTGCATCACCGTGCCCACCTACACCACGAACACCGAACGCGATCACCAGCATATCCTCGACAACAGCGGCGCGCGCGCCGTCATCGTCTCGACCGCAAAGCTCGCGCGCACCCTGATGCCCGCGGTGATGCGGTCCGACGCGCATATCGTCATCAGTATGGAAAGTCTGCGCGTCGGCCAGCAGGGCGAGGTGGCGGTCCACGACTGGGCGCCGCTGGTCGAGGCGGGCGCCGCCGAGGTGCTGGTCAATGATTTCGGCATCGGCGACGAAGAGGTGTTCCTCTCCTTCCTGCCCCTGAGCCATGCCTATGAGCATTCGGGCGGGCAGTTCCTGCCGATCATGGTCGGCGCGCAAATCTATTACAGCGAGGGTCTCGAAAAGCTCGTCTCGAACATCGAAGAGACGAAGCCGACGATCATGGTCGTCGTCCCGCGGCTGTTCGAAGTGATCCGCGCCCGGATGATCAAGTCGGTCGAAAAGCAGGGCAAGCTTGCGAACTGGATGCTCAGCCAGGCGCTGCGCGTCGGCGAAAAGGATTATGAGCGCCGCCTGGGCGTGCTCGACCGCCCGGTCGACCTCATCCTCAACAAGCTGTTCCGCCCCAAGATCCAGCAACGCTTCGGCGGCCGGATGAAGGCGCTCGTTTCGGGCGGCGCGCCGCTCAATCCCGAAATCGGCGTCTTCTTCCACTCGATCGGCCTGACGCTGCTTCAGGGTTATGGACAGACCGAGGCGGGGCCGGTGATCAGCTGTAACCGTCCCTCGGTCGGCCTCAAGATGGATACGGTCGGCCCGCCGCTGATGAACACCGAAGTGCGGATCGCCGACGACGGCGAAATCTGTGTCCGCGGCGAGCTCGTCATGAAGGGCTATTGGCGCAACAAAGAGGAAACGGCGCGCGTCCTCGTTCCCGATCCGGCCGAACCCGACAAGGGGCCGTGGCTTCATACCGGCGACATCGGCCATATCGACGACCAGGGCCGCATCGTCATCACCGACCGCAAGAAGGATCTGATCGTCAACGACAAGGGCGACAATGTCTCACCGCAGCGGGTCGAAGGGATGCTGACGCTCCAGCCCGAAATCCTGCAGGCGATGGTCTATGGCGACAAGCGCCCGCACCTCGTCGGCATATTGGTGCCCGATCCCGAATGGATGGCCGAATGGGCCGAGGTTGAAGGACTGCCCAAGGATTTGAAACTGCTGCGCGAGCATGAAAAATTCCGCACCGCGATCCGCGAGGCGGTCGACCGCGTCAACGGCCAGCTTTCGGTGATCGAAAAGGTGCGCAAGTTCGACTTTGCCGACGAACCCTTCACGATCGAGAATGAACAGATGACCCCGTCGATGAAGATCCGCCGCCATATCCTGCGCAAGGTCTATGAGGACAAGATCGCGGCGCTCTACAAGGGGTAGGGGCGGAGCGTTGGAGGCGGGAATGCTGTTGAAAAGCTCTTGCAGTGTTGGCAATTCCTGATCCAGAATCTCCTGGATCGGAGATTTTTGCAGATACTGGGTGAACGGACCGTGATGCAAGAGGCGCTGTTTTACAGCTTCGGCCTTGAGTGAATATGTCGACAGATCACCTGCTCCGGTCGATTGACCGGTTCGTGGACCCGGGTGATCTGCGCAAGCATCTTCGCCCTGTCACAGCGAGACAGGTCGGCCATTGATCGATCCGGAGCTGATGGTCCGGATGCTTATCATCAGCCATCTCAAGGGATACGTTTGCAGCGTCGGCGGTGCGACGAGGTACATGCGAACCTTGCTGCGCCACAGAAGGATCGAAGGACCGCTTCCGGTCTTTATCAGGCGTAGATTGCGATCGCCTGACTGCCGTGCAGCACGGGTTCGCCGGCGCGGTTCCACAGCATCATGTCCTGCACCGACAGCCCGTTGCGGGCAAAGCCGGTCTTGGCAGAGAGCAGCCACCAGCCATCCTCGGTCTCGGGCTTTGCAGTGAGCATGTTAACCGTCCAGTTCATCGAGCTGATCGGGCCGAATTCGGTGAACAGCGCCATCGCCGCGGGGGGCAGCGCATCGCCCATCGCGAGCAGCGCGACCGCCGGATGACAGGCGGGTTCTTCGACGAAGCGCACCCAGGTCAGATATTCGCCGACATCGCTTTTCCAGTTGAAGCGCGGGCCGGTCGTCGGGCGCATGTCGAAATGACGGGTGAAGCTGGGCCGCGCCTTGTGTTCGGGCACGGGCCGAAGCGTTTCGGGGGCGGGGGCGTCGGGTATGGCGAGCCGGTCGTGATCGAGATGGCTTTGCCGGTCGGGCGAGAAAGCGAAGACCGCGGCGGTGCCGAAGCCCGCATCGCTGGTGACGCCAGCGTCGATGAACAGGCTCGATTTCGATTGGCGCAGCACGCGCGTATGCACGGTGCAATCGCCGCTGACCGGTCCGACGAAGCTGATCTGCGCGTAGCGAAGCGGCGCCTCGGTCGGGTGGAGCGCCATCGTCCCGGCGAGCGCGACCGCCGAGCTGATCCCGCCATAGGCGGTGCGACCCTGCATCCAGCCGTCGTCGATATGTGCCGTCGCGACATCGCGGTCGACGCGCAGGGTGGAGAGCAGCGCGTCGAGCGCGCTGGGGGAGCTTGTCATCGGAAAACTCAATCCTCGATCTGGAAGGTCAGTCCGGCGTGGGCGGTCAGCCGGTCGATCAGCGCCTGGCCGAGCAGCGCGCCGGGGGTCCATACGCCGCCCGCGCCATCGGTTTCGAGCAGCGTCATGCCGGTTTCGGCAAGCATCTTCGACGTTGATCCATAGCCGGGGTCGCGGTCGCCCTGGACGCTGGCGCGGATCGTGGTGCCGTCGGGATATTCGCCAACGAAGAGGATGTTGTAGAAGCCGTTTTCGCGCTCTTCCTTGCTCGGTCCCTCGCCGGGTTGAAGCTTGGATTCGCCGAAGGGGTTCGCCTTTGCCATCGCTTCGGCCATCGCCTTTCCGGCCTCGCCGATCGTCGTCATGACCATCTCGTCATAGACAAGGTCCGACCCCCATGGGTGGCCGAGCAGGAAATTGGTGCGGTGGACATTTTTGGTGTTGATCGGTGCCATCACGAAGGGCGCGGTCCAGGTGCCGGTCGCATGATCATATTCGGGGATCAGTCCCGACGGCTGATGCGGACCTTCAAACCCCGGGGTCAGCGCGAAGGAGGATTTGAGCAACAGCGCGAGCGACGGCTTTTTGGCGACGGCCTTCAGCGTTTCGGTCAGGCTGGCGATGGTGCCGCCCGAGGCGCCGCCCTGCATCTTGCGTACGCGGCCTTTCACGCGCGGTGCGGGCTTGCCGTGGCGCTTCACCGCTTCGGCCTGGAGAAACAGCACGCCGAGGTCGAAGGGGATCGAATCGAAGCCGCACGAAAAGGTGATGCGCGCGCCCGATGCCTGCGCCTGATCCTGATGCGCGTCGATCATCTCGCGCATCCAGCCGGGCTCGCCGCACAGATCGGCATAGGCGGTTCCGGCTTTTGCGCAGGCGTTGACGAGGTCGCTGCCATAAAGCTGATAGGGGCCGACGGTGGTCAGCACGACGCGCGTGCGATGCGCCATCATGTCAAGGCTGGCGGGCTCGCTGGCGTCGGCGACGACGAGCGGCGTGTCGGCCGGGGCGCCGATGAGGTCGCGCACCTCGGCAAGCTTGTCGAGACTGCGTCCCGCCATCGCCCATTTGGGCGCGTCCTTGCGGCCGCCATAATGCTGCACGAAATATTCGGCGACGAGGCGGCCGGTAAAGCCGGTCGCACCATAGACGATGATGTCGAATTCGCGGGCCTCTGCCACGGCACCCTCCCATTTACGTAAACGTCAACTAGAGGCTAGCGCAGATGTTCGGCGGTGCCAAGGGGCGTCGCGTCGCGCCCGGTCCGAGGCTTCTATCGATGGATTCAGGCGGAGGGGGTCAGCCACCGCGCGAGTGCCACCCATTCGGCAACGCTGACCGTCTCGGCGCGGCGGGTCGGATCGATCCCGAGCGCATCCAGCGCGTCGATTGCGCCGGGGACGCCCTTGAGGCTCTGGCGCAGCATCTTGCGGCGCTGTCCGAACCCCTTTTCGGTGAGCTTCGACAGCATCGCGGGCGACACGCCGGGCGGTTCATTGTCCGGGGTGACATGGACGATCGCCGACATCACCTTGGGCGGCGGGGTGAAGGCCGAGCGGTGGACTTTCATCGCGAGCTTCGCCTGTGCGCGCCACTGCGCCAGCACCGCGAGCCGCCCATAGGCCGAGCTACCGACAGGGGCGACGATGCGCTCCGCAACCTCGAGCTGGAACATCAGCGTCAGCGACAGCCATTGCGGCGGCCAGGCCGCGGGTTCGAGCCAGCGCGTGAACAATGCGGTGCCGACATTGTAGGGCAGGTTGGCGACGATATGATAGGGGCCGCCCGCCAGCGCGTTCGCATCGACCGCCATCGCGTCGTCCGAAACGACGGTCAGCTGGCCGTCGAAGGCATCGGCAAGATCGGCGAGCAGCGGCAGGCAGCGTTCGTCGCGTTCGACCGCGATCACCCGCGCGCCGGCGCGCAGCAGCGCGCGCGTCAGCCCGCCCGGTCCGGGACCGACCTCGAACACCGTCGCGCCGTCGAGATTGCCGGGGATCGCCGCGACGCGATCGAGCAATTGTTCGTCGAAAAGGAAATTCTGCCCCAGCGCCTTGCTGGCCGACAGGCCGTGCGCGCGCACGACATCGCGCAGCGGCGGCAGCGGACGATTGGGCTGCGTCGTCACGCGGCGGCGGCGCAGCCGCGCGCCCGCGCCTCTGCCATCCGCGCGGCCATCGCGATCGCCGCGATCGTCGGTCCGGGGTTGGCGGTTCCCGAACCTGCGATGTTGAAGGCAGTCCCATGATCGGGCGAGGTACGGATGATCGGCAGCCCGAGTGTCAGGTTGACGCCGTCGTGGAAGTGCAGCGCCTTGAACGGCGCCAGCGCCTGATCATGATAGCCGCAGAGCAGCGCGTCATAGCGGTCGCGAATGCCGGGCGCGAACAGCGCATCGGCGGCGAGCGGGCCGTCTACGACGATCCCTTCGGCGGCAAGCTGTTCGATCGCGGGAGCGATGATGCGGATTTCCTCATCGCCGAGCCGTCCGCTTTCGCCGGCATGCGGGTTGAGCCCGGCGATGGCGAGGCGCGGCTGGGCGATGCCGAAGTCGCGGATCAGGCCGCGCACGACGATGCGCGCCTTGGCGACGATAAGCTCGGCGGTCAGGCGTTCGGGCACCTCGGCAAGCGGGATATGGACGGTCAGCGGCACGACGCGCAGGCTGGGGCCGGCGAGCATCATCACCGCATTGGTGGCGGTGACGCCGCAGCGTTCGGCGATGAATTCGGTCTGGCCCGGATGAGTATAGCCGATGCTTTGTAGCGCATGTTTCGACACCGGACCCGTCACCAGCGCCGCGGCGGCACCGTTGCGGGTGAGGCCGATGCCGGTTTCCAGCGCGTGGAGTGCGCAGGTCGCCCCCGCCGCCGTGGGTTCGCCGGGCGTAAGCGGGCCGCTGTCCTCGAGATGCCAGACGGGCAGCGCCGTGTCGAACAGGCGTCCGACCTCTTCCATATCGTTGACGCGCACGATCGGGCCGTCCCAGACGGCTTCGATCACCGCAGCATCGCCGACCGTTACGAAGGGAGGCAGGTCGTGCTTGTCGCGTTCGGCCCAGGCGCGGGCCGCAACTTCGGGACCGACGCCCGCCGGGTCGCCCATGGTGACCGCGATCGGGCGTCGTTTAATCATAGCCGTCATCAATTATATTCGATCACCGCATCCCGGCGCAGGTCGCGCAGATAGCGTTGCGCGCGCTTGTTGACCTTGTCCTCGAGCAGCTTCTGCTCGATCGCCTGAACGTCGGGCGCGGTCGCCGTTTCGGGCAGGTCGCGGCCGCAAAGGACGAGGACGCTGACCCCTTCATTCGCGGCGCCGAACGGCTGAGTGACTTGGCCGATCTGCATGTTGATCAGCGTGTTCTGCAGCTGCGGCGGCAGTGCGCGCATCGAGATATTGTCGCGCGACACGACATTCGCGCCGAGCTTGGCGGCGATATCGTCGGCCGCGCCGCAACCGGCGATGCTGCGCGTCGCGTCGGCGAACTGGCTGGCGAGCTCGCTCGCCTTTGCTTCGGTCGTGCCGGGGGCGAAATCGAGCGACACCTGCTTGAGGCTGAGCACCGCGTCGCGCGGGTCGGCCGTCAGAACCTGGCGCCGGTCGATCATCAGCAGGATCGATATCCCGCCCGGGACTTCGACCGGGCCGACGAGCTGGCCAGGCTGCATGTTGAGCGCCGCCTGCGCCATCGACGGCGGGAGGGTCGCGGGGCGGACCCAGCCGAGATCGCCGCCAACGACCGCGGTCGAGGCTTCGGAGAATTGGCGTGCATAGGCAGCGAAGCTGCCGCCGGCCTGAAGCGCCTGAATGATCTTTTGCGCATTCGCCATCACGGCGGCGGCATTTTCGGGCGTCGTCGCGAGATAGATTTCGCCGAGGTGTAGTTCGTCCTGACCCTTGGCCTCCTGCAGCCGCTTGACCACCGCTTCCACCTCGTCGGTCGACACATTGGTCGTCGACTGGATATTGCGCGACAGCAGGCGGTCCCAAGCGAATTCGCCGCGGATTTGCTGCTTTACCGCGGCGGCCGAAGACCCCTTGGACGCGAGAAATTTGCTGAATTCGTCGGGCGTCTGCTTGAAACGCGCCGCCAGCCGGGCAAATTGTTCGTTGATGACATTTTCGTCGATGTCGATCTTTGCCGCGCGGGCTTCCTGAATCTGGAGCTTTTCGTCGATCAGGTTGCTGAACACCTGCTGGCGCAGCCGCTGAATTTCCTCGGCGGGCAGTTCCATATTGTTGTTCGCAATGCGGATCAGCGCCATGCGCTGCTCGATGTCGGTCGCGGTGATGACTTCGCCGTTCACGATCGCCGAGGGGCGATAGACGTTGGGTTTGCCGTCGCCGTAAAGCTGGACATTGCCGGGAATGGCGAGGTTGGTCGCAGGGGTTTCGCTGTCGGCTACGGTCTGGGCCGACACCGGGACGGACCCCACGGCCGCAGCGGCAATCAGTCCGAACATGGTCGAAATTTTGGTCATTGCCATCCTATTCGAGTAAGAATGCGACGCTCCGTATCAGCCGAAGCGCCCGATGGTCCAGCGCAATCCGCCATCCGGACCTTTGAAGCCGGGAGATAGCGGGAAAACGCTGAACGCAGGCTGAGCGATCAGAAACCGAGGTTGCGGAACGCGACGCGGAACGAGAAGCTGTTGCCGCGCCGCGCGTCGCCGGTGTCGACATGCTGGAGGGAAACGACGGCCCGCTGGTGATGGAGGTCAACTCCTCCCCGGGCCTGGAGGGCATCGAGCGCGCCACCGACCTCGACGTCGCCGGCGCGATCATCGACTACATCGACAACCAGGT
>LULV01000203.1_pt1 | contig 20943 bp, 16 predicted proteins | sample 728081 | NCBI WGS metagenome assembly LULV01 (sample SAMN03860280, study PRJNA289734) | marine metagenome | biome: seawater column; feature: ocean; material: water; isolation source: Red Sea water column Station 108 - depth 25m | place: Saudi Arabia: Red Sea | collected 2011-10-15 | depth 25 m | reverse complement strand
TGCTACAGCAGCGTGGACTGATGATATTAAAACAGCTTACAAATCATATAGAGAGAGCCAAGAGAATTAAATGCCGTACATTGGAGTCAGCCCTTTTAATGGGGTTAGAAAAAAACATACATACACTGCCACAGCTAGTCAAACTAGTTTTTCTGGTGTTGGTGCAGAGGGTATAACTTTAAGCTATAAAGATAGCACATTTGTTGATGTGTTTCAAAATGGCGTAAAGTTAGGAGAAGCAGATTACACTTCTACAAGTGGAACAGCTATTGTTTTAGGAACTGGTGCAGCAGTAAATGACATAGTTGAGGTTGTTGTTTATGATGTTTTTAGCGTTGCAGACACTGTAAGTAAAGCAGATGGTGGTACATTTGATGGTGACATAGCTATAACAGGAACGCTTGATGTTACAGGTGCATCTACATTAACTGGTGCTTTGTCAGCTAAAGGTGGTGCAGTATTTAATGAAGATAGTGCAGACGTAGACTTTCGTGTTGAGTCAAATGATTCAGCTAATGCTTTAGTTGTAAATGGAGGCACAAATAAAGTTGGAATTGGTACAGATTCACCTGCTCATCCTCTTCAAGTTATAACATCTACTGATGGAACAGGTGTTAGTGGTGACTTTACTTATGTTGCTCATTTTCATAACCAAGAAGCTACAAACGATAGAAGTTTTGGTGTTAAAATAAGTGCTGGTTCAACCACAGCAGATCAGTCAATAAGAATAGATGACCATGATGGCACTAATGTTCACATGATAATCTTAGGTAACGGAGATATTTGTTTAGGTGGGAGAACAACAAATCTGACAAATGGTAAAATGTCTATGGATTTTTCCTCCAGTGCAGACAATGGATTTTGCATAAATGATACTGCTAGTGGGAATGGTGCTGCTTTTATAAACTTTCATTCTGGTGGCACATCAAGAGGTACAATAACTAACAATAACAATACTGCTGTCGCATATAACACAACTTCAGATTACAGATTAAAAGAAAATGTAACATCAAGTTGGGATGCAACAACTAGATTAAAAAAACTTAATCCAGTTCGGTTCAACTTTAAAGAAGATAAAGATAGAACAGTAGATGGTTTTTTGGCACATGAAGTTCAATCAGTTGTACCAGAGGCGATAACTGGTAAACATGATGAAGTAGATGATGATGGTAATCCAGTCTATCAAGGCATAGATCAAAGCAAACTTGTTCCTTTACTTGTAAAAACCATACAAGAACTTGAAGCCAGAATAGCAGTATTGGAGAGCAAATGACTAGAGCAAGTGATTTAGCAAGACATCAAGTAGCATTTAAAACTGCTCTCATAGAATTTACAGATGGTGACGATGCTATAACAGTTGCTGATGGAGGAGTTGTAACATTACTTAACACAGCTGTAGCAAAATCAGAGGGTGGGGCGGCTACAACTAATATTGCACAAGGACTTTGTAAATGGTGGATAAAGTACAGTCAAGACGCAGGGTCAGGTTCACAGAATCTAGACAGTTTTAATGTTAGCTCAGTAAATGATGTTGAGACAGGTAGATTTGATCCAACATATTCAAGTAATATGAACAATGCAAATTATTGTGTTTCTGTAATGCACCAAGCTGAATTAACAAATGCTGACTCTACAGAATACACAGTGAGTCAAGCAACAAATACAACACAATTAAGAACCGTTGAAAATGGTGCTTTACGAGACAAAGGTAACGCAAATGCCTCCGCAGTAGGAGATTTAGCATAATAAAAAGGGAGATTAAAATGAGAACTGGACAACCAATACTTGTAACAGATAACGAAGATACAAAGCAAAGTATTACAATGCACAATTCTAAATTTACACACATAATAGCACTAATGGATGAAATTGAGTGTTTGAAAAGCGAGATACGACCGAGTGGCAGTGGACATATTTATACTACAATTAGCACTTTGGAAAACAGAATACAAAGACTAAGAAAAGAATTAGAAAAAGAAAACGAGGATTATAATTAATGTTTGGAGCCACTGCTTTTTGTGAAAACGCCATAGCTGAACAAGGAGTTCTGCAAGTTGGTGTAGCAGAAATGAGTGGCATTGCATCTAGTTCTAATGCAGGGGTGGGCATATTAGCAGGAGTTGCAGAGTTAAGTTTTAACAACACACAAACAACTGCTGGAATATTTATATCAGGTAGTGTAAATGCAGAGGTAAGCAGTAACTTAACACAAACTACAGAAAACATTAGAATTGTAAAAGAAGCAACATCTGAATTAAGTGCCGATTTAACACAAACATCAACAGGTGCAGGTACTTTTGTAGGCACATCCTCACAAGATTTGAATTTTACAAAAACTAGTTCTGGAGATATAATGTTTGTAGATGTTGTAACTGATGCAACAACAGAGACATATACAGAGATCATACCAAGTGGTACAGAAACTTATACAGAGGTGACTCCTAGTGGTACGGAGACATACACGGAAATAGTGAGGTAAACATGGCTAGTACATATACAAATAGTGGTATAGAAAAAATAGGCTCTGGCGAACAAGCTGGAACTTGGGGTAATACCACAAATAATAATTTAGATATTATAGATAAAGCTATCAATGGGGTTCAAGCTCTTACTTTGTCTGGAACTACAGATACCTTTACAGTTACTGATGGAACTGTGTCAGATGCTGGTGCTAGAGTTTTAGTATTAGGTGGTTCTCCTTCTGGAGAGCATACTTTAACACTTGCTCCAAATGATGCGGACAAAGTACATCTTGTTCAAAACTCATCAGGCCAAACTGTAAACATCTCTCAAGGTAGTGGTGGTAACGCGTCTTTAACTAATGGAGAAATAGCTTGGATTTTCTGTGATGGTGCAGGATCTGGTGCAGCTGTTACAAAACAAACTATTTCCTCATCTCCTGCGGCCTTTACTGTTGGCACAGATTTAACCGTAACAGGAGATGCTTCTATAGGAGATGATTTATCTTTAGCTTCAGATGCCGCTGTTTTAAATTTTGGTGCAGACTCGGAAATAAAAGTTACACATGTTGCAGACACTGGATTAAATATCAAACACACTGCAACAGGTGACGATAAGCCAATAGTTCTTACCTTGCAGACAGGTGAAACCGATATACAAGGTAATGATGTAATTGGTGCAATTAATTTTCAAGCACCAGATGAAGGAACTGGAACTGACGCTATACTAGTGGCGGCTGGTATTGAAGCAGTATCAGAGGGTAATTTCGCAGCAGATAATAACGCAACAAAACTATCTTTTAAAACAGGTTCATCAGAAGAAGCAGCAGAAAAAATGTCGTTAAGTTCTGCTGGTAATTTAAGTGTTTCTGGTGGTGTTACAATCACTGGAGATTTGACTGTTTCTGGTGATGATATAACTATGGGAACAAATACGTCTGGACATATTATGGTTGCAGATGGAACAAATTTTAATCCAGTAGCAGTTAGTGGAGATGTCACAATAGCAGCTAATGGTGCTGTAACAATCGCAAATGATGCAGTAGAAACTGCCATGATAGCCGACAACCAAGTAACTACTGCAAAACTAGCAGGAAGTGTTGCGGTTATAGGGATGAGTGCTAAAGTCACTGTTGGATCAAGTTCACCATCAATAACAGCTTCAGTGAATACCTCTGGAATAACAGACAACGGAACAGGTGATTTTACCATAGCCATTGATACAGATTATAGTAATGCTAATTTTGCTGCAACAGTTACAACATTTGATAATGATGGAACAAGCAGAAATGTTGGAGACAACACAGTTGAGGCTCAAGCGGCAGGAACTATTCAAGTTAAAACCTATAGAGCAACACCTTCTGAAGTTTCTGTAAGAGGTTCTTTTGATCCTGATGGATTTTTTGTAATGAGTAACGCTCAATAAAGGATAAACAATGCCGTTTACTAAACTACAATTTAAACCTGGTATAGTATCTGATGTTACTGCTTACACAAACGAAGGTGGTTTTGTTGATGGCGATTTAGTTAGATTTAGATTAGGCTTTCCAGAAAAGTTTGGTGGTTGGGCAAAAAGATCATCAAGCACTTATCAAGGATCTGCTAGACGATTACACAATTGGGTTGCTTTAGATGGATCTGATTTTCTTGGTGTAGGCACTCACTTAAAATACTATATTGAAGAGGGCAACACATTTAATGATATTACTCCTATTAGAGTTACCACAGGTGCAGGTGATATAACATTTGCCGCAACCAACGGATCAACAACAATCACTGTAACAGATGCGGCTCACGGAGCAAATGTAAATGATTTTGTTACGTTTTCTGGTGCTGCAAGTTTAGGTGGAAATATAACTGCTGCTGTTTTAAACATAGAATATCAAATTGCATCTATTGTAAGTTCTAACTCTTATACAATAACATCAGCAGTCGCTGCTAATTCATCTGATACAAATAATGGTGGTGGTAGTGTTGTCGGTGCTTATCAAATTAACACTGGAACAGATACTACTGTTGGTGGTACTGGTTGGGGTGCAGGGCAGTGGAGTGGTACAACTGACGGAGCGTTAGCTACGCAACTTAACGAGGCATTAGATGATAGCGAAACTGCCATAGACGTTGACAGTGCAACAGGGATCACGGCAGGTGATTTGATATTAATAGAAGAAGAATTGATTACAGTTGGGACAATAAGCACTAACACATTGGGCACTGGTGGAGGTCCATCAACTAGAGGTGCAAGTGGTACGACTGCTGCTACACATGCCGACAATACCCTTGTTAGATTAGCAACTGGTAATGCAGATTCTGCTAATGATTTTGTAGGGTGGGGTAATGCAGCCTCTGTTACAACAACTGGTAATCAAATAAGATTATACTCACACGACAACTTTGGTGAAGACTTAATTATAAATCCCAGAGATGGTGGTATATTTTATTGGGATAGAACAAACGGATTAAGCACTAGAGCCGTAGAATTAAGTGCAACAAGCACATATTCTGGAGAAACATTAGGTGGTGGATCTACCTTCGTACAAGCTGTTGAAACAAAACAACAGATACTCGTCTTCACTAATAAAACACTACACGCGATGAAGTTTATAGGTCCACCATTTACATTTGGTTTACAAGAACTATCTAAAAATATAACAATCATGTCTCCTTTTTCTGCCATACCTGTCGAAGATGCCGTTTATTGGATGGGTTTAGATACCTTCTACGTTTATTCTGGTGGTCAAACTATTCAACTGCCTTGCACAGTTAAGGACAAAGTTTTTTTAGATTTTAACACAGAAGAAAAAGATAAAGTCCATGTAGGATTAAATTCAGAGTTTGGAGAAATTATTTGGTTTTATCCAAAATCAGGTCAGACAACAGTTAACGCTTATGTGATTTTCAACTATATAGAAAAAGTTTGGTACTATGGGAACTTATCAAGAGACGCATGGTTAGATAGAGGTATTAGAAGTTTACCTATGGCAACAGGTTCGTCATTATTATATAACCACGAAGTAGGTTTTGATGATGACGGCAGCGCCATGACATCTTTTATAGAGTCTGGATCTATTGATATAGGAGATGGAGATAAGTTTCTTTTTTTAAAACAAGTTATTCCAGATATTACATTCAACGGATCTACAGCAACAAATCCAGATGTATCGTTTACGATGAAATCTAGAAATAATCCTGGTGCTAATTTTAATGAAACAACACAAGTTACAACACAAAGATCTGCAACTAGTCCAGTAGAACAATTTACGGAAAAATTAAATTATCGTTTACGAGGACGATCTTTTGCATTAAGAATTGATTCCACATCACTGGGAACGAAGTATAAGTTGGGCACTCCCCGTGTGGATATAAGAGAGGATGGTAGGCGCTAATGTTAATCACTAGTATTCCTCAATATATTCAAGGTGTTACAAATGCAAAGTTAGATTTAACTACCACTAATTTAACCACGCTTTTTACAGCTCCCAGTGATGCCGATTTTAATGCTGCTGTTGTTAACTCAATTTTAGTGTCAGAGGATAGTGGTAACGCAGATACAATTACGGTACAACTTATAAATGGCAGTGACACCTTTAGTTTATTTAAAGTAAAAGCGGTAGCGGCAAACACAACTATAGAGTTATTAACAAGGGATTTAATATTACAAAGTGGAGAAATATTAAAAGTACAGGCAGCAACTGCGAATAGATTGCATGTTGTAGCTAGTATTCAAGAATTATCGAAGACAAGAATATCGACAAGTGCATTAGCAAGAATATAAGATTGATCAAATTTTTAAAATAAGGTAGACTTTTCGACATGGACCAAGCTCTTAAAAAAGAAGACATACCAGCAGGCGGTATTGCAGACTTTGTAATGACTGATGAGCAGATAGAGCTTTTAGAAGCTGAAGAGCTCAAAGAACAGTATGGTACAGGTGGTATTGCGCAGTTTTCTGACGTTGGTAAAAAGATGGCTAACTTTGGTCGATACGGTGATGACACTGTGGCTCACGTTGAAACAGGCGAGCTCATCGTCCCACGGGCCTTGATTGATAGAAGCCCTGCCTTGAAAGAAAGCATATTTCAACATTTAAGAGAGCTAGGTGTAGAGGACCCTGAGAGATATGTAGTGGGCTCACAAGAAAACAGTATTAACCCAACAACAGGGTTACCAGAGTTTTTTCTAAAAAAGTTATTTAAAAAGGTAGGAAGAGGTGTAAGTAGAATTGCTAAAGGTGTAGGTAGAGCTTTGAAGAAAGCTGCACCTATTATTTTACCACTTGCTTTAGCGGCCACACCATTAGGTCCTATATATGGAGCTGCTTTAGGTTCTGGTATAGGAACACTTATAAGTGGTGGTAGCGGAGAGGATGCTCTTAGAAATGCTTTACTAGCAGGTGCTAGTGGTGCTGTATATTCTGGTATCACTGGGGGCACTGCAGGTATTAGCCAAGCTTTTGCAGATCCCGCAGGTAGGTTTGGACAAACTGCCGCTGGAATAGGTCAGGGTAACTTTTTTGGAAGTTATCAAGCACCACCCGATGAATTTGTTTCACGAAGACTTACAAGTTCTGGTTTTGAGGGTGCTGGGATGAAACCAGCTTCAGGCACAGTGACAGAAAAAGATGTTCTTCTTCCTAAAAAATTAGTTGGATCTGAAATAGCTCTTGATCCTAAAAAAGCTGTAAATCTAGACCTTGGCGCAAGCGTTGATAGATTAGGGGCCATAGAAAGTTTAAAACAAGGTGAGTATTTTGATGCTTTTACAGGTGGACGAACTGTGACAGCCGCAGATGTTTTAAAAGCAAACAACATAGATATAACAAAAGTTAGCTCAACTGATGCTATATATAAAGAAGCTGTTAAGAAGGCGGCTGAATTGAGTCCTGGATTTATGGGAACTTACGGACCTAGTCTAGCTCTAGCGGGCACGGTGGGTGCAGCCACAGGATTTTTTGATGCACCTGAGCAAGAAGAATTAGAGCCAACAAGAACAGGATTAGATGTTTATCAAGAAGATCCTAATAGATTTAAAGTAGGAGATACAACCGTCAATCAAGCTCAAGGTCCTTTTACAAGAGATACTTCTTTTGGTTTTGAATATAATCCGTATGTGTCTCCAAGGCAACCTTTTCAAGCGGTGGCTGGGGGCGGAGAAATATTTCCTAGAAGGACGGGTGGTATAATGCCTGATGAGGGCATTCCTAATGAAGATAGTGTAAGAGCTATGTTAATGCCTGGAGAGTTTGTAATGACCACAGATGCTGTCAAAGGTTTAGGAAACGGAAACCTTAACAAAGGTATAAATAACATGTATAGTGTTATGAGAAACTTAGAGCAACGTGGAAGGGCGATGGCATAATGGCAACAGAAACCATCATACAACAGGTTGGTGAAACTCCTGAAATAGAAGCGTATCGTATTGGATTACTTGAGTCTGCTAAACAACTAGCAGATCAAGGCATTACATTACCAACGCAACAGGTTGCAGGGCTCACGGGTCTTCAGGAAGCTGCTAGAAAACAGGCTCAAGCAGGTCTTGGATCTTTCATGCCTTTTCTTGAACAGGCAGGACAAACGGTTGGTGGTGCTGGACAAACATTAGGTGGTGTTGAAGCTGCTTTAAGAGCTGGTGCTGGTCCTGTTACACAAGAAATGATTACTAGAAACATGAACCCATTTCAACAGGCTGTGGCAGATGAGATCAATAGATCTTTTGATATGCAGTTAAATCAGGCTAGAGCTGGTGCTGTTGGATCAGGAGCTTTTGGTGGTTCAAGAGGTCAAATAGCACAATCTGAAATAGACAGAAATAGAGCGGCTGCTTTAGCTCAAGCGCAAGCTCAAAACTTTTTACAAGCTCAAGGTGCGGCTGAAAGAGAATTAGCAAGACAAACACAACTATAAATATAATCAAAATGTTGTTTTAACAACTATAACTTTATTCTCTTTAGGATTTTTATCTGACATATATAGTAAAACGCCTACGACACAACAAACTATAACACAATCCACATCACCTAATGTGTCACCGTTTCAACAGTATCTAGGACTAGGTATTGCTGGTTTAGCGGCAGGTGCTGGAGCAAGACAAGCGGGGTTATTCGGATAATGAATAGAAGCGTAATGCAACGGCAAATGTTCCGAGAAGGTGGAGCAGCCGTGCCTAATGAATTTAAGGGTTTTTCTAAATTGCCTGAAGAAGTGCAAATGAAGATGAACCCAGAATTAGCTAAAAAATATCAAGAGGGTGGTAGAGTAGGAGAAAGACAGATCCCACAAACAGAAGAAGATATAGCAACAGTAGGGTTTGATCCTAATAATATTTATAATATAGTACGTTTTTTCAGGGATAATCCTGGCACTACAGTAGAAGATTATAATAAATTTTTTGGTACAAATTTAGATCCACGAGCGTTTGAAATATTTGAAAAATTCGACCCTAGTGGCACTTTTCTTCGTACACCACCACCCTCTGATTTTGAAGAGCAGGTCGGAACTATGGGTGCTTTAAGGTTAGGGGATCAAATGGTCGGAGCAGACTCAGGAGCAACTTTTCAATATAACCCTTTCGGACCACCTACTTTTCCAACAGAAAGAGCAGATCAACGAGATCTTCGTGATCTAGATGAAGCAATGGAGGTCAGACAAAGAGGTCCTTTACCCATTGTTGCTATGCAAGAGGGTGGCAACGTACCTGCGGGCGGGATCATGAACTCTTCTCCTGCTATGGATGCAAATATAGTTGGAAACATGGTAGGTCAAGCTAGTCAGGCAGGTTTTAGTGACCCAGAGATGGCACCTAACTTTGAGGCTATGATGGATAGCGTTACTGGAGATGAGAAAAGTACAGAAGAAAGAAGAGGTGATTTGGCAACAATAGTTGGGCAAGAGGATGCAAATCAAACGCCAGAGAGTGTTTTAACTTTGGTCACGCCAGTTGTTGAATTAGCTTTAGTTGATCAGGGCATAGGACCAATGGCTCAAGAACAGATGAATACTCCCATAGAAGGCGATATGGGCAGAGGCATTATGTCAATGGCGGCTAGCGGAAATATGGGGGTTGGTAACGAGCCACCCGTAAATTTTAAGTTAGGCGGCGAAGTTCGCCGCCGAGGTGATGAAGATCCAGTTCCTGTTTTTGAAGAAGGCGGGCCTGTAAAGGTTGGAGGCATCACACCCCTAACTAGCTTTGGTGATATTACTACTGGTATACAGACTGACTATCAAAAACTTTTGCCTTTGTTTCAAAAAAACATGCAATTTACAGACCCTGATACTAGAAAAAAACAGCTACAGTCTCAAATTTTGTTTGATATAGCTAACACAGCTCTTGCTTTTGCCAGTCCTATGGAAGGTGAAAAAGCTGGGTTAAGCCCTGCCCAACGATTAGCTATGGCTGCAGAGAGAACTAAATTATTTCCAACTATTGCCGCTAGATCTGCGCAAGCTATCAAAGAAAAAGCCGCCGAAGAACAAGCCCCAAAGACAGCTGCTTTAAGTTTGGCTGGACAGTTAGCCGCTAAAAAGGTTGACGCAACAATAGGTGAAAGAAAAACTATGCTTGCAGGAGGCATAGATTTAGCAAAAACTCAATTTCAAGAAACTAAAAAAGATACTCGTTTATTAAAAAGTAATTTAGCATCAATTAGATTAGAAAAATTAAAGGCTGATTTAACAAAGGAAAGAGATGCTATCTTAGCCACTAACGATGCTAACAAAGTAGAAAAAGCAAATGAATTTACATTATTATTAAAAGACTTAGATGCAGAAATAGCTGCTGCCTCTCAGGACGCGGCCCACGAAAAAGAAATAGAAAAGATTAATATAAATTTTAAAAACAAAAAAATAGAAATGGGTATAGCTCAAGGTTTTGATATTGATAAGTTAGAATTAAAACAAGGTTTTGAAGTAGCTAACATAGCAACTAGACACGCTAACGCTTTGACATTACAAAAAGATAAACAAACTTTTGATAAATCACAGCTTAATACACAAATCAAATCATCTGAGTTCATAGCAAATCAAAATAATTCTACAAAGATAGCTATTAACGACAATAACTTAGTGTTTAAGAGAGAGCGATTAGATTTTGATAAGAAAAGAGAAGCTAATTTAGTTCAGTTTAGAGAAGTAAGTAACAATATCAAGAAGGCTCAAATACAAATAAATGCAGGTCAACTTGATTTAAATAGAACAACAGAAGCTAGAAAAAAAGCAGAATTTACTAGAGCGCAACTTTTAAAAGAAAACAAGTTTGAAGAAGTTAAGTCACAAAATGCTATAATAAATGCCTTTAAAGAAAGAGAAACTTTACTAAAAGAAAGACAACAAGAACTTGATGAAGCACAGCGTGCGATAGAAAACGCTCAGGGCGCTGAAAAAATTCAATTACAAAAAGAAAAACAGTTGTTAGAGAACGCTTTTAAACAACAAGACTTGATGTTTAGAAAGCAAGTGCAACAAGATTTGACTTTTTACAGAAAAGAAATGACACGACTAGACGAACAAAAGATAGATAATGATAAAGCTTTTAATTTACTTGATATATCATATAAAAATAAAAAATTAGCTTTAGAAAAATTAGCTTTGACTAACTCAGAGTTTGGTAAAAATATAGAGGGTGTGTACACCAGAGTGCTTAACAATGCTTCAAACTTGAAAAAGTTTGCAGATGGTACTTTAGATGAGAATACCTCTTTGATGATGGCCAATGCCATATCTTATTTCAACCAGTCAAAGACTACTTTTAATCAAGAAGCTGGTAGATATGTTACAAGACCACCACAATCATTAAGTCCAGCCGTTGTATCTGCTATTGAAAAGAGAATAGAGAACGGCTTCACAGACGTAAGTCTACCTATAAAAGTAGAAACAAACGCTATAAAAGACAGTTACATACTCCCTGATGGTAAAGTAGATTTTGACAAAATAAGTAATGAAGTAACAACTAGTTTGATGAAAGAGAATATAAATCCTGACGCAGCGGGTGGTATAGACATAGCCGTGTCTAAATTATTTTTACCGCTTGCAGGAGCACTGCAGTCTGCAGGTTTCAAAGACACAGGATTTTTTACACAAGATCAAGCTGAAGTTAAAAAAGCTCAAAAAGCATTTCAAGCCTTGAACGTACAAGTTAATTCTTTGGCAAGAGAAACAGTAACAGGTAGATTATTTAAAGAAGATGCTAAAAATTTAAGAAACTTTACTAAAGTATTAGAGGGTGGCGTTTTTCAAAATGATGTTACCTTGTACGATGGCATGGTAGGCCTTAGAGATTTTGTTGCGTCTAAATATAAATTAGCTGTAGGCATTATGAACAATCCTACAGATTTTAGCCAAAAACAAATTGAAGAGGCACGAAAAGAATCTAAAGAAATATTACAAGTTATTTCTGAATTACAAACAGGTATATTATTGTTTGAGAAGAGGATGCCAGGATTAAATCCTGAGTTTGGTACTACACAAGCAAGTGATGCTCAAAATAAGTTTGGTTCTGGTGAATTAATTGGTATAGGTAAAACAAGGGAGTAATATATGGAAAATCAAACCACAAACACCATGTCTCCTATTGATTTAAGTGGCAACCGTATCAAGTATAGTAAAGAGGATGTAGATCAATTTATTCTACAGTTTGGTAAAGAAGCTCCATCTCTCTTGGCACAGGACGCTGTTATGTCTTACGCCACCACAGATTACAAAGAACAAATGAAAAACGATCCAAACTTTTTGACCTATAAGGGTTTGAAAGATGGAACAGCTACCATTTTAAATTTTATCAACGACCCTAAAATGCAGTCAGGAGAAATATCAGGTAACTTCTCTCAAAGACCTGATGCTCAAAGAAAAATGACTGACAGTGAAATATTAAAGTTTTTTACGACACTGAATGACGTTGATATTGAAGATACTATTATGAGAGAGATTTTTAGAGCTTTACCTTCTGCAGCTGTCTTTGGTGAAACTGTCAAAAGGGCTGGTAAATTAATGTTAAAGGGTGGCCCACCTAAGACTATACCAGAAGCCGCAGCTAAATTTATACCCCCTATATTTGCTGGTTTAGCAACAAGCACAATGACGTATTCAATAGCAGATCAGTTAGATGAGTATGTTTTAGGAGCTGAGTCTGTAACTACTCCAGGGCAACAAAGAGCAATAAAAGAAATGATTAGGACAGGTGTAGGTGGTAGCACAGGCCTTATTTTTCCATTTATGATACCTAGAAATTTAGATTGGGGCACAAAAGCCATCATAGATAACTTGGCAGATGATGTTACTGTGCCAGCTGGCGTTAGATTATCTGCTGGTGTAGAAAACTTTTTTAAAAATTATTCAACAGCATATAGAGGCAGTCCTTTTAGAACCAAAGGAGAAAACATAAGGTTTGGTGCTTTGACCGCAACAGGAGATGTTGCAGCCATAGGTGGTGCCTCTGTAGGAGCTTTTGCTGCAGAAAAAGTAGATCCAGGGGCTACAGGAACACGATTATTGTTTGAAGTAGCTGGTGGTAGTAGTCTACCTGTTATAGCTACAAAAGCATCTACATCTATGGCTAATTTCATTGCAGACAAATTTAGCGCTGTCAAAGCTAGCGGACTTGAAGGTTTGAAAAACAGAGCTCAAGAAAATCAAGTAAACAATATTGTTAATATTTTACAAAGATATGAAAGAGATCCTGTAGCTGTTTTTGAAGCTTTGTCTGATCCAAATAATATAAAAACATTTAATGAAATTTTTCCTGAAGCTAACTTCTCACCAACCGTGGGCCAAGAATCTGATGAGATATTGTTAAGCATAATTGAAGCATCGTTAAGAAAAACAAATACAGATCTAGATGTTTATGCACAAAATAGTTCTACCAAAATGAGAACAGGTCTTACGAATTACTTGAAGTTGTTGGGTAGAATAGATGATGAGCCCAAAGAAGCCTTTGGTGTTTTGAGTGAGGCTGCAAAGTTTAGACGATCTGCTATAGAGTTTGCTGTAGGCACCAGAGTAAAAAGTTCAATGAATAAACTTGGTCAAAGTTTAGATTTGTTAAATGTGGGCAAGAAAGACATATCTGACCCTGCAAAATTAAAATTAATAAATAAAAAAATATCTGACTTATTAAATTCACAAATAAATAAAATTAGAAATGAAGAAAAAAGACTTTGGTCTAAAATCGATAATAAAGAGGTGATTACTGAAATAGATCCAGAAGATCCACCTTATTTTATGCAAAGCTGGATGTCTAATAAAAAACCTAATCCTTCTACAGATATTGAAAAAGACATTGCATTACGTCCTTTGTCTAGATTTTTTAATTTGTACAAAGGAAAAGAACCTGATCCCACTATAAGCAGTTTAATAGACAGACTAGAAAAAGAATTAAAAGATAAAAAAATTCCATTCACCAGAGATATAGAATTAATATTATCACAAAGTAACGTGGGATCGCGCCGTATTGATGCAATGCCTGAAGGTGATTTTAAACCTGGAAACCCTCTTTACGACAATGCTCGTTATAATGCAACAGGCACGCTTGTTGATGGAAGAATGGAAGCTGGTCAAGTAGATTATTATCACATGTTTAACGGTACAATAACACCAATTAAAACCTTAGACAAAAAGGCTCCACCTAGAATTCCTACAGATAGTCTTACTTTAATTACACAAAATAAAATTTTACAAACAGTTTTAGATGATCGAAGGGTTAATTTAACTGAAAAACAAAGAACTCAAATAAAAGATTATATGTTGCAGACTGAATCTCAAATTTTCAAAGGTCTTAAAAGACAAGAGGATGGTGGAGCCGCTATCTTTGCGGACGATCCTGAGTTGCAATTTGCACCTTACATAATAAAATTTTTAAGAGATAGAGGTGTTACAGGCAAAGAACCAGATCCGTTTAAGCCTATAACTGTTGCACAGCTTGTTGATATAAGAAGAGCAGCTAATCAATTAGCTAGAGAATATAGCTCAGGGCCAAACCCAAATAAAGATTATGCTAGAATTGCAGGAGAGTTTTCTGAAGCCATTCTACAAGAATTAGAAGACTTTGCACCAAACTCTGGCGCAAAATACAGGGCGGCCTTAGATTTTTCTGTAGCTTCTAACAATGCCATAACAAGAACTATTGTTGGTAAAACTAAATTAAAAAAACCAACTGGACAAAAATACATAAATCCTGAATATCTTTTAGGTGAAGTAATGACAGGTAAGCCTTCTGTTATAGAGCAGAGAGCAACACAAATATTAAACTTGTCAGACTTTGCTGTGGATAAAGGCTTCAAAGGAGCTGAAAAGAATGGTCTGTCTATTCGTCAAAACATGGATGCTTATTTAAGAACTGTCCGCAAAGAACTTATATCTGATACAAAAGTACCTGTCATAGGTGAGTTTAAGGACACAGACGTACCGCAAATAGATCAAAAAAAGTTAGACGCTTGGAGAGAAAAAAACAAAGAGCTCTTACGTTTATTTCCTAATTTAGATGAAGACTTATCAACAGTTTCTAATGCACAAAGATTGTTTTCTATGTGGGATGTTAGAAATGAAGCTGTTAAGAAAAGCATTAAGAATACAGAATATCTATCTAAGATGATAAATGGTCAGCATCCTATCACAGCTATTGAAGCAGCTCTTAAAGGTGATCAACCAACCAGAGGTATGTTAAAACTTTTTAGATCTTTAAAAGGAGATTTTGAGGAACCAGCAAAACAAGCTATGGGTGAGGCTATAATTAATAGAGCTTTTATAAACGCTGGTGGAACAGGTGGTATCATCAACGCTAAAGCTTTGTATAGATCTTTTTATGAGCCTATGCCTGACAATCCGTCTGTAACTATGATGAGCTTGTTAAGATCACAAGGAATATTTAAACCTGATCAAGTAAGACAAATTGATTACATTACAAAACAATTGATTAAGTTAGAGATAGCAGAAAACGCTGGTAACTTAATGAAGAACGGTGTGATAAATGAACAGCTGTTAGAAGAAGTAGGTCCTTTATTTGATTTCTTTGTAGCCATAAGTGGTTCTGCAATCGGTACAAGAGCTGGTTCAGCTTTGACTGGCGGACAGCCTGGCCCTGGATCTATTATGATGGCTAGTAAAGGTGCAAATTTTTTACGAAGCCTTTTAATTAACATGCCTGCTAGTGAAAAATTAAACTTGGTTACAGAGTTATTTACTAACAAGCAATTGTTTTTAAACTTTATTAAGAAGCCAAAAAGTGAAAAAGAAAAAATTCAAATTCAAAACAATATTGCAAACATATTAATAAAAGGCGCTAATACGTTAGGTATTGATAAGTCTGTAAAGATCGCACCTAGTGTTATAAGAGAAGCTGGTGAAGAAGATAGCATACCTACAGATGAAACAATTGAATTTTTAGAAAGACGAGATATGAGTTCGGTTGAGCCGAGTATACAAGAGGGTATTCCCACCACCCAAGTAGCCTCAAGTCAGCCATTTTTGAGCGGATTGAACACCGCTCCCGCGGGTGGTGGCATCTCCTCCGCCGCCCCCGCGAATATAAATAGAGCTCAGTATGCATCTTTATTTCCTAATGATATTATCTCAGGGATGATTAAGCCTATGAGAGAGGGCGGAGCTGTTGATGAAACTGGTCAAGATGATGATATTGATTATACCGATGTAGATTATGGGTACACGAGCGACGAGGGTGGATCTACAGATGACTTTGATATTTCAACAGATATCGGTAAAGCCACTGGCGGTAATTTAGTAGGTGAAATTCCTTTTGATGTTTTTAATTTAAGGGATAAAATGAACAAACAAGCCCTTGAGTCTTTAAAACAAGGTGTTCAACCCTCTTACACTTATGACTCAAAAGGTAATATCACCTCTGTCACCAGTCCTGGAGCACAGGGCGGACTTCCCACTCCAGTTTCTATGATGGCAAACGCACTTACAAGGGCTTTAGGTGGTACAACAACTACAGGATATAATATGAACGTGAATTTAAACGGTGGTTCAGAAGGCATACCTCAAACTGGTATAGCTACTTTAAGCAATAGTCCAAGCGCTGAATACAAACGAGCTATAGATCTATATAATATGAACCCTAACAGATATAAATTATTCGGATAATAATATGCAATTAAGTAAAAATTTTACTCTGGCAGAGTTAACAAAAAGCCAGACAGCAGAGCGTAAAGGTATTAACAATACACCAAACTCTGAAGCCATAGAAAATTTAAAAATGCTCGCAGACAATATCTTGCAGCCAGTTCGTGATGAGTTTGGTAGCTTTATTGTATCAAGTGGGTACCGCTGTCCAGAGCTTTCAATAGCCATCGGTAGCTCCAAGACCTCACAACATTGCAAGGGTCAGGCGGCAGATTTTGAAGTAGCTAACGTAGATAATTATCTGTTGGCACAATGGATTAGAGACAACCTAGTCTTTGATCAGCTCATCTTGGAGTGCTACACAGGCGGCAACACAGGCTGGATACACTGTTCATATGCACAGCGCGCTCGTAAGGAGCTGCTTACATACGATAGAGTAAACAAGTACAGACAAGGATTAATTAAGTAACCATCTTTTCTGTTCCTCGCCCAAGACTTGCCCAGCTAGATTTATTTTCTCACGCAAAGATTTAACAATCTTTTCATCTATAGTATCTTCTACAATCAGATCTATGTATGTCACAGCTTTCTTCTGTCCTATTCTGTGCGCACGATCTTCAGACTGTAGTCTAATCTCAAGGTCATAACTATTACTATAATATATCATCGTGTTAGCGGCTGTCAGTGTTATACCGTAACCACCTGTCTTAGGTTGCCCTACAAAAAACCGAAGAGGGCTGTGGATATCTTGGAACTTATCCACAGTTGCCTGACGATCTTCCTGTTTAGTTTCACCATAGTATGTTGCCACCGAATCGCCACCATACTTAGAAGACAGCGCTTTTTCTATCTCTTTTATATCATGTGTATAGTTACACCATATTATGATTTTGCCTGAACATTCTTCAATCGCGGCCAACAGCTCATTCAGTCTGTTATTGTCTAGCACTTTCATCTCACCCTCATCACTCATAAGATAACCACAGCATATTTGTTGCAGTCTCATAATCTGTGTAAGCACACTAGATGTGGTGGCCAGCTGTCCCTGATCTAGTTGTGCTAAGGCGTACTTCTTCATTTGTGCATATAGTTTAGCTTGTTCAGCTGTTAATGGCACGTTTCTCTTTACATATATTTTCTCAGGTAAATCCAAACAATCTTCTTTTAATACCCTGACACTAAATTTATTTAACTTTTCATTCAACTCGTCCAATCTCCTATAACCAGTAATTTCATTAAAACTGCGTGATCCCATGTATCTCTTCTGTACCACTGCATATCTATTTTGAAACGTAAAATAACTTGGCTGGTCTAACGATGCACAATGCAAGAAGGTGCATTGAGAATACAGATCCATAGGACTTTTTGTTACAGGTGATCCTGTCAATATTCTTTTATACTTAGCGTGCTTAGATAGCTGCAAAAGGTTCTTGGTCCTAGAAGCCTTACGGTTCTTAATTGTAGTGCTTTCATCTATAACCATCATATTGTCAGGATTTTTTTTCAAAAAATAATACGCGGCTTTTTTGCCTCTGTCTGTGCTAAAGGCCTCAACATTAATAACGAAAAACTTTATGCCAGTCATAATTTCAAACACAAGTCTTTGCATATCGTCTTGAAAAGCTTTGCTACTGCTAGGCTGCCAACGGACCACAAACCTGTCAAACTCATCTGGCAAGTGATTCGGTATCTCTTGTTTAACCCAGTTGTCATACACACCTTTAGGTGCCACAATCATTACAGCATCTATCTCACCATCTAATTTTAATTTACCTATGGTATCTATTATTACTTTTGATTTGCCTAAACCCATTTCCATAAACAAACCGTAGTATGGTCTTTTCCAGCTGTTTTCCAATACCTCTTCCTGATGTTTGAAAGGTTTTGTCTTAAAAATATACATTTATTATCTCCGTGCTTGACATGTATGTAATTGTATGCGATTTATTATATTAATGCAAGGCTATAAAAAAGTCTTTAACCACGAAACAGAAAAGGAGAAACATGGAAAACGATTTGTTTCAACAGATGCAACAGGATGCTATGGATAGGCAATCTGCTGTAGAAAGCACAGATACAGAACGATTATCGGATGTGTCTGCGCTTGCAAGTAAAATTATTCAAACAGAAAATAAAGTAAAATTTTTAGAAGAAGAGCTGAAAGAAACAAAAAAGCAGCTTCTAGAACTGACTGATCAAGATCTTCCAGCAGCTATGGAAGAGATAAATATGGAAAGTTTTACTTTAAGTGATGGATCTGAAGTAAAGATCACACCAACATACGGTGGCACAATTAAGATTAGTGATAGGCCACAAGCTCACACATGGTTAAGAGATAACGGATATGGTGATCTAGTAAAGAATACTATATCGGCTGTCTTTGGCAAAGGTGAGGATAATTTAGCAACTGATTTTTATCAATCTGCATTAGAAAAAGGTTTCAGCGTAGATAAAAAAGAATCAGTGCATCCAGCAACATTAAAGTCGTGGGTCAAAGAAATGACAGAAAACGGAAGTGAGTTTCCAAGTGATTTGTTTGGCGCATTTATCGGTAAAAGAGCTAAAATAGTAAAGGGGAAATAATATGGCTAATACACCAGTTCAAAAAAATCAATCAGACGTTGTTGCAAAAGATAATGTCGTTGATATGTCTATGTTTGCGGCTGACGCTGGCATGGGTAACAAAGAAATTAATCAAGAAAGTTTAAGTATACCTTTTTTAAAAACTAACTTGAGTAAATCAATTAGAGCTCAATTTAAAGGCTCTAGTGAGGGTGACATTATAAATACGGTAACAAGCCAAATTTATAATGGCGAAGAGGGCATAAGGGTTATACCTTGCGCATACCAAAGACGTTTTATTCATTGGTCACCTCCAGGAGATGATAACCCTGCTCCAATTGCTATCTACTCTAGAAGAGAAGATTGTCCACCTACTGAGCGTAGCAAAAAGAAAGGTGATCAAAAAGATTACCTTACTGACGGCTCTGGTCATTACATAGAGGACACTCATCAGCATTATGTTCTTGTCATTAATAAAGACGGAACAACTGATCTTGGTATGATAGCAATGAAATCTACTTCTTTAAAGAAGAGTAAGAAGTGGAACTCAATTATAATGGGAAGAAAATTCATTGGCCAAGATGGTCAACCTTTCAACCCACCAAGATGTTCTCATGTCTACCACCTTTGGACTTTCCTAGAAGAAGGTGAGCAATATGCTTGGTATAATTGGGAAATGAAGTTAGAAGGTCAGGTAACCAACAAGGCTTATTACGATGAAGCCAAGATGTTTGCCTTATCTGTCGAAAGAGGCGATGTTGACGTTAAACATGAACAGGAAGGTGGGACTTCGTCTGATCCTGTTGACGATGATGTTTCTGACGATAAGATACCGTTCTAATGGCATGGCAATCTTTTAGTGCTATCTTTGATGGCCTAGAAGAAGCCTTTGGAACGTATCGAATAGACAAGACACAAGCCAATGGTAAAATGTCTGGTAGGGCTGCCTTAGTTCGCGAACCACGGACAAAAGATCATTGGCTAGGTCATCTAAGCGGAAAAGGTGATTCTCTAGGTATCATACCCATTAATGCAGATAATAAATGCAAATGGGGATGTATAGACATTGACCAATATCCGCTTGATCACAAGTCTTTGGTAGAAAAGATTAGGCGCATGAAGTTGCCCCTTGTGGTTTGTCGGTCCAAGAGTGGTGGAGCTCATTGCTTTCTATTCACAACTGACTGGGTAGAAGCTAAAGATATGCAGCAAACCTTGCAGCATATCTCTGCCGCCCTTGGATACGGACAAAGCGAAATATTTCCAAAACAAATTAAATTACAACTAGAACGTGGTGATGTAGGTAATTTTTTAAACCTACCTTATTATGATGCTGAGGGCGGCCTACGGTACGGTATTAAGGACGATGGCACCTCTGCGACCTTAGAAGAGTTTATAGAGCTGTACGAGGCTTACAAGCAGACTGTGGAGCAAGTATTAGCTCTACAAATAGAAGATGTAAAAGATACACCAATAAAAGACGGTCCACCCTGTCTGCAAACGCTATGTGCTAGTAAAATATCTGAAGGTGGACGCAACAACGGTCTGTTTAACATAGCCGTGTACTTACGCAAAGCATACCCTGACAGTTGGGAGACAGAGATACTAACATACAACATGATGTACTTTGAGCCACCTTTACCTTTATCTGAGGTCAACATCGTAGCATCACAGGCTAAACGCAAAGACTACGCCTACAAATGTAATGACGCACCTATCAACGCACACTGTAACAAAGATTTATGTAGAACTAGACAGCATGGGGTTGGTTCAGCTGTGCAAGGTGCTACCATAGCAAACCTTAGAAAATATAACTCTACACCACCTGTGTGGTTTATGGATGTAAACTC
>LULV01000177.1_pt1 | contig 20967 bp, 20 predicted proteins | sample 728081 | NCBI WGS metagenome assembly LULV01 (sample SAMN03860280, study PRJNA289734) | marine metagenome | biome: seawater column; feature: ocean; material: water; isolation source: Red Sea water column Station 108 - depth 25m | place: Saudi Arabia: Red Sea | collected 2011-10-15 | depth 25 m | reverse complement strand
GAATTGGACAAGGCCAACAAAAGAGGTTGATTTTCTTATAAATCTATTTAGCGAGGTTTTGAGAACGGAAATTAGAGAGATACATGAAGAATCAACAAAAATAAAATTCATTGGGGATTTAACCCCTTTCCCAGAAACTTTAAAAAAAATAATCTCTAGTTCAGAATCTCTAACTAAAAACAACAATAAATTTTTATTAAATGTTTGTGTTAATTATGGAGGTAGGCAAGAAATAGTAAAAGTTGCAAAAGAACTAGCATTAAAATCTTCTGCTGGGGAAATAAAACCAAGTGAAATTAATGAAGAATTATTTAATTCAGAGCTATTAACTGGAGGGATTAAGGATCCAGAATTACTAATAAGAACTAGTGGCGAAAAAAGGATAAGTAATTTTTTATTATGGCAATTAGCATATTCAGAAATTTATATATCTGACGTACTTTGGCCAGAGTTCAATGAGCATGAATTTCTTAAAGCAATAATTGATTACCAATCAAGAAATAGACGTTTCGGCGGTATAGAATCATTACCAAATGAATCTTTTGAAGATTCTCAATATATTTCCTAATAAAAATGGCTAATTCGAATAATCAGTTATTAAAAGAAATTAGGTTCGATTGGAATAAAGAGGAGATATTGGAAATACTTAATATGCCTCTTATTGATTTAATGTGGGAATCACAAACCATTCACAGGAAATTTAACAAATACGACATTCAATTAGCATCATTGTTCAGCGTAAAAACTGGTGGATGTGAGGAAAATTGTTCGTACTGTAGCCAATCAATTTATAGTGCTAGCGAAATCAAAAGTCATCCACAATTTCAAGTTGAAGAGGTTTTAGCAAGAGCTCAAATAGCAAAAAATGAGGGTGCAGATAGGTTTTGTATGGGTTGGGCGTGGAGAGAAATTAGAGATGGGAAATCTTTTAATGCAATGTTGGAGATGGTTAGCGGTGTAAGAGATTTAGGGATGGAAGCATGCGTTACTGCTGGGATGCTTACAGAAGAACAAGCTTCCAGACTGGCTGATGCAGGTTTGACCGCGTATAACCACAATCTTGATACTAGTCCTGAGCATTATAAAAATATTATTACGACAAGAACTTATCAAGAATGAATCCACACCCTGAAAGTGTTCCTATAAATTCATTAGTAGCTATTGAAGGTACTGGTTTAGAAGATAATCAAGAAATTGATTCTATTGAAATGATAAGGATGATAGCTACAGCAAGAATTCTTATGCCTAAAAGTAAAATAAGATTAAGTGCAGGGCGAGAAAAGCTTTCAAAAGAAGCCCAAATTTTATGTTTTCAATGTGGGGCAAATTCAATTTTTTATGGAGATGAGTTACTCACAACTTCAAATCCATCTTTTCAATCAGACAGAAAACTTCTTAAAGAGGTTGGAGTATCATTTAACAAAGATTTTGAAACTTGTGAAAAAACATTATCTTCTTTATGAAAGGCAAAAATTATAAAATAGTTTCTCTTTACTCTTTCTTCCCATTTCAAGAAAACTTAATTCTTGATCTAAAAAATAAATTATTAGAAATCGAAAATGAAAATGATCTTTCAGGTTTGTTAATTTTTGCAAGTGAGGGTATTAATGGAACTATTTGTGCCGAGAAAAATGTAATTGATTTTGTTATCAATTTACTTAATAAATATGCAGGTAATAGAAATTTGAATATTAAAGTAAACTTTTCAAAAGAGAAAGTCTTCAAAAAATTAAAAATAAAAATCAAAAAAGAAATAGTTACCATGGGTGTCCCTGAAATAAACCCTGCAGAAAATAATGGGACCTATATTGACTCAGCTGATTGGAATAAGTTAATTAAAAATCAAAATACAATAGTCATTGATACTAGAAATCATTATGAGGTTTCTTTAGGTACATTTCAGAACTCTATAAACCCAAATACAAGAAACTTTAGCGAATTCCCCAAGTGGGTAGATGATCATTTAGAAACCCATTTAGAAAATAAACAGAATACAAATATAGCAATGTTTTGTACCGGAGGAATAAGATGTGAAAAAGCTACTAGTTTACTGAAAAAGAAAGGTTATAAAAATATTTATCACCTACAAGGGGGTATCCTTCAATACCTTGACGATATACCAAAAGAAAAAAACTTATTTGAAGGTGAATGTTATGTTTTTGATAAAAGAGTTGCTTTAGATCAAGATTTAGAAAAAGGCTCTTACTCGATTTGTCATGCATGTGGAATGCCAATTTCAATTCAAGATCAAGAAAGAAAAGAATATAGAAAGGGTATCCAATGTCATTTCTGCATAGACCAATTCAGCGATGATGATAGGAAAAGGTTTGAAGAAAGACAAAAACAAATCGATAGATCAAAAGTGGAAAATCATAAAATCTATAAGGACTAATTTTCAAAATCATGAAAGTTGAAGAATTAGAAAAATTAGCAGGTTCCATTGGATTATTAATTAAAATTCAAGTTAGAGAAACTATCGGATTATGTTTCTTTAGAATCGTGATTGCAGAACAGAAAGATAACATAATTAAGATTTGGGCCGAAATGAAAGGTTGGACTTATTTAAATAAACAAGGTATTCAGCTTGATACATTAAGAATCCTTAGTAAAGCTCCTGCTTTTGTTTCGGAATTAATATGGGCAACAACTATGGCTTGGGCAATTGAAAAAAAATCAAGCAACAAAGTAAGACTTTTAGCTATTTTTGATAGTGAAGGATATAGTAAAAAACTTGTAAGATATTTCAAGTTAATAGGATTCAAAATTGTCAAAGAAGTTGGTTCTAGCCCAGTAGATCTTTTATTAAGATTGGTTTGGGGAGGTGCAGGTACACTTATGAACGGGGAATGTATTTCCATATTGAAAAGACTTGAAAAGAAACTCTCTTTAATTGAAGAAAGTTAACCCGCGTGATAACTACTTCTAACTAAAGGGCCAGAAGATACTTTTTTGAATCCTAATTCCTTAGAGAAGCGATATAAATATTCAAACTCTGATGGATCCCAATATTTCTTAACTGCCAAATGATTGAATGAGGGCCTTAAATATTGGCCAATTGTAATTTGATCACAATCTATTTTTTTAAGATCATAAATTGTATTTTTTATTTCATCCAATGTTTCCCCAAGTCCTAACATAATGCCTGATTTAGTTTGAATATGAGGAGCAATATCCTTTGACTTTTTTAGTAAACTAAGGGATTTTTTGTAATTTGCACCCCTCCTAACTTCTTTTTGCAGTCTTTCAACAGTTTCAAGATTATGATTAAAGCATATTGGATCTTTTTCTAAAATCATCTTCAATCTCTCAGTCTGAAGGTTATTTGTTTCATCAAGATTTTTGCCTCCACCCCATAAATCAGGAGTTAAAACTTCAATTTTAATTGTTGAATCAATTTTTCTAATCTCATCAATTGTAGATATAAATAAATTTGCACCATGATCAGGGAGATCGTCTCTAGCTACAGATGTCAAAACAACATATTTCAAATTTAGTACTTTCACTGCTTCAGCGACTTGAGTACATTCATCAATATTGATAGAACTAGGTCTACCTTTATTTACCTGACAAAAAGCACATGAACGAGAACATATCGATCCACCCAGTAAGAAAGTGGCTGTTCCTGAGGCATAACATTCTGCTCTATTTGGACATCTTGCTTCTTCACAAATAGTATGAATATTTGATTTTTTGATGAGTGTTTGTATTTTTTCGAATTCTGAAGCTTTACTAATAGGAAATTTAATCCAAGAGGGAAGTCTTAAGATTTTTTCTTTCTTGATTAGATTATTGTCTCTCATTGTCTAATTTAGTTTTGTTCTTCCTTCTAACGCCCTTGCAAGTGTAACTTCATCCACATATTCAAGTTCACTGCCCATTGGGAGCCCATATGCAATCCTCGTAACTTTAGTAAAAGGGGCTAACAATTTTCCAATATAAAGACTTGTTGTATCTCCCTCAACACTTGGGGTCAATGCCAATATGATCTCATCTATTTCAGACTTACTAACTCTTTCTACCAAGCTTCTTATTTCTAAGAGTTCGGGGCCAACAGAATCCATTGGGGATATTAAACCACCAATAACATGGTAAACACCTTTAAATTCTCTGGCGCGCTCCAAAGCAAGCAAATCTTTAGTTTCTGCTACTACACAGATTAGTTTTTGATTTCTTTCAGTATTTCTACAAATTTCGCATTCATCTTCTGAAGTCAAATTGAAACATTTTTTGCAACGACCAACATTACTATGTGCTTCTAAAAGAGCCTTTGAAAATTCTCTTATTGTACTTTCAGGTTGTTTTAAAATAAACAGGGCTAATCGTTGCGCTGTTCTTGGACCAATCCCTGGGAATTTCTCAAAATGACCGATTAATTTTGAAAGTGGTTTGGTATAAGTAATCAAAATTAAACTATTTCTAGAGATAATTTAGACGCAAAATTCCGAATTGCCATAATTGTTTGCTTTTAATGTCTTATTATGTTTTTAGTTAGTAATTTCAAACAAAATGAAAAATATTAAATTTAACCCTTTCAAATATTTATTTTTGGTTTTTTTGTGCTTAACACTGAGTGCTTGTAGTGGCGGACTAAATGCGGGATTAGAAGCTTATCAAAGTCCAGATGGTAGATATGCCTTTTTGTATCCAACAGGATGGACTAGAGTAAAAGTCGATGGAGGACCTGAAATTATTTATCATGATTTAATAAATAGTAATGAGACCTTAAGTTTAGTTATTTCTGATGTCAATAAAGAGGTTCAATTATTCAGGTAGAGAGGTAAAACTTATAAATGCCAATAAGAGGGAGGCATCCAATCATATTTTCTATGATTTAGAGTATGAATTAAATTTAAATGAACAGGCAAGACATGAATTAGCTACTGTCGTAATTGATAGAGGAACACTTTACACTTTCGCTGTGGGAACAAATGAAGAAAGGTGGAATAAAGTTGACGGTATGTTTAGTAACGTAATTGAATCATTTAACTTCTTAATATAGTTTAGAAATTCATACTAGATTCCTACTTGAACATTCCACAAATCAGCATATATTTTGTTCTGATCTAATAGTTTTTCATGTTTTCCGCTTTCAACTATTTTACCTTTATCAATAACTACAATATTATCCGCATTTTTTATAGTGCTTAATCTATGAGCTATTACTATAGTTGTTCTTTCTTTTGTGATTTTAGATAACGATTTTTGAATTAAAGCCTCTGTTTCATTATCAACTGAAGCTGTAGCTTCATCTAATATTAATATTGGAGCATCCTTTAAAACAGCTCTCGCCAAGGCAATTCTTTGACGTTGCCCGCCTGAGAGCCTTTGGCCCCTTTCCCCCACTATAGTTTTATAACCATCTGGTAATTGTTCAATAAATTTATGAGCTTCCGCAATCTTTGAAGCTTTAATAATATCTTTAAGACTTGGGTTGATTGAGCCATAAGCAATATTTTCTTGTACACTGCCATGAAATAAATAAGTTTCTTGACTTACTAAAGAGATACACTTTCTTAAATCCCTCAAATTTATTTCTTTAATAGAAACCCCATCCAAGGTTATTGACCCATTATTACTATCATAAATTCTAAGTAGTAGTTTTATTATTGTACTTTTCCCAGAACCTGTTAAACCAACAATTCCTAATGTTGAGTTATTTTCAATTTTGAAATTTATGTTTTTTAAAGTTAAATCTCGTCCAGGATAATTAAAATTTACATTATTAAAAATAATTTCTCCTTTGATATCTTTAGGTTCAATTTTTATTTTTCCATCTTTTATTTTTATAGGCGTATCTATGAGATCAATTACTCTATCTATTGAAGCCATAGATCTCTGAAAATCATCTAAAACATGCCCCAAAGTAGTTAAAGGCCATAATAGTCTTTGTGTAATAAACACTAAAAAACTATAAGTACCTACATCAAGTGTCTTATTCCAAGTTTGGAAACCTCCAATTAATAGAATCGCTATAAAAGCAAATAAAATTGCAAATCTTATAAGAGGGATAAAAGCAGAAGATAATTTTATTGCAGCCTTATTACTTCTTTGATAATCGAGACTTTCTTTATTTAATCTATTTAGTTCCCATTTTTCTTTAGTAAAACTTTTTATGGTTAGAATTCCACTTAAATTATTATTAAGCCTTGATGCCAACAGTCCAGCTTTATTTCTAACATCTCTGTATTTTGGAGCAAGCTTCCTTTGAAATTTAATTGATCCTAAAAATATAATTGGAATAGGAAAGAAAGCAAATAAAGCGATTTTTGGAGCGACAAAAATCATAGTGCCCCCAATTATTAAGACAGTTATAAATAACTGAATAATCTGATTAGCCCCTTGGTCTAGAAATCTCTCGAGTTGATTTATATCATCATTCAAAATAGATAATAGCCTTCCAGTATTATCATTTTCAAAAAAATCCATATCTAATTCCTGGATATGCTCATAAGCTTTTATTCTTAATTTATGTTGCGATAGCTGAGCCAAATTTCTCCATAAAATCGAATATAAATATTCAAAGGAGGATTCACCAGACCAAACTATTCCTGAAGCAAATGCAAGAAAAATCAATTGTGCTGGAACTTCTTTTATTCCAAAACCAGCAATCCATGAATTCTGTTCCTTAACAACGATATCCACTGCAAGACCAATTATTACAGGGGGAGCTAAATCTAATATTTTATTAATTATGGAACTAAGAAAAGCAAAAAATAGTAACCTTCTTTCCTCAATCAGATTTAAATAAAGTCTAATTATTGGATTTTGATTGTTCTTAGACCTCATAAAAATAATAATTAAATTTTTCTATTATGATTTAAATTTTCTTTAGTTTCTAATTTACATTTTGTTTTTGCATCTTGATGACTTGCAGTTTGCATAAATTCTTCGTAGTAACAATCACAAGTTTCATTCGCAATTTCTTCACTATATACCATTTCTGCTTTCATCATCTCCTCTTTGACACTCTGAAGACAAAATAATTTTATGATTGAATTTTGTTTCGTTTGAGCTAAATAATAACTATTAAAGGAGTTGAATAGTATTATCAGATTCACAAAAATAAAGAAATTATATTTGCTAGCTTTCATTCTCTATCACTAGTTTCTGACTTTAATTTTTTTTAATTTATTTTTAGTTTCTCTATGCAGATCTCTGGGTAAATCTACCAAACTGTAATCATTAAAAATCTGTATCTTACCTATGGATCTACCATTTATATTAGTTGAATTACAGATTGAGGATATAATATTTGCAACTCTAACTCCATCAAATTTACCAAAGTTAAATTTGTAGGTTTCAAAAGAATCATTTTGATAATTATTTCTTCTATTTGAATTTCTCATACGATTATTACTATTTCTATTTGATCTATTTCGATCAGTATTATTTTGTTTATTAATCCAAGAATCATCGTCATTAACAAAAAATGATTTATTACCTATTACTAAATTAATCGCCGCCATTGCAATATTTGAGTCATCCATAGAGTATTTTTCTTTTAAATTATCTAGTACATCAATAATCAAAGCTTTATTTTCTTCATTTTCATCTTTAGCTAAAGAACTCTCATTAACATTATCTATAAGTTTCTCCATCCTTTTTTCATTTATTATTTTATTACTTGGTATATTAATTTCTTCAATCTTGGTTCTTGTTGAGTTTTCTAAGTTTCTTAGAAAATGTTTTTCTCTTTGATTAACAAATAAAATTGCTTCTCCTGATCTGCCTGCCCTTCCAGTTCTTCCAATTCTATGAGTATATGTTTCCTTGTCAAAAGGAAAATCGTAATTAACAACAAGTTTTATCCTCTCAACATCTAATCCTCTAGCTGCGACATCAGTTGCAACAAGGATATTAATAAATCCTTTTTTCAATCTATCTACAGTATTTTCTCTTTGATTTTGAGGTATATCTCCATTAAGTACTGCCACAGTATGACCTGAATTCTCTAAAGCTTCAGCTATTGAAGTAGTAAGTAGTTTTGTCCTAACAAAAATAATTACTCCCTCGTTATTAAGTTCTAGTATTCTTTTTAAAGCATCTAACTTATGATGCCTTTGTACATATAGAAATTTTTGCGAAATTAATTGAGTTTCTTTTTTGACACTTTTGATTAATATTTCGGCGGGATCATTTAGATATTTTTTTGCTATATTTCTTATCTCACTAGGCATTGTTGCTGAAAACAATACCATCTGCTTATTTTCCGGAAGTTGATCTATTATCCATTCAATATCTTCAAGAAAACCCATATTTAACATTTCATCTGCCTCATCTAAAACAAGACAATTTATATCTTTAATTTTAAAAGTCCCCTGCCTTATATGATCCATTATTCGGCCTGGGGTCCCAACTACTACGTCAACTTTTCTTTTTAATGCAGAAATTTGATTTCGATAGTCGGTACCTCCATATATTGCAACCGTCTTAAAATTACTAGATTCAGAACTATAACTTTTAAAAGATTCTGCCACTTGAGTTGCTAATTCTCTTGTAGGAGTCATAACTAAAACCTTGGCATTTAATTCTTTATTATCTGTAAGTTTTTCTATTAATGGTAATGCGAAAGCTGCAGTCTTTCCTGTTCCTGTTTGTGCTTGGCCTAGTAAATCCCTGCCTAACATTAGTTCGGGAATTGCAGCTTTTTGGATGGGAGTTGGATTTTTATATCCTTTATTTATTAACGAGTTTAAGATCGATTGATTAAACCCAAAATCGAGAAATCCATTCTCATTATCATCTCCTTTCGATACTTCCAATAGTTGAGATTCAATTTCTTTTTTGTTATCTAAGTTCTTGAACTCTAGTAGGGAAGAATCTTCATTCTGAGACTTTTCCTGCTCACTACCAAGAGAGTTACTATCTTTTTTTAAAGCCATTTTAAATGCCTAATAATCTTCTGATTAGGCATTCAACAAATATCTAAATTGACTTAAATTGTTGATTAGCCTTACAGAGCCGAATTATTAATCTAACATCTTGGGGTTAAGATATTACTAATTTCTCAAAAATAAAATTTAATTTAAATAATATATATTTAAAGATTTTTTCGCTCTTGTAACAGCAGTATAAAATAACCTTCTTTCAAAATTATCTCTGCAAAAGATATTTTGATTATCTTTTTTTTCTTTTACAGCATATTGATTTCTTCTATAATTTTGGGACCACAAAATGTTTACTTTTTCAGATTCACTTCCTTGAGATTTATGAATAGTAATGGCTATTGCTGGTACAACATTTTCTAAATTAGATGGATCAATTAATGCGACAATTTCTTCGTTATTATCATTAAATTTTCTAAAAAGATATTTTCTTTTATTTTTTAAACCTATAAGTACTCCGATATCCCCATTTGACAATCCAAGTTCATTATTATTTTTTGTACACATGATCGGAACACCCTCATTAAGAGTTTTAAGGTCATAGGGTTTTTTTTGACCAAAAACAATTTCATTCAAATATTCAACACTCCATATTCCGGAATTTTTTTCGCATAAAATCAAGTGACTTTGTAAATCCAGAAATATCTTATCTACTAAATCTTTTTCATTAAGCAATAAATTATCAATACTCTCATCAAATATATATTTTTTTTTACTTAAATTTGAAGTTGAAATATTTAACTGTTTTAGATGACTTGTAATCGAAAATAATAGATCTTTTGGAATATCTTTTTCTCTACTCTTTGAAATAGTAATTTCTTTTGAATTATTATCTTTTTCTAATTCTTTTATCTTTTGATTAAGTAAAGAAAAATCATTATTAAATATTAAACTACTAATTAATGCTATATCTCCAATATTTCTATAAGTTTTTTCTAAATTTACTACACAAGATTTAATTGAACTATTATCGGAATATTCAAACAAATAATTCCATATAGAACAGTTATTTACTGGAGACAATTGATTTTTATCTCCAACTAAAATAATTTTACAGTCCTTTGCTAGCAAATTTAAAACTGATTCAATCAAATCGATATTAACCATTGACATTTCATCAATTATGAAAATATCAAGCTCTTTTAGTTTAAATTTCAACTTAAGAGATTTATTTTGAGAATTTAAAATCCATCTATGTAAAGTTTGAAATTCTATTTGGTCTAGAAATTTGCTAAAGGAAATATTTTTTTTATCATTAAGAGCTTCTTTTAAACGAGCTGTAGCTTTACCAGTTGGAGCAGACAAACCAATATTTAAAAAGTTATCAATTTGAAGGAGTTCTAGTATTAACTTTATTATTAAAGTGGTTTTACCCGTACCTGGTCCTCCTTGAAGGAAAACTAAGTTTGAATATTTAAATATATTTTTAATTTGATCAATTTTATTATCATCTTTATAAATTATTGAGTTCATTAAATTATCGGTATCTATTTTTTTTAGAAATGAATTAATAACTCTTTCTATCTTTTTTGACCATTTTGATAAGGATAATTTTCTATTTACTAATACGAATGGAGAATGAAGGGAACCAATCAAACCTATATTTTTTAGAACATCTATATGTTTATTGGGCCAGCCATCTTCTAATAATTCAAAGATTATTAAACTATTATCAACATCAATAATAGTTTCACCATTTTTTTCAAACTCTAATAAAATTCTTATTACATCTTTTACGAAATTTCCATATTTTTTTTCACTAAATTTGAAAATACCTAAGATTAAATTAAATATATGATCGTATTGGAACTTTTCAATATCTGTAGTAGTTTTAGTCATTCTAAAAAAGGTTATCTAAATAATTAATTCTTTTTAAAGGTGCTTTGCTAATAAAAATACCTGGAGATATATCTTCAGACTTAGATTTTTCAAATAATTCAAAATCTGGCAATCCCTTTAAAAACAAATAAATATATCCTCCTAGATGTTTATGTGGTTGATAATTTTTAAGTCGCCACTTTAATAATCTATGCAATGCTAATAAATAAAGATGAGATTGCAATGGATAATGATGTTTAATCATTTCATTTCTCATGTTTTCATAGTTATAGTTTCTTGGTAAACAATCACTATTATCACTACCAGAAATCAAATTACTTTTCCAATCAATTACCCACCATTTACTATCTTCTAATTTATTTCCTACAGGGAAAACACAATCAATACATCCTGAATGAAAGCCTTTATTCATAATTTGAAGATCATTTATTTTATTTGCATATTCTTCACCAAATTCATATTCCTGATCTAAAAAAAAGCAATTTGATATATCATTAGAATTAATATTTCTACCTTCATAAGATAGGGTTAAATCATATTTGAGTTCCTTAATTAAGTATTCATTTGGAATATCAACTAGTTTCTTATTTTGTAATTCTCTTCCTAAAGATATATTTATGATTCTTAAAATCGCATCTTTTACTTTAAAAGCCAAAGAAGTATCGATTTGATGAAAGTTCAATTCCTCAATAATTAAATCAATTAATTCTTGATTATTATCGTTTCTAAATTCAAATCTTTCTATTATTTTGTGCAGGCAAGTCCCAGCAATAGTTCCTTTTGGAAATTCACTTAAGGGATTTGGATAAGAAAAATAATTAGGATAATTCTTTGAATTCTTAAAATTAGAATCTTTGATAATTGATATATTATCTTCATAATCCTTATATTGATTAATGACTGCATCAATATTTTTATCTTTACGTATCCAAGAAGAATAACTTGAATAAGAAATAAATTGATCAGAATTAAATACATTAGATATTTTTTTATTAACGTTATCGATTTTCCAAAGATTATTATTCAATCGGTTGGTTTGGAACTTAGAAAAAATTTCTTTTATTTTCTCTTTTTCTATCCTGACTTCAAAAGTAGACTTATAAATATTGATATTTTCCAAATTATTAAGTAAATCATTATTTAAAATATTATTTGTATCCTCTAAATCATTAAAAACAATAAGTTTATATTTGCTCCTTGTAAGTGCTACATAAATTAACCTCTCACTCTCTTTAAATAAATCTTCTTCTTCTATTAATTTAAATTTTTCAACCTTCGCGTAATTATTAGAAATATTAACGTATATATTTCTATCAATATTTGATTTCCAAAGAGGTCCTTTAATTTTATTTGACTTATTTGAAATAATTGAGAGATATGGACATAGGACTATTTCAAATTCGAGGCCCTTACTACTATGAATGGTAGAAAGATTTATTCCATTTTGAAGATTATAATCTTTCGTCAAAAAATCTTCTCCAGTAGAAATTCTTAAAATATGATCTAACTGATTTTTATACCAGTTGAAGACTATATTGAGATCAAAATCATTATTTATTAATTCTATTTCAACAATTTCTGAAAGTTGAAATAAATTTGAATTTAAATCTGAATCTTGAATAATCGAGGATGACTTGTAATTTATAAGTAGTTCATTAACAATGTTTAAAAAACCTTTTTCTCTTAGTTCTTGGGACCAAGTAATGCATTTATTAATTAAAATTTCTAAATTATTACTAATTCCATGATCAAGTAAATCTTCTAATTTTATTTCTATAAACTTTGAAGTAGCAAGCAAAGTTATATTTTTTAAAGACCTCGGATTTAATAAACATTCAATGAATAAAAATAGTAGAGAACTTGCTTCTGTATCAAAAATATTTTGTTTATTTTGAATTTTGCATGGGAGGTTAAACTGATTTAATTTTTTTTTAAAATCTAAGCATTGCGAATTATTTAATGTAAGAATCGCAATTTTATTAATATCAATTTCTTTATTATTTAAAATAAAGTTAACTATGTAATGAGTTACAAGATCCTCTATATCAGTCTCTTTTTTTGAAAATTCTACAATTTCAAATACATCCTTAAATTTAAATTCAGGATTAATATTTTCATTAATTCTTGAGGTTAATTTACTATAGTTTAGTTTTGATTGTTTAAGTCCATTCTTATAAAGTTTATTAAGAACATCGATTAACTTTTTTGAGGATCTATAGTTATCTGTAAGACTAAAAACTTCGATTGCATTAGATCTTGCATCTAAGTAAGTTTCAATATCTCCACCTCTAAATTTGTAAATCGCTTGTTTTGGATCACCTACGCAAAGTAAAAAATGATTTTTTGTATTAAAGAACTTTTTTATTAAATTCCACTGAGTAATATCTGTATCTTGGAACTCATCAACTAAGACACATTTAAATCTTTTTTGAATTTTAGATAGAGTATTACTATTACTAATTTCCGAATCTAGAAATGTATTTTCTACAGTCTTTATAAGATCATTGAAGTTGAAAATAGAAAAACTTTTCTTTAATTCAATTAATTTTATATAAGCTAATTGGGTAAATATTCTTACAAATTCAGTAAAGAAACCTTCTTTTATTTTATAAATTTTATCTTGTAATAAATTAAATTTAGTAAAATCTAATTTTAGATTATGTTTATTAATTTCTTTAGATATATTTTCAATGTAAAAATATTTAGATAAAAGATCATCCTTAGAAATATCATATATAAAATCAATAACATTTTTAGAATTAAGCCTTTTGTTAATCTCTTCAATCCAACAATTTATTTGATTAAACTTATCATTTCTTGGTTTTGCAGCATATATTTGACTTTTTCCACCACTCTCCTTAATTAATTTTCCCAACTCTATGAGTTGTAAAAATAATTCCTTACCTTTCTTATTCCATTCAAAACAAAACTCGTTCCAATTTAAATAAAAAAATTCATTAAAATAATTATTTAAATCAATAATCTTATATTTATTATTTATTTGAAATTTACAGATATTTTCTTGATCTATATTTTTTAAAATTTCTACAAAAAATGACTTATTGATCCTACTTCCAAATCTAGAACTTATTTTTTTTTTGTTGACTGCTGAAATAATCTCATGATTAAGATTCAGAAAATCATCAATCCACAAATTATCTATTACATCTTTATACAAATTATCAATATTATTCTCAATATATGGATCTTGAGTTACACCTATTTCAATACTATATTCATCAATAATATTATTACAAAAAGCATGGAACGTAGTTACTTTTAACTTATAGAATTGATTTATAAAATTATCAATTTCGGAAATTATTTTTTCCTTAGATTTATCTTTATCCTTAAAATTTAGATACCAATCCTTAAGAGTATTATCTATCTTACTTTCATTATGACTTTGCAAATATAATTTTAAATTATGAAATCTCGAGAGTATTTTATCTCTTAATTCAGAACAAGTATTTTTTGTAAAACTTAGCAAGAGTATCTCATCTGGTTTAACTTTTTTCTCCAAAACATTTCTTAAAACTATGTGAGCCAAAGTAAAACTTTTACCAGTTCCTGCACTTGCTTCTACTAATTTAAACTTATTATCTAATTTAATTTGATTAATATCCATTTCTTTATTAAATTAAACTTTGACCTCATTTTTATAAAGTAAGTAATTCTTAAATTTATTCATTAAATATTTCTCTTCCAAGGCAATCTTAAATTTAATTATTAAAGCTAAACTTATTGTCAAAAATAAATAATAAATAGATAATTTTATTATAAAAACTCCAATGGAAATAAATATTAAAGAATAGTACATAGGATGACGCGTAAATCGATAAATACCTGTAGTAACTAGATTGCTATTGTTTATAGGTCTTGGGAAAGGGGATAAATTTCTACCTAAGTCTTTAATTGAAACTAACATTATTATAAAAGCGATTATGATAATTAAAATACCCAGGAAATAAGAAAAAGGACTTGCTTGAATTATTTGTTTTTGTGGAAGAAATTCCCATTGAAAAAAATGAAGACTAATAATAAAGAACTGTAAAAAAACAAGCATTAGATCATAAGCAGCTTTAAAAAAATTTTTTAACTGAAATTTAGACATTTTTTATTTCTTTAATGCTTTAATTAGAGGACCATATAATCTGTATGATAATTGATCAAAATTATTATTTCCAAGAAAGAAATCTGGTTCTTTTTCATTACCAAAACACATTTTCATTTCGATATTATCTCTTTCTCCTTTAGAAAAATTTTTATTACCAATCCATTTATCTGTAAAAGCTTTTTTTTCATTTTTTGATTTTATTTTTGCTTCTACATATTTATAAGCACTTTCTGGAGGAAGAGGTAAACATTTTTCAGAATAATTTTTAAAAATATTTATGTACTCCTCCAAAATTAGATTTGATTCAGTTGCTCCGGGTGATTGAATAATTTGCGATTTATAATTATTTTCTGTTCTAAAAATTACTTTAGTCCTTTTTATATTCCTCTTTAAAGAAGAAATAAAGAGTAATTTTATCCAAGCCTCAGTCAAACGACTTAAACTTAACTTCGCATTAATTAATTCAATTACGGTGTCATCAGCGATTAAATATTCTTCTTTATTCGCATTTAACTTAACATAGATTTTATTAATCTTATTATGTTGACTCAAACTTGCACATAGACTGCTTAATAAGTCTTTGATTTCTTTTTCTTTTGTAAAAATACTATTTTTGGGCATAATAATACCATTTTCAGCCAATTGATCATTAATATTTAATTCATTTAAATCATCAATAATATTATGATTATCAATCTCTACTTGCTGGATTATTTTTGTAATTAGTTGCGACTTTTGCAGATTGCTTACATACTCCTCGTCTGGATGATGAATAAATATTTCCTTGGGAGAAATATTGTTTTTATTAAGCCAATATTTTTGTGGAGTCTTGAACCAATAAATCAATTCTGATAATTTGTAATTTTTAATATCAGATTTTTTTTCATTCCAATTTATATCTTCTATTAAAGAATAATTACTTTTAACAATCTTAGATTTATCAAGATCAATTATTTCATTTTTATTTAAATCAGAATCTTTAATTATTAGTTCTCTTTGGCTTTGGTTTAAGAAACTATCAAAAAAAGAAATTAACTCTTTTATAGGAAAAGAAACATCTAATTTTTTATTGTCTTTATCATTTTTTACCCAAGTAACTATAAATTTATCTCTGCAGGCAATTAACAACTCCAGAAATGCATATTTCTCTCTTTCAAAAACAGATGGATCACCCAAATGATATTTGTTTTTTAATAAATTAATGTTTTCACTCTTTGGTAATTTTGGATAATTAACACTATTCATGTCTATTAGGAAGATAACCTTATGTGGAATATGCCTTGAATTCTCAATATCACTTACTAGGATCTTGTTGACTCGTGATTTGCTTTGATATTTAACTTTATTTATGCAAGAAATTAATATTTCTCTAAAAACTTTTAACAAGATAAGATCATCAGGTATTAAAGGTATTGCGTGATTATCAAGAATTCTATTTATTTCACTTATTTCTAAATTGAAATTTGCATTAGAATCAGCAATACTTTTTAATATAAACTTTATCTTTTCAACCCAATTCGAGTAAGAAAAAGATCCCCTTATCAAATTAATATATTTTTTTAAATGAATTAATATTTTAACCCATTTATTCAAATCCAAACTTATATTTTTATAGCTAAATGGTTTTAAATTAAAAGTACTTAAATTTACTTCTTTGTCATAAATTAAGCCTAAAGTAATTCTATTTATACACCAATCTAGAGTATTTTTCTCTTCACCTAATCTTTCTTTATCATCTAATCCCCAATGAAACCCCGCTTGGGTAAGTAAGAAAATAATTTCATCCTTCTCAGTAATATTAAAATCAAAAATGTTCTGAGTTACTTTTTTCGAAAGAATATAATCTATTTTTTCAAGTGTAATTTTTTCACTTGCTATTTCAGTGATGTCAATTAGAAATTCATAAATGCCTGAAGAGTCATGATTATCCTCATCAATAAAAAAATAAGGTATCTTTTCACCATTAATTAACTCATTATTAAAGATGTACCTTAGATAAGGTTTAATTAAATTAGTTTGTGGAGATAAAACAGCAATATCACTATATTTAATATTCTCGCAAGAATTTATTATTTCTATAATTTTATTTCTTAAATATTCAAATTGACTATTCTGATTAAAATGCTCACAAAGTAATATTGAATCATCCCTTTCACTTACTATAAAATCAACGCTATTATTATCAATTAGTCTTTTTTGTATTTGATTAAGAAGAGGAATATCTTTCTTATTATGAAAATTAGTTGTTGGATCGAGATAAATAAGATTATTTTTTAAATTTATACCTTCTGTATAAATATTTTCATCAATTAATTTCTGAAAGTTTGCTCCAAATTTACCAAATATTTTCTCTATATTTGTATTATTTAAATTCAATTTACTTTCATTATCATCAAATTCCAACTCACCTTCAAGACAATTTATTCTATTCCATAAATCTTCTCCAGGAGATAATAAATACAAATTTACCTTAATAAATTTTGAAAGTTCTGAATAAAAATTAATATGTAGTTTAGATAAGTTATTATCTGAAAAAATATAAATTTGATTTGGTACTTGAAATTGAACGTTTTTAATTTTTCTTAAATTCTTTATTACTTCAATCATGTATAAACATGATGGCTTTTCAGATATCTTTTCCTCTAATAATTTATATAAAATAGGTTGCCAAAATTGATCTGAGTTTAAATTCTTAAATAGATTAGATGAATTAATTTCATATCTATTCCATTGAGCAATCATTTCAGGTCTAAAAATCAGATAATCAATAAAATTATTCGTGATCTTTTTTGTCAGATTATATATGTCTCCATCAATTGTCTTTTTATTATCCAAATATTTATTAATCCAATTTCTAAGCGGAAATGATTCTTTAAAGCTATTTAATTCTTCCAAGGAATCAATAATGCCCCATTTAATTGACTCAAAATTCCATGCGCTCATATCAATTGCAGGGAAAAAATTTGTCAATAAAGATTCGGTATACGTTGATATTGTCTTTAATTCATAAAGAGCACTTATTTTGTTTTTTATAGTTATTTGTTCACGTAACCAATTCCCCAAAAAGTAATTGGGGACTACTATTTCTAATTTCTCATTTATAGGCGGAGGACATATTTTTAATTCCTCTGCTAACAGCTCACTAATTACTTCAATTTTATTTGACTTATAAAGATTGAGCAATTTACTAGATGGTTATATTACTCAACTTTAAATGGATCAATTATTTCTGCATTAGGACATTCGAATTCCCCCACAGCAACAAACTCTAAACGAAGCTTTAAGAAAGTTATAAATTTTTTATCAGTCGATAAAACAACTGCTGGGGTAGATGGAATTTTTGCTTTTAGATCAGCAAATTGGGTGGTTTGTAAAAATGATGGATTTTTTAAGAGCCAAAAATCTATTTATAAGGGACTTCATTTCACGTACAGACTTTTCTAATCCTATCGCTAAAGCCCTTGCAACAATACTATGACCTATGTTCAACTCGTTCATATTGTTAATTGATGCAATTTTTTTAACATTATTGTAGTTCAGGCCATGACCAGCATTAACAACTAATCCAAGGTCATTTGCTAAATGTGTAGACTCTATAATCCTTTGGAGCTCTTTATATTGTTCAGATCCCGATAGTTCAGCATATTTTCCAGTATGTAATTCTATAAAATCAAAGCCTATTTCTTTGGAATAATTTATCTGTTCACCAAGAGGATCAATAAATGCACTTACTTCTATATTTGAATCCTTTAAATTCCCAACAGCCTTCTTAAGGTATTGCACATTACTTTTTAAATCCAACCCGCCTTCAGTAGTAACTTCCTCTCTTTTCTCGGGTACAAGCGTTACATAATCGGGAAGAATTTTTTTGGCAATTTCTAACATTTCTTCTGTAGCAGCCATCTCTAAATTGAGTTTTGTTTTTATAGTCTCTTTCAGAAGGAATACGTCCCTATCTTGTATATGTCTTCTATCTTCTCTTAGATGCACTGTTATGGAATCTGCCCCTCCTAATTCAGCTAAAAAAGCAAATTGCACAGGGTCAGGCTCGACAGTTTTCCTTGCTTGCCTTACATTTGCAATATGATCAATGTTTACTCCTAAAGTAGCCATAATTTTGAAAATCTTAGTTTCTAGACAATCTAGTAACCGCCCAATAATAGCTAATAAAAAAAGGCAAACACTTAAATTATTAATATATAGTAAATAGAACTTGAAGAAGAATTCCTTAAATATTTGGCATAAAATCAACCCTGTATTGGGATTTATTGCAATGTTCGTTACTCAGGACGTTGTTTTGAGATTCTTTTTTAGAAAAAAGAAAATATTAAAAAATGGTTTTTCGATTCCCATAAATTCCTCTATCATTTTGGCTCCAACCCACAGATCAAGATGGGACGGCTTAATACTCACAATGGCAATGGGTAGAAGGGTAACAAAAAAGGATTGTAGATTTATGGTTACTAAATCCGAAATGAGAGGAATACAAGGTTGGTTTTTAAAAAGACTTGGATGTTTTTCAATAAATCAATTATCGCCATCTCTCTCAGCTTTAAGATATGCGATTGATCTTATAGAAAAAGGAGAACAACTAGTTGTTTTCCCCGAAGGAAAGATTAATAGATATGGAAAAAAATTAGTTCTCAAAGAAGGACTATATAGATTAGCTAGATTAGCTACCAAAAAAACAACCTCTATTACTATTATTCCAATTGGAATTGCTTACAGCAAAATACCTCCGAACTTTAGGGGCGAATTTTGTTTATCCTTTGGAAAACCAATACCAATTAATGATTACTCAAACTTTACTATCAAGGACTTTAATAAATTTCTAAATGAAAAAATGACTCAAGAGGAAGAAAAAGCATTAAAAAATGTAGGTAGATGAATCTGCAATAAGTTACTATGAATTTTAATAATTGAAAAAGAAAATGAAATTCTTAAAATTAATCCCAATTTTATTTATATTTTTTGGAAATGTTCCTTACAAAAATGAAGTTCATGCAGAAATAAAGAATCCAGAAGACTTCAGAGTACTCTCAAATGAGAGTAAAAAGCTTTCCATCTCAAACGTTGAATATTTTATAAAAGAAGGTGATAAATATATTAAAAACGGGGATTTTGAAAAAGCTAAGGATTTTTATTTAGACGCTAGAAAATTAGCAAAGCAACTTGCGTCTTTTTATTCTGATCTAAATTCATCGTTCAAAGGAATTGATGCGAGAATACCAAATGAAATGCAAAGGAAAGGTAAGCAAACATTACAAATTTTGGCAGAATCAAATGAGAGATTAGCCTCTTTGTATATAAAAACTGAAAAGCCTGAGGTTGCAGTACCCTTACTTGTTGAAACAATTAGAATAATGTCACCTAATAGCCCTGAAGGTAAAGAAGCTTATGAAAGATTGATCCAACTAGGATTTGTTGAGACAAAATACAAAGGTTAATTAAAATTTACTATGATTACGAAAACAGAAGTTATTAAATTAATCACTAAAAAAATCCCAAGTTCCCAAGTTTTTGTTGAAAACCTCAAGGGAAATGATCATTTGCAAGTAACTGTAATTGCATCTGAATTCAATGGATTATCATTAGTTAAACAACACCAGCTAGTATATTCTGCTTTGAAGGAAGAATTAGCTTCAGAGGCTATCCATGCACTGGCATTAAAAACAGAAACTCCAAATTGAATTATGGACAACCTAACAAAAGATAAAATACAAAAACTGATTGAATCTAATCCAGTGATGGTTTTCATGAAAGGGACAAAATTAATGCCTCAATGCGGTTTTTCCAACAATGTAGTTCAAATACTAAATTCTTTAGGGGTAGAATTTGGTACGTTTGATGTTTTAAGTGATTTCGCTATAAGAGAAGGTATCAAAGAATATTCAGATTGGCCAACAATTCCTCAAGTTTACTTAAAAGGAGAATTTCTTGGTGGATCAGACATTCTTATTGAGATGTACAACTCTGGATCTCTTAAAGAAAAAATAGAAATTGAATTAGCGTCTTAAGACAATTAGTGAGTATAAATACTGTATTGGTTAATAAAAATTAATATTTTAAATCCTTTTTTTATCAAAAAAACCTTTATTTCCATCTCCATCTGGATCAATAAAACTT